>Ga0157369_10004754_pt1 | contig 15963 bp, 14 predicted proteins | sample C25metaG_FD_113461 | JGI IMG/M metagenome (GOLD analysis project Ga0157369, IMG submission 113461) | Corn rhizosphere microbial communities from Kellogg Biological Station, Michigan, USA - C2-5 metaG | ecosystem: Host-associated > Plants > Roots > Rhizosphere > Soil | place: USA: Michigan... | reverse complement strand
GTTGTAGTGGATGCCGATGCTCTGCTCCTGGATCAGGTAGTTCGGCGTCGCGAAGCCCACCTGCAGGCAGGAGGCCAGCGCGATCGGCCCGAGAGGGCAGTGCGGCGCCAGTTGCACGTCGTAGGCCTCGGCGACCGCCGCGATGCGCCGCACCTCGGAGATTCCGCCGGCGTGCGAGAGGTCGGGCTGGGCGACGGAGATGCCGGCCTGCAGCACCGGGAGGAACTCCTGCCGGTTGTACAGCCGCTCCCCCGTGGCGATGGGCACCGAGGTGCCCTGCACGAGCTGGCCGATGAGGTGCGAGTTCTCCGGCACCACCGGCTCCTCGATGAAGAACGGCCGCAGCGGCTCGAGCATCGGCGCGATGCGGCGGGCGTTGGCCAGCGTGAAGCGGCCGTGGAAGTCCACGGCGACATCGCGGTGCGGGCCGAGCACCTCGCGGGCGGCGGCGACGCGCTCCAGCACACCGTCGATCTCGGCGACGGTGCCGATGCGCCCCATCACGCCGGAGGCGTTCATCTTCACCGCGGTCAGGCCGGCCTGCATCTGGGCCTCGATGGCGTCGGCCACGCCGCTCGGGTCGTCGCCGCCGACCCAGCCGTAGACGCGGATGCGGTCGCGGACCGCGCCGCCGAGGAGGTCGTGCACGGGAACCCCGAGGTGCTTGCCCTTGATGTCCCACAGGGCCTGGTCGATGCCGGAGATGGCGCTGCCGAACACGGCTCCGCCCCGGTAGAAGCCGCTCTTGGTCAGCACCTGCCAGTGGTCCTCGATACGCGACGCGTCAGAGCCCACCAGGTACTCCGCGAACTGCTCCACGACGGTACGCACGCCCTCGGAGTGCCCCTCGAGACTCGCCTCGCCCCAGCCGACGATGCCGGACTCGGTCTCGATGCGCACGAAGAGCCAGCGCGGCGCGACCAGGAAGGTCTCGACCTGGCTGATGCGGAGACCGGGATCAGTGCTCACGGGATCGATGCTGACGCGATCGATGCTGACGGGCTGTTCTGGTGACTCTGCCAACGGAGGACTATCCCTTCGTCGCGCCGGCCGTGAGACCCGACACGATGTATTTCTGGGTGAACAGGGCGATGACCATGATCGGCACGGTGACCACGACGGATGCCGCCATCAGGCTTCCCCAGTCGATGCTCGCGTACGACACGAAGTTGAAGATCGCCACGGGGAGGGTCTTCGTGTGTGCGCCCGACAGCACGAGCGCGAACATGAAGTTGTTCCACGAGAAGATGAACGCGAGGATGCTGGCGGTCGCGATGCCGGGAACCGACAGCGGCAGCGTGATGCGGAGGAACGCGCCGATCGGGGTGAGCCCGTCGACCTGCGCCTGCTCCTCGAGTTCGAGCGGCAGCGAGTCGAAGAAGCTGATCATGATGTAGACGATCAGCGGCAGCCCGACGAACATGTGGGACAGGATCAGGACGCCGAACCCGCCGACCAGGCGGAGGTTGGCGAAGATGAAGTACCACGGCACCAGGAGGCTCACGCCCGGGATGATGCGGGCCAGCAGCACCACGAGGGCCGACTTGTGCATCGTGAAGCGGCTCATCGCGTACGCAGCCGGCACGCCCAAGATCAACGACAGGATCGTGGACGCGAACGCCACCCAGAAGCTGTTGAAGATGAAGACGAAGTAGTTGTTGCGGCTGAGCACGTTCGCGTAGTTCTCGAACGTGGGCGTGAAGATGATCGTCTTGCTGGCGTCGTAGATGTCGACGTTGTTCTTGAGCGAGGCGATGACCATCCACACCAACGGCAGGATGAACAGCAGCACGATCAGGATCAGCGCGACCACCCGGAAGACCGGGTAGAAGCCGCGGCGGCGACGGCGCTTGGGGGGCAGTCCCTTCCGCTCGGACAGCGGCGGGTTCGTCACGATGGCAGTCATCAGCGGTTGGCCTTTCTGCGGTAGGTGACCGCCCACATCAGCACGATGATGAGCAGGAAGAAGATGATGAGCACCGTGGAGGCGATGCCGTAGTCGTTGTAGTCGAAGCTCAGGCCGTAGGCGTAGACGTTCAGGGTCTCCACCTCGTGGAAGGAACCACCGCCCTTGCCCTTGGTCGCGTAGAGGATGTCGAAGGTCTTCAGGGCGTCGATGCCGCGGAGCACGATCGCGACGACGACGGTGGACCGCAGCAGTGGGAGGGTCACGTACCAGAACCGCTGCCACGAGTTGGCGCCGTCGATGCGGGCCGCTTCGTCGGGTTCGTCAGACAGCGAGGTGAGGCCAGCGAGCAGGATCAGGACCACCATGGGGGTCCACTGCCAGACGTCGACGAACATCAGGGTGGGAAGCGCCGTGTCAGTGCCGGAGAGCCAGGGCTGGTTGGGGATGCCGAACCAGCCGAGCAGCTGGTTGGCGAAGCCGATGTTGGGGTCGAAGATCAGGCGCCACATCATGCCGACCGCGACGGGCGTGGCCACGAGCGGCAGCAGGATCGCGACCCGGACCCAGCGCTCACCGCGGAACGGGCGCCAGAGCAGGAGGGCGATGCCCATGCCGAGCACCAGCTCGGCGGCGAGGGCGCCACCGGTGAAGATGAAGGTGCGCCCGACGGCCGGCCAGAACCGGTTGAAGTCGCTGAACACCTCAAGGTAGTTGGAGAACCCGACGAAGTCGGACTCGGCCCGCACGGAGCCCTCAGCGTCGGTGAGGCTCAGGTACATGGTCCAGACCAGCGGCACGGCGATCAGCAGGCCGGTGAAGATCATGGCCGGCGCGGCGAAGAGCCACTTCCGGTGGCGGTTGGCCCAGTTGGAATACGATCTCCAGGCTGTCGGCCGGGCGGTGACCGAAGCGGTCATGGTGCACCTCACTTAGGCGGGTCGGGGGTCAAGCGGGTCGGGCGAGGGTGTTGCGAGGGTGTTGCGGGGCGAGCGGATGGCCATCGCCGGCGTCACGCCGTCGATGGCCACCCATCCGTTGTGCAGAATCTGCTGCGAACGGACTACTTGTTCTCGTCGTCCAGCAGCTGCTGGAAGGCCGCGTTGGCCTTGTCAGCGGCAGCGGCGGAGTCGCCACCGGTGATCGCGGTCACGATCGGCGTACCGACGATCTCGCGAGCCTCGGGGACCTTGATGACCAGGGGACGGTCGTGGCCGACACCGGTCTTGGTGCTCTCGGCGATCGCCGCGGCGAGGTCCTTCGGGTACGTTGCCGTTCCCTCCGGGTTCTCCCACACCGACTGGCGCGCACCGGGAACGCCGGCCTTCTGGATCTCCAGCGTCATGTCCTTGCTGGTGGCCCACTGGATGAACTTCCAGGCGTTGTCCTTGTTGTCGGAGGCGTCGTTGATGCCGAGCGCCCATGACGGGACGTTGTACGCCTTCGAGCCTGCGGGGCCGGCCGGGATCGGCGCGAAGCCGACCGTGTCGGCGACCTTGGACTTGGCCTTGTCGGTGGCGTTCGCGTAGAGGCTGTCGGCCTCGGTGTAGAACGCCGACTTGCCCTGCGTGAAGATCGCCATCGCCTCGGGCCAGCTCATGTCGGTGCTGACGTTCGCGGGGCCGTAGTCGTGGATCAGCTTGCCGTAGAAGGCGTAGGCCTGCTTGGCCTCGGGGGTGTTGACTGTCGCCTTGCCGTCTTCGCCGATGAAGTCACCGCCGAAGCTGTAGAGGAAGCTCGAGAACTGCGTGACCGCGGCCGACTTCTCGGTGCGGGCGACGAAGCCAGCGACACCGGGGTTCGTTTCCTTGATCTTCTTGGCAGCCGCCTCGAGCTCGTCCATGGTCTTCGGAACCTGGAGACCGGCCTTCTCCAGCAGGTCCTTGCGGTAGTAGAGCACTTCCTGCTCGGTGATGATCGGCACGCCGACGACCTTGTCCTTGTAGGTGGTCGCGCCCTTGGGGCCGTCCTGGAAGTCATCCCAGCCCCAGTCAGAGCTCTTCTTGACGTTGTCGCTCAGGTCGGCGAGGTAGCCGTTCTTCGCGAACAGCTTGCCCTCCTGGAGCGGGCGGTACATCATGACGTCGATCTCGTTGGTGCCGGCGTTGAGCTTGACGTTGTACTGGTCGGAGAGCTGGTCCTCGCCGTACTGGCTGACGTCGACCTTGATGCCGGTCTCCTTCTCGAATTCCGGCAGCTTGCTCTTGATGGTGTCGGTCCAGACGTGGTTCGCGAGCGTGACGCGAAGGGTCTTGGAACCGCTGTCCCCACCGTTGTCTCCGCCGCCCCCTGAGCTGCAGGAGGTCAGAACTCCGGCAGCAAGGAAAGTCGCTGCCGCGACAGCGGCTACTTTCACTACTGAATGACGCTTCACTGTGTCTCCAATCTTCGGGACCGGCGCTGTGATAACGCAGGACCTGACAGACGCATCCTTACATCTGTTCCAATGGGGAAGACTACGCAATAACGCATATGTATTCAACCTCGTGACCAAACCGATATGCTTTGTGCCATGCCGGACACGATGGGGACCGCACTCGAGGGCGAGGATACTCTCGCTCCCGCGGCATTGCGCGCCCACGGCGTGCCATTACCGGCCCTGCAGGGCCTGCACGCGCAGGTGCTCGACCTCATCGGCCTGGCCATCTGCTCCGGTGACCTCGCTGCGGGTTCGGTCGTTCGCACCGATGAGCTCGAGACGCGCTACAGCGTCTCCCGCTCCGTGGTGCGGGAAGCCGTGCGGGTGCTCGCGTCGATGGGCATGGTGGAGTCCCGCCGGCGTGTGGGAGTGCTCGTGCTGCCGTCGACGGAATGGAACCTGTACGACCCGCAGGTGATCCGGTGGCGGCTCGCCTCAGAGAGCCGCACGGCACAACTTCGCTCCCTCACCGAACTCCGAACCGCGGTGGAGCCGGAGGCGGCGCGACTGGCGGCGCTCCGGGCACCCCTGGAAAGCGCCAGCGAGCTGATGGGAATGGCCGGCAAGCTCTGGGCGGCCGGCCGCTCGGGTGACCTCCAGGCGTTCCTCGACGTCGACATCGAGTTTCACCGCCTGGTGCTGGCGAGCTCGGGCAACGAGATGTTCAGCAAGCTCACCCCTCTCGTCGCCGAGGTGCTCATCGGGCGCACCCACTACGGGCTCATGCCCCGTCACCCCGCCGATGAGGCGCTGCAGCTGCACGTGGACGTGGCCAGTGCGGTGCAGCGCGGCGATGGTGACGCGGCGCACGGGGCCATGCTGCGGATCATGGAGCGCACCACCAGCGAGATGGGCTCCATCTGGGACGAGCCCGCCGCCCGCCCCTGACCCGGCCCCACCCGCGCCCCACGCCCCACGCCCCACGCCCGACGCCTGAGGGATCACAATTCGACCTTCCGACACCTCGGGAATGTCGATGTGCGACCCCTCACGGGGTGAGGGGGTGAGGGGTGAGGGGTGAGCCCGGACGTGCTCGGGTCAGTAGAACTCGACCGCCCGACGCCTGAGGGGTCGCAATTCGACCTTCCGACGCCTCAGGAAGGTCGATGTGCGACCCCTAAGGGGGTGAGGGGTGAGCCCGAACGTGCTCGGGTCAGTAGAACTCGACCGCCCGGCGCCTGAGGGGTCACAATTCGACCTTCCGACGCCTGGGGAAGGTCGATGTGCGACCCCTCACGGGGGTAAGGGGTAAGCCCGGACGTGCTCGGGTCAGTAGAACTCGACCGCCCGACGCCTGAGGGGTCACAATTCGACCGTCCGACGCCTCAGGGGTCACAATTCGACCGCCCGGCGCCTGAGGGGTCACAATTCGACCGTCCGACGCCTGAGGAAGGTCGATGTGCGACCCCTCACGGGGGTGAGGGTGAGGGGTGAGGGTGGAGTCGCGGGCGGGCCGGGGACGGGCACGGGCACGGGTAGGCGGACGGGCTCGGGTCAGTAGAACTCGACCGTGTCCACGCGGTTGATGAGGGGCTCGCCGTCCAGGAGCCGGGTGGCGTTCTTCGCGAACAGCTCGGCGATCAGGCGGTCCTCGGCCGCGTTCAGGGCGGCCGTGTGCGGGCTGATGATCACCCGCGGATGCGCCCACAGCGGACTCGAGGCATCCAGCGGTTCGTCGGCGAAGACATCGAGCACGGCCAGACCGATCCGCCCGTCGTCGAGCGCCGCGAGCAGGGCGTCCTCGTCGATCACGGTGCCGCGGCCCACGCTCACGAGCGTGGTGCCGGGGCGCACCGCGGCGAAGAAGCGCTCATCCAGCAGGCGCAGGGTCGCGGCGGTACCGGGCAGGGTCACGACGATGCCGTCGACGCGGGACAGCACCTCGGTCATCCGGTCGGGGTGCACGATCTCGTCGACGCCGTCCACCTGCACGTCGCGGCGGCTTGTGCCGATGACGTGGGCACCGAGCGCCTTGAGCTTCGGGGCCGTCGCCCGCCCGATGCCGCCGAGCCCGATCACGAGGATCGTCTGCTCTGAGATGAGCCCCATGGCCCAGCGGCCCGACCAGTGCGCCCGGGACTGCTGTTCCCGCAGCCGCGGCAGGTCCTTGGCGCCGGCCAGCAGCCCGAAGACGGCGTACTCGGCGAGCGGCTCGCCGTGCACGCCGGCCGATGTCGTGAAGGCGATCCGCTGCAACTGGTCGTCGGTGAGGCCGGCAGCCTTCACCTGCCCTCCCCCGCCGGCCGGCATGGTCTGCACCCAGCGGAGCCGGGGGTTCGCGGCCGCGGTGCGGGCCAGGGCGGCCGGATTCTCGTCGGGCACGCCGTAGAGCGCCTCGGCCGAGTCGACGAGCTCGTCGAAGCGGGCCTGCTCCTCGGGAGTGCGGCGGAAGGACGGGTCGCCCGCGTGATCGCCGGGGAAGCGGGACGGCGGAAGCAACGACTGGTCGCGGATGAAGTCGATCCGCGGTTCCGCCGCGACCACCATCTCGATGAGGTCTTCACTGATCGGCGTGGACGCAACGACCCGGAGGCGGGAGCTGGACGGTGTCACAATCTATTCCTTCTGTTGCGGTGTCACGGCGTCGGCAGCGCGGCTCGCGCGGGGCCGGTGCGCACCGGGTTTCGAAGCGCTCCCACACCGTCGATGCGGATTTCGACCTCATCGCCCGGCGCCACCGGGGCGCCGGTTCCCGGGGCTCCGCTGAGCACGATGTCTCCGGGTCCGAGCTCGAGGTGCGAGCTGAGATAGACGAGCTGCTCGTCGAGGCTCCACGCCAACGCGTGCGACGACGACCGGGCTACGACCTCGTCGTTCACGATGACAGTGATCCCGAGGTCGGCGGGGTCGACGTCGGTCTCGATCCACGGCCCGAGCGGCGTGAAACCGTCGCCGCTCTTGGCCTGCAGCAGCCGGTCGTCGAGTGGAATCTGGCCGACCGCCGTAACGTCGTTGCCGACGGTGTAGCCGAGCACGGCGGCCGCGGTCTCCCCCGGTGCGAGGTGCCGAGCGCGTCGGCCGATGACGACGGCCAGTTCGCCTTCGATGCTCACCGGGCCGATGCCCTCGTCGAGCACGACGGGGTCGCCGTCAGCCACCACGGTGCGGGGCGACTTGAAGAACGCCTGCGGCGGCTGGGTGCGGTCGGTCGGGCCGCTGTTGTGCGCCATGCCCAGCACGACGCGCGGCTCCACCGGGGGCAGGAACGTGACCTGCCCCACGGGGAAGCTCTCACCGGTGAACTCGAGGTCATCGGCGAACAGGTCATGCACCGCCTCCCAGCGGTCGCCGCGCTGCACCACCGGCACGGGGCCGGCGTCACCCTGGATGCGAGCCAGTCGCATCCGTCAGGACACCCGGCTGAGGAACGCCTGCGTGCGCGCCTCCTTGGGGTGGTCGAAGATCTCGGCCGGGTCGCCGTCCTCCACGATGACGCCGCCGTCCATGAAGATCACCCGGTCGGCGACCTCCCGGGCGAAGCCCATCTCGTGCGAGACCACGACCATCGTCATGCCCTCCTCAGCGAGCTGCTTCATCACCTGCAGCACGTCGCCGACCGTCTCGGGGTCGAGCGCCGAGGTGGGCTCGTCGAACAGCATGACCGTGGGGTCCATGGCCAGGGCGCGGGCGATAGCCACCCGCTGCTGCTGGCCGCCGGACAGCGCGCTCGGGTAGACGTCGGCCTTGCTGGCCAGCCCCACCTTGTCGAGCAGTTCGAGCGCTTTCTCGCGCGTGACGGCCTTCGGCTTCTTCGCGACCTTGACCGGCGCGATCATGATGTTCTCCAGCACCTTCATGTGCGGGAACAGGTTGAACTGCTGAAACACCATGCCGACGTCCTGGCGCACCGCGCTCGTGTTGAGCTTGCGGTCGGAGAGGTCGTGACCGTTGATGATGACGGTGCCGGAGGTGATCGACTCGAGCAGGTTGAGGCAGCGCAGGAAGGTGCTCTTGCCCGACCCTGACGGCCCGATCACGCAGACCACCTGGCTGGCGTCGATGTCGCAGCTGATGCCCTTCAGCACCTCGAGCTTTCCGTAGCTCTTGTGCAGGTCCTTGACTTCGATCATTGTCATTGGTTTCCTCCGACCCGGACGCCCGGTTCTTCATCGAGTATGTCTGTGGCGGTCGCCTGGTGTGCGACGTTGAACCCCGACGCCTTGAGGCGCTTCTCATACCAGCGGCCGAAGTGACCGAGGGGGTAGCAGATCACGAAGTAGACGGCGCCGACGATGATGAAGGCGACGAGCGGCTGCATCGTGTTGGTGCCGACGATCTTGCCCGCCTGCGTGAGCTCGACCAGGCCGATCACCGAGACCAGCGAGGAGTCCTTGATCATCGCGAGGATGATGCCGACCCACGGCGGAACGATCACCCGCATGGCCTGCGGCATGATGACGAACCGGAACTTCTGGGCGAAGTTCATGCCCAGCGCCTCGGCCGCCTCGAACTGCCCCTTCGGAACCGCCTCGATGCTGCCGCGCACCACCTCGCCGATGTAGGCGCTGACGAACAGGGTGAGGCCGATCGCGCCGCTGACCATTTGCGAGAAGATCGCACCGGGCACCAGCAGCGGCAGGGCGAAGTAGGTGAACAACAGGATGATCAGCAGCGGGATGCCGCGGAGGAAGTTGGTGTAAATGGCGCTGATCCAGCGCACCACCGCCCAGCTCGAGGAGCGCATCAGGCCGATGATCAGCCCGAGGATGCTGCCGCCGACGGCCGCCACGATGCAGAGGATCGCGGTGGTGCCGGCGCCCTTGGCCAGGGCGGGCAGGAATTGGAGGAAGTCGTTTACCATCTGAACAACCTCTTCTCCCCCACTCGGGAACCGATGGCGAGCACGGACGACACCACGTAATAAAGGAGTGCACCGACCGTGAACACCTCGAAGGTGCGCAGGGTCTCGGAGTTCACCCGGAGCAACTGGTTGGTGAGCTCAGGCAGCGCGATGACCGACGCCACCGAGGAGAAGAGGAACAGCAGGATGAACTGGTTCGTCATCGCCGGGAAGACGTTGCGGATGCCGGGGACGAGGATCGCGTACCGGAACGTCTGCGATCCGTTCATTCCCAGGGCGTGCGCCGCCTCGCGGAGGCCCTTCGGAACCGATTCGAAACCGGCCCGAAGGATCTCCGCGACATAGGCACCATTGTTGATCGTCAGCGCGATGAGCGTCGACCACAGCGGGTCGAGGTTCACGCCGAACTGCGTGAGCCCGAAGTAGATCAGGTAGAGAACGACCAGCAGGGGTACGTTCCTGACCACTTCGATGTACGCGCCGCTGATGCTGCGCAGCACCCGGAAGCGGCCGACCTTCGCCAGGTAGGCGAACAGGCCGAGCACACTGCCGACGACGAAGCTCAGCACGCTGATGTAGATACTGATCCACAGCCCCTGCAGGAGCAGGGGTATGTACGGGATCAGGTCTCCCAGGTACCAGGTCATTGTTGATTAGCCCTGGTACGCGAGCACGGCAGGCAGGTCGGCGTCAAACCACTTCTTGTACAGCGCGGCGTTGTCACCGGAGCTGTTCAGGTTGCGGATGAAGTTGTCGAGGTAGTTCAGCCACACCTGGTCGCCCTGCTTGATGCCCATCGAGATGAGCGCCGGGTTGATCGGCTCGACGTTGAGGACGGCCAGGGACGGGTCTTTCTTCGCCTCGGCGCGCACGGTGGCAAAGCCCTCCATGACCGCGTCGACCTTGCCGGACTTGACGGCCTGCACCGCGTCGGCGATGGTGTCGAAGCGCACGACGGTGGTGTCGGGGAAGCGCTTGGTCATCAGCGTGTCGTTGGTGCTGCCGCGCGCAACCGAGACCTTCTTGCCCTTCAGGTCGTCAAGGCTCTTGATGGGGTCGTCCTTGCGGAACAGGGGCAGCGCGCCGGAGGCGACGTAGGGGATGCTGAAGTCGACGGCCTTGGCTCGTTCGTTGGTCGCGGTGAACGCGTCGATGTCGACGTCGACCCGGTTGGAGTCGAGGACCGGCTTGCGGCTGGTTCCGTCGGTGTTCACCATCTCGAGCTTGACGCCGAGGGAGTCGGCGAGCGCCTTGGCGATGTCGGGCTCGTAGCCCACGATCTTGCCGCTGGCGTCCTGGGAGCTGTACGGCGGGTAGTCCGGGAGGACGCCGACCTTGAGCGTGCCGCGCTTGATGACTTCCTGCAGCTTGCTGTTGCCGGCGGGGTTCGCCCCGGCCTTGCCGCCGGAAGCTCCGTCGGAGGTGCAGCCGGTCAGCGCGAGCATCGATGCCAGCGCGACGGCCACCACCGACGTCTTGATGTGCGAGCGGATCATTGTGATTTTCCAATCTTGGCCTGCGCGACGATGCGCAAACTTCGCACGACGCGTCTTTACATCTGGTTTGGAAGGGATGAGCGAAAGGAACTTCCGCCGGTTCGACGTGCCGGAACGTACCCGGCAGACTCGGCGCTGCTGCACCGGCTATGGTTAATGTAACCGGTTTCATTCTCGGATTGCAATCCGATCCGGAGAGTGGTGAATCTCGGTCCTATTCGATCTCAGAGTCTGGCGGCACAAGTGGCGACGACTATTCGGAATGTGGCGGCGGCTGCCGGCGTGTCGGTGGCGACGGCGTCGCGCGCGCTCAGCGGCTCCCCCGCGGTCATCGAATCGACGAGGAGGCGCGTTGTTCAGGCGGCCATCGCCCTGGACTACACACCGAGCCGGCTCGCCCGCAGCCTGGTCACGGGGTCCACGGGCAACGTGGGCGTGATCCTTCCCGACATCACGAACCCCTTCTACACCTCGTTCCTCGCCGGCCTCGAGACGGCACTCGGCGCGCAGGATATCGGCGTTCTCATCGGCGACTCCGGCGAGAACCCCGAGCGCGAGAACCGGTTGGTACGACGGATGTCAACGCAGGTCGACGGCCTCGTGCTCGCTTCCAGCCGCCTGAGCGACGAGCAGATCGTGGCCGCGACGAGCCGGCGGCCCGTGGTCCTGGCCAACCGGATGCTGGAGACGAGGACGGAACTGCCCAAACGGCTCGGGCAGGTCGTCATCGACGTGCACCCCGGGTTCACAGCCGCGGCCGCCCACCTGCACAGTCTCGGGCACCGCCAGATCACCTATGTCGACGGTCCGGCGCAGTCGTGGTCGGGACGGCAGAAGCGGATTGCGCTCACCCTGGCGTGCACCCGGCTCGGACTGCCGCTTCGCATCCTGAGCACGATGCGCGCCGATTTCAGCGCCGGGCGTACCGCCGGCCGCCAGATCGCCGCCGAGGCACAGCACGACGGCACGACGGCGGTCATGGCGTTCAACGACCAGGTGGCACTCGGTGTGCTCGCGGGCCTCCGCGAGGGCGGCAAGCGCGTCCCCGATGACCTGAGCCTCGTCGGCTGTGACGACTCCCTGGAGGACGGGCTGGCCTGGCCGGCCCTCACCACGGTGGGGAGCTCGGCCCGCGCCCTGGGCGAACTGGCGGCGCACAAGATCCTGAACCCACTCGGACACGAATCCGGCCGCATCCCCACCGCGCTCATCGTGCGGGAATCGACCGAGCGCGCCCGGTCAGGACAGGGCGCGCCCGTCGGCTGAGGCGAGGTCGACCCGCGAGGCGAGGTGAGCGTGCACGCGACCCACGGCATCCGTCACGATCTCGGCCACACCGGGGCTGATGTCGACGACGATGCCGGGCTCGTCGGGGTCGAGCGGCTCCAAGGTCGCGAACTGCGAATCGAGAAGTGCCGCCGGCATGAAGTGGCCGGTGCGACCCTCAAGGCGGGACGCCAGCACCTCGCGACTGCCGTGCAGGTGCACGAACAGCACCGCCGGCGCTTCGGCGAGGATCGCCTCGCGGTAACTGCGGCGAAGGGCCGAGCATGCGACGACGAGGCCGGCGTCCGCCTCGGTGAGCGCACGCCCGACCTTGGCAAGCCACGGCCAGCGGTCCTCATCGGTGAGCGCGTGCCCCGACGCCATCTTCTCGACGTTGGCCAGCGGATGCAGCGCGTCACCATCGATGAAGGGCACGGTGAGGCGCCCCGCGATGAGTTCTCCGATCGTCGACTTGCCGCTGCCGGAGACGCCCATCACCACGATGAGGGGCGCACTGCCCTGGGTGGGGCGCTCCTCGGTGGCCTGTGCCGTCGCGCTCACCAGTCGTGCACCGTTCCGTCGGCGAGACGGTTGTAGGGCAGGTATGCGGTCGCGTACGGGTACTTGCCCGCTTCGTCGGTGTTGAGCTCGACGCCGAGGCCCGGGTTGTTCCCGGGGTGCAGGTAGCCGTCCTCGAACGTCATGGACTGCTCGAAGACCTGGTTGGTCTTGTCGCCGTGCTGCATGTACTCCTGGATGCCGTAGTTGTGGATCGCGAGACCCACGTGCAGCTGCGCGGCGAAACCGACCGGCGAGATGTCGGTGGGCCCGTGGAACCCGGACTTGATCTGGTACATCGCCGCGTAGTCCATGACCTTCTTCAGGGGGCTGATGCCGCCGAAGTGGGTGGACGCCGCGCGCACGTAGTCGATGAGCTGTTCTTTGATGAGCGCCTGGAAGTCCCACACGGTGTTGAAGATCTCTCCGATCGCAAGCGGGGTGGTGGTGTGCTGGCGCACGAGCCGCAGCCCCTCCTGGTTCTCGGCCGGGGTGCAGTCCTCCAGCCAGAACAGGTCGTACGGCTCGAGCGACTTGCCGAGCTTCGCCGCCTGCAGCGGGGTCATCCGGTGGTGCCCGTCGTGCAGCAGCGGAAGCTCCGGGCCGAACTCGTTCCGCACCGCCTCGAACACCTGCGGCACGTGACGCAGATACGAGCGGGTGTCCCAGTCCTCCTGGGCCGGCAGCGCGCCGCGCTGGGCGGGCTCGTGGTCGTAGCGCACGCCCTCGTTGCCGGGCAGGCCCTTGTTCGAAGCGATGCCATAGATCGACTCGAGCCCGGGGACGCCCGTCTGCACGCGGATCGAACGGTACCCAAGTTCCTGGTGGTGACGGATGCTGTCGAACAGTTCCGGGAGTTCCTTGCCGGAGGCGTGGCCGTAGGCCATCATGCGCTGACGGCTCGCGCCGCCGAGCAGCTGGTACACCGGCATGCCGGCGGCCTTGCCCTTGATGTCCCACAGCGCCATGTCGACGGCGGCGATGGAGGCCATGGTGACCGGCCCGCGCCGCCAATAGGCGCTGCGGTACAGGAACTGCCAGGTGTCCTCGATCTGGGAGGCGTCCCGGCCGATGAGCAGCGGCACCACGTGCTCGCTGAGGTACGCGGCCGCCGCCAGCTCGCGGCCGTTGAGCGTGGCGTCACCGAGACCGGTGAGGCCCTCATCCGTCGTCAGTTTCAGCGTGACGAAGTTGCGGTCGGGGCTGGTGACGATGACCTCGGCTTTTTCGATTCTCATTGGGTTCCCTTTGCGTCGGAGTCTGGATTCACGTTACTCGAGTGCTGCTCGGCTACGGCCGGCGCGCTACTCGGTGGGCGGGGTGCTGCCCGGTGCACGATCGGCGATGAACGCCGCTGTGGACAAGGAGGGTTCCATCGGTGTGGCGGAGCCCTGGTTCTCCCGGCGCTCGGCGATCTCACTCACGATGGCGGCGTGGCGCTTGTCGGTCAGCGGGTAGGCGAGCATGACGATGATAGCCAGCACCGCGGCCGCGGCGGGGATCAGGCCGGTCGCGGCACGGATTCCCCAGAGCGCGTGCTCGGACTGCTGTGCAGCGCCGGCGGCGTAGCCGCCCCAGGCGAGCCCGTACGCGGCGAGGGCGCCGCCGACCGCCTGGCCCGTCTTGCGGGTGAAGGAGAACAGCGCGTAGGTGATGCCCTCGGTGCGCACGCCCGTCTTCCATTCGCCGTACTCGACGGTGTCGGCCTCCAGCGCCCAGACCAGCATGTTGACCAGCATGATGCCGAACAGGGAGATGATCAGCCCCGAGAACGCCAGCATGACGTGTGCCGGCGGGGTGAAGAAGACGATGAGGCCGCCGAGGATCATGAAGGAGGCGGCGCCGATGTAGGCCTGCTTCTTGCCGAACTTGCGAACGATGGCGGGCACGAACCCGGCAAGGCCGAAGGTCAGCCCGAGCTGCACGAGCGAGAGCACCGGGTACAGGGCGATGGAGCCGAGCACGTCGCGGAGGTAGTACAGCTGCACGGTCGACATGGCCAGCATGCCGGTGAGGAACAGGAACGAGCTGAGGCACAGCAGCAGCAGGGGCCGGTTGCCCTTGAGCGTGGCAAAGCTCTGCCTCATGCTGACGTGGGCGACGTCGCGCTTGACCTTCTCGCGGGCGGTGAACGCCGTGAACAGGTAGAGGGCGGTGCCGATCACGACAAAGCACAGGGTCATGGTGGTGAACAGCACCTGGAGGTTCGCGCCGGGCACGATCATCGGGGCGACGAAGATGCCGAGGCCCGCGCCGACGGCGGCGGCGCCGATCGTGCGGGCGCTGGCCAGCTTGGCCCGCTCCCCCGCGTTCTGCGTCATGGCTCCCGCGAGCGAGCCATAGGGGATGTTGACGAGGCTGTAGGCCAGCCCCAGGGCGGCGTAGGTGAGATAGGCGTAGAGCAGCATGCCGGTCTGGCCGATCTGCGGCACCGAGAACGCGGCGGCCGAGAGCAGCAGCAGCGGAACCGACCCGAACATGATGAACGGGCGGAACTTCCCGAAGCGCTTGCTGTAGCTGCGGTCGACGATGCGCCCGGCGAAGACGTCGGAGAACGCGTCGAACACGCGCACCACCAGCAGCAGGGTGCCCGCGGCAGCGGCGGAGATGCCCACGACGTCGGTGTAGTAGACCAGCAGGAACATCGTCGCGGTTGTGAAGGCGAGGTTGTTGGCTGCGTCGCCTGCGCCGTATCCGACGATGCTGATGGCGCTCAGCCGATCGGTTTTGGGCGCCCGGGGGGTCTGCGCGTCCGCGGTGGCCCGAGCGGCGGTGGCGGGAGAGGTTGCGGTCATGATGCGCCCCTAGACCCGCGTCGTGCCGGATGCCGGGGTGTGGGTGCGCTGCACGGAACGGGCGCGCGTGGGGCTGGACTGGGGCGTGAGCATGATGACCTTTCTTGACGCTTCATTGCGGAGCGCTTCATTGCGAGGGGATGGACGGTTCTGTCCGGTCTGAGGTCGACGGATCAAGTGAAACACGCACGGCGGGAGTTTGGCAAGCGGTTGCCAGTTTTCCCAGCGAGCCTTCAGCCGCGCGGACGCGGACGGCGGGCTGATCCGCTCAGTTCGGGGAAGAAGAGCGCAGCTGCGCCATCGTCCACCGCTCAGCGAGGCGTGTCATGCGGTTGCCAGCGTGCCGTCGAACGGTCCTGTTGAATCGCGGATGACGAGCTCGGTCGGAAGCGGACGGCCGGCTTTGGTGGGCGCATCCGTTTCATTGTCGATGAGGTCGAGGGCGCGGCGCACCGCGCGCTCCCCGATCGACCCGAGCGGCGTGCGGATGGTCGTGAGGCGGGGAGAGGTGAAGTCGGAGCCGAAGATGTCGTCGAACCCGATGACGCTCAGGCGCCCGGGAACGCTGAGTCCGTGCTCCTGGGCCGCGCGCATCAGCCCGATCGCCATCAGGTCGTTGTAGGCCAGCACGGCCGTCACCCCCGAGGCGATCACGCGTTCGAGCACGTCACGGCCGCCGTCGAGCGTCGGCGCGGCGGGACCGATCTCCACGATGGTCATGC
>Ga0157369_10004752_pt1 | contig 15966 bp, 12 predicted proteins | sample C25metaG_FD_113461 | JGI IMG/M metagenome (GOLD analysis project Ga0157369, IMG submission 113461) | Corn rhizosphere microbial communities from Kellogg Biological Station, Michigan, USA - C2-5 metaG | ecosystem: Host-associated > Plants > Roots > Rhizosphere > Soil | place: USA: Michigan... | reverse complement strand
GGCGTGACCGCGTCGGTGGTGGAGAAGGCCGAGGACGGCTCCGCCCTGCTGCATTTTCACGGAGATGAGCCGCTCGAGGTCCTGCTCGAGCGCGCCGGCCGGATGCCGCTGCCGCCGTACATTGCGTCAAAGCGTGTTGCCGACGATGAGGACCGTGACGATTACCAGACGATGTTCGCGCGGGAGGAGGGGGCAGTCGCCGCGCCGACGGCGGCGCTGCACTTCACGCCGCGTCTGCTGGAGGCGCTCGATGCGAGAGGGATCGGCAGAGAGACGCTCACGCTGCACGTCGGGGCGGGAACCTTCCTTCCCGTGAAGGCCGAGGACACCAGCGGCCACAAGATGCACGCCGAGTGGGGTCGCATCGATGCGGCTACGGCTGGGCGGCTCAATGCGGTTCGTCGCGGCGGAGGGCGTCTGATCGCGGTCGGAACGACCAGCCTACGCCTCCTCGAAAGCGCGGCAGGAGAAGATGGCGCGATCCGGCCATTCGAAGGCGACACTGCCATCTTCATCACGCCCGGCTATCGCTTCAAGGCGATCGACGGGCTGATCACCAACTTCCATTTGCCTCGCTCGACCCTGTTCATGCTGGTCAGCGCGCTGATGGGCCTCGACGTGACGAAGGCAGCCTACGCCCACGCGGTCGAGGCGGGGTATCGTTTCTATTCGTATGGCGATTCGAGCCTGCTGCTGCCAAAGCGCCGCGCGTGACCCGCTTCGCCTTCTCGATCTCGGCCACCGGCGGCGCGGCGCGGACCGGCGTGATCGCGATGAAACGCGGCGAGATTCGCACGCCGGCGTTCATGCCGGTCGGCACGGCGGCAACTGTCAAGGCGATGCGGCCGGAGGAGGTGCGCGCGAGCGGCGCCGACATCATCCTCGGCAACACCTATCACCTGATGCTCCGACCAGGCGCGGAGCGGGTGGCGAAGCTCGGCGGGCTGCACAAGTTCATGGGTTGGGCCCGGCCCATCCTCACCGACAGCGGCGGCTATCAGGTGATGAGCCTCAGCGAACTGACCAAGGTCACCGAGGAGGGAGTCGCCTTCGCCAGCCATCTCGACGGGTCGCGGCACATGCTCTCGCCCGAGCGCTCGATCGAGGTGCAGCGGCTGCTCGACAGCGACATCGTCATGCAGTTCGACCAGCTCGTCCCGACGATTTCCGCGTCGGAGCGGCAGCGCGAGGCAATGGAGCGGTCGATCCGTTGGGCCAAGCGGAGCCGCGACGAGTTCGACCGTGGAGGCGAGCATGCGGCGCGCGCCGCGATTTTTGGGATTCAGCAGGGTGCGCTGGACCGCGATCTGCGCCGTGCCTCCGCCGAACGACTCATCGACGTCGGGTTCGACGGCTATGCGGTCGGCGGGCTGGCCGTCGGGGAAGGGCAGGAAGCGATGCTCGGCTGCCTTGATTACGCGGTCGACATGCTCCCGGCGGACAAACCGCGTTATCTGATGGGGGTCGGCAAGCCGGACGACATCGTCGAGGCCGTGGTCCGTGGCATCGACATGTTCGACTGCGTGCTTCCGACGCGCTCCGGCCGGACCGGCCAGGCGTTCACCGCCGACGGGCCGATCAACCTCCGCAACGCGCGCTTTGCCGAGGACCGGGAGCCGATCGAGCTGGGCTGCCCGTGCCCCGCCTGCACGACCTTCAGCCGGGCCTATGTCCATCATCTGGTAAAAACCGGGGAGATCCTCGGCTCAATGCTGATGACCCAGCACAATTTGTGGTTCTACCAGCGCCTGATGCAGGGACTGAGGGAGGAAATCGCCGAGCAGCGCCTTAACGTCTTCGCCAAGAGCTTCCTCGAGCGATATCGGCGCAAGAACGGCAACGAACCCGTTTGATGCTTTTGCGCTCTAGTGGTAGCGTTACCATTGTCCAGGAGAGACCAGATGCGTAGCCTGATCGCTGTCTCAATGTTTGCCTTGTTCGTCGCCGCGCCGGCCGCATCGGCGCCGGCTCCCAAGGAAAGCTGGGGCAAGGCGGGAATCACCCTTGCGCAATACCGCCAGGACGCGCTCGATTGCGGGCTGAAGGGCCATTACACCGATATTTCGAAGACGGATGACGCCAGGGCCTTCGTCAAGGCCTCCAAGCAGCTCGACGCGGTCACCAATGGTGGCGCATCGACGCCGATGACGGTCGAAAGCAACGCCACCGGTCCTAACACCACGAATTCCATCGATCAGGCGGTCGAGTATGCCGCGCAGCAACAGCACATCGTCGAGAGCATCCGCCCTGACGAGCGTTTCAAGAGCATCAAGAAAACGCTCGTGTCCAACGATGAGCAGTGCCTCGCGAGGCGGGGCTATTCGAAGTTCGAGCTGACCGACGAGCAGCGGAAGGCATTGCGCAAGCTCAAGGCAGGTTCGGATGCGCGCCGGCTCTATCTGTACAACCTGGCGAGCAATCCGGATGTGCTGCAAAGCCAGAAGGCGGCGGCACAGCCCTAGAGCCTAGATCGCGTCGTCCTTGACGGCCTCAATGTCCTCTTCCGCCGGCGTCAGCGGGACCTTGTCCTCGGTCCTCAGCTCGAAGTCGCTGGCATCGTGGCGTTCGTGGAGCTGCTCCGACGGGTCGCCCGTCATCCGGTTGACGATCCGGCCGCGCTTGACCGCCGGTCGCCCGTCGATTGCCCGAGCCCAGCGCATCACATGCTCATAATCGTGGATCGCGAGGAACTCGTCGGCGCCTTCGTAGCTGCGGCCGAGCGCGAGGCCGCCGTACCAGGGCCAGATGGCGATGTCGGCGATGGAATAATCGGGGCCGGCGATGAATTCGCTGTCCGCGAGGCGCCGGTTGAGGACGTCAAGCTGGCGCTTGGCCTCCATCGCATAGCGATTGATGGCATATTCGATCTTGGACGGAGCATAGGCGAAGAAATGGCCGAAGCCGCCGCCGAGGAAGGGCGCGCTCCCCATTTGCCAGAAGAGCCAGCTCAGAGTCTCGGCCCGCTGTGGCCCGGCGGCGGGGAGGAGCTCGCCGAACTTCTCGGCGAGGTAGAGCAGGATCGCGCCGGATTCGAAGATGCGGACCGGCTCGGCGCCGCCGCGGTCGACCAGCGCGGGGATCTTGCTGTTGGGATTGATCGCGACGAAGCCGCTGCCGAACTGGTCGCCCTCGCCGATGCGGATCGGCCATGCGTCATATTCGGCGTTCTTGTGCCCCTTCGCGAGCAGCTCCTCGAACATGATCGAGACTTTCTGCCCATTGGGCGTCGCCAGCGAGTAGAGCTGGAACGGGTGCTTGCCGACCGGCAGCTCCTGCTCGTGGGTCGCGCCGGCGACCGGGCGGTTGATATTGGCGAACTGGCCGCCGCTGGGTTGATCCCACTTCCACACTTTAGGAGGCACATAGTCGGTCATGCGCGGATCCCTTTTCCTCTTGGGGACCTGCAACTAGGAATGCGGCCCGGCGCTTTCCAGTGTCAGCGCTGTGCCTAACCTGCGCTGACCGACAGGAAGCTGGGCATTGGCCCGTTCCAATCGGACTTCAGATCCTCGACAACCGGCGAGCGTTCGGTGGGCTCATCGGCGGGCGACTGCTTGGCCGGTTGCTGCTTAGGCGCTTTTGCTGCCGGCTTGTCCGCGGCGTCGGCTTTCGGGGGCTTCGAGGATTTCTTCGGCGTGGCCGGCTTCTCGGCCGGCGCTGACGGAACGGCTTTGGTGGCATCCTCCCGCGCCTGGCCCGCGCGTGGGACCTTGTGCCCGATCAATTTCTCGATCCGGCTGATCGCCTCGCTGTCCGCGCGCGTTGCCAAGGTGATCGAGATGCCCTTCATCCCCGCGCGGCCGGTGCGGCCGATGCGATGGATATAATCGTCGGGCTGCCACGGAACGTCGAAGTTGATGACGTGGCTGACGCCCTTGACGTCGAGTCCGCGCGCGGCGACGTCGGAGGCGACGAGGACCGTGATCTCGTCGTTCTTGAAGCGGTCGAACTCGGCGATGCGGTCGGACTGGTCCATGTCGCCCTGGATTTGGCCGACCGCGAACCCTGAGCGCTTGAGGCTGGTCGCCAGCTCGCGCACCGTCGTCTTCCGGTTGGCAAAGACGATCGCGTTCTTGAATTCCTCGTGCCGGAGAATGTCGCGCAGGGCCTCCTTCTTCTTGTCGGGTCGGACCTCGACCAGGCGCTGCTCGATGTTGATGTTGGCGGTCGCGGGCCGCGCGACCTCGACCCGCTTGGGGTCGTTGAGGAATTTGGCCGCGAGCTTCTGGATCGGCGGCGGCATGGTTGCCGAGAAGAGCAGGGTCTGGCGTGACTTGGGCAGCTTTGAGCAGATCTCCTCGATGTCGGGGATGAAGCCCATGTCGAGCATCCGGTCGGCTTCGTCGATCACCAAGAGGTTGCAATCGTTGAGCATGATCTTGCCGCGGCCGAACAGATCCATCAGGCGCCCGGGCGTGGCGATCAGGACGTCGACGCCCTTTTCAAGCGACTTGACCTGGTCGCCCATCTGCACCCCGCCCATCAGCAGGGCCATCGAGAGCGGGTGATATTTGCCGTATTTGTCGAAATTCTCGGCTACCTGCATGGCCAGCTCTCGCGTGGGCTCGAGGATCAACGAGCGCGGCATTCGGGCGCGGCTGCGGCCTTCATGGAGGATGTCGATCATCGGCAGGACGAAGCCGGCGGTTTTGCCCGTGCCGGTCTGGGCGATCCCAATCAGGTCCTTGCCCATCAGCACCGACGGGATTGCCGCCCGCTGGATCGGAGTCGGCTCGTCATAGCCGCTGTCGGTGACCGCGCGGAGCAGTTGTTCAGAAAGGCCGAGGTCGGCAAAAGTCATTCAAAATCCGGAAGATGGAGTGGTGCCGCGGCTTCTTATGGCCGGTGCGGCGATCGCTCGGCACCGGCTATGCCCCCCTCCGGGCCCTTGTCAAGGAAAGTGGGGATTGGGTGATGACGGATTTTCCGTACCAGCCTTCGCGGTGATTCGAACCTACGTTAACGCAAATACTTGTCAAACCAGTCGATGATTTCCTTGAAAACGTCTCGCACATTTGCCGGCGATTGGCCAAGGCTATGGCTCTCGCCCCCGTAGCGTATCAGTTTGGCAGTCTTCCCTTGAGCATATAGCCCATAAAAAAATTGCTCTGCCTGCTGTACGGACCCGCGAATGTCCAAGTCGCCATGGACCATCAGCAATGGGGTATGAACACGATCCACGTGCGTGAGCGGTGAGTTGGCATCGTACCCCCATTCGTCCTGTTGGGGTGGGCCATATAGACCCCACAAGTCCATTTCAGCCCAGTTGTCACTCATCTCGTGCTCAATGCCCGAGTAGCCGCGCGCCAGAGGACTGAATTGTCCGAAATGAGAACGCAGATCCGTTATTCCCGCAATCGCGACGGCGGCCTTGAAACGGTCTGTCTGAGTGACGAGTCCGTAAACGCTGTATCCGCCAAAGCTTTGACCCATGACGCCGACGCGTTCGGGATCGGCAATCCCAAGCTTAACTAGCTTATCAATCGCAGGCAGCACGCCGTTCGTAAGCGAGTCATATACGTTCTGGCGCTCCGAACGGGCAGGCAACGGCATCGAAGGAATAAGCACGAGGTAGTTTTGCGCCGCATATAACTGCAGATTGTAAATTCCGGGCAGAAAGGGATCGAGCCAGTAGTCATTTGATCCCCTGACTTTGTAGCCGCCATAGACCCACACCAGCGTGGGGTATCGCCGGCCTGGGTGGTATCGTGGCGGCAGGATCACGGCACCCTGCAATGGCTCTCCCGAGTCGGAGTTATAATTGATGATTTCTATTCGGCCCCACTCAATGCCGGACAAGTAGGTATCGAGGCTGAGCAGCTTTTCGTTTCGAGATGCCGACAACGAACTTTGTTGAATGAATAGTCCGCCTTGGTTGCTCTCTTTCCAGCTCAGCAAATCACGCGCGCAATTTACGTCGAGTAGATTCGGCCCCAGGTCGGCAGTCACAGCTTGTAAAGATGGACTCACTTCGCCTGTCGCGAGGGAGATCATCCTGAGATTCGTGGCTTTGTCAGCTCCGCTGATCGCGAGCAGCAGCTTTGCGGACCTCGTGCCGCTGTCGTTCGGCCACCAAATTGAAACATCCCCGTCAAAGCGCCGAACCGGAACAAGGCTGGCTTGTTTCATATTCACTGCCATCAGCGCGTTGCCACTGGCGGTCAGCACCTTCCCGCCAGGTCCTGTTACAAACCCGCCGACGCTTGGTCCTGTTAGCCTCTTCGCGCTGCCGTCGACTCCTAAGAGCCACCAAACCTTCGTTTTGCTGTCGTCGACTTGGGCGAGAAGCCGATTGGAGCTAACCCACAATGCGGCGGGCGTCTGGGTGACACCACTTCCGGCTGGCGCCTCTCCGACAGAGCCTTTGCCGAGTCTCAAGGATCGGCCGCTGACCGCTTCGACAGCATAAAGGGGGGTCGCGGTTTCGAATGGTCCAGAGCGTCCACGCACCGCGACCCATCGATTGTCCCGCGACCACCCGAAGAGCTCCAATGGTAGCCGGGCTGCATCCGGCAGGGTCACCCAACGCACGGGCGCACCGGATCTAAGATCAGCAAATCCGAGGCGTCGTTCAACAGTCCAAGCGTCGTCCCATGTGTTCGGAAAAGAGTGGCCGGCCGCCGGCTGCAGCGCTCCAATTGTCGCAAGAATTGCGAGCTGCTTACGATCCGGAGAGACGGACAACGTCAGACCTCCCCGAAATGGGTAGGTCGGCACCTCGGCGATCGTTCTTATTTGGTCGGTTTGAACGTCAACAATTCGGATAATTGCAGAGCTGCTTCCTGGAGACGCCGTAGTTCTTTCCGCACCGCTGCCCACGGCATCGGCGGTCGGCACCAGTCCGTTGTGCAGAAGCACGGCGTCTTGGGCAGCTTGCCGGAATGGTCGGCCATACTGGTCGAGCAAGCCTGAAACCTGACCGGAGGGAAGATCGACGACGAGCAGTCGTTCTTTGTCAAGCCACAGAAAAGGCGCGTTCTCGTCCGGACTCTCGCAGCTGTGCGCTACCGTCCCTCCGTCAGCTCCGCCGCGCAGGTCCATCGGATAAAGTCCGCCGCCGTAGCGAGTCTGTGTCATGACGGCGGCCGGACTTGCGCGCGTCACCCCGTGCGAACGATCCCAAACATACAGCCGGACGTTGTCACCTCCGCGGGGCTCGCCCTTTTCCGGACTTGTCGAAAGCATGGCAAGCCGCTGCCCATCGGGCGACCACGTTGCACACCAATAGCCTGCAGCGTCAGCCGATCCGTTGGTAATCTGTTCGCGCCGGCCATCGCTCGTCGAAACGAGCCATACATCATCGCGAGATGGATCAATCTCGTAGGAAGTTCGCCCGTAAACCTCACCTGGGCTGGCGGGTCTCTGCACGACCACCGCCAGCCAATCGCCATCCGGTGAGTAAGACGCCCTGTCGACACGCTGGAGGTTTAGAACGTCGTCTAAGGTCAGTAGCGGCTTAGCTGGAACAGCCGCCACGAGCGACGGATCGCTCACAAAAGCAGCAAACAGTCCGAGAATAATCGGGACGATCATGCGCCTTACGCGGAAAAGTGAACTCATTGGTTCATCGTGCGGGGGCGCTTGGCGATTGTGAAGCATTCAAGATCGGAACGTTGCCATGCCGATGTTAAGTCTCGGTGACGTGCCTTTGAAAATCGGTCACCACCGAGGATTCGAGACAGCGATTCCAACCGGTCACCGGCGCAGCCGCGGGACGAGCTGCTTGAACTTCTCGATCGTGCAGCTGGCACCCATGCGGGAGTAGATCGCGTCGCGGCGAGCGCACAAGCGATTGTCGCGCGGCCGGACGTATACGCTGCCGTAGAAGTCGAGATCGGGACAATTCTCATCGAATTGGGCACGGACGCGCGAATGGTTCTCGAAAATGAAGTCCACATCTTCTGGTCCCGAGAGCATCGCAGAGCGAAGACCGTCAACGGGAATACATCTCGGCCCCTTTTTCTCGACCCATTCAATTTCGGGAAGCAAGGGATGCGCCCGAACTCGGACCCGCATGATCACTTCGTCCTGGACGATCAGCCGGGTCACCGACTGGCCGACGACGCCAGGCTGCGCGCCGAGCAGCCCCAAGAGCAGCGGCACGAAATTGAGAAATCCCCCCGACGTCACGAAACGGTCATCACCATCGCGAGAGACTTCGCAGCAAGCCGTTGAATGGGCAATGAACTGTGGCCGCCGCTTGCCAGAAGCGCCCGAGGCCAATAGAGGCGCCTGACACAGCTTCCGACGGCTGCGCGCGACGCCGCGCGGCCGTGCGCCGGCACCCCAGGAGAAAGTGAGAATGGCGACTGCCGCTCCGACCCAGAGCTTGCCCTTGTTCTACAACTCGCTCGAACCGCTCAACCTCGACCAGCATGGCAAGATGAGAGTTCGGGGGCTGCAGGGCCTGCCCGAAGCCGGCCGGACCCATGCGGTGCCGCTGACCGTCGACGAGTTTGCTCTGGTCCAGCGCCATTATCCGATCGTCTTCTCGGTCGGCGGAACCCCGGTGCCGATCGCGCTGATGGGTCTCAATGAGGCCGTCAACGTGTTCATCGACGAAAAGGGCCTGCCGTTAGACACAAGCGTCTACATCCCGGCCTATCTGCGCCGCTATCCGTTCCTCCTCGCCCGGCTGCGGTCCGACAGTGACGAGCTGTCACTGTGCTTCGATCCGACCTCGGGCGCCGTCGGCGAGTTTGACGAGGGCGAGCCGCTGTTCGACGGCGACCAGCCGAGCTCGGCGACTACGGCCATCCTCGAGTTTTGTGAGCAGTTCGAAGCGGCCGGCATCCGCACCAACGCGTTCATCGAGGAACTGGTCAAGACCGACCTGCTGATGGACGGCGAGGTGGCGATCCAGCCCGAGGGCGCCGATCAGCCGTTCGTCTATCGCGGTTTCCGCATGGTCGACGAGGAAAAGCTCCGCAACGTCCGCGGTGACGAGCTTCGAAAGATGAACCAGAACGGCATGCTTCCGCTGATCTACGCGCACCTCTTCTCGCTCGCTCAGATGCGTGAAGTGTTCGGGCGCCAGATCCAGCAGGGCAAGGGGCCGGCGGTCCTGCCGCAACCCGCTCCGGCGATGGCGTAAGGCGTTATTCGGCCGCCGTCGCGAACTGCCGGCCGATCAGTGCTTCGCCGAGCTCGACCACGAGCGATTCGATCAACCCGGCGACGCGATCGAAGCCGCGTCCCGGCTTGGCCAGCCGTTCGTCGAGATAAGAGCGGCGGTCGATCTCGATCTGCAGCGCGTGGATTCCCGCTCCCGGCTGGGCGTGGCGCTCGATCACGTGACCGCCGGCGAACGGGTCGTTGAGGCCTGCCCCAAAACCGGCGCGACCGGCGATCGCGACGGCTTCCGCGCTGATCCAGGGATCGGCGGTCCGTCCCCGGCAATCGCCGAACACGATCGGCGGAATTCCCTCGGGCGGCGGCGGCATCGAATGGCAGTCGAGCAGGAGCGCGCAGCCGAAGCGGTCCGCCAACAGCGCGAGCTGCGCCTCGATCGCCGAATGATAGGGGCGATGCGCCTGGGCCAGCCGCTCGTCCAGCTGGCCTCGGCTGATCGCCCGGCGCCACAGGTAGCCGTGCTGCTGCGTTCTTGCGGGAACGATCCCCAGGCCGCCGCGCGCGCGCGCGCTGACTCGCCCGCGCCGAGCGCCGTCAACCACCGACGGATCGACCTCGTCCTCGGCCCGGTTGCAATCGACGGCCGCACGCGGAGTCCTGGCAATGACCGCTCCGCAGCCGCGCTGGAGAGCGCGCCATACCAGCCGGTCGACGAACGGGTCCTCGAGCGCCGAGAGCGCGGGCTTGCCGCCCGCGGCCATCGCCACCAGCCAGTCGGGATAGTCGCGGCCCGAATGGGGTACCGAAAGCAGGACCGGCAGGTCGCCGCGGAGCTGATGAATGATTGGAGAGGCGAGCGTGCTGACGGGCCTTTAGGTTAAATTCCGTGCCAGTTTAGGACTTGCGTAGGGAGCCTGCAACGCGCGAACCCATTATTCGCTTCTGGCAAAAGGCGATCCAGCGGAGCATAGAGGCGGCATGGCGAGAATACTCCTGGCCGAAGACGATACGTCGATGCGCGAATATCTGCAGCGAGCGCTGCAGCGGGTCGGCTATGAGGTGGAGGCAGTCGGCTGCGGCACCGAGGCCATGCCCTTTCTGCAGTCCGAGCATTTCGACCTGCTCCTGACCGACATCGTCATGCCCGAGATGGACGGGATCGAGCTCGCTCAGAAAGCGAGCGCGATCGATCCCGCGATCCGGGTCATGTTCATCACCGGCTTCGCCGCCGTCGCGCTCCAGGGCGGCCGCACGGCGCCCGAGGCCAAGCTCCTGTCCAAGCCGTTCCATCTCAAGGACCTGGTGATGGAAGTGGACCGGATGTTCCAGACCGAGGACCAGCACGGGCGGCTGTAAGGCCGCGCAAAGTCTGTTGCGCGGCGCCGTTCTCGCCCTTACATGCCCCGCTTCTGCCCCAGGGCGGTGGGCGTGTAGCTCAGTGGTAGAGCACTGTGTTGACATCGCAGGGGTCGCAAGTTCAATCCTTGCCACGCCCACCATTTTTCCTCGTCCAGCTCAACTCGATCGGCTAATCCTCGCGCAGTTGACACCCGCGTGGAAGCGGCTCTAGCCCTCCCCATGTGAGCGCTAACATTTCCGTGCGCCGCCATGTGTTCAGCGCGGCCATCTTCTCCTTTTCCAGCGCCCTCGGAGCGCAGGTTGCGCCATCGTCGGTCGACCAGCGCGTCGACGCCCTCGTCGCGCGGATGACGCTCGACGACAAGGCGGCGCAGCTGCAGGACAGCGCTCCGGCGATCCCGCGCCTGGGAATCCCCGCCTACGCTTATTGGAACGAGGCGCTTCACGGGGTCGCGCGCTCGGGTGAGGCGACCGTTTTTCCGCAGGCGATCGGCATGGCCGCGACCTGGGACAAGGCGCTGGTCCACGCCGAGGGGGACACGATCTCGATCGAAGCGCGCGCCAAGTACAATCGCGCGCAGAAGGAGGAGAATTCAGGGAAATATTTCGGCCTCGATTTCTGGTCGCCGAACATCAACATCTTCCGCGATCCGCGCTGGGGGCGGGGCCAGGAGACCTACGGCGAAGATCCCTATCTGACGGGGACGCTCGCGACCGAGTTCATCCGCGGGGTCCAGGGCAGCGATCCCAATCATTACCGCGCGATCGCGACGTCGAAGCATTTCGCCGTGCACAGCGGTCCCGAGCCGCTCCGCCACCAGTTCAACGTCGATGTTTCGCCGCGCGACCTCGCCGAGACCTATCTCGCCGCGTTCCGCCGAACGGTCGTGGAAGGCAAGGTCGCGTCGTTGATGTGCGCCTACAATTCGGTGGATGGGAAGCCGGCCTGCGCAAGCGGCATGCTGCTCGACCAGACGCTTCGCCGCGACTGGGGGTTCAAAGGCTATGTCGTGTCCGACTGCGGTGCGATCGACGACGTCAGCAGCGGACATCATTTCACGCCAACAAACGTCGAGGCGGTCGCTGCCGCGATGAAGGCGGGCACCGATCTCGCCTGCGTGTTCAAGAACGAATATCTCGACATTCCCAAGGCGGTGCAACGCGGCCTGTTGCCCAAGGCGGACGTGGATCGGGCGCTTCACCGCGTGCTCGCGGCGCGCATGCGGCTCGGCATCCTTGGCGCATCCTCGCCGAAGCGGTTCGACAACATCCCTTATTCCGAGAACCATTCGCCCGCGCACCGCGAGCTTGCCTTGCGCGCCGCCCGGGAAGCGATCGTGCTGCTCAAGAACGACGGGATCCTGCCGCTCAGGCGTTCGGCGCGGATCGCCGTCGTCGGACCGGGCGCGACATCGCTGATTTCGCTGGAAGGGAATTACAACGGGACGCCGACCGATCCGGTGCTTCCGCTCGACGGCATCCGGGCGGCGTTCGCCAATTCGTCGGTCGTCCATGCGCAAGGGTCCGCTTTTGCCGATGGCGCGGCCGTTGCCGTTCCGCGGACGGCCTTCCCGGGAGGCATTAGCGCAACATTCTTCAATGGAACCGGCTTCGGCGGCCGGCCGATCGCGACACAACATTATGCGCAGCTTGATCACAACTGGAACTGGGTCGCGCCGGCGCCGGGCGTGGATTCGCGCAACTTCTCGGTGCGCTGGTCCGCGATACTCAAAGTGCGCGCGTCGGGCGACTATCGCTTCGAGCTTCAGCGCCGGCGCTGTGACGCAGTGTCCGAGACCGACCGCTATACGATTGCGATCGAGGGTGCCGAGCCGCTGCACATCGATGCGCCGTGCTCGGCCCGGGATGCGGGCGATTCCCCGGCACTGACGGTCCACTTCGCGGACGCCCGGCCGCGCAAGCTCATCGTCGAATATGCGCATAAGTCGGCAAGCTTCGCGCCCGCTATCACCCTCGCCTGGCGAGCCCCGGCCGAGGCGCTGCGCGACGAGGCGATGGCCGCCGCCCGGAAGTCGGATGTGGTCCTCGCATTCGTCGGCCTCAACGCCTGGCTCGAGGGCGAGGAGATGCCGGTCCAGATTCCGGGCTTCGCCGGCGGCGACCGGACCGACATCCGGCTTCCGGCGCCGCAGCGGGCGCTGCTCGATGCGCTGGAAGCGACGGGCAAGCCGGTGATCATCGTGCTGCAAAGCGGATCGGCAGTCCCGCTTGGTGGAGAAGGAGCAAAAGCGCGCGCGATCATCCAGGCCTGGTACGGGGGCGAGCAGGGCGGCCGTGCGATCGCCGATGTGCTCGCCGGCGGCTACAATCCCGCCGGCCGGCTGCCGATCACCGTCTACCGCGGCAATGACCAGCTTGCGGCATTCGCCGATTATTCGATGAAAGGCCGGACCTATCGCTACTTCGGCGGCCAGCCCGAATATCCCTTCGGGTACGGTCTGAGCTATACGCACTTCGCTTATTCCGACCTGAAGCTCGGTTCGGCTTCACTCGCTGCGGGCGGCACGCAACGGGTGAGCGTTCGCGTTCGGAACAATGGTTCCGTCTCCGGGGACGAAGTCGTTCAGCTGTACGTCTCGACACCCGACCGGCCTGACGCTCCGCGCCGGTCGCTCAAGGGCTATGCGCGAGTCCACCTCGCCCGCGGCGAAGAACGGACGGTCCCGTTACAGCTCGATCCGCGCGACCTCGCCTTCGCCGACAAGGACGGCATGATGCGCATCACACCAGGCCCCTATTCGATCTGGGTCGGCGGCGGCCAGCCGGGGACTGGCGCGGCGGGACAGCAGGCGACGTTCCGGATGACGGGAGAACTCGCGCTTCAGCCCTGAATGGGCGTGAATTTGGTCACCGCTTCGTAGCGCGGGTTGATCAGGTGAACGACGAGCAAGGCGATCAGATAGGCTGAGCCGGCGATGATGAAGATCGGCGTGTAGCTTCCAAACACCTGGAGCACATAGCCGGCGTATTTCGCCATCAGCATTCCGCCGAGCGCGCCCGCGAAGCCGCCAAGTCCGACCACCGAGCCCACGGCCCAGCGGGGGAAGAGATCGGCGGGCATCGAGAAGAGGTTGGCCGAGAAGCCCTGGTGCCCGGCGCAGGCCAGGCCGATGAGCAGGACTGCGAGCCACACGCTGGGCGCGGCGACGGCGAAGGTCACCGGAAAGACCACGATCGCGCAGGCGAGCATCGCCAGCTTTCGCGCGCGCCCGACGGCCGCGCCGCGCCCGAGCAGGCTCGAGCTGTACCACCCGCCGAGGATCGAGCCGATGTCCGCGAGCACGTAAACCGCGACCAGCGGTGGACCGAAATTCTTGAGGTCGAGGCCATAGCGCTTGTGGAAGAAGTCCGGCAGCCAGAAGAGAAAGGTCCACCAGATCGGGTCGATCAGGAAGCGGCCGCTCATATAGGCCCAGGCCTGCCTCGTCGTGAGCAGTCGCCGCCACGCAACAGGCTTCTGGACTTCGACCGGGTCGGACTCGATATAGGCGAGTTCCGCCGGCTTCATCTTCGGGTGCTTGCGTGGGCTCCGGTAGAGGGCCAGCCAGGCGATGAGCCAGACGATGTTGAACAAGCCGGTGATGATGAAGGCGCCGCGCCAGCCCATCGCCAAGGCGATGATCGGCACAATCATCGGCGTGATGATGGCGCCGAGGTTGGCGCCGGCGTTGAAGATGCCGATGGCGAGCGCCCGTTCGCGGCGCGGGAACCACTCGCTCGCCGCCGCAAGCGCGGCGGGATAGGTCCCCGATTCCCCGAGCGCCAGGATGATCCGAACGATCGCAAAACCTCGCGTCGAGGTGACTAGGGCGTGGGCCATGTGCGCCGCAGTCCACACGAGCATCGCCAGCGAATAGCCTGCCTTGGCGCCGATCCTGTCGATCAGGCGACCGAAGAACAGGAAGCCGATTCCATAGGCCGCCTGGAACCAGAAGACGACGTCGCCGTAGCCGGTCTCCGACCAGCCATAGAGCCCTTGAAGCGTCGGCTTCAAAACGCTCAGGACCAGCCGGTCGATGTAGCTCAGCACGACCGCCGCGAAGAGCAGGCCGCAGATCACCCAGCGCAGGCGCGTTCCGCGGCCGGGCGGGGCCATCGGGACCGCTTCGGCGGCGCTGCTCATCGGCTTGCCCTCTTCTCGTCGAGGAAGCCTTCGTCGGCGAGCCAGTCTGCCAACCGGTCTGGCCAGTGAAGGATCGAAATCCGGCTGGATTCGTCGAGATTGAAGGCGTGTCCCGCACCCGCATACATGTGAAGCTCGGCATCGCGGCCACCTTTACGGAGCTGCTCGTACAAAGCGACGGCGGGCGCTGCGCAGCAATCGTCGAGCGTCCCGGCAGCAATGAATGCCGGCGGCGCATCGGCAACGTTGTTGGCAGGAACTCCGAGAGGACCGGGGAAGATCAGGACCTGGAAATCGGGTCGATCGCCGATCCGATCGACCGCGTCCAGCACTGGGGAGGGCTCGGCTGCATGATTATCCGCGACAAGCGAGACAAGTTCGCCACCAGCGGAAAAGCCCATGATACCGAGGCGGTGCGGATCGACCCCATAGTCCGCTGCATGGGCGCGCACCCAGCGAATGGCGCGGCGCACATCGGCTTCCGCATCCTCGACGGTCGAAGTCGATCCTTCCTCGCGGAAGAGCCGGTATTTCAGCACGAACACCGTTAGCCCGTATCGGTTGAGCGCGGGCCCCACGTTCACGCCCTCCGTCGTCCAGACGATTTCCTTGTGGCCGCCGCCCGGTATGACGATCATCGCAGCGCCGTTTTGGTGCGCTGGGCGGTAGATCGTCAGCGACGGATTATGGATGTTGCGGACCCAGTAATCCTTGGCGATCTCCGGCTCCATGCGCCGGGAACCTAATCCCGGGGCATTGTTCGGCCAGATCGTCGCCACGGCGGGCTTTGCCGGAACGTATTGAGCGCCGGCTCCCGATCCGAACATGATTGCGACGGCGAACAAGAATGCTTTGATCGATCGCATCAGCCGTGATCCTTGTCGATGAACAGCGAGAGGGGAATGGAATAGCCCATCAGCCGGTAGCCGGCAGCGGAGGGGTGCAGTCCGTCGCCGGAGTCGAGGTCCTTGCGCAGCCGCTCCGGGTGCTCAGGATCGCGCATGATCGCGTCGAAATCGATCACCGCGTCGGCGTGCCCGGGCGCGCGGAGCCAGCTGTTGATCGCCATCCTGTCCGCCTCGTTCACCGCGGCAGGATGATAATAGCCGGACGAGCCATAGGGCATGACCGTTCCTGCGATCACCTTGATCCCGCGCTCATGCGCTTGGGCGATGATCTGTGCGTAAGCAGCGAGCATTCGCTCGACCAGTGCGCGGTGGGTTGCAGGAGAGGCCGGAGCGTCGCGCGTCAACACGCCGAGATCATTCACGCCTTCGAGGATGATCAGATATTTGACCCCGTCGCGCACGAGCACGTCGCGGTCGAAGCGCGCCACCGCATTCGGACCAAGACCATCCTCGATCATTCGATTACCGCCAATGCCCAGATTG
>Ga0157369_10004749_pt1 | contig 15969 bp, 17 predicted proteins | sample C25metaG_FD_113461 | JGI IMG/M metagenome (GOLD analysis project Ga0157369, IMG submission 113461) | Corn rhizosphere microbial communities from Kellogg Biological Station, Michigan, USA - C2-5 metaG | ecosystem: Host-associated > Plants > Roots > Rhizosphere > Soil | place: USA: Michigan... | reverse complement strand
GTCGTTGATCGCCATGGGGCACAAGGCCGTGACGTCGAACGGCGGAAGCGTGGGAGGTTTCCAGGCGATCATGTTCACCGCCGATCCGAACGCCGCGATGCCGCCTCCGGGTCCCGGCGCTGCGTGCAAGACACCCGCTGCGCAGAACAACCCGAACTGTCCGCTGCAGCCGATCAAGGGCTTCTACCGGGCAGGCTCCGACCACCGGAAGGACGGAGCGGCCGCGGGCTGGTGAGCTCACGAAAATAGCGAACGTCTCGTGCCCCACGCTCGACCACGGTCGGCGTGGGGCGCTTTTTTTCCGCCAGGAACCCAGAGCATGCGATCGATCGTCGCTTCCCTTTTCGCAGTCGCTGCACTCCTCGCCGGCTGCTCGCAGTCCATGCCGGGCCGCCCCGACGCGCAAGCCGCCCCCTCCCTGTCCCGGGAGGATTCGATACAGCGTCTCGTCGAAGTGGTGCGTGCGGACCCGGCGAAAAAACCGTTGCTCGCCAAGGCGTTGATGGGTGGCGACGTGCTCGTCATCCCCGACCCCGGCAAGAAATCGCTGGCACTGGTATCGTTCAACCAGCCGGAGCGAATGTTCATCCCGGTGTTTTCCAGCCGCGCCATCTTCGACCAGGAAGCGTATGGAACGGGTTTCGAGGGAAAGGCCATAGCGATCGAGGCGAAACGCTTCGCGTCGTTGCTCGAGGATGACGATCTCGTCATCCTCAACCCGGGACACCGTCCGGCGGTCGAATTCACTGCTCGCCAGTTGAAGGCCGCGGTCGTCGAGTGATGCGCGAGCACCTGCTCGTATCCCCCCGCGCGACGCACCCCTTGTTTCGCGCCATTTCCGGAGAGTTTCCATGTCCAGCCTGCGCCTGAAGCAACTCGTGACCGAAGTCCTCGCCGCCAACAACGCCCCCGACGCGGGTGACATCATCGAGGAGGTGTTCGTCGCGATCGAGGCGAACCCCGTATGGCGCAAGACCTACGACGAAGTGTCGTACGCGCAAGGCAAGGGCATGGCGGCGGCATGGACCGGCTTCTGGGTCGCGCACCTGGCACAGCGCGCGGGCGACGTGCGCGAGACCGCGGCGAGGAGCACGCTCATCGAATCGTTCACGCGGCTGGACGCGCCCGCGGAGGCGCGCAGCAAGAAGCTCGACGAGGCCGAAGCCGTGCAGGCCATGCACGAGCACTACAAGGCGAACCGCGCGACGCTGCCCCCGACCGTGCGGGAGCACCGCGACGTCATCGTGGCGCTGATCATGGACGGGCTGCCCCTCGAGACGGCGTTCGCGAGAGCGCTCGAAAAGCCGATGTTCGCCTGGCGCTAGGGCCGGGCGCTATTGCGCGCTGATGTGATTTTCCTTCACCACCTGCGCCCACTGCTTCACCTCGTGCTCGAGGAAGCGCTGGTATTCCTCGGGTGAGGAGAGGCGCAGCACCACACCCTGCGCCGTGAGCTTGTCCTCCACGTCGGGCCTGCGCAGCGCGTCCGCGAAGGCCTTGCGCATCTTCGCGATGATCGCGGGCGGCGTCGCCGCGGGCGCATTGAGCCCCCACCAGGAATCGGACGCGAACTCCGGCACGCCCAGCTCCCCGATGGTCGGCACGTCGGGAATGGGCGCGAAGCGTTGCTGCGAGGTCACGGCGAGCGGACGCAGCCGCCCCGCCTTCACGCTCGGGCTGAGCAGCGCCGCCGAGCCGATCGCGATCGGCACGTTGCCGGCGATCGCATCCTGCACGAGCGGACCTCCTCCCTTGTACGGGACGTGCGTCATCTTGATGCCGAGCTTGTCGTCGATGAGGGTCATGGCGAGGTGGGCGAGGCTGCCCGAGCCGATGGTGCCGAAGGCGACGGACCCGGGATCCTTGCGCGACGCGGCGATCACGTCATTGAACGACTTGTACGGCGTGGTCGGGTAGGCCGTGATCAGCATGGGCGAGACGCCCACCAGCATGACCGGCGCGAAGTCCTTCAGCGTGTCGTACGGCAGGTCCTTGATGAGGCTCTGGTTCACGCCGTGCGTGTCGAACACGAGCAGCCACGTGTAGCCATCGGGCGCCGCGCGCGCGACGACGTTCGCGCCGATCGAGCCCGAAGCGCCGCCGCGGTTCTCGATGATGACGGGCTGGCCGAGGATCTGCTGCAGCGGCCCCTGCGCGAAGCGCGCGATCTGGTCGGTCGTGCCGCCCGGGGGGAACGGCACCACGATCTTGATGGGCTGCGTCGGCCAGTCCTGCGCCGAGGCGCAGAGCGCCGCGAACGCGGACGCGATGACGGCGAGTACCTGCGCGAATCTCGATCGCATGCTTTCGTCCTCCTCCTCGTTGCAGGGCAGGTTAAGGCATCGCTACACGTCGAAAACAACGATATTTTCCGATCGAACTCGATCGCGCGCGGCGATCAAGCCGGCACCTCGTGCGCGAGCTCGCTCACTTCCTTGGCCATCGCCGCGATCGGCCCGACGAACGGGTGTGCGCGATCGAGGCGGTGGATGAGCGAGAACTCGACCGGTGAGATGGGAGGGGTGGTGTTGAGCGGCACCAGCCGGCGCGCCGCGATCTCGGCGCGATAGCACTGCCGCGGCAGCAGGCTCACGCCGAGACCCGCCGCCGTGAGGCTCGCGATCACTTCCATGTTGTTGCAGGACACGGTGCTGCGGAAGAACGCCCCGGCGTCGCGGAACCAGCGCTCGATCACGGGGTAGTGGAACGAATCCTCCGAGAGGCTGAGCACCGGCCAGCGTTGCAGGTCCGCCGGGCCGAGCGTCGTGCGCGGGATGCGCAGCTTGCGGCTCGCCATCCAGACGAACTCGTCGTAGCCCAGGGATTCGGCCAGGAAGCCCGGCTCCGCGAGTTGTCCCGCGATGATGGCGATGTCGAGCCGGCCCTCGCGCAGGCGCTCGATGAGCGTGCGGGTGAGGCTCATGTCCAGGCGCACCGCGAGGCGCGGGTAGCGCGTGCGCAGCGCCTCGAGCAGGCGCGGCAGCCACGTGTTCGCGACGACTCCGACCACGCCGAGCCGAAGCACGCCGGTCACCGCGGCCGGGTCGCGGAACTGCATGCTGAGCGACGCGGCGAAATCCACGAGCTGCTTCGCGTGCGCGAACAGCTCGTGCCCGCGGGGCGTGAGCGCCGCCCGGTGGAAGCCGCGGTCGAAGAGCTCCGTGCCCATGTGGCGCTCGAGCTCCTTCACGCGCGCGGAGACCGCGGACTGCGTCGTGTTCAGCGCCTGCGCGGCGGCGCCGAACGTCCCCAGCTCGACGATGCGCACGAAGGTCTCGAGCTGCTTGATGTTCATCGCGGGAACGGGGCCTATCGCGAAAATCGATCGAACTGGGCATAAAAATATCACTATGGCCGATTCCCTGCTCGACCTAAACTGGCGCCATGCTCCCCGGCGACATCGTTTCTGCGCACCGGGACCGGGCCGGCGGCATCGAGGCCGAGTCCGGGTCCTGGTCGTATGCGGCCCTCGACGACTGGGCGCATCGCTTTGCCCATGGCCTCGCCGCGCTGGGCCTCGAGAGCGGGGACCGCGTGAGCCTCCTCGCCGCCAACGACGCGCCGCTCGTGGCCGCGTACCTGGGGGCTTTCCGCGCCCGGCTCGTGGCGAATCCCATCAACAACCGCCTCCTGCCGGAAGAGGTGGCCTACATCCTCGAGCATGCGGGCACGCGGTGCCTGCTCGTGTCGGCGGAATTCGAGGAGCTCGCGCACGCCGCGCTGCCGCTGCTCGCCACGCCACCGCGCGTCCTGCGCCTCGACGATCCGCATTTCGAGGCGATGCCCGCGACGCCGTTCGCATCGAAGGCGCAGGCCCGCGACGGCGCGCTCCTCATCTACACCTCCGGCACCACGGGAAAGCCGAAGGGCGTGCTCCTTACGCAGGAGAACGTCATGGCCGGCATCGAGATCGTGAGCCGCGCCTTCGGGATGAAGCCCGCGGACCGCACGTTCTGCGTGATGCCGTTGTTCCATACGAACGGCCTGATGTTCAGCACGCTGCCGTTCCTGTTCGTGGGTGCCACGGTCGTCCTGCGCAAGCGCTTCAGCGCCACCGCCTTCTGGCAGCAGTGCCGCGAGGCGCGCGCCAACAGCACGAGCGTCTCCCCGACGATCCTCGCGATGCTGCTGGAGCACGAGGCGCAGGCGCCGGCCGCCTCCGACATCCATCTCGACTTCATCAAGGTGGCCTCGGCGCCCACGAGCCCGGAGCTCGCCGCCCGCTTCGAGGCGCGATTCGGCGAGGGCCTGCTGCTCGAGACCTACGGGCTCACCGAGACCACGGCGATCAACGTGATGAACCCGCGTCACGGCCCGCGCAAGCACGGCTCCATCGGGCGCGCCGTGCCGCCGCAGGAGGTGCGGCTGGTGGACGGCGAGATCCAGGTGCGCGGGCCGACGGTGATGCGCGAGTACTTCCGCGATCCGGAGAACACGCGCAAGGCGATGGACGGGGAGTGGTTGCGCACGGGCGACGTGGCCCGCATCGACGCGGACGGCTTCATCTTCATCGTCGGGCGCTCGAAGGAAATGATCCTGCGTGGAGGGGAGAACATTTCGCCGCTGGAGATCGAGGACGTGGTGGTGCGCCACCCGGCGGTGCGGGAAGCGGCTGCCGTCGGCGTGCCCGATCGCATCTGGGGCGAAAGCGTGGGACTCTGCGTCGTGCCGCGCCATGCCGTCACCGAACAGGAGATCACCGACTTCTGCCGCGCCCACCTGAGTGCTTTCAAGGTGCCGCAACGGGTCGTCTTCGTGCAGGAGCTGCCGAGGAATGCGGTGGGCAAGGTGACCCGCAACGCCTTGCGCGGCGTATTCGGCTAGGAAGAGGGGGAAGGGCATGGCGCGTGCGGTCTGCGTAGACTTCGGCGAGCGGCAGGTCGAGATCCGCGTGCCGGACGACGCGACGGTCGTGGAGTTCACGGACCCTGCGCTCATCGCGGATCCGCAAGCGGCGGTGCGGGAAGCCCTCGCCGCGCCGCTCGGCGCCGCGCCGCTCGCGGAGCTCGCGCGCCCCGGCATGAAAGTGGCGATCGGCTTCGACGACATCACGCGTCCCGCGTTGCCCGCGCAAGCCATCCTCGCGGCGATCGTCGAGGAGCTCGGGCGCGCCGGCGTGAAGGATCGCGACATCACGTTCATCACCGCCTGCAGCAACCACCGGAAGAACACGCGCACCGAGCTCGCGCGGCACCTCGGGCCCGCGCTCTTCAACCGCTTCTGGCCGCTCGACGCGATCCGCAACCACGACTGCGACGATCCGGAAGGCCTGCGCTTCTTCGGCATCACCGATAGCGGTCGTTACGTCGAGCACAACCGCACTTTCATGGACGCGGACCTGCAGATCTACCAGGGCAACGTGTCGGCGCAGGCGTGGAAGGGGTACACGGGGACGGGCGCCATCATCGGCCTCGCGTCCACGAAGAGCATCGCGTCGCACCACAGCTTCCACACCGTGCCCGATCCCGCGAAGAAGCTGGAGCACCGGAAGGCGGCGGGCAAGAAGCTGCCGGGCATGAAGCCCGAGATGACGGAGTTCCTCGAGAAGGCGACGGGGAAGAAGACCTTCTACGTGAACGCCGTGACCGGCAGCGGAGGGCGCCTCGCCGGCGTGTTCGCGGGCCATGCCTCGGCGGTCACGCCGCCCGCCTGGGAGCTCGCGGGGCGCTGCTTCACGCGGGAAGTCCCGCAGGCGGACGTGCTCGTCGTGGGGCTGGGCGCGCAGTATTCGTACGGCACGTCGCACAACACGCTCATCGCCGCCGTCGGCGCGTGCGTGCCGCCGCGCTACAGCCCGGAGCTGCCCGTGCTGCGCGAGGGCGGCGTCGTCATCGCCATGACGCCCAGCATGGGGCAGATCGACCCGGATCGCTTCCCGTCGTACCAGGCGCTGATCGACGCGTATGCGCGCCACCACGACATCCGGGCGCTCGTCGATCACGAGGAGACGTTCAACGGCAACCCGGCGTACCGGCAGAAATACCGCCATGGCTTCGCATATCCACCGTTGCACGCGTTCTGGATCTTCTACGAGCTCGAGTACGCGCTCAATCGTGCCGCGGCGGTGATCGTGGCGGGCACGCCGAACCCGGGCGCGTTCCGCAACCTCGGTCTGCAGACCGCGCCGGATTTCGACGCCGCCTGGAAGATCGCGCGCCGCTACGTGGGCGCGAATCCGCGCACGGTGGTGGCGCCCACCTTCTGGACGCGCCCGCGGATCAAGTTCGCGGTGAAGGGCGAGGAGGCGGCGGCGTGAACGTCGAGCGCGTGCACCTCGATCTCGTCGGCGGCATCGCGGGCGACATGTTCGCCGCGGCGCTCGCGAGCGCCTTTCCCGAGCATGTGCCGGAGCTGCTCGCGGAAGTGCGCAAGCTGCCGGCCGAGCCTGGCGCGCGCGTGCACTTCCTGGGGCATGAGAGCCATGGCATCCGCGGCCAGCGTTTCCTCGCCGAGTCCCCGGCCCACGGCGGCCATGTCCACGCCACCCACCGCGAGATCCGCGCGCAGCTCTCGGCCGCGGGCCTGCAGCGCGAGGTGTGCGCGCACGCGATCGAGCTCTTCGCGCGCCTTGCCCATGCCGAAGCCGAAGTGCATGGCGTCAGCGCCGACGACGTCGTCTTCCACGAGGTGGGCGCGTGGGATTCGATCGTCGATTTCGTGGCCGCCGCGTATTTCACCGCGAAGCTCTCGCCCGCGCGCTGGAGCTGGACCCCGGCACCGCTCGGATCCGGCCGCGTGCGCACCGCCCACGGCGTGATGCCGGTGCCCGCGCCGGCGACCGTGCTGCTGCTGAAGGGATTGCCCGTCGTCGACGATGGCGTCGCCGGCGAGCGTGTCACGCCGACCGGTGCGGCGATCCTGCGCTACCTTGCCGACATCTCGGCGGAGCCGGGGCCCGCGTACCGGAGACCGGAGGCGATCGCCGCCGTCGGGCATGGGTTCGGCACGCGCTCGCTCGATGGCATTCCCAACATGTTGCGCTGTGTCGCGTTCACACCGGCGGCCGCGTCGGTCCACGCGAACGAAGAGGAGATCGCGACGCTGCACTTCGAGATCGACGACCAGACCGCGGAAGACCTCGCGCTCGCGCTGGACCGCATTCGCGAGGCACCCGGCGTGCTCGACGCGACGCAGACCGCCGTCGTAGGCAAGAAGGGACGGCTCGGCACGCAGGTGCAGGTCCTCGCACGTGCCGATGCGGTCGACGAGGTCGCGGCGCTCTGCCTTTCCCAGACGACCACGCTCGGCCTGCGCATCGCGGCGGTGCGGCGGCTCACGCTCCCGCGCTCGATCGTCGAAGCGGAAGGCACGCGCGTGAAGCTCGCGCGCAGGCCTGGTGGCGAGCTCACCGCCAAGGCGGAGAACGCGGACATGGCCGCCATCCCCGGCGACCGCGCGAGCCGCGAGAACGCGCGCGAGCGCTCCGAACGGTCGGCGCTGGAAGCGGCGCGGCGCCACGACGATGGACACGACGAGCGCGATTGAGGCGGTCGAGCGCGCGCTCGACGACATGGGCCCGGTCGCCGTCGCGGTGAGCGGCGGCATCGACAGCCTCACGCTTGCCACGCTCGCCGCGCGGTGCCTGGGCGATCGCGCCGAGATGTTCCACTCGATGACCGGCTCGGTGCCCATGGAGGCCACCGCGCGCACGCGCGATCTCGCCGCACGCCTGGGCTGGCGCCTCCGGGTGATCGACGCCGACGAGTTCTCGCGCGAGGAGTACCTGTCGAATCCGGTGAACCGCTGCTTCTACTGCAAGCAGGCTCTCTACGGACAGATCGCGAGGCACACCCGCTCGCAGGTGGTGTCGGGGGCGAACACCGACGACCTCGCGGACTACCGGCCGGGCCTCGACGCCGCGCGCGAGGCCGGTGCGCGCCATCCCTTCATCGAGGCGGGCATCGGCAAGCGCAAGATCCGCGCGATGGCCCGCGTGCTCGGTTTGGGCGCGCTCGCGGAAATTCCCGCGTCGCCGTGCCTGTCCAGCCGGGTCGAGACCGGGCTGCGCATCGTCCCGGCCACGCTGCGCCAGGTCGAGCGGGCCGAAGCGGCGGTGCGCGAGCGCGTTCCGCACGCGCATGCGGTGCGCTGCCGCGTTCGTGCCGCGGGCGTCGTGATCGAACTCGACGCGGCCACCCTGGAGGCGCTCGACACGATGGCCCGCGACGCGATCGCGGGCGCGGTACATTCCATCTTCGGCGCGAAGCCGCGCTTCGCGGCGTACCGGATGGGCAGCGCCTTCATCGATCCCGCCACGATCGCCACACGACCGGCATGACCGAGCACGGCATCCTCCTCGACCACGAACGGGAGCAGCGCCTCGGCTTCGACGAGGCGATCTACGCCGCGGGGAAGAGCGTGCAGCAGGTCGAGGCGCTCGTCGCGGACGCCGTAGAGGCGCGGCATCGACGGCTCTTCACGCGGCTCGATGCTTTCAAGTACGAGGCGCTCGGGGCGAGCGCGCGCTCGGCGCTCGACTTCGACCCGGTCTCCCGCACGGCCTTCGTGGGCGAGCGCCGGCGCGCTTGCGATGCCGGCATCGCGATCGTGAGCGGCGGAAGCTCGGATTTGCCGGTTTGCCGCGAGGTGGGCCGCACCCTCGAGTATTACGGCCGCGCGTCGCTGCTCGTGAGCGATGTCGGCGTCGCGGGCATCTGGCGCCTGCTGGCCCGCATCGAGGAGCTGCGAGCGATGCGCGTCGTGGTCGTGGTCGCAGGCATGGAAGGCGCGTTGCCGAGCGTGGTTGGCGGGCTCGTGCGCGGTGTGGTGATCGCGGTGCCGACCTCGATCGGCTACGGCGTCTCCGAGGGCGGACGCGTCGCGCTCGAATCGGCGCTTGCGAGCTGCGCGCCCGGGCTGCTCACCGTGAACATCGACAACGGCTACGGCGCGGCGTGCGCGGCGCTGCGCATCGTCGGCTGAGTCAGCGCAGCGCCACCTTCGCGTCGCGCTCGAACTGTCCCTTCGGATCCAGCGCCCGCAGCGCTTCCACCTCGCGAGCGGTGGGCAAGGACGTGGGCTTCGCGGCGCTCGCGTCGAACGGGAAGCCGGTGCGGCTGCGCACCTCCTCGAGCGAGCAGTCCGGATGCCAGGACTGCAGCGCGAGCCGCCCGTCGCGCTTCACGAAGACGGCGATGGGCGTCACCACGCCGTGCATGCCGCCGGCGGCGGTCACGAAGTCGAGCTTCTCCACCATCGTGCGCTTGCTGTGCTCGGTGCGCCAGGTCACGGCGCGCCGTGCCGTGGGCAGCATCACCGCACCGCCGCCGCCGCCCGGAAGGCGGACCTTCGGGTTGTGCCAGTCGCCGATCGCGGAGACGTTCGTGCGCCCGAGCCCGTCGACCTGCGCCGCGCCGAGAAAGCACAGGTCCATGCCGCCGCGCGTGCAGAGGTCGTAGAAGTCCTCGTTCGCGAAGATCGCGCTCGAGCCTTCGGCGAGCACCGGATCCGAGCTGGAGATGGGAATCTTCGACGGCGTGGGCTGCACGCCGCCCGCGACGTTGATGTACACGAAGTCGAAGTCGTAGGCACGCTTCGCGAGCAGGCACGCGAGCATCGCGGGCGTGGAGTTCACGCCGCTGAACGTGACCTCGCCCGGGCGGATGAAGCGTGCCAGGTTGGTGACGATGTAGGAGAAGGCGCTCCAGGCCTCAGGCATCGACCGCGAGCCTCGCTTCGGGCGCGCGCGCCATGTGCTCGTCGAGCGAGCCTTGCGTGTCCATGTAGGCCTCGACCTCGGGATAGTCGACCTCATAGAGCGGCCAGCAGGATCCCGGCCAGGCGCCGTGCGGCACGATCGCCACGGCGTGCACCATGAAGCCCGGCACGAGCGTGAGCTCCGGGCGCGCCCGGAACGATTCCAGGCTCTCGAGCGTCTCGGCGACGACCAGGACCCTCTTCGCGGCGCGCGTCATGATGCGGTCCCAGTTGAAGGTGCCGTAGATGCGCGTGTCGCCCAGCTCGCTCACCTCGTTCGCATGGATCACCGCGAAGTCCGGCTGGATCGCGGGGATCACCCACACCGCCTTGCCGGAGCCATAAGGGTCCTCGATCGAGGCCCACCGGTTGAGCGCGGCGAGGTCCGAGCCGTGCACGCCGCCGACGGGCTGGAACGGCACGCCGAAGGCCGCGGCGCGAAGCCCCGCGGTGAGCGTGGCGCAGGCGTGCTCCTCGAGGGCGATCTGCTTCTTCTCCACCGCGCGCCGGTACCACGGCGCCAGGCCGAAATTCCCCTCCATCGCCACGATGCCGGCGCGCGCCTTCCCCACGCAGCCCGCGCGGCACAGGATGTCGAGGTCGTATCCCGGCGACTGCTTCACCACCTCGAGCCGCTTCCTGCCCTGGCGGATCAGCTCGCGCACGAACGCGAACGGCCCCCGGTGCAGGAAGCTGCCTCCGAGCGCCAGCGAGGCGCCGTCGGGCACCAGGGCGGCCATCTCCTCCAGCGACATGATCTTTTCCATCGCGTCTCCATGGGCGCGGCCCGAAGGCCGGCCTCCTATTGTGACCGAAGGCGGGCCCGGCCTTTTTGTTCCCGCGTGGATGTCCCGGCGAGGTAGACTCCCCGCGATGGACATCGAGAAGATCAAGGTTCGCACCGAAGCCGGCCAGCTCCTCGAGGTGGTCGTCCTCAACAAGCGTGCCGAGCGCATCCAGGTGGTGCTGGGCCAGGGCGAGCACAGCGTGAAGTGCGACCTTCTGCCGACGCGCAACGGGCTCGCCTACGCCGGCAGCGTCATGGGGCGCGAGCTGGTCTACGAGCGCAGCCGCGAGCAGGTGCAGGCCGACATCGATCGCCTGGATCCCAGGCTGCGGCAGTCGTCACGGCATCGCTGACCGCCGGCTCTCCGGCCGGTCGGAACATCGAGCTCGGCGAAACCTGCGGCGCGCCGTTCAATTGTCGCGGCCGCATCGATGGCTCCCATCGGGTTTCACCGGTTGATCCATTTTCAAAATCTGTTAACGCATTCCGCTTCGTGCATATACTCGCAGCGGCCGCGCAAACGTCTCGTCACCCGGAGGAGGGAACATGAACGAAGGCGTCAAAGGCATCAGCGAGGACTGGCTGTCGCTCTGGATCGGCTTGCTCGTCTTCGTGCTTGCACTCGGCGTGCTGGCCGGCGCCGACATCCTGGGCTGGGTGGTCACCACGAGCGTGTGGACCGACGTGACCAAGTCCCTCGGCACCGGCTCGAAGGCGTTCTCAGGGCTGGGCGGCATCGGCGCCCTCGTCGCCACGTACGTGGCACTCCTCGTGGTCATGAGCATCGGCGCGGCGGCGCTCAAGGCGGACGTGAAGCGCTTCGCGCTCGGCTTCACCGCCGTGTTCTGGCTGAGCTACCTCTGCTGGATCATCGGGAGCTGGGCGAGCTTTGCCGCGAACACGCCCGCCGACATGAAGAAGTTCGGCATCGGGTGGTCGCTCAAGCTCACGTCGGAAGGCGGCTTCATCGTCGCGCTGCTGGCCGGGCTCTTCGTCGGCAACTTCATGCCGCGCTTCGCCGAGTGGATGAAGGAGGCGGTGCGGCCCGAGCTCTACGTGAAGACCGCGATCGTGATCCTCGGCGGCTTCCTGGGCGTCACGGCGGCCGAGAAGCTCGCGCTCGCGACCTCCGTCATGTTCCTGGGCCTCGCGGCGATCATCTGCGCGTACCTCATCTTCTGGTCGATCGTGTACTACGTGGCGCGGGTGTGGTTCGGCTTCAGCCGCGAATGGGCGGCGCCGCTCGCGTCGGGCATCTCGATCTGCGGCGTGTCGGCGGCGATCGCCACCGGGGCCGCGATCCGCGCGCGCCCCATGGTCGCGATCATGGTCTCGTCGCTGGTGGTCGTCTTCGCGGTGGTGGAGCTGCTGTTCCTGCCCTTCCTCGCCGAGACCTTCCTGTGGCACGAGCCCCTGGTGAGCGGCGCGTGGATGGGCCTTTCGGTGAAGACGGATGGCGCCGCGGTGGCGAGCGGCGCGATCACCGAGGCGCTCGTGCTCGGCAAGGCGTCCGCGCAGGGCGTCAACTACGCGAAGGGATGGATCCTGGGAACCTCCGCCACGGTGAAGGTCTTCATCGACATCTTCATCGGCGTGTGGGCGTTCGTGCTCGCGTACATCTGGACGCGGCACATCGAGGCGAAGGGCACGGACAAGGCGAAGGCGCGCGAGATCTGGGAGCGCTTCCCCAAGTTCATCATCGGCTACGTGATCACCTTCGTCGTGATCCTGCTGCTGGCGCTCGCGGCCTCGCCCGCGACGCTGGGCAAGGTGAAGGCGGCGATGGGCGAGGCCAACGCGTTCCGCGGCATCTTCTTCGTGCTGACCTTCTTCACGATCGGCGTGATGTCCAACTTCCGCAAGCTCTGGGAGGAGGGCATCGGGAAGCTCGCGGCCGTGTACCTCGTGTGCCTCTTCGGCTTCATCATCTGGGCCGGATTGCTGATCTCTTTCCTGTTCTTCGGCGGCGTCAAGCCGCCGCTCGCCGGCTGACCGTGGAGATACGACATGAACTCGACGTTGAATCGTGAAGCGCGCCCGTCTCCGAACGTCGCCTCGGAGATGGGCAAGATGCAGGCGGAGCCGCTGCTGCCGATCGAGAAGAAGCTGATCGGCTGGAGCCTCGGGCTGGGCATCGTGCTGCTCATCGTGCTGGTGGCGATCGCGAAGCTCGTGATGCCAGCCCCCTAGCGGCGCGTTTGACCGTCATGCGGGCGGCGGTGGAGAATCGGCCCCATGGCCCGTGACCCGACCGCCACCGAGTACCGGCTACTGGTGCAGCACTCGCCCGTCATGATCTGGCGGGCCGGGCTGGACGCGAAGTGCGATTACTTCAACGAGACGTGGCTCGCGTTCACCGGGCGCACGCTCCAGCAGGAGATGGGCGACGGCTGGGCCGAGGGCGTGCATCCGGACGACTTCGAGCCGTGCGTGAAGCATTACCTCGATCACTTCCACCGCCGCCAGCCGTTCGAGATGGAGTACCGGCTGCGGCGGCATGACGGCGCGTTCCGCTGGATCTTCGACCGGGGCGTGCCTTACACCGGCGACGACGGCGCGTTCGCCGGCTTCATCGGCAGCTGCGTGGACGTGGACGAGCGCCGCAGGGCGCAGGAAGCGCAGCAGACCCACAGCCAGGAGCAGCTGGCGCTCGCGCGCGACTTCGAGAAATGGATCCTCGCGATCGTGAGCCACGACATCCGCGATCCGCTGGGCGCGATCCAGCTCTCGGCGCATGCGCTGCAGATGATTCCCGACTCGTCTCCCGCGGTGAAGAAGCAGGCGCAGGTCGTGGCGCGCGGCGTGAAGCGCATCGAGCACATCGTGGGCGACCTGCTCGACCTTTCGCGCGAGCGCGAGGGGCACGGCATCCAGGTGGACCGCAAGCCCGGCGACTTGCGCAGGATGTGCCAGGAGATCATCGACGAGCTGAAGGCGATCGCGCGCGACCGCGAGATCACCTTCGACTGCCAGGCCGACGGCAGCGGCACGTGGGACGAGAGCCGGATCCTGCAGGCGATCTCCAACCTCGCGTCCAACGCCGTGCAGCACGCGCGCCCCGGCTCGCCCGTGCGCGTGCGGCTCACCGGGGACGAGGAGAGCGTCTCCGTCGAGGTGCATAACGAGGGCACGATCCCCGCGGAGCTGCTGCCGCGCATCTTCGAGGCGTTCCGCTCGGGGCGCCACCACGGGAGCAGGGGCGAGGGGCTGGGCCTCGGGCTCTTCATCGCGAAGGCCATCGCGCGCGCCCATGGCGGCGGCCTCGAGGTCGACTCGGCCCGAGGCGAGACGATGTTCCGGCTCGTCCTCCCGCGACGGGCACCTCCGCGCGGCCGGGAGCTCGGCGCCCCGATCGCTTCCTGACGCGGTCGCCTCAGGCGCGCGGCTTCATCGACGCCGCGCGAGCGGCAGCATCCGCGCGAGCACGCGATCGTGCAGGTGGTAGTGGTGATAGAGCGCCGCCGCCGCGTGCCCCGTGGCGAGGATCACGATGGCCCATCCGTTCCACTCGTGGAGGTCGCCGATGAGCCGATGCATCGGCTTCGAGAACTGCGCGAAGGGCGGCGGGATCTGCAGGCCGAAGAAGCTCATGGCCTCGTTGCCCGACCAGCGCAGCACGAAGCCCAGGATCGCTTCGGCCACGAGCATCGCGTAGAGCAGGTAGTGCACGGCCTTCGACGCGATCTCGACCCAGCCCGAGACCGCCGCGGGCATCTGGTGGCCGGGAATGAGGCGCCACACGATGCGCAGCACGATCACCGCGGAGAGGACGATGCCGAGCGACATGTGCGTCGCGATCATCAGGTGCCGGGTCGGCTTCGGGAACCAGCCCCACGTGACGCCGAGGATGAACTGCACGAGCACGAGCGCCACCGTGAGCCAGTGCAGCGAGATGGCGAAGGCGTCGTATTGCGTGCGGTCGTCGCCCGCGGCGATGCGCGTGGCGGTGTCGAAGCCGGAGGCGCCCTTCACAACGGAACGCCCCGCGACTGGAGGCCACCGCCGCCGCTGTCGATGGCATTGAGGCCGCCCCACACCACGACGCCCAATCCGGCCGCGAAGCACAGGGCGCAGGCCGCGCACGCGACCGCCGCGAGATAGCCGGCGGCGCGTGCCACGGAAGGCGACGCGGCGCGTGAGCGCGCCAGGCGCAGCGCCCCTACGCCCGCCGTGGCGAGGAGGCCCGCGCCATGGAATGCGAGCGCGAGCGCGATCCAGGGCACGAAGTCGGTGGCGGCGTCCTGCCACACGCCGGCGACGAGGAGGGCGGCGAGCAGCATCGCGGCGGCGGCGGCGTTGATGCAGGCGAGATAACGGACGAGCGAATCGGCGAGGCGGGACATCGTGTACATGATAAGCCAGCCGCCACCCAGGCCGGGTGCGCGAAGCGCCGCTGAAGTATCCTCTCGCGATGGCGATTGCGTACGGCCGAAGCGCGCGGCCGCTCTGGCATCTCGCGCCCGATGCGATCTTCCTGAACCACGGCTCCTTCGGCGCATGCCCGCGCGAGGTCTTCGCCGAGCAGGAGCGCCTGCGCCTCGAGATGGAGGCGCAGCCCGACCGGTTCTTCCGGGATCGCATCATGCCGGCCGCGGGCGATACGGCGCTGCGGCAGGCGATCGCGGAGCTCGCGCGCTTCGTCGGCGTGCCCGGGGAAGAGCTCGCGCTGGCCGAGAACGCGACCCTGGCGGTCCAGGCCGTGGTGCGTTCCATGGCCTTCACGCCGGGCGACGAGATCCTCATCACGGACCATACCTACAACGCGGTGCGCCTGATCGTCGAGGCACGCTGCGCGGAGACGGGCGCGCGGGCGACCGTCGTGCGATTGCCGCTGCCGGCCGATCAGGACAGCGTCGTCGAGGCGTTTCGTGCGGGGATGTCTTCCCGCGTGCGCCTCGCGATCGTGGACCACATCACGTCGCCCACCGCCCTGGTGCTCCCGGTCGAGCGCATCGCCGCGGAGGCGCGCAAGGTGGGCGCGCGCGTGCTCGTCGACGGTGCGCATGCCGTGGGCCACGTGCCGCTCGACCTCCGGCAGCTCGGCGTCGACTGGTACGTCTCCAATGCGCACAAGTGGCTCTTCGCGCCGAGGGGTACCGCGTTTCTGCATGCCGCTCCCGATGCGGCACGGCTCACCTTGCCGCCCCTCGTGAGCCACTATGTCGGCCTCGGTTTCCCGCGCTCCTTCGACTGGGTCGGCACGCGCGACTACACCGCATGGCTCGCGCTGCCCGCGGCACTGCGCTTCTTCGAATCGCTCGATCCACCGTCGGTCCGTGCGTATCGCGAGCGGCTCGTGCGCCACGCCACGCAGGCGATGCTCGCCGTGGGCGCACGGGCCATCGCGGACGATTCGCTCTGCGGCTCGATGCGCTCCTTCGCGCTCCCGCAATCGAGGATCGTGGCGCAGGGGGACGCCGAGACGCTCATGAGCGGCTTGTGGAACCTCCATCGCATCCAGTCGATGGCGACGGCGTTCGGCGACG
>Ga0157369_10004748_pt1 | contig 15970 bp, 15 predicted proteins | sample C25metaG_FD_113461 | JGI IMG/M metagenome (GOLD analysis project Ga0157369, IMG submission 113461) | Corn rhizosphere microbial communities from Kellogg Biological Station, Michigan, USA - C2-5 metaG | ecosystem: Host-associated > Plants > Roots > Rhizosphere > Soil | place: USA: Michigan... | reverse complement strand
GACGGCAGGCGGTCTCCGTGTGGAGCCTCAGAATGAGGGTGTCTAGTTCAGGGTCGTCGCCCGTGGCGGCGACCTGGTTAATCTCCGCTAGCTCCTTGCCGGTCAGCGCCCGGCGAGTGGACGGCATCCGGCGGGGCTTGTCGACCTTGCGAGCCGGGTTGTCCTTCTCCTCGACCAGCCCGTCGTCCACGGCGCGGTTATACAGGCAGCGCAGCGCCGAGATCAGGTTCTCGGCAGCGTGCGTCCCGCCCCGGCTGTTGCGGCGCGGCACCGCGTTCGCCTTGACGTACGCCACGAGCTGCTTGACCTCTGACGGCGTCGGCTCGTCCAGGCGCCGCTCGCCCCACTGCTCGACTGCCCGCTTCCAGTAGGGGCGGTACGCCCGCAAGGTGCCGGGGGTGACCGTGGCGGCCACGACCGGGACGTACTCGGCGAAGGTTGGCACGGGCGGCCGGCTCGCGGGCGCGGCGGTCAGGTCGGCCGGGGACAGGCCCATCGACTTCAGGACCAGCAGCGCCGCGTCCACGGCGGCCTGCTGCGATATGGCCGCAGAGGTGGGAGTGGCAGTCACGGTTGTCCTCCATGCGCATGCGGGAAAACGCCGCGGGCGCGGATAGCCTCGTGCACCACGGCGAGAGAGTAGGCGGTGAGAGTTTCATCGGCGGGCGCCCCGGCCAGCAGCACCCGGTCGCCGGGCTCCAGGCCGCAACGGCGGCGCAGCGCGGCGGGAATCACGAGGTAGGCGCGCTCGGGAACGGTCACCATGCCGCCGGGATCGCGGCGCGCGGTCACCACGCCGGCCTCGGCGGTCAGGGTCAGCCGGTCACCGCCGGCCCAGCCCAGCGCGGACAGGACGCCCTGGTCCGCGACCCGGCCGGAGGCGTCGATACGGCCGATCCCGTAGACCACGTCCTCCGGCAGCGACGGCACGGGCGCAGGCTCAGCCAGGGGCAGCCGCCGTCCTGCGGCTGCCCTGGCGCGCTGTCGGGCAGCCGGGACAGCGGAGGAGGGGATGACGGGAGCAAGCGGCCGGGCGGTCATCGCCGCCTCCCCGCAGGGAGGGGAACAGGGCCGGGCGCCTGAATGCGGACGGCGTCACGGCTGTCTGCGAGCGCGTGCAGTGGGCGCGAGCGGGTGCGTGCGGGATTTCCCGCTGGCTCGGTGCTCAGGGCTTGAACCCGCCGCCCGGTGAGATCTCCCCTTACGGTGGAGGACCACCGGAGCGGGTTCAAGTCCCGTCCGATTCGGTGAGACTTCACCGTTCTAGGTGGGCGAGGAGGGATTTGAACCCTCACACCCTTTCGGGCACACGGACCTGAACCGTGCGCGTCTGCCGTTCCGCCACTCGCCCTGAGCGACACGTTAGATTAGCACGACTCCAGACGCTGCCGTGCCACGGATAGCATCAATGTGTACGACCAGTGGAGGGAGGCCGCGGTTGGGAGTTCTGCAGCGCTTCGAGCGCCGCCTTGAGGGCATGGTGGAGGGGGCCTTTGCCCGCGCCTTCAAGTCGGACCTGCAGCCCGTCGAGGTGGCCAGCGCGGTCCAGCGCGAGATGGACGAGCGCGCGGCGATCGTGGCCCAGGGGCGGACCCTGGTGCCGAACGACTTCGTGGTTGAGGTGTCGGCTAGCGACCTGTCCCGGCTGGACGTCTACGCCGACAGCCTGGGCCTGGAGCTGGCGACGCTGGCGCGAGAGTACGCCAAGGAGCAGGGCTACTCCTTCGTGGGCCCGGTGCGGATGCGCTTTGAGGGCGTGCCCGACCTGGGCACCGGGATGTTCCGCATCCGGTCCGGCGTGATCCGCGGCCACACCGTCGAGGCGGGCGAGGTGCGCCAGCCCAGCAGCGACCTGCCCCGGCCGCAGGGCTCTCATTTCTATGGCAGCCCGCGGCTCGTCGTCCAGGGATCGGGTCCCGGCACGGGCCTCAAGGCCGGGACCACTTACGAATTGCAGACGCCGGTGACCCTCCTGGGCCGCGGCACCGACTGCGATTTGCGCGTCGTCGACGGCGGGGTTTCCCGCCACCATGCCGAGTTGCGAGTGGAGGAAAACCAGGTCGTACTGGTCGACCTGGGGTCAACGAACGGCACGTTCGTGAACGGGCAGCCGGTTCGCCGGGTCGCGCTGACCGACGGGACCAGCGTGACGCTCGGCCGGACTACGCTCGTCTTCCACCAGGACGACCGGTACTGATCAACTCTGGGGCTACCCTTAGGCCCCAGCAACCGAAAGCACCGAAGAAGCCGAGGACATCAGACGGGATGAATGCCCTAACCCTCACCCTCATCCGGGTGGCCTTCCTGGCCGTCCTATGGCTCTTCGTCATCGCCGCCATCGGTGTCGTTCGCACTGACATGTTCGGCACGGCCGCGGCGAAGGTACGGCGAGCGCGGTCAAGAGCGCCCGCGCAGGCTCCGCGCCAGCCCCAGCGGCCGGCCCGGTCAGCCCGCGGCACTCCCCGCTACCTCATCGTGACCGGAGGCGCGCTCAGCGGAATGACTATCGACTTGACTGATCAGCAAATTACGATGGGGCGAGCAAATGACGCCACGCTCGTCCTGAACGACGACTACGCTTCTAGCCGACATGCCCGGATATTTCCTCAGGACGGACAGTGGCTCGTTGAGGATCTCGGTTCGACCAACGGCACTTACCTGGACCGCCAGAAGGTGACGCGAGCGATGCCGGTGCCCGTGGGCGTGCCGATCCGCATTGGCAAGACCGTTCTGGAACTACGCAGATGACACTTGCACTCCGCTACGCGGTACGCTCCGACGTCGGTCTCCTCCGCGAGGGGAACGAGGACTCGGCCTACGCCGGGCCCCACTTGCTCGCCGTCGCGGACGGCATGGGTGGCCATGCGGCCGGCGAGGTCGCGAGCTCTGCCACCATCGCCACGATCGCTGACCTGGACACCGACCAGCCGGCCGCGGAGTTGCTCGGCGCCCTCGCCAATGCGGTGGCCAGCGCGAATATGCGCCTGCAGGAAATGATCATGTCCGACCCGGCCACCGAGGGCATGGGGACGACGCTGACCGCCCTGCTGTGGTCCGACGGCCACGCGGCGCTGTGCCACATCGGCGACTCGCGCGCCTACCTGCTGCGAGACGGGCAGTTCTACCAGATCACGCACGACCACACCCTGGTGCAGTCCCTGGTGGACGAGGGCCGGATCACCGAGGACGACGTGGCCACCCACCCGCAGCGCTCGCTGCTGCTGCGCGCGCTGGATGGCCGCACGCTCGCTGACCCTGACCTGTCCACCCACGAGACGATCGCGGGCGACCGTTACCTGCTGTGCTCCGACGGGCTGTCCGGCGTGGTGACCGAGCAGACGCTGCACCAGGCGCTGAGCACGGTCCGTGACCCGGACAAGGCGGCGCTGCAGCTCGTCGAGCTGGCCCTCAAGGGCGGCGGCCCCGACAACATCACCTGCATCGTGGCGGACGTCGTCGACCCGCAGATCACGGCGCTACCGCCGACCCAGGTGCCCGTCATGGCCGGGGCCGCGTCGGCCGGGCCCCCCGAGCAGCTACGCTCGGCGGCGCGGCAGAACTCCCCGGCCGGCCGGGCGGGGCTGTTGCGCAGGACCGCCCCGCAGGTCGCGCTGCCCGATGACGCCGACACCGCCGACTGGGAGATGCCCACCGGCAGGCACGCCGCCGGCGCCGCCAGCGCGAACGGGTACCACGCCGCCGATGACTCCTTCGACGAGCCGAAGGCCGCCCGCCGCGGCCCCTTCCCGGGGCGGGCGCGCCCCGACGATGACTACGGGGCGCGGACGCGGCACGGCCGCAGGCGCCGCGTGCCGATCGTGACGACCGTCCTCATCGTGTTCATCGTCTTGGTGGTCGGCGGCCTGTACGGGAGCTGGCGGTACGTGCAGGGCCAGTACTACCTGGGCGTCGACCACGGCTACATGGCGATCTTCCGCGGCGTCAACACCAGCGTCGCCGGCATGAGCCTGCACAGCCCCTACCAGCGCAGCAGCGTCCAGGTCGCCCAGCTGCCCGCCAACGCGCAGATCGCGCTCAACCAGACCATCTCCTCCAAGGGCCTCAACGACGCCCAGAGCATGGTGAAGTCCGTCGAGACGGTGGTCGGCCAGTGCCGCCAGCAGTGGCAGCAGCTCGCGGCGTGGAAGACCGCGGACGACAGGTACCAGCAGGACCTAACGCGGTACAACCAGCAACTGGCGGCGGTCAACCAGCACAACGCGCACCTGAAGGCCGGGCAGAAGCCGACTCCGCCGCCGACGGCGCCGGCTAGGCCTGGGCCAGAGCCTCAGGTGCCGCAGGCCGGCAGTTGCGGGCCGGCCTCCGCGTTCGGCATCGCCCCCTCCGCCCTGCCGCCCGGCACCTCAGGCACGGGCAGCGTGACGCCCGGCCCGTCGCCCACCACGCTGCCCACCGCGACCGCGAGCGCCCCGGCGAGCACCGGGAACCGGGCCAGTTCGGCCGCGACCGGGACCGTCACCGGCCAGGTGACCGCCTCGCACCCGGCCAACGTCGCCACGACCGTCCGCCCGGCAGCGTGAAGTCCCAGCCCATGAGCAGCATGACCATGCCCGGTCCGGCGCTGAATGAGCCCGACGAGGTGCCCGAGCCACGGCGGAACTCTGAGCTGTCCATGCTCACGCTCGCCTTCGGCGTGGTGGCCTTCGCGTTCATCAACGTCGCGGGCAGCCTCAAGGGCCAGCACTTGTCCACCATCTTCGGGTACCTGATCGCCTTCATCGTGGTCACCCTGGGCGCGCACCTGGCCATCAGGCGCTGGGCGCCGTACGCGGACCCGCTGCTGCTGCCGCTGGCCACGATGCTGAACGGCATCGGGATCGTGTTCATCTACCGGCTGACGCTGGCCGGCAAGTACGGGAACCCCGGCTTCGGCAAAAAGGGCCTGTTCATCCCGATGACCACGTCGACGACGACCACCCAGCTCATCTACACGCTGATCGGGGTCGCCTGCTTCGTCGCGGTCATCAAGTTCATCAGCGAGCCGCGGGTCCTGCAGCGCTACACCTACATCTTCGGCCTGGTCGGCATGTCCCTCATCGCGCTGCCCGGCCTGCTCCCGTCGTCGATCAGCGGGGTCGCCGCGAGCGGGGCGAAGATCCAGGTCGCCATCGGCCCGTTCAGCCTCCAGCCAGGCGAGTTCGGCCGGCTGGCGCTGGCGGTGTTCTTCTCCGGCTACCTGGTCGCCAAGCGCGACGTGCTCGCCCTGGCGGGCAAGCGGATCCTCGGCATCGACTTGCCGCGCGGCCGCGACCTCGGCCCGATCCTCGCCATCTGGGGACTCAGCCTGGTCCTGCTGGTGCTGGAAAGCGACGTTGGGATGAGCGCGGTCTTCATGGGCCTGTTCGTCGCGACGCTCTACATCGCCACCTCACGGACCTCCTGGCTGCTGATCGGCCTGATGCTGTTCGTCGGCGGCGCGTTCTTGACCGCGCAGCTGTTCTCGCACGTCGCGCTGCGGTTCCAGATCTGGGAGCACCCGTTTGATCCCAAGCTCGTGGAGAACCAGGCCTTCCAGCTCGTCCAGGGACTGTACGGGATGGCCAACGGCGGCCTGCTCGGCAAGGGCCTGGGCAGCGGCCAGCCGTACCTGACCCCGCTGGTGCAAAGCGACTTCATCTTCACCGGGCTTGGCGAGGAGCTCGGCCTGGCCGGCGTGATGGCGATCCTGCTGATGTACGGGCTGCTGGCGCAGCGCGGGCTGCGCACCGCGCTGATGGTCAAGGACCCGTTCTCCAAGCTGCTGGCGGGCGGCCTGTCCTTCACGTTCGCGCTGCAGGTCTTCGTGATCGTCGGCGGCGTCACCCGGCTGATCCCGCTCACCGGCATCACCACTCCGTTCATGTCGCAGGGCGGGTCGAGCCTCATCGCGAACTGGGTGCTGATCGGGATCCTCGCCCGGCTGAGCGACTCCGCCCGGCGCCCGGCGCCCAAGCCGATCCAGGATGAGGGGATGACCCAGGTGGTGTCGATCCGGTGAACCGCGCGCTGAAGAGGGTCTCCATCGCCGTCCTGGTGATGTTCCTGGCCCTGATGATCAACGTCAACTACCTGCAAGGGTTCGAGACGACCAGCCTGGCCAGCCGGCCCGGAAACAGCCGCGCGCTCGCGGCCCAGTTCCAGTACCAGCGGGGTGACATCGTCACGGCCGACGACGTGACGATCGCGGGCACCAAGCCGAGCGACGACTTTTACCACTACCTGCGGGTTTACGCCAATTCCAAGGTGTTCGCGCCAGTAACCGGCTTCTACACGGTCTTTCCGACCGCCACCGGGGTGGAAAAGGCGGAAAACGGGGTACTGGCGGGCAACGACTCATCGCTGAGCTTCCGCAACTTCATCGACATGATCACGAACAAGCCCCGCAAGGGCGCCACGGTGCAGGTCACCGTCGACTCCAGGATCCAGCAGGCCGCCTACGACGGCCTGAAGGCGATCCTGCAGGGCACCGGCCACGTCGGCGGCGTTGTCGCGCTGAACCCGAAGACCGGCGCCATCCTGGCGATGGCCTCCTACCCCAGCTACGACACCAACCTGCTCGCCACCCACGACGTGGCGCAGCTGAACAAGAACGATAAGGCCCTGCTGGCGCAGGTTCCCAGCCCGCTGCTGAACAACGCGGCCCAGTCGGCGTTCCCGCCCGGCTCGACCTTCAAGATCGTCACCAGCTCGGCCTGGTACTCGCAAAACCCCGCCAACAACCCCAACACCCTCCTTGACTCGCCGCAGCCGCTGAAGCTGCCGAACGGCAACTTCCTCAGCAACGACAACGGCGAGCAGTGCGGCAACGGATCCGGCAAGACCCCCGCCATCACGGCGTTCGCCCAGTCCTGCAACACCCCGTTCGCCGGGCTCGGCATCCAGCTCGGCGGGGACGCCCTGAAGGCCATGGCCGGCCCTTACGGCTTCAACCAGGCCCTGGACATCCCGGGCGTCACCGCGGCCAAGAGCAGCTTCACCGCCGAGGCCGACAAGTCGTTCACCGCCTTCGACGCGATCGGCCAGCACGACACCACGGCGACGCCGCTGCAGCTGGCGATGATCGCCGCCACGATCGCCAACCACGGCACGCTGATGAAGCCCTACCTGATCAAGCAGGTCACCGCGTCCGACCTGTCGATCGTCAGCCAGGCGACGCCAACCGCGCTGAGCCACCCGATCAGCCCCGCCATCGCCGACTTCGAGAAGCAGATGATGATCGCGGTGGTGCAAAGCGGCACCGCGGCGGGCGCGGTCGCCAACGCGGGCGCGCAGAACCTCAACATCGCCGGGAAGACCGGCACGGCGCAAAACGGGGTTGTCGGCGCCAGCCGCGCCGACGCCGTTTTCACCGCTTTCGCCCCGGCCGACAACCCGACGATCGCCGTCGGCGTCATAGTTCAAGGCGGTGGCTATGGCGCGGCCGCGGCCGCGCCGATCGCGATCGACGTCATCAAGGCAGCCCTGGGGAAATCGTGACCGATTACGTTCTCGACGGCCGCTACCAGCTGGACTATCGCATCGCGTCCGGGGGCATGGGCGAGGTCTGGGCGGGTACCGACGTCGTGCTCGGCCGCCCGGTCGCGGTCAAGCTCCTGTCGACCCAGCACGCCGGCGACGAGCAGTTCCGTGCCCGGTTCCGGGCCGAGGCCCGGTATGCGGCGTCGCTGTCGCACCCGGGCATCACCCGCGTCTACAACTACGGCGAGAACAGCCCGCTCGGCGGCCCGTACCTGGTCATGGAACTGGTCAACGGCGAGCCGCTGTCGCAGATCCTGGAGCGGGTCGGCCGGCTGTCGGCCTATAACACGATGGACGTCGTCGCCCAGGCCGCCCGGGCGCTGGACGTAGCGCACAACGCCGGCATCGTGCACCGCGACATCAAGCCCGGCAACCTGCTGATCATGGGGGACGGCACCACCAAGATCACCGACTTCGGCATCGCGAAGGCCCGTGAGTCCGGCGACCCGCAGCTGACCGCGACCGGGATCGTGATGGGCACCGCGATGTACGTCTCGCCGGAACAGGCGACCGGGGCCGTGGTCACCGGCGCGTCCGACATCTACTCCCTGGGCGTCGTCGCCTACGAGTGCCTCGCCGGCGAGCCCCCGTTCGTGGCCGAGCAGCCGCTGGCGATCGCGATCATGCACAAGCACGATCCGGTGCCGCCGCTGCCGCCGGACGTGCCCCGCCCGGTCAGCGACCTGGTGATGTCGATGCTGGCCAAGACGCCCGAGGGCCGCCCGGAAACGGCCCTGCACGTCGCCGACCGGGCCGAGGTGATCATGTCCGCCCTGCGCCGCGGCAGCGGCGCCATGAACATCACCATGACCTCCGACCTTCCCCGGGTCCCCGACTACCCCACCGCGTCCGCCGCGGCCTACGACGAAGAGCCATCCAGCACGCAACGGAGCCTGGCCTCACCGTTCACTCGGCGCCGGGTCATCGCGGGCGGGGCCGGAGTCGCGGTCTGCGGTGTCACCGCGGCGGTGCTCGCCCTGGTGCTGAGCGGCGGCGGCACTCCGGCGCTGACCGGCAGCACCGGCGGCCCGTCCGGGTCGGTCAGCCAGGCGGTGTCCCCGGCGACGGCCTCTGTGGGGCCAACCGCGGGTACCAGCCCGGCGACAAGCACTAATGTAGGAACCGTACCGACGTCAGCGGGGAGGCCGACCCGGTCGGCGACGACCAGCCCGGCGACGACGACAACTCCAACCAAGGCGCCGACGAAGACGGCTTCGCCGACCACAACACCAACGTCGTCGACACCGACGGCTACTGCCACTTCACCGACGCCCACGCCGACGCCCACGCCGACGCCGACGCCGACCGTTACGCCGACCGTCCCCGCGCCGCCGGCCGCGGGGCCAGGGACGAGTTGATGGTGATGACACCTAGAATGCAGGGCGGTTTGGAAAAGTGCGAGACATGACTCAGCCCAGGTTGCTCGGTGACCGCTATGAACTTGAGGGTGTCGTCGGCCGCGGTGGCATGGCGGAGGTGTACCGGGCCCGGGACCTCCGGCTCGACCGTATCGTGGCCATCAAGACGCTGCGCCCGGACCTCGCGCGTGACCACACGTTCCAGGCGCGGTTCCGTCGTGAAGCGCAGTCGGCCGCCTCGCTGAATCACCCGTCCATCGTGGCGGTGTACGACACTGGCGAGGACAACTCGACGGGCACCACGGTGCCGTACATCGTGATGGAGTACGTGGACGGCCGAACGGTCCGTGACTTGCTGATCGAGGGCCACCGACTGCTGCCCGAGCGCACCCTGGAGATCGTCAACGGCGTGCTGCGCGCGCTGGAGTACAGCCACCAGGCGGGGATCGTGCACCGGGACATCAAGCCCGGCAACGTGATGGTGACCCGCAACGGCGACATCAAGGTGATGGACTTCGGCATCGCCCGCGCGATGAGCGACGCGCAGGCCACGATGACGCAGACCGCGCAGGTCATCGGGACCGCGCAGTACCTGTCGCCGGAGCAGGCCCGCGGTGAGCGGGTCGACGCCCGCAGCGACCTGTACTCCACCGGCTGCCTGATGTACGAGCTGCTGACCGGCCGGCCGCCGTTCACCGGGGACTCCCCGGTGGCGATCGCCTACCAGCACGTGCGGGAGAACCCGATCCCGCCATCGCGGCTGGACCCCGACATCCCGCCGTGGGCGGACGCCATCGTGCTCAAGGCGATGGCGAAGCCGCCCGGCGACCGCTACCAGTCGGCGGCCGAGATGCAGGCCGACATCCAGCGCGCCGCCTCCGGCATGCAGGTCGCCGCGATGGCGGCCCCGCCCACCCGGGCCGAGCACTTCGGCGACTACGCCGACCGCACCCAGCGGATGGGCCCGGCCGCGATGATGGCCGGCCCAGGCACTGGGATGCAGAACTACCCGCCGCGAACCGGCGGGTTCGACCCCGCGACCTACGGCGGCGGCGGTTACCCGCCGCCGCGCAAGAGCTGGGCGCGGCGCTGGCTGCCGTGGCTGATCCCGGCGGCGGTCATCATCGCCGTCGTCGCCGTGGTCGTCTCGATGATGAACAGCGGCGGCAAGACGTACTTCGTGCCGACCGTGAACAACTTGCCCCTCGCCCAGGCCCAGGCCCAGATCCGGCAGGCGGGGCTGACCTACACGATCCAGCAGCAGAGCAGCGCCACGGTCCAAAAGGGCTACGTGATCGACACCAACCCGACCAACGGCGCCGCCGCCTCCCCCACCACCCCGGTGACGATCTTCGTCTCCGCCGGGGAGGCCAAGGTCACCGTGCCCGACGTGACCGGCAAGCAGGCCAACGACGCCACGGCCCAGCTGCGGAAACTTGGGCTGACGGTCAACCCGCAGCAGGATCCCAACTCGACCGCGCCCCAGGGAACGGTCGACAAGCAGGATCCGGCCGGCAACTCCGTGGTGGCACCTGGCTCGACGGTTACCATCTACGTCTCCGGCGGAGGGGTCACGGTCAAGTCGGTCATCGGCGAGCAGTACCTCCAGGCCCAGCAGGACCTGCAGAACCAGGGCTTCCAGGTGAACGCACAGGCTCAGGCGGCCCCGTCGAACCAGCCGGTCCAGCCGGGCGTGGTGTGGAGCCAGAATCCCGCACCCAATAGCTCAAAGCCGCGGGGCACCACGATCACGATCTTCTACCAGCCCCAGGCGACCGCGACCCCGACCCCGTCCGTCACCACGCCAACGAGCACGCCGACGAACACCGCGACCGCGACCGCGACTCCGACGCCCACCAACACCAACAGCACGGGCACCCCCGGCCCGGGCGGCGGCAACGGGGGACCACCCAGTCACTAGGGCATGAAGGTGTCGCTCACCCACGGGAAGACCCAGAACCACAAAGCGGTGAGCACCACCAGGGCCAGCGCGAGCAGCTGAAGCGCCCGGGCGCCGCGGCTGCCCGGCAGCGCCCGCCACAGCCAGCCGTACATCACCGCGCCCGCGAGCTGAGGGCGGGGACGCTGGTGCGGGCATCGGCGCCGGTGCCCGCGATGCGGTCGGCGACCGACTCCAGCGCGCCGGTGACGATGACCCGCTGGGTCCCGGTCCACGCCGGGTCGCAGGTGATCAGCGTGATCAGGCGACGGGTGGGGGCTAGGCCGAGATGGCCGGGGACCGGGTCGAGGACCGACAGGTCGGTCGGGGCGACCCAGGCGGGCCGGGCCAGGACGCGGTAGGCGTAGGTGTCGTAACGGGTGTCCACGTACACCATGTCGCCCGCTGTGAGGTCGGGCAGCGCCCAGAACGGGTTGCCGGCGGTGACCCGGTGCCCGGCGACCGCGAAGTTGCCGAGCTGCCCAGGCAGCTGCGTGCCGGGCACATGCCCCGGGCTGACATTGAGCTGGGCGAGCTGCGTGCCCTCGATCACGGTGAACCGCCACTGCGCCCCGAACGCCGGGATCCGCAAGAAGGCGAACGGCTTGCCGGTGACGAGGGTGCTCCGGTCCGGCACCGCCGGCACCGGGTCCTGGCCAGCACCCGCGGGCGCAGCCCCCGAAAGCGCCGGCGGACCCGCCCGCCAGGACTGATTGAGCTGCGCCGCGAACTGATCCTGGGCCCGCGCCGCCCGTGGCCCGGTCCCCCACACCAGGTAGCCGGTGAACAACCCGGCCAGGACGCCAGCCGTCACGCACACCTCACCGGCAACGCGAAGAGCTGACAAAGTAACCCTCCCCGGGGGGACGACCCCCTATCGACCCGGTGTTCCCCGGGGGGACAACCCCCCGGCCGGCCCCCGCTGACCCCGGAATGTCACCTGATGAACCCAGATCATAGCGGTGAGTAGTGTCGTATGCTGGGTGGACACCGATGAAAGTGCGCGTCGGGACGGATAGTCTTATGCGTCAGGCCGACGATTGCATGCAGGAGGTGCGGGGTGCCAAAGTCCCGCGTCCGGAAGAAGCCGGTATACACGCCGCCGCCGACGAAGTCGGCTCGGCGGAAGGTCAGCCCGCCGTGGCTAGCGCCGACGATGATCGGCTGCTTTGTGGTCGGGCTGATCTGGATCGCGCTGTACTACGTCACCCAAGGGGACATGCCAGGGCTGCGGACGCTGGGTCCGTGGAACCTGGTGGGCGGCTTCGGCCTGATCGTCGCGGGCGTGGTCCTCGCCACCAACTGGCGGTAAGCGCTAGCTCAGCTGGCCGTTCCTGATGATCACGGCGACGACCAGGATCACGACCACCGCGATGGTCGCGGCCAGCTGGATCGCGGCCCGGTTCTTGCGGGGCGCGTAGGCGTAGGCGGCGGTGAGCGCCGCGCCCACGATCAGCCCGCCGAGGTGATCCTGCCACGCGATGTTCCGCACGGTGAAGCTGAAGATGAGGTTGATCGCGATCAGCATCACGATGCCCCGGGTGTCCAGGCGCAGTCGCCGGGTGACCACGAACCACGCGCCGAACAGGCCGAAGACGGCGCCGGAGGCGCCGGCCGCGAGGGCGTCCGGGGCGAGGTAGTAAAACAGCACGGCGCCGCCGATCGCGCTCAGCAGGTACACCGCCAGGTACCGCACCGGGCCGAGCAGCCGCTCCAGCTCCGGTCCGACAAAGTACAGCGCCCACATGTTGAACGCGATGTCCAGCAGCCCCCACCCGCCGAAGCTGGTTCCCGGCGCGGTGAACGCCGACGTCAGCAGCCGGTACCACTGGCCGTCGGCGACCGCCCGGCCGTACATGCCCCAGTCGTAGAGCAAGCTGGGCTTGGACACCTCGGCGAGGAAGATGACCACGTTGACCGCGATCAGGCTCCACGTGACGATGGCGGAGCGGGAGGGGCGGCCGCCGAAGGCGGCCGCCACCGGACGGGACGTCCGGTGGCCCTCCCGCACGCACTCAACGCACTGCTGGCCAACCGCCGCCGACCGCAGGCAGTCTGGGCACGCGGGCCGCCCGCAGCGGACACACGAGACGTACGTCTCCCGGCCCGGGTGCCGGAAGCAGGTCGGCGGGCGGCTGGCGTCGCCAGGCTCGTCGGCTTCCCGGCGGGTACCGGGGGATACTCCGCTCGCCCCGCCAAGGGGCGGCTGCGACTCCTGGTCGGGGGCGGTCATGGCGTTACCTGCCTGCCAGCTAGCCGCGGGTGATGGCGACCGACTGGACCACCACGTCAGTGACGGGGCGGTCGCCGGGCCTGGTCGCGGTGCTGGCGATCGCGTCGACAACGTCCTTGCCGCTAACGACCTCGCCGAAAATAGTGTGCTTGCCGTTCAGCCAGTAGGTGGGCACCACCGTGATGAAGAACTGCGAGCCATTGGTGCCCGGCCCGGCGTTGGCCATGGCCAGCAGGTACGGCCGGTCGAAGGTGAGGTCCGGGTGGATCTCGTCGGCGAACTTGTAGCCGGGACCGCCGGTGCCGTTGCCGAGCGGGTCGCCGCCCTGGATCATGAACTGGGGGATCACGCGGTGGAAGATCGTCCCGTCGTAGAGCTTGTCCTTGGTGACCTGCCTCGTGCGCGGGTCGGTCCACTCCCGGCCGCCCTCGGCTAGCTCGACGAAATTCCGCACGGTCTTGGGGGCGTGATCCGGGAACAGCCGGATGGTGATCGTCCCCTGGCTGGTCGTCAGCGTCGCGGTCAGGGTTTCCGTCATGCCATTGACTCCGGTTCGCATTCGGTGGCCAGACAATCCGGCCACTCTCCACTGAATTGTGCTGGGCGGTTCCAGGGGCAACCCCTGGGCTGAACACAAGTCCTTCCCCCTCACCGTACCGGCCCGGAAGGGTACCGGAGGTCTCCCGACGGACACAACCACCGGCCTGGCGTGATTGAACGCGCCTTCGCTGGGAACCTGTGGCAGGAGGAACCGCAGATCGGGAGGCTCATAGTGGTGAACACCAAGCGTCAGCTCCAGCAGGGGGCGACGAAGGTTTCGCAGGGGGCGGCCATCGCCGCCGCGTCCCTGGGGTCCGCGGCGCAGGCAGCCGCCCAGGATGTCGCTCAGCGGGCGCAGGCGGCCGCGGCGAGCGCGAACGCCGGCCTGCGAACCGGAACTCACTCCGCCCGCGGCTGGGCCGGGCCGCGGCTGGAGGAGGCAGCCGAGTACACGACGACCACCGCGGCGCCCGCTGTCTCCGCCGCGCTGACGAATACGGTCGCGCCTCGCGTGTCGTCCGCGCTGCGGACCACCGCCTGGCAAGTTACCCCGCCGGACCTGCGGCGCAAGCGGTCGCTGCGGTCGGCCCTGGCGTGGTCGGCCCTGTCGGCGACCATCCTGGCCGGCGCGGGCGCCGTCGCCACGCTGGTCTGGCGCCGGTACCGCGAGGCCATGGACGCCGACTCCGAGCCCGACACGACGGTCACCAGCGCCGACGACGCGAAGGCGAGCGATGGCACCCAGGCCGAGGACGCCCAGTCAGGCGACAAGGCGCCCTCCGGCCAGGACTCCGGCAAGTCAGCCACCTCAGCCTGGTAGCTAATCCCCTTGGTCGAGGAACGCGCGCAGGGACGTCATCCCCTGGGCGAGGTGCCAGCGGAACGCTCCCCGGCTAACTCCCATGGCATCGGCCGCCTGGGCCTCGGGAAGGTTGGCGTAGTACCGCAGCACTAGCGCCTCGCACTGATGGCCGGGCATGAACCGGAGCGCGGCCAGCATTTCGTCGGTGGCGCTCGCGGTCACGGGCGCACTGTCCGCGTGCCCCGTGGCCGCGAGCAGTCGCGCACGGCGCACGACGGCCCGGCGCAGGTACGCGACCGCCTTGTCGGCGTCGCGCAGCCGGCGCCATTCGCGGTGCATGCCGGCGAACGCCTCGTGGACGACCTCCTCCGCGATCTCGGCCACCGCCTCGGGAACCATTGCCCACACCAGAAGCGTCGCCAGGCGAAGCAGCGGCTGTGATTGCTCGTCATAAAGCCTGCGTAGCGCCTCATCAGGCGCGATGCGTACAGCCGCCGGGCTGCGCAAGCGCCCGACGGAAGTAGTCCATACAGCCATTACGTTGCATTCCCCCCCAAAATCGCCCACCCTCAATCGCGATTCTCGTGTCTGCCACGAGGGGAAGACAAGACGCAAAAACTGAGGGTAACCCTAACTCCTGCTAATGCCCGGATCCGCTGGCCGGCCGGATGGAGCATCCCGCCGGTCAGCGGCCCAGCACCTGGTCCAGGTAGGGATTGGCGAACCGGCGCTCGGGGTCCGCCTCGTCCCGGATCCGCTGGAAATCGGCGAACCTGGGATAGCGCGCTTCCAGGCGGCCAGCGTCGAGGGTGTGCATCTTCCCCCAGTGCGGGCGCCCGCCGGCGGCCGTCGCGATCGACTCGAACACGGCGAAATACTCCTGGTAGGGCAGCCCGACGTACTGGTGGATGGCGATGTAGGCGCTGTCTCGGCCGTAGGCGGTGGACAGCCAGATGTCGTCGGCGGCCGCCACCCTGACCTCAACCGGGAACATCACCGGCTGGCGCAGCCGCGGCACGGCCTGGCGCAGCTCGGCCAGGACACCGAGGATCGCCTCCCTGGGCACGGCGTACTCGGACTCAACGAACCGGACCCGCCGCGGGGTGACGAAGACGCGATGGGACAGCGCTGAGTACGAGCGGTGCGACAACGTGGCCGCGGCCAGCTTGCCCAGCGGCATGACCAGTGAAGGGACCGCCCGCCCGGCCCGGCACAGGGCGCCGAAGGCCGCGTTCTCCATGACCTCGTACTCGTAGAACCGGCGCCACCTCGGCATCGGCGGGGGCACCGGGGACCGCCCGCGGTCGTTGCCGGTGGTACTGGCACGGCCGGCGGTGAGCTGGTTGCTGAGCTTGACCAGGGCGTTACGGCCGTAAGGGAACCAGAAGAACTCGAAGTGGTCGTTGTCCCTCGCGAGCTCGTCGAACCGCCCCACCACCTCATCCAGCGGCATAGGGAACTCGGCGGCGGCCAGCCGGAACGCGGGAACGCAGCGCAGCGTCACCGTGGCGATAACGCCGAGCGCGCCGATGCTGACCCGTGCGGCCGCGAACAGGTCCGGGTTCTGCGTCGCCGACGCG
>Ga0157369_10004746_pt1 | contig 15971 bp, 10 predicted proteins | sample C25metaG_FD_113461 | JGI IMG/M metagenome (GOLD analysis project Ga0157369, IMG submission 113461) | Corn rhizosphere microbial communities from Kellogg Biological Station, Michigan, USA - C2-5 metaG | ecosystem: Host-associated > Plants > Roots > Rhizosphere > Soil | place: USA: Michigan... | reverse complement strand
CTGTGCGATGAGCTTCGACGAGCAGGCGCTGATCGAGTACGTCACGAGCAGGCGGTGGTACGGAGCCAAGTCGCGCTCGGTCTCGCACTCGCAGCTGCTCGACTCGATCGTCCTCCGAACTGCGGAGCCGCATTTTGCGCTCGCGCTCGTCGAGATGCGCTACGACACGGGCGCCCACGACATCTACCAGCTCGTCTACGCGCTGCGCGACGGCCAGATCGAGGTGGACGCGCTCGACGACCCGGCCGCCGCGCGCGAGCTCGTGCACGCGATGCGGTCCGGCTTGACGCTGCAGGGAGGCGAGGGCGTGATCGAGTTCCGGCCCGTCGAGGGCTTCACAGGTCTCGGCCGCGAGCTCATGGACGCGCGAGCGGTCGGTGCCGAGCAGTCGAACACCTCGATCGTCTTCGACGACGAGCTCATCCTCAAGGTCTTCCGCCGCCTCGAGCCGGGGATCAATCCCGAGCTCGAGATGCTGCGGTTCCTGACCGAGCACGGCTTCGCGAACGTCGCAGCGCTCGGAGGCTGGTACGCGTATTCCGGCGGCCCGCTCGGCGCGACGCTCGGGATCCTGCAGGAGTTCGTGCCCGACGGGATCGACGGGTGGGGGCTCGCCCTGGACGAGATCTCCAGCGCGCCGGAGCGCTTCGGCGGCCGGTTGCGCCGGCTCGGCGAGGTGACCGGGGTGATGCACACGGTGCTCGCGTCCGATTCGAACGACGCCTCCTTCGCGCCGGAGACGCCGAGCGTCGAGGCGCTCGCGCTCCTCACGGCGACGGTCGACGAGGAGATCGAGCGCGTCTTCGTCTCCCTGCCGGAAGACGACGAGCGTCTCGCCCCGATCGCGGGCCGCGGCGAGGAGGTGCGCGAGCAGCTGCGCCTGCTCACCTACGCGGGCTCGGCGGGCAAGGCGATTCGGACGCACGGCGACTACCACCTCGGCCAGACGCTCTGGTCGGAGGGCGACTGGGTGATCCTCGACTTCGAGGGCGAGCCGGCGCGGTCGCTCACCGAGCGCCGGCGGAAGCGGTCGCCGCTGCGCGACGTCGCCGGGATGCTGCGGTCGTTCGCCTACGTCGCGAGCGCGGTCGAGCTCCTGCGTGGGCTACGTGCCCCGGACGGCTGGGAGGAGGCCGCGCGCGCGACCTTCCTCGAGGGGTATCTCGCGACCGTCGACCCCGTGCTCTTGCCGTCGGGGCAGGTCGCGATCGAGCGGCTGCTCGCCGTGTACGAGCTCGAGAAGGCCGTCTACGAGCTTCGGTACGAGCTCGACAACCGCCCCGACTGGGTCGGGATACCCGTCGCCGGGATCCAGCGCCTGATCGAGACGGCCGCAGCGGCATAGATACTTCCGACGGTGCTGAGGGCCGGGGTCGTCGCTGCGCTTGCCGCGCTCGCGCTTGCGGGGCCCGCGGCTGCGTTCACGCGAACGTCGGTGATCGCGGCCGCGAACCAGGTGCGGGCCCAGTACGGCGAGGCCGCGCTCCTCACCGTTTCCTATCGCGAGTCGGAGGGCGGCTTCGAGGTCGAGCCGACGCTCGGCGAGCAGACGCCGCTCGAGGCGATCGGCAACTGGACGGAGCTTCTCGCGCAGCTCATCGACCCGCGGGAGCAGACGGTCGCAGCGCGGGCGGGTCTCGGCGGCGTCGTCCAGCTCGAGCTCGGGCAGCCGCGGGCGGGCAGGCTCTCCGGCCCGATCGTGCCGCGCCGGCTCGATCCGGCCCTTCCGATCGACCTCGCGGTGCTCCTGCCCGCGCGCACCGCCGGCGCGGTCACACTGGCCGAGCTCCGCGGGAGCGCATGGGTCGACGTTCCGGCGCAGGTCGACAGGGCGAAGGGCGTGCTCGGAAGCCAGGTCGTCGACATCGCGGTCGACCGGCCCTCCTACGACACGAGGTACAGGCTCGTCGTCGGCGGGAGGACGTACACGTTCCACACGGCTTCGCCGTCAGCCGCCTTCGTCGCGAAGACGTGGACGTTCGGCCCGACCATGACCCCCGACGCGGTGGCGACGGTGGAGGCGGCCTTCGCCGCGGCGCCGCCGCTCGTGCAGGAGCTCGCGGGCGAGCTCGACGGCGCCGTCACGTTCGAGCTGCAGGGCTGCGTCGGCGATCCGGAGGACTCCTGCATGCGGGAAGTCGGCAACACGTTCCGCATCGATCTCAACCCGGCCGACGCGACGGCCTTCACGGTCATGCACGAGTTCGGGCACGTCGTCGACGCGATCGGGCTCGACGTGTCCGGCGAGCTCGCGATCCAGGCGCTCTTCGCCGGGTCGCCCGACTGGCGCGACTGCTTCTTCTACCGGCCGCTCGGATGCGTGCAGCCGGAAGAGCTCTTCGCCGACCAGTTCGCCTGGTGGGCGACGGCCGTCTCGCCGGTCGACGTGAGCTACGGCGACCCCCCGCTCGTGCAGCCGGACGCCTTCGCCGCGTTGCTCTCGCAGCAGTTCGCCTTCCGGCCGGGGTACGCCGCCGACCCCGCGCGCCCGTAGGGCCGTAGAGTCTGCTCTCTGCTTAGACCCCGCCCACCCGGGTAGGCCGGTGACGATGATCGAGCTCGGCGCAGATCCGCATCGCATCCTCGGCGCGCACGCGGCGGACGGCGGCGGCGTCGTCGTGCGTGCGTACCGCCCCGAGGCGACGGCCGTGCGGGTGCAGCCGGCCGGCGTCGAGGCGCGCTTCGAGGACCGGTCGGGTCTCTGGGAGGCGCTGCTCCCGAAGGCGAAGCTGCCGCTCGCATACGAGCTCGAGGTCGAGTATCCGAACGGCGAGACGTTCACGGTGCGCGACCCGTACTCGTTTCTTCCGACGCTCGGCGACCTCGACCTCCACCTCGTGATGGAAGGCCGTCACGAGGAGCTCTACGAGCGGCTCGGCGCGCACGTGCGCGAGATCGAGGGAGTCGCGGGCACCGCGTTCGCGGTCTGGGCTCCGAACGCGCGAGCGGCCGCGGTGGTCGGAGACTTCAACTCCTGGGACGGCCGGCTCAACCCGATGCGCTCGCTCGGCCAGTCCGGTGTCTGGGAGCTCTTCGTGCCGGGCGTCGAGGAAGGCGCGAAGTACAAGTTCGAGATCCGCACGCTGGACGAGCGCCTCCGGATCAAGGCGGACCCGGTCGCCTTCGCCGCGGAGGTCCCGCCCGCGAACGCGTCGGTCGTCCACCGTTCGACGCATCGCTGGACCGACTCCGAATGGCTCGAGCGCCGCGCCGCCGGCAACCCGCTGCGCGAGCCGGTCTCGATCTACGAGGTGCATCTCGGGTCGTGGCGGCGCAACCCCGCAGAGGGCAACCGCCCGCTCACGTACCTCGAGCTCGCCGACGAGCTGTCCGAGTACGTCTCCGATCTCGGCTTCACCCACGTCGAGCTGATGCCGGTGATGGAGCATCCGTTCGCCGGCTCCTGGGGGTATCAGGTCACCGGCTACTTCGCGCCGACGTCGCGCTTCGGGTCGCCCGACGACTTCCGCTCTTTCGTCGACCGGCTGCACGGCAACGGCATCGGCGTCCTCCTCGACTGGGTTCCCGCCCATTTCCCGCGCGACGACTGGGCGCTCGCCCGCTTCGACGGCACCGCGTTGTACGAGCACGAGGATCCGCGGCGCGGCGCGCATCCCGACTGGGGGACGCTGATCTTCAACCTCAGCCGCAGCGAGGTGAAGAACTTCCTGCTCTCGAACGCGCTCTACTGGTTGAAGGAGCACCACACCGACGGGCTGCGCGTCGACGCGGTGGCGTCGATGCTCTACCTCGACTACTCCCGGCAGGACGGCGAGTGGCTGCCGAACGAGTATGGCGGCCGCGAGAACCTCGAGGCGGTCGACTTCCTGAAGCAGATGAACGAGACCATCTACGCCCGCGAGCCGGGGATCATCTCGGCGGCGGAGGAGTCGACGGCGTGGCCGGGCGTCTCACGGCCGACGTATCTCGGCGGGCTCGGCTTCGGCTTCAAATGGAACATGGGCTGGATGCACGACACCCTCTCGTACTTCCAGAAGGACCCGGTCTACCGACGCTTCCACCATCACACGCTGACGTTCTCGATGATGTATGCGTACAGCGAGAACTTCATCCTGCCGCTCTCGCATGACGAGGTCGTGCACGGCAAGAAGTCGCTCCTCGACAAGATGCCCGGTGACCGGTGGCAGAAGTTCGCGAACCTCCGCGCGCTCTACGCGTACATGTGGGCGCACCCCGGCAAGAAGCTCCTGTTCATGGGTTGCGAGCTCGCCGAGTGGGAGGAGTGGAACTACGACGGCTCGCTGCACTGGAATCTCCTCGAGCACGCGGAGCACCAGGGCGTCCAGTCGCTCGTCCGCGACCTGAACCGCATGTACCGCTCGCAGCCGGCCCTGTACGAGGCGGACGACGACCCGGCGGGCTTCCGCTGGCTCGAGGCGAACGACGCGGCCGACAACGTGCTCGCGTTCGCCCGCCTCGATGCCGCCGGCGGCCGTCCGGTCGTGTGTGTGCTCAACCTCTCGCCGGTGCCGCGCTCCGGGTACCGCGTCGGGATGCCGGTGTGCTGCCGTTGGAGCGAGTGCGTGAACACCGACTCTGCGTACTACGGCGGCTCGGGCGTCGGCAACCTGGGCGGAGTCGAGGCCGAGGCGGTGCCGTGGCACGACCAGCCGTTCTCGGCGCTCCTGACGCTGCCGCCGCTCGGGGCCGTCTGGCTCGTGCCGGAATAGGCGGGCGGCGCCGGCGTGAGCATCGGCGCCGCCCTTCTCCCGGGGTTCGACGGGAGATCTAGACGGCGAGCCGCCCGCGCCGGCGCGCGGCGAGCAGCGTGCCGCCGAGCACGACGAAGACCGCGCCGACGCCGGTGACCGCGCCGACGCCTGCGGCCGACCAGTCGAAGCGGCTGCCCGGTGCGGAGACCGGCAGCGGTGCACCGCCGTTTCCGCCGAGCGTGTCGGTGATGAACCTGTACCCCTGCGGCGCCTGCGCGTGGCCGTTTCCGCCGAGCGTGTCGGTGATGAACCTGTAGCCGCCCCGCGCGTCGTTCGAGGCGAGGGCCGCGGGTGCCACCGTTCCGATCGCGGCGACGACGGCCATGAGAGCGAGTAGACCCTTCATCGTGTGCTCCTCCGATTCGGGCCGCCCGGTGCGGCCGATGCGCGAACGGTCGCTCGTGCCGGTCGCGCATCGGTGTCGCGTGGTAAGGCACCGGTAAAGAAGCGCCCCTTGTGCGGCGAAAAGGGGCGCGCTAGCTTCGGCGGCGATGCGGGTCGGGATCCTCGGCGCACTCGAGATCTGGGAAGGCTCGACCCAGCTGCCGCTCGGGACGGGTCGCCAGCGGGCTCTGCTTGCGCTGCTCGTCTTGCATGCGGGCCAGGTCGTGTCCGCCGACCGCCTCGTCGACGAGCTCTGGGGAGGGAAGCCTCCGCCGACGGCCGCCAAGGTGCTGCAGGGGTACGTCTCCCAGCTCCGTCGCGTACTCGGAGCGGGCACGATCGTCACGCAGGGATCCGGCTACGCGCTGAAGATCGTCGAGACGGACGCCGGCGAGTTCGAGCGACTCGTCCGCGAAGCGCGCCGAGCCGAGCCAGGCGAGGCCGCTCGGATGCTTCGGGACGCGCTCGCGCTCTGGCGCGGCCCACCGCTCGCCGATGTCGCGTACGACAGCTGGGCGCAGCCCGAGATCTCGCGCCTCGAGGAGCTGCGGCTCGTCGCCCTCGAGGATCGGATCGACGCCGACCTCCAGCTCCGCCTCGAAGGTGCCCTTGTGCCGGAGCTCGAAGCGCTGGTGACGGAGCACCCGCTTCGCGAACGGCTCTGCGCTCAGCTGATGCTCGCGCGCTACCGGGTAGGCCGGCAGGCCGCCGCCCTCGAGGCCTACGGCGACGTGAGGCGCCGGCTCGTCGACGAGCTCGGGATCGAGCCCGGCCCGGAGCTGCAGGACCTGCAGCGCCGGATCCTCGTGCAGGACGAGGAGCTCGGGCCCGTGGCGCGACCGCCTCGCCCGCTCGCAGCCGCCGCGCGGCGCGCGCCGCTCCTTGTCGCGCTCGGCGTCGTGCTTCTCGCAAGCGCGGCGACCGCCGCAGGCTTCCTGCTCACCGAACGCGGAGCCGCGGGTGTCAAGCCGAATTCGCTCGTGCTGCTTCGCAGCACGAGCGGCACGATCGCCGCGCAGGTGGGCGTCGGCTCACGGCCGTCGCAGATCGCGGTCGGAGCCGGCGCCGTCTGGGTCCTCAACTCCGACGACAACACCGTGACCGAGATCGATTCCGCGACCCGGAAGGCCGTCGTGACCTTCGGCGTCGGCCCTCGACCGGTCGCGATCGCCGCCGGCTCCGGCGCGCTCTGGCTCGAGAGCGGTCCGGCCTCGACGGGGTCGCAGGTCGAAGGCTCGATGCTGCCGGCGACGCTTGCAAAGCTCGATCCGACCACCCGCACGGCGATGCAGACCGTCCACCTTCCGACTGCGTTCGTCGGAACGGCGTACAACCGCCTCCCCGGCCAGCGGTTGATCGTCGTCGGCGCGGGGTCCGTGTGGACCGTCGGCGGCGACTATCGCCTGCTCCGCCTCGACGCCCGGACCGGCCGGGTCCTGCGCCGGTATCCGTTCACGGCCGATTCGCTCGCGTTCGGCGACGGCAGGCTCTGGATCGTCGAACAGGGCCACCAGGTGCTCCGCCTCGACCCACGGACGAACCGCGTCGACCTCACGTACCCGCTCGCCGCAGGCCCGGGCGTCGCGGTCGGCTTCGGGTCTGCCTGGGTCGCCGATCCGGTGCAGGGGCTCGTGTGGCGTCTCTATCCGGGCCCGCGCCGGCGCCTTCGCTCGATCCCCGTCGGACAGGGCGCCTTCGCACTGGCCGTCGGCGGCGGGGCCGTCTGGTCGTCGAACACCATCCTCGACGAGGCGATTCGGATCGACCCGCGCACGAATCGCACGGACGCGACGGTGCCGCTCACCGCGCCGCAGGATCTCGCGACCGGGCCGGACGGCGTCTGGGTGACGACCGGGCCCGCCCCGCCCGCGTCGGGGCCGCTCCCCGCGACGATCTGCGGCCCGTTGCTCTACCCGCGCCCCGGCACGCCGCGGTTCATCGTCGCCTCCGACCTCGCCCTGCGCGGGCCTGCCGGCGAGTCGACCCGGCCGATCGCGCAGGGCATCGAGACCTTGATCCGGGAGCACGGCTTCCGCGCGGGGAAGTACACGATCGGGTACCAGTCCTGCGACGACTCGACGGTGCAGTCCGGGTCCTTCGACCTCGCGAAGTGCGTCACGAACGCACGCGCCTACAGCAGCGACCTGGACGTGATCGGCGTCGTCGGCACCTACAACAGCGGCTGCGCGCAGATCGAGATCCCGATCTTGAACCGCGCGCCGAAGGGGCCGCTCGCGATGGTCAGCCCCCTCAACACGGTTGGCGGCCTGACCGTTCGATCGGTCGCGAACCTCCCGGGCCTCGACCTCTACCCGACGGGCGTCCGCAACTACGCGCGGGTGATCGCGGCCGACCAGATCCAGTACGCGGCAGACGCCGTACTGGAGCGCTCGCTCGGGGCCCGGCGTGTCGCAGTGCTCGACGACGGCAGTCCGTACGCGATCCAGGCCGACCGCTGGTTCACCTACACGGCTCGTCGGCTCGGCGTCCGCGCCGTCACCCTGCGCCTGCGAGGTGCTCCGCGTGCGGTCGCCGCGCGCGTGCGCGTGTCGCAGGCGGGCGGCATCTTCCTCGCGGGGCCCGGCGATCCGTCGTTCGTCGTCGCGCTGCACAAGGAGCTTGGGCGCGACGTGCCGATCGTCGTGACGGACTGGATCGGCGCCGCGGGACTTCGCCCGCTGCCGGGCTCGGAGGGGATCTACGTCAGCGACGCGGGCATGCCGGACTCGGCCCTTCCGCCCGTCGGTCGCCGGTTCGTCCGGCGTGTGGGCTCGCCGCTCTCGTTCACCGCTGCGTACGGCGGCGGCGCCGCGGAGCTGCTCCTCGCCGCGATCGCGAGCTCGGACGGGACGCGCGCCTCTGTCGCCCACGAGCTGATCGGCGCGCGCATCCGGAACGGCATCCTCGGCGACATCCGGATCGACGCGAACGGAGACCCGACGACGGCTCCGGTGACGATCTTCCGCATGCGCGCCCACGCGCGGAACGACACCGGTGAGGTGGACAACCAGGGTGCCGTCGTCGACCGCGTGATCGCGCCGCCGGCGAGCGTGGTTCCCCGCTAGACCCTACGGATTCGCCCGCTGCTCGAAGCGCAGCGTCACGAGCGCCCCCGAGTGGCGGACGTGGCGTTGCATGAGCTCGCGGGCGCCCGCCGGGTCGCGCCGCTCGATCGCCTCGAGAATCGCCTCGTGCTCCTCGACGTTCTCGCGGAGGAGCGGGGCGCTCTCGCTCAAGACCGTGCGACTGAGATCGCGGGGGAAGCTTCGGTGCAGCCGTCCGAGCGTCGCGACGAGCACGTCGTTGCCCGCGGCCTCCTGGATCACCTGGTGGAAGGTGTCGTTGGCGCGGCCCCAGAGCGCGATCTCGGCGTCGGCGACCTCGCTGCCGCGCTTCCGGGCGGCCACGGTCCGTCCGAGCGCTTCGCGGAACTGCGACTGCGCCGCATGCAGGCGGTCGGTCTGGTCGTCGCGGATCCGCTGCGCGGCAAGCTCGGCGGCGAGGCCCTCGAGCTCGGCGCGCACCTCGTACGCGTCACGGATCTCGCGGGGGGAGAGGCCGCGCACGAGCGCGCCGCGGCGCGGCCGGAGCTCGACGATCCCGGCCGCCTGAAGCTGCCGGAGCGCCTCGCGGACCGGCGTCCGGCTGACCCCGAACTGCTCGGCGAGGGCTTCCTGGCGCAGGCGGGTGCCGGCCGGCAGCTCGCCGCTCAGGACGCGCGCCTGCAGCTCGGCGGCGAGCTTGTCGACCAGCGCCCGCCGCTCGTCGAGGGCGTTCACGGGGGCCGACGGTACCAGCTTCTGGATCCATTTGACGAGCGACTGGATCCATCCTTAAAGTAGCGGCTCCCAGTCCCATCGACGGCCCGTCTCCTAGGGAAGGACAGGTTCGATGAACGCGACTCGGCTGCGCGGCGGCCTCCTTGCCGCAGGCTTGCTCGTCACGGCACTCGTCGTCGCTGCCGCCGCAGCGGGGGCGGCGCCGAGCTCCTCCTCCTCGGCCGCCAAGAACGGGGGCACGATCACCGTCGGGCTCACGCAGGGCGAGCCGGACGTGCTCGACCCGACGCTCGCGCGGACGTTCTCGGGGCGCGAGGTCTTCCTCACGTTCTGCGAGAAGCTCTACGACCTCGACGCGAAGGCGCAGATCGTCCCGCAGCTCGCCTCGGCGCTGCCGACGGTCTCGAAGGACAAGCTCACCGTGACGATCCCGCTCCGGAAAGGGATCAGGTTCAACGACGGGACGCCGTTCAACGCCGACGCCGTCGTGAAGACGCTGCAACGCGACCAGACGCTGAAGGGATCGACCCGCGCGAGCGAGATCTCGCCGGTCTCCGACGTCACAGCGAGCGGCAGCTCGAAGGTCGTCATCCACCTGAAGTCGCCGTACTCGCCGCTCACGGCCCAGTTCGCCGACCGGGCCGGGATGATCATGTCGCCGGCGCAGCTCGACAAGCTCGGCGACAAGTTCGCGACCAATCCGATCTGCGTCGGCCCGTTCATGTACCAGAACCGCGTCGCGGGCGACAGCATCACCGTCGTCAAGTCGCCGTTCTACTACGACAAGAAGGACGTCCACCTCGACAAGATCGTCTTCAAGGTCGAGAACGACGCGGCCGCCGCCGCGGCCGCGCTGAAGGCCGGCGACCTTCAGGCCCTCGACGCCATCGACTCGACGCAGCTCGCCGGAGTCCGCGCCGACAAGGGACTTCGCATCGTCAAGAACACCGGGCTGGGCTACCAGGGGATCACGCTCAACATCGGGAACAAGAACGGCCTGCTGAAGGGCTATTCGAACGTCGGCACGCCGATCGCCGCGAGCGCCGACCTCCGCAAGGCGTTCGAGATGGCGATCAACCGCAAGACGATGAACAAGGTCGTGTTCGGCGGCACGGTGCTGCCCGGCTGCACGCCGCTCTCGCCGTCGAGCGCGTGGTTCGACCCGAGCGTCGCGTGCACGCCGTTCAACCTCGCCCAGGCCAAGAAGCTCGTGCAGCAGTCGGGCGTGGCCGACCCGACGGTTCGCCTCATGGTCCCGACGGGCACGGTCGCGCTCCGGCTCGCCCAGTTCATCCAGGCCGAGGAGGCGGCGGCCGGAATCAAGGTCGTGATCGACTCGACCGACTTCGTCACGTCGCTCAGCAAGGCCGACGCGGGAACGTACGACACGTTCCAGATCGGCTGGTCGGGGCGCGTCGACCCGGACGGAAACATCTTCCAGTTCGTGGCCACGACGGGCTCGCAGAACGACAGCGGCTACACGAACCCCCGACTCGACCTGATCCTGTCGAACGCGCGGAAGGCTGCCACCGAGACGGCCCGGAAGACGCTCTACCGCGCCGCACAGAAGATCATCCTCAACGACAGGCCGCTGATCTACCTCTACCACCCGGTGACCCGCGCGGGTGTCTCGACGAAGCTCGGCGGCGTCAGGCTGTACCCGGACACCCTCCTCCGGGTCGCATTCGCCCAGTTCAAGTAGCGCCTCGACGATGGGCGGCTTCCTTCTGCGCAAGACGGGAGCCGCCCTCGTCGTCCTCTGGCTCGCGAGCATGCTCGTCTTCGTCGGCGTCCGCGCGATTCCGGGCGATCCGGCGATCGCGCTCGGCGCAGAGAACCGCGATCCGGCGGTGATCGCGGCGGTCAGGCACAAGTACCTGCTCGACCGGCCGTTGCCGGTGCAGTACGCGCACTGGGTCTGGCTCGCGCTGCACGGCGACCTCGGCGTCGACCAGCGCGAGCTGTCGGTTGCGCACACGATCGTCACCCGGATTCCGATCACGCTCGAGCTCGCGATCCTCTCGATGCTCGTCGCGACCCTCGTGGGACTGCCGGCGGGGGTGATCGCCGCGGTCCGGCGCGGCAAGCCCGAGGACTATGCCGCGACGACCGGCGCCCTGATCGGCCTCAGCGTCCCGCACTTCTGGCTCGGGCTGCTCTTCATCATCTGGTTCGCCGTCGACCTCCACTGGCTGCCCGCGAGCGGGTACGTGACGCTTCACCATCCGCTCGCGAACCTCGAGCACATGGTGATGCCCGCGATCGTGCTCGGCGCCGGCTTCGCGGCCGTGCTGATGCGGCAGATGCGCTCGTCGATGCTGACCTCCCTCGGCACGGACTACGTCCGCACCGCACGGGCGAAGGGCCTGAGCGAATGGCGGGTCGTCGGGCACCACGCCGTTCGGAACAGCCTGATCACGATCACGACGCTGATCGGGCTCCAGCTCGGCGCTCTCATCTCCGGCGCGGTCATCACCGAGACGATCTTCGGGATCGCGGGCTTCGGGCGCCTGACGATCGATGCGATCGACCAGCGCGACTACACGCTGATCCAGGGCGTGGTCCTCGTCGCCGCGACCGGGTACGTGGTCGTCAACCTGCTCGTCGACGTCGTCTACTCGCTCCTCAACCCGCGCATCCGCGTCTCGTGAGCGCGGTCGACACCGTCACGCTCACCAGCCCGCGCGCGCGCCGCCGCCGGTTGCTCCGCAAGCGCTTCCTCCGCCGCCCGATGGCGGTCGCCGGGCTCGTCGTCGTGCTCGCCTTCGTCGTGACCGCGATCTTCGCGCCGCTGCTGGCTCCGTACTCCGCCGGAGCCACCGACTTCAACGCGCTGCTCGCCCACCCGTCCGCGAAGCATCTGCTCGGCACGGACTCGCTCGGCCGGGACGTGCTGTCCCGCATCATCTGGGGCGCGCGCGCCTCGATGCAGGCGGGCTTCTTCTCGACGGTGCTGGCGATTCTCGTCGCCGTCCCGATCGGGATGATCGGCGGCTACTACCGGGGCTGGGTCGACACCGTCGTCGCCCGTGTGACCGACGTCCTGCTCGCGTTCCCGTTCCTGATCCTCGCCGTCGGCTTCGCGGCGATCTTCGGCGCCTCCCTCCTGAACGCGACGCTCGCGCTCGGAATCGGCGCAGTGCCCGGGTTGATCCGGATCGCGCGTGGAGAGACGCTGGCACTCCGTGAAGAGGACTACATACCTGCCGCGATCGCCAACGGCGCCGGCGACGCGACGATCATCTTCAAGCACATTCTCCCGAACATGACGAGCACGCTGATCGTGCAGGCCACCGTCACGATCCCGACTGCGATCGTGGGCGAGGCCGTGCTCTCGTTTCTCGGTCTCGGCGTCCAGCCGCCCACGCCGTCGTGGGGGACGATGCTCCAGGACGCACAGTCGTACCTCTCGACCGCGCCGCGGCTCGCCATCTTCCCCGGGCTCGCGATCGTGCTCGCCGCACTTGCGTTCAACGTCCTCGGTGACGGCCTCCGCGACATTCTCGATCCGCGGACGACGCGCTGATGGCGCAACCGGTTCTGGACGTGACGGATCTCTCCGTCCGCTTCGACACGGACGACGGAGACGTCCACGCCGTCGACCGCATGTCGTTCACGCTCGACGCCGGCGAGGTGCTCGGGATCGTCGGCGAATCCGGCTGCGGCAAGAGCGTCACCTGCATGGCGCTCGTGCGCCTCCTACCGGAGACGGCGCGCATCGACGGCGCGGCGCTCTTCGAGGGCCGCGACCTGCTCGCGATGCCGCCGCGCGAGCTCCGGCGGGTCCGCGGCCGCTCGATCTCGTTCGTCTTCCAGGAGCCGATGACCTCGCTCAACCCCGTGTTCACCGTCGGGCACCAGATCGAAGAGGTGCTGGCGCGCCATCTGCGCCTCTCCCGCGGCAAGGCGCGCGAGCGTGCGCTCGAGCTGCTCGAGCTCGTGCGCATCCCGGCGCCCGCACGCCGGCTCGACGAGTACCCGCATCAGCTCTCGGGCGGGATGCGGCAGCGCGTCGTGATCGCGATGGCGCTCGCGTGCGATCCCAAGGTGCTCGTCGCCGACGAGCCGACGACGGCGCTCGACGTGACGATCCAGGCGGGGATCCTCGACCTGATGCGGGACATCCGCGAACGGCTCGGCACGTCGATCATCCTGATCACGCACAACCTCGGCGTCGTCGCCGACATCGCCGACCGGGTGCTCGTGATGTACGCGGGCCGCAAGGCCGAGGAGGCGCCGGTCGCAGACCTCTTCTCGCATCCACAGCATCCGTACACGATCGGGCTGCTCGGCGCCGTCCCGCGGCCGTACGAGGGCGACGAGGCGCGCCGCCGGCTGCAGGAGATCCCCGGACGCGTCCCGTCCCTGCGCGAGCTCCCTCGAGCGTGTGCGTTCGCCGACCGCTGCTCCCGCGCCGACGAGCTCTCGCGGACCGAGATCCCGGAGCTGCGAGAGGTTCGACCGGCCCACTCCGTCGCCTGCTTCCATCCCGGCCCCGGTGCGGTGTGAGCGGCACGAGCCCCGTGCTCGAGGTCGTCGACCTCGTCAAGCACTTCGAGGCCGGCCGTCGGCTCACCGGCGGCCGCGGCCTCGTGCACGCGGTCGACGACGTGTCGTTCGAGCTCCGTCGAGGCGAGATCCTCGGCCTCGTCGGCGAGTCGGGCAGCGGCAAGTCGACCGTGGCGAACTGCGTGCTCCGGCTCGTGGAGCCGACGTCGGGGACGATCCGCCTGAACGGCACCGACATCACGCACCTGTCCCGCCGGAAGATGCGCCCGCTCCGCCGCGAGCTGCACATGGTCTTCCAGGATCCCTACTCGTCGCTCAACCCGCGGATGACCGTCGGAGACATCGTCGGCGAGCCGGTGCGGCTGCACAGGATTGCGAAAGGTCGTGCGCTCGACGCGCGCGTGGAGCAGATCCTCGACGACGTCGGGTTGCGGGCGGAGCTCCGGTACCGGTACCCGCACGAGCTCTCCGGCGGGCAGCGCCAGCGCGTCGGCCTGGCGCGCTCGCTCATCCTCGGCCCGAGCGTGCTGATCGCGGACGAGCCGGTGTCGGCCCTCGACGTCTCCGTGCAGGCGTCGATCCTCAACCTGCTGCGGGACCTGCAGAGCACGATGGGCTTCTCGTGTCTCTTCATCACGCACGATCTCGCGACCGTCGAGTATCTCTGCGATCGAGTCGCGGTGATGTACCTCGGGCAGCTCGTCGAGGTCTCGCCGCGCGCGGAGCTCTTCAGAAATGCGCAGCACCCGTACACCCAGGCGCTCCTGTCGGCCGCCGTCGTGCCGGACCCGGCCGTGCAGCGCGCGCGGCGGCAAGTCGTGCTCGAAGGCGACATCCCGAGCCCGCTCGCGCCTCCGTCGGGCTGCCGCTTCCACACGCGCTGCCCGCTGCACGACCTGTCGGCGCCGCAGTCGGAGGAGGAAGTCCCCGAGCTGGCGGAGTTCTCGCCCGGGCATCTCGTCGCCTGCCATCTCGTGAAGCCGGGACGGCCCTCGCCGCGCCTCGTCGAGGACGCCGCCGATATCGTCTCGGCGAAGACTGCATGAGCATCTCGACTCGGCCGGAGCTACGCGGGACGTTCGGAATGGTCGCCTCGACGCACTGGCTCGCGTCGGCGGCCGGCATGGCCGTGCTCGAGCAGGGCGGCAACGCGTTCGACGCCGCCGTCGCGGCGGGCTTCACGCTCCAGGTCGTCGAGCCGCACCTGAACGGCCCGGGCGGCGACCTGCCGGCGATCCTCTGGCCGGCCGGCGGCGTGCCCGTCGTGCTCTGCGCGCAGGGGCCCGCGCCGCACGCGGCGACGATCGAGCGATACCGCGACGAGCTCGGGCTCTCGCTCGTGCCGGGCACGGGCCCGCTGGCCGCGGTCGTGCCGGGGGCGTTCGGGGGCTGGCTCGCGATGCTCCGCGACCACGGGACGATCACGCTGCGCGAGGCGCTGCGCTTCGCGATCGGCTACGCGGAGGACGGCTATCCGGTGATCGCGCAGATCGTGCGCGGCATCGAGAACGTCGAGTCGCTCTTCCGCGACGAGTGGACGACCTCGGCGGAGCTCTATCTGCCGGTTCCTGAGGCCGGAACGCTGCACCGCAACCCGCAGCTGGCCGCGACGTACCGCCGCGTCGTCGAGGAGGCGGAAGCGCGCTCCTCGGATCGCGACGACCAGATCGAGGCGGCGCACGACGCGTGGTACCGCGGCTTCGTCGCCGACGCGTTCCTCGGCTTCCAGGCGACGGAGTGGCTGGACAGCTCGGGCGAGCGCCACGCCGGCCTGCTCGCAGAGGAGGACCTTCGCGACTGGCGGCCCTCGTACGAGGCTCCGCTCGCCGTCGACTATCACGGGCTGACGGCGCTGAAGGCGGGGCCCTGGAGCCAGGCGCCGGTGTTCCTCCAGCAGCTCCGCCTGCTCGAGGGCTTCGACCTCGCCTCGCTCGGCCACGCGAGCGCCGAGTACGTGCACACGGTCACCGAGTGCGCGAAGCTCGCCTTCGCCGATCGTGAGGCGTGGTACGGAGACCCGGAGTTCGTCGACGTGCCGCTCGACGAGCTGCTGTCGGCGGCATATGCCGACGAGCGGCGGGCGCTCGTCGGCGACGAGGCCTCCGCCGAGCTTCGTCCCGGCGCCCCCGGCGGCCGGGCGCCACGCCTCGCGAGCCCGGACACGGACGTGCCGGTCCCGCCGGGAGTCGGAGAGCCGACGCGGGGTGACACCGTGCACCTCGACGTCGCCGACCGCTTCGGGAACATGGTCTCGGCGACGCCGAGCGGCGGCTGGCTGTGGGGCGCGCCCGTCATCCCCTCCCTCGGCTTCTGTCTCGGCACGCGGGCGCAGATGTTCTGGCTCGAGGAGGGCCTGCCGAGCTCGCTCGAGCCCGGCAAGCGGCCGCGAACGACGCTGTCGCCGACGATCGCCGCGCGCCAGGGCGAACCGGAGCCGTGCCTGGCCCTTGGCACCCCGGGCGGCGACCAGCAGGACCAGTGGACGCTCCACGTCTTCCTCTCTCACGTCCACCACGACCTCGACCTCCAGGCCGCGATCGACGCGCCGAACCACCACACCGAGGCG
>Ga0157369_10004745_pt1 | contig 15975 bp, 17 predicted proteins | sample C25metaG_FD_113461 | JGI IMG/M metagenome (GOLD analysis project Ga0157369, IMG submission 113461) | Corn rhizosphere microbial communities from Kellogg Biological Station, Michigan, USA - C2-5 metaG | ecosystem: Host-associated > Plants > Roots > Rhizosphere > Soil | place: USA: Michigan... | reverse complement strand
GCTCGCAACCGATGTGCGCGTGCGCTTCGCCGAGACGGACGCGCAAGGCATCGCGCACAACTCCAACTACCTCGTGTGGTTCGAGGTCGCCCGCGTCGAGCACCTCGAGCGCTTCGCCGGCGGTTACCAGCGTCTGCGCGACCTCGGAGTCGAGGCGCTTGTGCTCGAAACGCACGTCCGCTACCTCCAGCCCGCGAAATTCGACGACAGGCTGATCGTGCACGCCCGCTGCGGCGAGCTGCGCGGAGCACGGTTTCGCTACGAGTATGCGATCGCACGCGACGGTGTCGTGATTGCCGACGGCTGGACCTCGCATGCCACCGTCGACGCCGTTTCGCTGCGACCGACCCGTGTGCCCGGCTGGCTCGCCGAGGCGCTCGTCAGCGGGCCGGCGTCGCCGTCGCGTCCGGCGGCGTGACCGGCGTCGTCGTCGACTTGCCCTTCGGCTCCGCCGGACTCTGCTTCGCCGGATTCTTCGGCTTCGGCTTCGGCTTCGCCTTCGGCCCGACGCGAATCACGCGCGGCTCCGCGCGGTAGCTCGACGTCCAGGTCGCATCGGAGCGGAGCGTCCCGTTCGGGTTGTAAACCTTGCGCTCGACCGACGTGCTCTGGGCGGGGACGCCGGGATCGTCGACGACCGTCTCGCCCTGCTTCAGCGTCGCGTCGACCGTCTTCGCGACCGGCGGCGGCCCGACGACGCGCAGAGGTGAGGCGATGCTCTCGACCCGGCGGTTCTGCGGAGCGCCGTAGAGGGTCACGGTGAGCGACGACGACCCGACCCAGGTGCGCAAGAGGAGCCAGTGCTGTGTGTCGTTGACGAACTTGAGATCGATATCGGGGTAGTTGACCGTCGCGTCGCGCCCGAGCGGGTAGTGCGAGATGTAGAGGGCGTGGTTCGTGCGCGCGGTGATCGGGAGGCCCGCCTCGTAGGCCGCGTTGAAGACCGTCGTCGAGACCTGGCAGATCCCGCCGCCAAGGCCGTTCTGCAACTCGCCGTTGATGATCACGGGCGCCTCACGGAAGCCCTTCGCCGCGGTCCGCTCCCCGGTCGTCCCGTTGAACGAGAACGTGGCCCCGGGCGCAATCAGCGCACGGTCGACGAGATGTGCGACCAGTTGCACGTTGTGGATGCGATTCGGGTCGCCGCCGTAGATCGTCTCGTAGGAGCCGACGGTGCCCGTGATGCCCATCGCCTCCGCCTGAGCCGTCGTCCGCGCGGGCTGCTGCTCGGCAATCGCCAGCTGCGCGACCCGGTTCGTGGTGCGCTCCGCCGCCGCCAGCATGCGCGCGGCGGAGCGCGGAACGTCGAGCGACAGCCCCGGCGACCCGGGCACCACGCGCACGGTGCCGCCTGCACCGATTGCGAAGCCGGCGTCCTTCGGTGCGCTGTCAACCGCCTTCTCGAGCTGGGCGAAATAGGCGTCCGCCGCCGGGCCCGCAAACGTGAGCGGCGTGTTGGCGTCGGCCGGCAACTTCAAGATCGTCGCCAGGCGCCAGCGCGGAATGCGGAGGCGCGTCTTCCCGACGGTGAGCGTGATCGGAGCCGCAATCACCTGCGAGGCGGCCTGCTGCGCCGAGGCGAGCGAGGACACGGTGATCGCCGGCGGGTCGCTCTTCACCGGCAACGTCACCGGCGCGCGCGAGAGCGACGCGAGCGAGTCGACCAGCAAGGCGCGGGCCGCCGGGCGGTCGAGGACATGACCCGTCGTGCCGGGCGCGATCGTGATGTGGAGGCCGCGGCGCACCAGACGCGCCTCGCGGTGCGGCGAGTCGACCTGCTTGCCGATCTGCCCGAGCTCATAGGTGATCGCCGCGTCGTAGGCGTGGGTGGGCGGCGCGACGTCGACAGGGAAGAGCTCGAGCCCGAGGCGCCGGTACCCACGAACGACCCCGAAGCCGCCCCCTTGCCGTTCGGCCTCCGCGACGGCCGCAGCCCAGTCGACCCGCACCCCGAAGGTGCGAGGCTCGAGCGTGAACTGCTTGCCGGCGGCCGTGAAGGTGACCGGAACGCGCGCGAGCTGCTGGGCGCGGCGTTCGAGCAACTGCCGGGCGTCTCCGGCCGTGAGCCCGCCCACGTCGACGCCGTCGATCGTCGTGCCGCCCGCCAGCCGGTCGGGCGAACCGGCATAGGCCAGCCCGAACACGACCGCCACGACCGCGAGCACGACGCCGGCCAGGGCCAGACGGGACCACAGCCGACCGCGCGCAGCGGCGCGGCGGCGGGAGCGGAGAGCCGTCGATGACGTCGCCACGACTCGAGGCATGGTAGCCGCGGCCCTACGGCTCTTCCGTCTCGGCCCTGGTCAGAAAACGAACAGCTCGACGCCACCGGAGACGTTCAACTCGATTCCGGTGACGTACGAGGCAAGGTCCGAGCAGAGCCAGGCGATCGCGTTCGCGATGTCCTGGGGCTCGCCGGGGCGCTTGAAGACGGTTCGGCCGGCGATCCGCTCGTTCATCGTCGCGCTGGCCAGGTGGAATGCCTCTGTGCCGATGATGCCGGGGACGATCGCATTGCAGGTGATCCCGTGCCGCCCGCCTTCCATGGCCAGCGTCTTCGTCAGACCGAGTAGCCCGGCCTTCGTCGTGGAATACGACGCCTGCCCGAATCCTCCGAGCGTGCCGGCGACCGACGCCATGTTGACGATCCGCCCGAAGCCGCGCTCCCGCATGTGCGGCCAGACAGCCTGCGCGCAGTTGAAGGCACCGGTCAGGTTGACGCGCAGGTCACGCTCCCAGAGCGCCGGCTGCTGGTCGGGAAACTGCCCGACGTGGTCGAGCGTGCCGGCGTTGTTGACCAGGATGTCGACCGAGCCGAGCTCGTCGACGGCGCGGGCGACGGCGGCGTCCACCTCCGAGCGGTCGGTGACGTCACAGCGGACGGCGAGCGAGCGCCGGCCCATGTCGCGGATCTCCTGCGCGGTCGACTCGGTATGCACGAGCCCTTGCGTCCGTGCGACCTGCGCGAGCGGCCCGTAGGCGTCACTCTCCTCGGACAGCTCGGACTCGACGAGCAGGTCGGCGATCACGACGTCTGCCCCTGCTCGCGCGAGTGTCAGCGCGTCCGCGCGTCCGAGTCCCCGCGAGCCGCCGGTAACGAACGCGACGCGCCCGCTGAGATCGATCTCGATCGCCATCAGTCGCGCGGCATGAAGAGCTCTTTGGCGATCACCAGCCGCTGGATCTGCGACGTGCCCTCGTAGATCTGGAAGAGCTTCGCGTCGCGCATCAGCTTCTCGACCGGGTACTCCTTCATGTAGCCGTAGCCCCCGAAGACCTGCACGGCGTCGGTCGTCACCTTCATCGCCGTGTCGGCGGCGAACCGCTTCGCGAAGGACGAGTAGAGCGTCGCACGCTCACCGCGGTCGAGCATCCACGCCGCCTGCCAGGTCAGTAGCCGCGCCGCCTCGATCTCGGTTGCCATGTCGGCGATCATGAAGTTGACGCCCTGGTGCATCGCGATCGGGACGTCGAAGGTGACTCGTTCCTTCGCATACTCGACCGCCAGCTCGAAGGCCGCCTGAGCGACGCCGACCGCGCCGATCGCTGTTCCCGGCCGCGTGAAGTCGAGCGTCTGCATCGCGAGCTTGAAGCCTTGCCCTTCTTCGCCGAGCCGGTTCGCGGCCGGGACGACGACGTCCTGCAGCGCGAAGGCGGAGGTATCGGTCGCGCGCTGGCCCATCTTGTCGAGGTGCTTCTCGATCGTCACGCCCGCTGTGTCCATCGGAACGACGAACGCGGAGATACCACGATGGCCCTTCGAGACGTCGGTCTTGGCGAAGACCACGGTCCAGGCCGCGTAGCCCGCATTCGTGATGAACGTCTTCGAGCCGTTCAGGACGTACTCGTCACCGCGACGCTCGGCCGTCGTCTTGAGGCGTGCCACGTCGGAACCGGCTTCGGGCTCGGACAGGCCGAACGAGCAGAGGATGGGCTCCTCGATCAGCCGGGGCAGCCACTCCGCCTTCTGCTCGTCGGTGCCGGCGATGATCACCGGCCCGGCGCCCAGGCCGTTCGCGCCCAGCGACGTACCGATCCCGGTGCAGCCCCAGTTGAGCTCTTCGCCGACGAGCATCCCGTCGAACGCGTTCAGCCCGAGGCCGCCGTACTCGACCGGCACGTTCAGGTTCATCAGCCCGACCTCGTGGGCCTTGGCGATCACCTCGACCGGGTGCCTCATCTGCACGTCGCACTCGGCGGCCTTCGGCCGGATCTCCTTGGCCGCAAACTCGCGCGCAACCGAGCGCAACTCCCGCTGCTCGTCGGTGAGCGCAAATGAGACGCCGCCCGTGACGGTCTGCGCTGCGTGCTCTTCGATCAAGGTCATACCGGCTGCTCCTTGGAATCGTTGATTGACTCGTCAGTCAACAGCTTGTCGGTCGACAGAATAGCGCCGCCCTCGCGAGACAGCAAGGCGCCCGCGGCGGGCGCGAGCGGCAGGCGCACGACGAAGGTCGCACCGCGGCCCGGCTCGCTCGCGACGCGCACGGTCCCACCGCTCTGGCCCACGATTCCGTGCACGGTCGAGAGTCCCAGCCCCGAGCCCGCGCCCACGGCCTTCGTCGTGAAGAACGGCTCGAAAATATGCTCCTGCAGCTGGGACTCGATGCCGACGCCGTCGTCGGTCACCGTCAGGATGGCGGCGCGTTCGTCTGCGGCGACCGCGATTGTCAGCAGGCCACCGCCGGGCATCGCGTCGCGGGCGTTCACCGCGAGGTTCATCACGACCTGCTCGAGCTGGACGGGATCAGCGCGGACGACGACCTCGTCGGGCCCGACCACCGTTTCGAGCACCACCTTCTCGCCGATCAGGTTGCGGATGAGCGAGTCCATGCCTTGGACGACGGCACGCAGATCGACGTCCGCCGTCTGCAGGAGCTGCCGGCGGCCGAACGCGAGCAGCTGTCGCGTCAGGTCTCCCGCGCGCTTCGCCGAGTCGCGGATCGCACCGACCCGCTCGCGGCGCGGGTCGCCGGGCTCGAGCTCGCGATCGAGCAGGTCGCTGTAGCCGATCACCGCCGTCATCAAATTGTTGAAATCGTGCGCGATCCCGCCGGCGAGCTTGCCGATCGCCTCCATCTTCTGGCTCTGCCGGAGCTGCTCCTCGAGCCGGCGCCGGGCGGTCACATCCTCGATCAGGCTGATCCCGAACCCATCCTCGACGTCGAGCGCGACGTGAACGTGGCTTTCGAGCACCGTGCCGTCCTTCCGGACGTAGCGTTTGTCGATCGAGAATGCATCCCGTCTGCCGTCGTCGAGCTCGTTCTGGACCGCGAGGTCCCGGTCGTCGGGATCGGTGATCTCGGAGTAGTGCATCTGAGCGAGCTCCTCCCCGGTGTACCCAAGCATCGCGTGCAGCGTCGGGTTCGTGTCGCTCATGATCCCGTGGCGCCCGGCAGAGATGCCGATCGGCGCCCACTCGAACACCATGCGGAACCGGCGTTCGGATAGCTCGGCCGCGCGCCGTGTCCGCTCGAGGTCGCGGACGACGCCGGCCATCCGCACGACGACGAGGACTGCCATCACCAGCGCCACGGTCGCGAATGCGTAGACGTCGACCCGGCCGGCGATCGCGTAGTCGACGAGCTCTGCCAGCGCGACGACCACGAGCGAGAGCCCGAGCACGATCACGCGCCGAACCGGAAGCATCGCGGGGCGTGGCCGCACGAACGTCTTCATCGACGGATGCAGCCCCGCGGCCCCGGCGAGGACGTACGAGACGAGCCAGCCGCTGTCCCGCCACGTGCCGGGGACGTACCGCTCGCCCAGCGCCGGCACCACGTACCAGGCCTGCGCGACGACGAGCGCGAGCATCGACCCGGCAAGCGCGTAGTAGGAGGGCGTGCGGCCGCCACGGACGAAGAAGACGCGGAGCAGCGTTCCGAGCACGATCAGGAGCACCGCCGGATACGCGATCGCGACCGAGTTCGCAAAGTGGGTCGCGCCCCGCAGGCCGTTTCCGAAGAACACCGCCCACATGAAGAGGCCGAAGGCCATGGCCAGGACGCCGGCGTCCACGTACGAGAGCCAGTCACGGCCGAGCACCGCGCGCGAGGCGAGCAGTACGAGCCCGACGACCGCCAGCAGGCCCCCGCCGAGATAGAACGCGTCGGCAATCGACGGGAACGGAGGCGTGCCGCCGTAGACCCTGAAGAAGATGAGGTCTGCGACGCCGAGCACGCCCTGCGACGCGGCGAGCGCCAGCCAGCCGAGCGGCTCGACCGGACGGTGGACGACGACGCCGGCGACGATCGCCGCAGCGGCGATCAGACCGAACAGGTCGTAGACCAGCGGCACGCCATCCGTGAACGGGTAGACGGCGATCGCGCCCACGCCGAGGGCAAGGTAGGCTCGTGCCGCAAACGGTCCCACGGTTCAGTATCGACTGCGATCCGGTCGCCGTGTCTCACTAACCGAGGTACACCGTCTACTCCGAACGGGTGATGGGCAAAAGCTACGACCTCATCGACGCGAAGCTCGCTGCCTGGATCGGGCGGCAACGTCTCTTCTTCGTCGCGACCGCACCGGATGCGGGCGGCCACGTGAACGTCTCGCCCAAGGGCCCGATCGGTTCGCTGCGCATCGTCGATGAGCACACGGTCGAGTACGACGACCACGTCGGAAGCGGAGCCGAGACTGCCGCGCACCTGCGCCAGAACGGGCGCATCTGCGTGATGCTCTGCGATTTCGAAGGCCCGCCCCGCGTCCTGCGCCTGCACGGCCGAGGCGCGGTCATTCCCGCTGCGGATCCGGGGGAACGCGGTGTGCGCGCGGTGATCCGGGTGTACGTCGAGCGGATCGCGGACTCGTGCGGCTACGGCGTGCCGCTGCTCGAGTACGCGAGCGAGCGTCCGCAGCGCGAGGCATGGCTTGCCAACAAGGGCGCCGACGGCGTGCGCGACTACGTGCGCGACCGGAACGCGGAGTCGATCGACGGCCTGCCTGCGTTCGGAAGTTGACTCAGACCCGCCGGTAGATGTCGGCGAACAACTCGCCCCCGAGCCATCGGTACGCACTGGGCTCAGCGCAGATTCCGGCGCGCACAGGGTTTTCGAACACGTAGGCGCACGCGTTGGCGTAGTACTCGCTCGATTCGATCGGCGACGCTTTGAACCGCCCCTGGAAGAGATGGCCCACCCGCTCATACCGGTCGTTGAATCCTTGGGCATAGCGAAACGAAAGTTGGTGCATCCCTCTGGAGAGCTGCTCGAGATCCGCGAGGACCACCAGGTGGAAGTGGTTTCTCATCAGCGCATACGCCGACAGACGCCAGCAAAACCTCTGAGTCGCTCGGTCGAGCAGTCCGACGAATCTCAGGCGGTCCGAATCGTCGAGAAAGATGCTCCGTTGCTCGACGCCGCGGTTCGTCACGTGGAACGCGCCGTTCGCGGGAAGCGCGTTTCTCGGGCGGCGAGCCATCGGCCGACCGTACCCGGAGCAGCGCTCGTCCGCATCGGCCCGTTTGGCCATGGGCAAAAGCAGCATGGCCAGGGGACAGGCCCCCGGCACGTTCATTCTGGACACGTTCTCTTGGGAGACGACCAGGGACTGTCCCCAGGACACGTCCGCAACCGACGGCGCCGTGCCGGCGGAGCTACGCCTCGCCGTCCCAGTAGTCGACGGCGTCGGCGAGGCGGAAGAGCTTGCCGGGCGGCCAGACGCCGACCTTGTTCGAATCCGGGTAGACCGCGATCGCCGGTTCGCGCCTGGTCGAGAGGATCGCCACGCGCAACGTCTCCTGGGTGCGGTTCGTCACCTTGTGCGCCCCGTCAGGCCCCTCGGAAAAACAGACCGCATCCATGGGCTCGAGCTCGCGCTCCCCGTCGGGCGTGCGCAAGGTCGGACGCCCGGTGAGCACGATCAGCCACTCCTCGTCGCCTGCCTCCCAGTGGTAGGGGCAGATGCTCTGGCCGGACGGCAATTCGTAGACGCTGAGCCCAAGTGCCGAGGCGCCGATCAGCGGACCGACGCGCGCGTATCCCGTGTCGTAGCCCGGCGGATCGCCTTCATCGCGCCCGACCTCGACGTCGAAGAGGTTGACGGTCACTCCTCGCCCTCCCAGTAGTCGACCGCATCGGCGCGCCGGAAGTTGAGGTTGTCGCGCCGGTCGACCGGCCGTACGCCGAGCTTGCCGCTCTCCGGATAGACCGAGATCGAAGGCACCTGATTCGCCGAGAGGACGAGCACGCGGCCCGGACCGGAAAACTCGTGCGCTCCTTCGGCGCCCGCGGGGAAGCACACCGTGTCACCGGCGCGCAGCTGCTGCTCGCCCGCAGGCGTGCGAACCGTCGGAACCCCGTCGAGCACGATGAGCCACTCCTCGACGCCGTGGTGGAAGTGGTAGGGGAAGCTGTGCTCGCCCTCCGCCAGCTCGTAGATGGATCCCCCGATGCGCGCGGCTCCGAGCGCATCGCCGAGGCGAGACGACCGCAGCACCCAGCCCGGACGGTCGCGCTCATGCTCGAGCACGGCGCTCAGCAGGTTGACGATCTCGCTCACGCGGCCAACCCTAGGTGAGCGACGTCGACCACGGTCCCCACCGCGCGCTCGACATCCGCTTCCCCGCCCGGCAACTGGCCGTGCACCCAGCCCGTGAGGATCTCCTCCAGGGCGCCGTAGATCGCCCAGGCAGCGACCTGAGCATTGACGTCGGCGCGCACCTCGCCGCGATCGCGCGCCGCTTCGATCATCCGCTGCAGCACCTGGAAGAGCTCGCGGATCTCGTCGACCCGGTCACCGACCTCGGGGCTGCGCGCAACCTCGCGCACCAAGACGCGAACGAGCTCGGGCGTCGCGAGCCACGAGCCGAGATAGATCTTCGCGAAGCGCCGGAGCTGCTCGCGCAACGGCACCTCCGACACCTCGACGCGCCGGGTGTCGGTGACGAGCGCCGACCAGGTCTCGCGAAAGATCGTCTCGAGCACCTCGTCCTTCGAGTTGAAGTAGTGATAGAGCAGCCCGTGGGCGACTCCCGCCTCGACCGCGATGTCACCGACCCGTGAGGCTCGGAATCCCTTGGCCGCGAAGACGCGGACCGCCGCTTCCAGCAGCTGGCCACGCCGGTCGCTCGTCCGCTCAGCCACGACTTCGCAGCATAATCGGCGCCGATGCAGCCGCTCGACGGCGTGACCGTCGCCGATCTGACGCTCTACCTCCCCGGCTCGTTCGCAAGTCGCGAGCTGCAGCGGCTCGGGGCACGGGTCGTGAAGATCGAGCCGCCGGGCGGCGATCCGCTCGCAACAACCGCGCCTGCGTGGTACCGCGCGCTCAACGACGACAAGGAGATCCTGTCGTGGGACGCGCGCACCGAGCCGGCACCTGCAGCGCTGACCGAGGCGGACGTCGTGCTCGAAGGCTTCCGCCCGGGCGTCTGGGAGCGGCTCGGCGTGCAGCTCGCCGACTCGGCGATCCTCTGTTCGATCACCGGCTTCGGCACGGACGGACCGCTGGCGGGCCAGGCAGGGCACGATCTGAACTACCTCGGCTATGCCGGCGCGCTCGCCGACACCGCGCCCGAGATCCCGCCCGTTCAGATCGCCGACCTCGCCGCCGGCGCACAGGGCGCGGCAATCGAGGTGCTCGCCGTACTGATCGAACGGCAGCGAACGGGCCGCGGCGCACGGATCGTGATCTCGATGACTCACGGAACGCATCGGCTCGTCGCCCACCGGCTCGGCGGGGACCCGGCGCCACGGCTGCTCACCGGCGGCGTCGCGTGCTACCGGATCTACGAGACCGCCGACGCGCGCCACCTGACAGTCGCCGCGCTCGAACCGAGGTTCTGGCAACGGCTCTGCGAGCTGATCGGCAGGCCCGAGCTCGTCGACCGGGCCTTCGAGCCGGAGCTGCCCGAGCTCGCCCACCTGTTCCGTTCACGCCCGCTCGCGGACTGGCTCGCCCTACTCGAGCACGAGGACACCTGCGTCGGACCGGTGTTGTCTCTCGAGGAAGCGGCAATGAAGCTCGGGTGAAGCTCGCCGCGCTTGCCTTCTCGCTCTTCGGCATCCACGTCGGCGTCCACCGCGTCATCCCCGCCGGATCTGCCCCGGCCTGGAGCGCCAACGCGGAACGAATCGCGTACGTCAGCAAGGACAACCTCTGGGTCGCCGATGCCGACGGGACCCACCGTTCGCTGCTGGTGCGCAATGCGGGCGACCCAGTGTGGGCTCCGAATGGCAAGCGCCTCGCGTTCGCACGCGCCGGCACCGTGTGGACGGTGCGCGCAGACGGCGTCGACCTGCGCCGGCTCGCTCGGGGCAACAACCCGGCCTGGTCGCCCGACGGCGCTCGGATCGCCTTCGACCGCGACGGCGAGATCGTCAGCGTGCGCTGGTTTGGCGGCGATGCCCAGGACATCGTCCGCGGCACCGAGCCTGCGTACTCGGCGGATGGCCGGCTCGCCTACGTGCAGGACGGGCAGGTGATCGCCGGCGGGCGGACGATCGGGGCCGGCAACAACCCGACGTGGTCGCCGAGCGGCAGGCAAGTGGCGTACGACGACGGCGGCGGCACGCTCTTCGTCGGCGGCCACGCTGCCGGTCGTGGGTCCGAGCCGGCCTGGCGCCCGCACGTCGGTGCGCGAGAGCTTCTGCCCGATCTCGACCAGCGCGCGCCGGCCGGCCTGGTCGTGGGCGACGTCCCAGGCGGCTGGGTGCTCGGCTTCACCTCGCTCGTCGACAATGTCGGTCTCGGGCCGGCGATGATCGTCGGTGTACGAAGGCCCGGACAGCCGCTGATGGTCGCGACGCAGCGCGTGCGGCTCGCGAACGGCAAGTGGCGCACCTCGACCGGCGCAGGACGGCTCCGCTACACGAACTCGCCGCCGCACCACCACTGGCACCTGATGAAGTTCGACGTCTTCCAGCTGCGAACGCTCGACGGCACGGTGCTGATGAGCGATCGCAAGAGCGGCTTCTGCCTTGCCGACCACTGGGGCGCCGCTCCGGGCAACTGGCCCGGCCGTCACCCGGTGTTCCTGAGCGACTGCGAGCAGTACCAGCCCGAAGCCACCCGCGTGGTCGAAGGGACCTCGCCCGGCTACACCGACCGCTATCCCGCGTTCTTCCACGGGCAGAACGTCGCGCTCGGTCACATCCCGACCGGTGTCTACGACCTCGTCCACCGCACCAACCCGAACCTCTACCTGCGCGAGCTGCGCTACGAGAACGACGCGGCGTCGGTGCGGATCAGACTGACCTGGGCCGGAGGCTCGCCGCACGTGCGCGTGCTGCGCTCGTGTCCGGCAACGGCTATCTGTTAAAAGCCAGAACGAGCCGGCCCTGAGCGTGCCACGCGGCCAGCGCGAGTACGAAGGCAGCCCCGACGACGATCAACAACGCCTGAGCGGCGATGCCGAACGCGACGGCCTGCTCACTGTGCACACCCGAGGCGACCAGCACGGCTGCACCGGCGCCCGCCTGCATCGCCGCACCCGCGGGAGCGACCGGCAGGACGGCGGCGGCAGCAGCGGCGCACACGAAGGCCAGGGCAAGCGCGAAATCGACGCCGAGGCCCAGAGCGGCGAGCAGCACGAATGTGGCGAGCGCACGAAGCACCCACGACGTCGCGACGGCGAGCCACGCGAACACGGCCTGACGGGGCGGTGTCGCGTTGTCGCCGACCCAGCGCCCGAGCCGGAACCGCGCGACGAAGGCGCCACGAGCGATCCGCGGCAGGAAGAGCACGACTGCAGCCGCCGCGACGCCGGCCACGGCAACCACGACGAGACCGGCCTGGAGCCAGCCGCCGACGTGCGAGACGCCGATCGCGACCGAGGCCAGCGGCGTCATGGCGGCGCTGTCGAGCAGCCCGAGCAGGAACAGCGACAGCCCGACTGCGCCAAAGCTCACCCGGCGGCGCCGGTCGCGCCGGACGACGGCCACCCGGATCACCTCGTCGCAGCGGCCAGGGAGCGCGATGCCTCCGACCGAGGCCGCGCCGCCCGCGGCGGCCAAGGTCAGGACTGCGGGACGCTGGTCGGAGCGGAAGAGCCGCTGCCAGCCCCAGGCCTTCGCGCCGTACGCGGCGAGCAAGATGACGGCCGCGAGCACGACGAGCCAGACATTCGCGCGCTGCAACGGCCACCCGGTGTGCAGAAAATGACGCCCGACGAGTGCCGAGACGCCGAGGGCGACCAGCACGAAGACGACATTGAGGGCTCGCTTGAGCGTCAACAGGTTCGACAGGCATCGGCAGCCGGGCCGCGTGCCTGTATCCCCCACGTTGTAGCGCTATTCCGTTCCCTCGGGCTCCAGGAACCGCTCGCCGATCGTGCTCAAGGCGCTTGTCAGCTCGCTCGGGATCATCCAAACCTTGTTCGAGTCGCCCTGGGCGATCTGCGGCAGCACCTGCAGATATTGGTAGGCCAGGAGCTTCGGGTCGGGGTTCCCGTCGTGGATCGCCTTGAAGACGGTCGCGATCGCCTGCGACTGGCCCTCCGCGGCGAGGATCGCGGCCTGCTTCTGGCCTTCGGCCTTGAGGATCGCCGACTGCTTCTCGCCTTCGGCGGTCAGGATCTGCGCCTGCTTGATGCCTTCTGCCTGCAGGATCGCTGCCCGCTTCTCGCGGTCCGCCCGCATCTGCTTCTCCATCGTGTCCTTGATCGACGGTGGCGGGTCGACCGACTTGAGCTCGACGCGATGGACGCGAATCCCCCATTTGCCGGTCGCCTCGTCCAGGATCCCGCGCAGCTGGTCGTTGATCGTCTCGCGGGACGTCAGCGTCTGCTCGAGCGTCATGCCGCCGATCACGTTGCGCAGCGTCGTCACCGTCAACAGGTCGATCGCGTTGACCGGATTCGCAATCTCGTAGGTCGCGGACTTGGGATCGGTCACCTGGAAGTAGATGACGGTGTCGATACTGACGACGAGGTTGTCCTCGGTGATCACGGGCTGCGGCTCGAACGACACCGCCTGTTCTCGCAGGTCGAGCAGCGGCTTCACACGATCGACGAACGGCAGAACCAGTGTGAGCCCGGGCGTCAGCGTTCGCGAGTACCGGCCCAGGCGCTCGACCACGCCCGCCCGCGCCTGCGGGATGACGCGCACCGTCTTCGCGAGCAGCAGCAGCACGAAGACGGCTACCACGATGAGAACGATCAGTACGGTCACGGGATCTCCTATTCGGCGACGAGCGCGGTTGCGCCCTCGATCTGGATGACATCGACACGTGTTCCCTCGTCGAAGACCTGCCCTTCGAGGTAGGTGCGTGCCGACCACTCCTCGCCGCCGATGCGGACGCGCCCCCCGTGCCCGTCGACGCGGCGCGTCACGATCGCCTTGCGGCCGACGAGGGCGTCCGTGCCCGTGCGCGAGAGTGCCGGCAGCCGAACGTGGCGGCGTGCGATCGGCCGCAGGATGGCGAGCGAGGCCAGCGAGCCGGCGATGAAGACGAGCAACGAGAAGGTCGAGCTCGCACCGAGCGCCGAGACGACTGCGGCCGCGACGGCTGCGAGTGCGACCGGGCCCAGGAAGAACAGCCCCGGCGTCAGTACCTCCCCGACGCCCAGCCCGATCGCGACCAGCACCCAGACGAGCCAACCCACGGTTCGCAATTTAGTTGAGCCCGAGAGCCGCGGGAAGCCCACGCAGGTCGTCGAGCCGCGGGTCGGAGTCGGGGTAGCGCCCCTCGCGGTCAAGCAGGATCGCCGTCATCCCGACCGCCCGCGCACCCTCGATGTCGTCGTCGACCGTGTCACCGACCATCGCCGCCTCGTTCGGCTCCACATGCAGCAGCTCGAGCATCCGGCGGAAGATCGTCTCGTGCGGTTTCGTCTTGCCGTGCACGCGCGACGTCAGGACGGCGTCGACCTCGAGACCGTGGTGGCGCACGAACAGATCGAGGTCGCGTTCCGTGTTCGAGAGCAGCCCGAGCGCGAGGCCATGGCGGCGCAACGCGGCGAGCGTGGCGGCAACGTCGTCGAACAGCTCGAAGTGCTGTGCGTGCTCCCAGGCGCGGGTCATCTCAACCGCTGCCGCGTACGTGTCGCCGCTCCCGCCCATGCCCTCGATGACGCGCTGCGTGAAGAGCACCCAGATCTCCTGGTCGTGGTCGAGCTCCGGGTGGCGCGTCAGCGTCGCGAAGGCGGCGCGGCGCGCCTCGGCGTACCGGCCCGGGTCGAGGTCGAAACCGAAGCGGCCGGCCAGCCGCCGGTATCCCTCGGGGCCGAGGTCGGGCCCGGGGCGGGCGATCGTGAAATCCACGTCGAAGACAACGGCCTTCAGCACGCGTCCGACGATAGCGAGCGTATATACTTGAGTAGTCAACTTTAGGGGGTAACGATAGATGGAGTACGGACTGCTCTTCCTGCGGGTGGTGATCGGCGCGATCTTCTTCGCGCACGGCTCACAGAAGCTGCTCGGCTGGTTCGGCGGAGGCGGCCTGAAGGGCACCGCGGGCTGGCTCGACAGCATGGGCTTCAAGGCTCCGAGCCTGATGGCCCTGATGGTCGCTGCCGCAGAGTCGAGCGGCCTGCTCTTCGCCTTCGGCTTCCTCACCCCGCTGGCCGCGCTCGGGATGGTCTCGGCAATGGGCGTCGCGATCGCCTCAGTGCACTGGAAGAACGGCTTCTTTGCCGGCAACGGAGGCTACGAGTTCAACCTGGCACTGATCGCTGCGGCAACCGCCGTCGCCGCCACCGGCCCCGGACGCTTCTCGATCGACCGTGCGCTCGGCCTCGACGACAACTGGAGCGGCGTCTGGTGGGGTGTCGGCGTGCTCGTGCTCGCCGCGCTCAGCGCCGCGTTCATCGTCGGCGTCCTCCGCTCAGAGCCCCCGGCCCAGCCGGCCGCGACAGAGGCCTAAACGAGAGCAGGGCGGGCTTCGGCCCGCCCTGCTCGTCATATCGGGGTGCCGAGATTTGAACTCGGGACCTCTCCGACCCGAACGGAGCGCGCTACCAGGCTGCGCCACACCCCGAGACGGACAAAGAGTAGCTAGCCCAGAAAGTCGAGCGCGGCTCGCGCGCACACCTCGGGGCGTTCGGAGATCAGCAGATGCCCGCAGTCAGCGATCACGCGCAGCGGTGCGTGCAGGCGGCGGGCGTACTCGTGGCCGTCCGAGAGCGGCACCTGGCGATCGCGCGCGCCCCAGAGGCAGAGCACCGGGCAACGGACGCGATCCAGGTCCTGACGCGGGTCGTCGGCGGCCAGGGCAAGGCCGGCGCCGAGCGCATCGGTGTGCAGCGTCGGCCCGAGCAGGAGACCGCGCACGGCCCGTTCCGAGAGTAGATCGGTGTTCGACACCTCGAACGCCCCGAAGACCAGGCGGCGAAGCGGCGATGAGCGCGCGATTCGATCTACGCGGCGGCCCGCGATCCGACCCGGCTGGATGATCCCCGTCAGGGCGATCGTGATCTCCGCCAGCCGGGTCGAGCTCGAGATCCCGGCGGCGGCGGCGAGGACGAGACGCCGCACGAGCTCGGGCCGCCGTTCGGCCAGCCGGAGCGCGACGGCGCCTCCGAGCGAGTGGCCGAAAACGTCCGTCTCGCTCACGCCTTCGGCGTCGCAGAACGCTCCGAGCACGTCCGCATAGGCCCGCAGCGACGACGAGGCCGGAAGCGGCGACGAGCCGCAGTGTCCCGGCAGATCGGGAATCAGCAGCCGCCGCCCGGCCAGCAGCGGCGCCATTTCGGTGAAGTTCCAGGCGGCGCCGCCGTAGCCGTGCACGAGCAGGAGCGGCGGCCCCTCGCCACCGGTGAAGGCGCGGATCCGGGCCCCGCGGAAGGAGAAGATGCGCTCCTCCAGACCGGGGAGAAGATCCGTGGCGTCCGTCACACCGATCGATTATGGTGGGGTCAGGTGAGTTCAGAGACGACAGGACACAACCTTTGAGGGACGCGCGCTGAAGATGCGTCCCCTGCAGCAAGCAGCACGTGGACGTCCGGCCCGTCAGCGCTCCAGCGCGGCGGGCTTTTTCGTGCCTAAAACCCGTAGGACGGAAGGAGCGAGATGGCAAACCACCTGACGCCGGATGAGC
>Ga0157369_10004744_pt1 | contig 15975 bp, 15 predicted proteins | sample C25metaG_FD_113461 | JGI IMG/M metagenome (GOLD analysis project Ga0157369, IMG submission 113461) | Corn rhizosphere microbial communities from Kellogg Biological Station, Michigan, USA - C2-5 metaG | ecosystem: Host-associated > Plants > Roots > Rhizosphere > Soil | place: USA: Michigan... | reverse complement strand
GTTCACCGCCGAGGGTGAAAAAGTCGCGCTGTATGTCAATGGCCGCGAAACCGCGAGCCTGGCAGTGGCCATGCCCGCGCTGAATTCACAATGGGCGATTGGCGCCGACCTGCCCGAAGCCGGTAGCACGCACCTGCCGTTCGCCGGGGCCATCGATGAGTTGCGCCTGTCCAAGGTGGCCCGCCCGGCTGCGCTGTTGCTGGCCGACGCGAGCGCCCAGGGCGCCGAGTCGAAACTGGTGGCCTACGGGGTGGATGAAGAGCAGTCGGGCTTCGGTTTCGGCAGCCTGGGCTTTTTGCTCAAAGCCGTGCCGGCGGACGCCTGGGTGATCATCCTGGTGCTGGTGGCGATGATGTTCCAGTCGTGGTTCATCATGATCCGCAAGAACCGCATGGTCAGCCGCGTGAGCAGTGCCAACGAGGTATTTCGCGAACAGTTCGCGCAGATCGGCACGCGCCTGGAAATGTTCTATGACGACGCCGTGCTCGCCGAACGCCTGACGCATTCCTCGCTGTGGCGCCTGTACCGTGTGGCGATCAAGGAGATCCGCACCCGTCGCGCCCAGGGCGCCGACACGTCGTCGGTGTCGGCGGCGACCATCGAAGCCATCCGCTGCTCCATGGACGGCGTGCGCACCCGTGAAAACCAGGCGCTCAGTTCCAAACTCTCGACCTTGTCCAACGCCATCGCCGGCGGCCCGTATATCGGCCTGCTCGGTACGGTGCTGGGGATCATGGTGGTGTTCCTCGGTACGGCCATGGCCGGTGACGTGAATATCAACGCCATCGCCCCAGGCATGGCGGCCGCCTTGCTGGCCACGGCCATGGGGCTGTTCGTCGCGATTCCCGCACTGTTTGGCTACAACCGCCTGATCACGCGCAACAAGGAAGTCAGCGCCGACATGCGCGTGTTTGTCGACGAGTTCATCACCCGCCTGGCGGAGATGCACGGCGAGAGCCAGTTCAGTGAAGCGGGGCACCGTGCTCCGCACCACGCGCCGGTTTCGGCCTGAGGAGAATCGCCATGGCTTCCGTAAATGCCTCCCACGACGATGATGACGACGCGGCTGTCGACAGCATCAACATCACGCCCTTGGTGGACGTGCTGATGGTGGTGCTGGTGATGTTTATCCTCACCGCTACCGCCCAGGTCTCGGGCATCCAGATTCACTTGCCCAAGGCCAGCGCCTCGGTGTCGTTGTCCGAGGCCAAGACCAAGGCCATCTCGGTGAACGATGGCGGCCAGGTGTTCCTCGATGCCTACCCGGTCACCCTCGGCGAGCTGGAAGAACGCCTGCGCATCGAGAAAGCGCTGAACCCGGACTTCCCGGTGATCGTGCGCGGCGACGCCATGGTGCAGTACCAGAAGGTGATCGAGGTGCTCGATTTGCTGCGGCGGCTGGAGCTGTCCCAGGTCGGGCTGGTCACCGGCAAGCCGAGCCAGGGCTGAGCCATGACTGCACAGATCCCGATGCCGCCGTTGCCGGTAAAGAACAAGCCGCCGCTGCGCCCGCTGAAGTGGGGCGCCGGCCTGCTGCTGGGCGCCGTGGCGGCCTGGTTCCTCTGGCAATGGGCCAATGACATGAGTGGCGTACGCCGCGAAGCGCCGAAGGTGCCGACGATTATCCCGTTGCCGCCACCGCCGCCACCGCCGCCGGAAAAACCCAAGGAACCCGAGCCCAAGGTCGAGGAAAAAGTCCCTGAGCCGGTGCCCACCCCTGAACCCGAGGAGGTCAAGCCGGCAGAAGAAGCACCGCCTTCGCCGGTTGATGATCTGGCCAACCCGATGCAGATCGACGGCGACGCGCAATCGGGCAATGACGCTTTCAACATCGGCGCGGGCAAGGGCGGCGGCATGGCGGGCAGTGGCGGCGGTGGCCTCGGTGCCGGTACCTACAAGCAGTACCTGGCCGGCGTGTTTCAGCGCCTGCTGAGGGAAGACCCGGAGTTACGCAAGAAGGCCTACGCGGTACAGGCGGACGTGTGGTTGAGCGCCGAGGGCCAGGTCACGCGGGTTGAACTGGCCAAGTCCAGCGGCGACGCCGAGACCGATGCCCAGGTGCTGGCGGCCTTGCGCACACCCCATGCCACGCAACGTGTTCCTGCGTCCGTGACCCTGCCGGTACGCCTGTCCCTCAAGGGTCGGCGCCCGGATTGAACAAACCTACTTATTCGCAGTTTTTTACAGGAGTTGCGTACACATGATTTCCCCCGTGAATCGACTGACCCTGGCGGTCGGCATGGTCATCGCGACCCTGGTCGGCCAGGCGGCTGCAGCCCCGGTCGCGCCTTCGGAAAACGTCACGATCAACCTGATCCGCCTGCTGGTGCAACAAGGCGTACTGACCCAGGACACCGCCAATGGGCTGATTGCCCAGGCGGAAAAAGAAGCCCAACAGGCACGCCAGGCCAATGCCGCCCCGGTGGTCGCCAGCGGCCCGGCGGCGGCGCCTGGGGATGTGCGCGTGCAGTACGTGCCGCAGGCGGTGCGCGACCAGATCCGCGACCAGGTCAAAGCCGAGGTGATGGCCACCGCCAAGCAGGAAAACTGGGCCCAGCCCAATACCTTCCCGGATTGGGTCTCGCGCATCAGCTTCGATGGCGATATCCGCCTGCGTGATGAGTCGCGCTATTTCTCAGGCAACAACAGCCCGGAAATCACCGACTTCGCCAAGCTCAATGACACCGGCCCGTATGACGTCAACAAGAACTCGAACACCAAGTTCCCGCCGCTGATCAACACCACCCAGGACCGCGAGAACCTGTTCCGCCTGCGCGCGCGCCTGGGCATGAAAGCGGTGATCTCGCCGGAGTGGACCGCGGGTATTCGCCTGGGCACCGGCTCTGACAATAACCCGGTGTCCACCACCCAGACCCTGGGCGGTGGCTTTGGTAAGAAGGACATCTGGCTCGACCAGGGTTACCTGAGCTGGAAAGCCAACGATGCCATGACCCTGACCGCGGGGCGTATCGCCAACCCGTTCTACTCCACCGACATGATGTATTCCACCGACCTCAATTTCGACGGCGTGGCCGCGATCTTCAATCACACGCTCAGCAACGAATGGGGCCTGTTCGGCACCCTGGGTGCGTTCCCGGTCGAATACACCTCGGATGCGGCCACTACCAACGGCATCGACAAGCAAGACAGTGAGACCAAGTGGCTGTTCGGTGGGCAGATCGGCGCGGACTGGAAGATCAACCGCAGCAACCGCCTCAAGCTGGCCGCGGCGTACTACCAGTTCCAGGATATCGAGGGTGAACGCTCCAGCCCTTGCTCGACGTGGAAGGGCGCACCCGGTTGCGACACTGACGGCACCCGCGTGGCCTTTATGCAAAAAGGCAACAGCGTGTTCAACCTGCGCAACAACACCACCAACCCGGCCACCCCAACCACCACCCCGGACCCACAATACGTGGGCCTGGCATCCAAGTTCGATGTGCTGGACCTCAACCTGGTCTGGGACAGCGAACTGCCGAGCGACTTCAAGCTGCGCACCCAGGGTAACTTCATCCACAACCTGGCCTACGACAAGGGCGAAATGCTCAAGCGCAGCGAAGGCGAGATCGTCAACAACATCAACAGCAATGGCCAGTTTGAAAGTGGCGGCAATGCCTTGATGGTCTCCTTCACCCTCGGCAGCGCGCTGGAGATGCGCAAGCGCGGCGACTGGAACGTCTTGGCCGGCTACAAGTACATCCAGCCGGACGCCTTGCCCGACGGCTTCAACGACTCCTCGTTTCACCTGGGCGGCACCAACGCCAAGGGGTATTTCATTGGCGGCAACTACGGTATCGACAAGAACATCTACGCCAGTGCGCGTTGGTTGAGCGCATCCGAAGTGTATGGCGCGCCGTTTGAAGTCGATGTGATGCAACTGGAACTCAACACGCGCTTTTGATGCGCAGGGAGATGCCACATGAACACGCGAATATGCGCGCTGCTGTTGGCGCTGGTCGCCACCGGGGCCTCGGCCGAAGGCATGGAAGAGCGCCTGCGCACGCAACTGCGCAGCACCACCCAGCAGTTGCAGGCGCTGCAAAGCGAACAGGCCCAGGCCAGCGCTGCACGCCTGGCCGCTGAAAACCAGGCCAAGCAGGCCCAGGCGCAGATCAAGCAACTGACGGCCGAGCTGGAAAAAGCCCGTGGTACCGCTGAGCAACTGGCCGGCCAGCAACAGAGCCTGCACAGCCAGGCGCAGGCCCAGGTGGCGGCGAGCAACGAGCAGATCGGCAAGTTCAAGAAGGCCTATGAAGAACTGCTGGCCCTCGCCAAGGGCAAAGAGGCCGAGCGCGCGCGGCTGCAAGCACAATTGAGTGAACGTGACACACAAGTGCAGCAATGTTCAGCCAAGAATCAACAAATGTACGGCGTGGCCCAGCAGTTGCTCGCGGCCTACGAAAAAATCGACGTGGCCGAGGTGATGAGTATTCGCCAGCCCTTCGCCAGTGGTGCGCGGGTCAAGTTCGAGGAACTGGCCCAGGGCTTTGGCGACGATTTGTACAAGACCCGTTATGACGCGCCCCAGGCAGCTGCCACTCACTGATAGACAAGGAAGAGATCCCCATGAGCGAATTGATCACCGGCGTGACCGTCCAGAGTTTGACCGAGCTGCTGCAAGAGGCCGGCTACCGGGTCAACCAGAGCGAACAGAACGGCATCGTGCAACTGCTCAGCGCCAGCCAGGGCATTGGCTTTGCCGTGCGCTTTGGCAACCCGTCGGCAGAGCCGGGCAGCTATGTGGACTTCACCTACAGCTGCGCGCTGCGGGTACAGGGCGCATTGCCCGAGGGCCTGGCCCAGGTGTGGAATGCCTCGCGCCGCTTTGCGCGGTTGTCGTTGCAGGGCGAGTTCCTGTTGATGGAAATGGACGTGGTGGTGGCCGGCGTTGGCGCCACGCACCTGCGCAGCCAGCTGGAGCTGTGGGACCGCCTGTTGCAGGAATTTATCGTCTACCTGCGTGAATACAGCCAACAGGCTGCGCAGTTGCAGGCCCAGGCGGCTGAACCCGTGGCTGAAGAGGCGCCGATCCTGTGAAAAAGCCAACCTTGCTTGTCGGCGCCGGTGCGCTGACGTTGCTGGTGGTGGCGGTGGGGCTGAGCCTGCGCCCGGGCAGCGACCCGGTCGCCGCGCAGCAGCCGGCGCCCGCCGTCAGCCCCGAACAGAGCGGGCCAGCCGTGGCACGCCTGGGCAACCAGCAAATTGACCTGCCTGAACTGAAAAGCGTGCTGGCGAGCCTGCCGGCCGAAACCCGCGAGCAACTGCGCGGTAACCGCGGCGCCCTGGAGACCTGGCTGCGTTCGCGCCTGGCGCAGAAGGCCGTGCTCGAACAGGCCGACGCCCAGGGCTGGCGCCAGCGCCCGGAGGTGGAGCAACAGACCCGCGCCGCCACCGAGCAGATCGTGTTCCGCGACTACATGCTCTCGGTCAGCCAGGTGCCGGCCGATTACCCCAGCGCCGCCGAGTTGCAACAAGCCTACGACAGCGGCAAGGCGCAGTGGGTGACGCCGCCGATGTATCGGGTCAGCCAGATTTTCCTCGCGGTGGATGGCCCGCAAAACGTCGACGCGGTGCGGCGCCAGGCCCAGGAACTGAGCCGCAAGGCCCAGGCGGCGCCGGCGGATTTTGCCGCCCTGGCCGCGCAATATTCCCAGGACCCAGGCACTGCGCAACAGGGCGGCGATTCGGGCTTGCAGCCGTTGCAGCAACTGGTACCGCAGGTGCGCGAGGTGGTCTCGCGGCTCAAGGTCGGCGCGGTGTCGGACGCGGTGCAGAGCGCGGCGGGTTTTCATGTGCTCAAGCTCACCGCGCAGCAACCGGCGCGTACCGCCACCCTCGACGAACTGCGCGAGCGCCTGACCCAGGCCCTGCGCGCCCAACGTCAGGAACAGATTGCCAAGGCGTACCTCGAAGGCATGCTCAACACCGCCACCTTGAGCATCGACGGAGCACAGCTGAACACCGTGCTGGAGTGATACGCGTCGACCGCATTGGATGCACAAGCCCCACAAGACAGGGAGTCTCCCATGGCATTTCTAGAACCGTCCGGCCCCCAGGGGCCTGCACCCTATCGCGAGCCGAACCCGGTGCGCGGCGCCTGGCTGGCATTAGCCAGCGAGATCGAGCCGGAGGTGGTGCGCTACTTCCTGGTCAGTGCGCGTTGCGGCTGTTTCATGCAGGCCGCGCGCAGCCTGAATATCAAGGCGACCCTGCTGCGCAAACGCCTGGCGCAGCTGGAGGAACAGCTGCACCATTCGCTGTTCAGCTACCAGGGCAATGGCCTGGTCCTCAGTCGCGACGGCCAGCAACTGCAAGCGCAATTGGTCGCCCTGGCCCATGAGCGGCGCCTGCCGGTGCTGGAGCAGCCGTTGATCCGCCTGGCGGTGGCCGAACCGATCCTGCACGACATCCTTGGCCGCGACCTGATCGCCTTGCTGCGCCGTAACGCCAGCGTGCGCCTGGAGATCATCTCCCTGGACAGCCAACTGTCACTGCAGGCGGTGGACGTGGATGTGGTGCTGTGGCTCTCCGACGCGGATGGCCCCGCGCCGGGCCCGAGTTTCCCCACCGAGCCACCGAAGCGCCTGGCGCGCTTGCACTACTTGCCGCATATCGCCAAGCGCTACTCGCGACTGACGACGCGCCCCGACAGTGTCGACGACCTCGCCGACTACATGCTGGTGCAGTGGCGACCCGACGTACAGGTCGACGCCTTGCAGCCCTGGAACCGCGTGGTGGAACAACGCCTGGCGGCAGTGGTGCAGGTGCAGGCCTATTCGCTGATGCTGGAGATGATTCGCTGCGGCGCGTGCATCGGCTTGTTGCCCCATTACATGAGCAGCTTCGACCGTGGGCTGGTGGCCTTGCCGGGCTTGCTCGCCGAGAGCATGCAGCGCCAGGTGTGGCTGGCGGTGAACGCACAGGTGCAGCACGCCGAGGCCGTGCAGATGATTGTCGAGTTGATCGTCAGTACGTTCGACGGGCGGCGCGAGTGGTTTGATTAACGCTGCAACACCCCACGAAACGTCGCGCTCAGCGCACGCAATGTTTCACGGGAGCGCGTGTCACTGATGCGGCTGTAGAGCACCACTTCACTCACGGGCAAGGCGGGCAAACCGTATTGCCCACTCACCTCCACAGCGCCGGCCGGTGCCACGCGGTGGGCGAGGGCGGCCACGCCCAACCCGGCGCTGACCGCTGCCCCCACCGCCATCACGCCGCCGCCGACAAACACTTCGGCCCAGTCGATGCGCGCGGCATCCAGTGCCTGTGTCGCCAACTGGCGAACGCCGCAGGGTGCGGCCATGGTCGCCATGCGCAACGGCGTGCCTGAGCTGTGTTGCCAGCCGGGCGCGGCAAACCAGCCAAAACGTTCCACCGCCAAGACTTCGCCGTCCTGGCGATCGCCTTCGTTGCGCACGATCACGGCGTCCAGTTCGTTGCGGTCGAACGCGCCGACCAGGTCGCGGGAGGAGGCGATGCGCACTTCCAGGATCACCAGCGGGTCGTAGGCGGCGAGACGGCTTAGCCAGGTGGGCAAGTCCGGCCCCGCCACGTGGTCGCTGATGCCGATCACCAGGCGCCGGGAGGCGTGACTGCCGAGGTCGGCCAGGGCGCGTTCATGGGCATTGAGCAGGGCGCGGGCCGCGACGATAAAGCGTTCGCCCTGGGGCGACAGCCGCACATGGCGGGGGGGGCGCTCCAGCAGGCGATAACCCAGGCGCTCTTCAAGGCGCTTGAGCTTGAGGCTGATGGCGGCCTGGGAGGTGTCGAGGGCTTCGGCGGCGCGGGTGAAACTGGCGAAATCGGCGACCAGCACAAACGCCTGCACGGTGTCGATATCCAGGGGTTTGGGCGCATCGGTCATATCGAATCCTTATCGCACTTATATTGGGTGATATCTTGTTGAAATCATCGCCGCTGCGCAAGCTGGACCCTCAATTTGCACGGGAGCTTTTCCATGTTTGCCAAACAGTATTCACATCGCTTGCCTGCCGACTACGACATGGGCGTGATTCGCCAGCGCGCGACGCAATTGGGGCCGTTATGGGACGGCACCGAGGGTTTGATTTTCAAGGCCTTCATTGCTCAGGAGCACGGGCAGGGAGCGGGCGTGGGCAACCTGTATGCCTCGGTGTACCTGTGGTCGGACCCGTTGCAGGCCGCCGATTTTCTGCTGGGCGAACGCTTTCAAAAAGTGCTCGACAGCTTTGGTCGACCGCACATTGAAAGCTGGCTGCCGCTGGACGTGCAGCGCGGGCCGGCGCAGGGCGCCTTGAGCCTGTATCGAGAGGAGTGGGCGCTGGAACCGGGCGCAGACCGGGCCGCGAGGCTGGCCGAGGAGAAAGTGCGCAACCGGCAGGTGGCGGACCGCCGCGATACGTTCGCGGTGCTCCTGGCTCTGGATGTGCAGGCCTGGCGCCTGGTGCGCATCACCTTATCGGCCCAGCCGGTGGCGGCGGAGCATCCCGGCACGGGCTACCAGGTGCTCTATCTGGCGCAAGGCGTTGCGTCACAGGGCTAAGTGCGCCAGTCTTGGTGGCTTGATCTTTCCTGTCGCAGCGACTTGCAATGCATGCCACCCGTTTGACATTGATTTGCCATGCCCTCACCCCGCTGCAAAAGCGCGGGCGCTTCCCCGATGACGAATCGCTGGCGCTGAATGGGCCAGGTGCAACGCTGTCCCTGGCCGGTGGCTTCAAGAAAGGCCGGCGCCTGCTGTGTGGGCCTGAGGCCCGGACCCGCGAGACCGCGCGTCTGTTCGGCACCGACGCGGTGATCGAGCCGGCGCTGCGCGATGGCGATTTCGGCCAGTGGAAAGGCCAGGACATCGGTCAACTGGACAGCGATGCCTTGACAACCTGGCTCACCGACAGTGCCAGCGCTCCCCATGGCGGCGAGTCGGTGGACCAGATCTGCACGCGGGTGGCGCTGTGGATGGAGTCCTTGGAAAGCCAGCCTGGCCATGTGTTGGCCGTCACCCATCCGTTTGTTATCCGCGCGGCGATGCTGTACGTCATGCGCTATCCCATCGCGCTGTTCCACCGCATTGATGTCGAGCCGTTGTCCGCCACCGAGCTGCGCTTCAACGGTGTCTGGCGCCTGCGCCTGGAAACTCACGCCTGGCCCCCCGAACATGGCAAAATCGCCGCCCCGCAATGAGAGCAACCCATGAAACGCATCCTGATCATCGGCATTGGCGCCGGCAACCCTGACTACATCACGATGCAGGCCGTGAAAGCACTGAATCGCACGGATGTGTTTTTCCTGATGGACAAGGGCCAGAGCAAAGACAAGCTGATCGACCTGCGCCGCGAGATCTGCGAGACCTATATCACCGAGCCTGGCTATCGCTTCGTCGAGGCCGATTGCCCCGAGCGGGTGCGCGGTGACATCGACTACACCACCGCCGTGCAGGACCTCAATCGCGACAAGCAGCAGACGTTCGAGCGCATGATCAACGAGCACCTGGCGGACGGTGAGGTGGGGGCTTTCCTGGCGTGGGGCGACCCGGCGTTGTACGACAGCACCATTCGTATCTTGCAGGCGATCCTGGCCAGCGGCCGCTGTGCCTTTGAGTTCGAGGTGATCCCCGGCATCACCAGCGTGCAGGCCCTGGCCGCGCAACACAAAGTCCCGCTGAACCGCATCGGCAAGTCCATCGAGATCACCACCGGGCGCCGCTTGGCGGCGGGGCAGGCGAGTGATGCCGATACCCTGGTGGTGATGCTCGACGCGGAAGATTCCTACCGTACGGTGGCCGACCAGGACCTGGATATCTACTGGGGCGCCTACCTGGGCACGCCGGATGAAATCCTGATCAGTGGCAAAGTCAGTGACGTGGCTGAACAGATCGAACGGGTGCGCAAGGCCGCGCGCCTGGACAACGGCTGGATCATGGACACTTATTTATTGCGCAAACCCTGAGGTCATTTCCCATGCTCAAACTGTTTGCCCTGGCGCTGACCCTGGTGGCCGGCGCCGCCCAGGCCGATGCTACCCTGCACACCGACTTGCCGTTGTCCTACCTGGAACAGACCCAGGGCGATGCGCGTAACCAGCCGTTGGTGATTTTCCTGCACGGGTTCGGCAGCAACGAGGAAGACTTGTTTGGCATCAAGGATGCGCTGCCGTCGACCTGGACCTACCTGTCAGCCCGCGCGCCCATGCCCGTGGACCCCCACGGGTTTCGCTGGTTTACCAAGACGCCCGGTGAGGGCGATTACGATGGGGTGACTGAGGATCTGCAGAGCAGTGCCAGGCTGATCAAGGACTTTGTCGCCAAGGCCACCGCCAAGTATCACACCCAGCCTGACCGGGTGTTCCTGGTGGGGTTCAGCCAGGGCGCGATCATGTCTTACGAGGTGGCATTGCGTGATCCGGAGCTGGTGCGCGGCATCGCGGCGCTCAGTGGCAGCGTGCTGCCGGTGCTCAAGGCTGAGCTCAAGCCGGATGAGCGCTTGAACAAACTGGCGATCTTTATTGGCCACGGCACCCTGGACCAGGCACTGCCGTATGAGTCGGCAACGCGGGCGAATGAGGTATTGGAGAAGATCGGGCTGAAGCCGGAGTTCCATACCTATCCGGGCATGAACCACACCGTCAGCGCAGCGGAAATCCAGGACCTGAAAGCCTGGTTGGAAAAAAGTTTGAAGTAAACGCGGTCAAAAGGGTGGGAGGGAAGGCCCCTTAATGTGGCGAGCAGGCTTGTTGTGGCGAGCGGGCTGTTGTGGCGAGCGGGCTTGCCCCGCGTTGGGCTGCGAAGCAGCCCCAATAAGGCAGAATGCGGTGTATCAGATATTGCCGGGGCGCCTGGTTTTGGGGCCGCTTCGCAGCCCAACGCGGGGCAAGCCCGCTCGCCACAACAAGCCTGCTCGGCTTACTTACCGCCGGTAATCTGCTTCACCAACTCCGCATGCCCCTTCACATCATCCGCCCGCGAAATGGCCTGGATCACCAGCAGGTGGTTGCCCGAACCTGCGAGGAAGGTGGAGTTCAAGGTCTTGCCGCCGCCCTGGGTGGCGGTGCTGTCCACCTGGCGCAGGCCCAGGCCCTTGAAGGTCAGTTTCTTTTCGTTTTGCTTCTTGAAATCGGGCAGGGCCGCGCTTTGGTCCTTGACGAAACCGGCGACCGCGCCGTCGAGGAACTGCGGGTCGTTATCCTGGATGGTCACCCCATCGTTACGCACGGTTTCGGCGACGATCACCACACTTTTCGTGGTCTGGTTCGCGTACATCGTGCCTTGGGTATCGGCGGTGCCATCCTCGGCCTTGCCGGCCGGCAAGGTATCGGCCGCATAGGCCTTGGGCAGGCTGAAGGTGAACTTGCCGCCCAAGGTGGAGATGGTCTGCGTGGCCGGCTTGGCCGCGGCGAAGGCGCTGCCGGCGCTGAGCGCAAGGGCCAGCAGGACGGCGGTCTTGGTGAAAGTGGCCATGGGGAAGCGCTCCAGTGGTGAACGAAATTGCGCGGTATTCTGTCAGAAATTTCGCAAGATCGTTCGTCCACTGCCTTACACCTTGTCGGACTCTTCCTCAAGTCGGTCCATTTCAAACAGTCGCGCCAGTTCCGCACGGGCTTCCTGGGCGGTTTGCATCACCTTGGCCGCGTCGTCATACACCGCGTGCTGGGCGGCGAGGACTTGCAGGTCGTGGTTCTTGAAGCGGTTGATGCGCGCATCGGCCTGGGCCTGGCTCAAACCGAGGCCCACCAAGGTGCGGCGGCTCATTTCCAGGCTGGAATAGAAGGTCTCGCGCACCGGTGACGCGTCCAGGTCCACCAGGCGGTGAACGTGCTGGCGGTTACGGGCGCGGGCGATGATTTTCATGTGCGGGAAGAGGCTGCGCACCAGTTCGGCGGTCTTGATATTGATCTCCGGGTCGTCCATGGCGATCACGAAGAACTCGGCCTGGTCGACCTTGGCCGCGTGCAGGATTTCCGGGCGCTGCGGGTCGCCGTAAAACACCGGCATACCGCCGAAACTGCGGGTCAGCTCGATGGTTTCCACCGAGGTGTCGAGGGCGATGAACGAGATGTTCTGCGCGCGCAGGATCCGCGCGACGATCTGGCCCATGCGGCCCATCCCGGCGATCACCACGCGCGGTGCGTCGCTTTCGATGGCGCGGTACTCCTCGGGCACTTCCACCGGTTTGACCCTGGGCTTGAACAGCTTCGGGCACACCAGCAACAGCAGCGGCGTAATGGCCATGGACAGGGTGATGGTCAACACCAGGATGTCGTACAGGTGCGGTTCGAACAGGCCCTGGTCGCGGCCGATCTTGAACACCACAAAGGCAAATTCACCGCCGGCCGCCAGCACCACGCCCAGGCGCAGGGCACTTTCGCGATTGAGGTCGCCCACCAGGCGGCCCACGGCATACAGCAGCGGCAGCTTGAGACCGATCAGCAACAGGGTCAGGCCGATCACCACCAGTGGCGAACTGAGCAACAGGCTGAGGTTGGCGCCCATGCCTACGCTGATAAAAAACAGACCCAGCAGCAGGCCCTTGAACGGTTCGATCTGGGACTCCAGCTCATGGCGGTATTCCGAGTCCGCCAGCAGCAGGCCGGCGAGGAACGCGCCGAGGGCCATGGACACGCCGACCAGCTCCATCAACCATGCGGTGCCGATCACCACCAGCAGGGCCGTGGCGGTGGACACTTCGCGCAGGCCGGTCTTGGCGACAATGCGAAACACCGGGCGCAACAGGTAGCGCCCGCCGATGATCACCACGGCGATGCTGCCGAGGATCTGCAACACGTGCTGCACGCCTTGCGCTTCGTTGGTCGGGTGGTCGCTGCCGGCAAGCAGCGGCACCATGGCGATCAGCGGGATCGCGGCGATGTCCTGGAACAGCAGGATGGCAAAGGCCAGGCGCCCGTGGGGCTGGTTCAGCTCCTTGCGCTCGGCCAGGCTTTGCAGGCCGAAGGCGGTGGAGGACAACGCCAGGCCCAGCCCCAGCACGATTGCGCTGTTCCACGCCTGGCCAAACAGCCACAGCGCCACCGCGCCCATCACCAAGCCGGTGAGTAGCACCTGGGCCAGGCCGACACCGAACACCGCCTTGCGCATTACCCAGAGACGCTTGGGCGACAACTCCAGCCCGATGATGAACAGCAGCAACACCACGCCCAGTTCAGAGAACTGCGCAACGCTTTGCGGGTTGCCGATCAGCCCAAGCACTGACGGGCCGATGATGACGCCGGCGAACAGATACCCGAGCACCGCGCCCAATTGCAGGCGCTTTGCCAGGGGCACGGTCAGCACGGCGGCGAGCAGGAACACCACGGCTGCTTGTAACAGGTTGCCTTCATGGGGCATTGCGAACTCCAAAATCTTTAAAACCAATCGACAGGCGGCTATTAGAGCGCTTTTTACCGCTTCAAAATTGTGTTTTTGAGAGGTGTTTGCTTGAAGGCGGGGGAAGCATTTGAAGAAACCGCCGAAGGTCGGTCCTGAATACGCTGCCTGGCTGCATGCGTGCGATGTACGCGAACCGGAACATTATCCCGTGGTTTCCCGACGTTCAGCGCAAGATCGCTCCTTTCGCTGACGGCGCGTCTTGCCGTGCGCCGGGGTGGGCCTGCGGTATAACCCCACCGCCAGGCCAGCCCGAAAATAAAGCCGAAGGCGGCCACGTAGCGGAACCGCACGGCGGGGCGTGCAATGAAAAATACCAGGGGCAAGGCGGCGTGCCGCTGCTGCGTCGGTCAGGATTCACCTTCCAGCGGCCCGCCCTTTGTTACTATCGCTCTCCCTTGTCACCAGGAGTCACCGGCCCATGCAACACCAGTGGGATGAAATGCACCGCACCCGCAAGCCCACGTTCGTTCTGTGTGGCGAGCCCCAGGGGGATGTGCTCAATCTCTACGTTCACGGTTATTCGGCATTCTTCAACCGGCAACAACTGGGCAACTTCAAGGAACAGCTGGCGGCAATCGAAGGTTCGACCAACCTGATGCTGTTCTGGCCAGCGGGGCATTTCCTGGAAAATGTGTTTGCGCCCTTCAAGGACGTGATCACCTCGATGCTCGGCGGGGGTGGCCTGGGAGCGGCAACGGTGGGGGTGGGCAAGGCGATTGCGTATTTTCTCGATCACTACAAAAGCGTCGAGGCGCGCGTCGATGAAGTGGCCAAGACCTTATTGCCGGAGCTGGCCAGCTACCTGCACGGCGAATCGCTGGACGTGCGGCGCATCAACCTGATCGGCCATTCCCTCGGCGCACGGATCCTGGTCAAGAGCGTGCTGGCCAACCCCGACACCGCCCGCGAACTGCCGTTGGACAATTTGCTGTTGATGGGCGGCGCGATCTGTACGTCGAGCCCGTGGGATGAAATAGCGGCGCCGCTCAAGGGGCGGGTGATCAACTGCCACTCCAGCAAGGACTGGGCCCTGGCGCTGAAACCCGACACCGAGCGCTGCATCGGTCGATATGCGATTCCCGTCACGCCGGCGCTCAAGGCCAAGGTGACGAATGTGCACCTGGCCAGCTTCGATCATGCCGCGTATTGGCCGCAGTTGCGCACGGTGGTGCAGTACACCGACCTGTTGCAGGAGCGGCGCGGCATGATCCGCGCCGACCAGCGCAGTGCGCAGGTGCGCTTTGCCGAGGAAGACGTGGACCTGTTTCCGGCGTTGGTACAGGCACGCGCGGAAGAGCTGAAATTCCTCGCCGAGTTGATGGCGCAAAAACGCAGCGCCTCGATTGACGCCGGCGTGCGCGAGCCGTTGAAGCTGGCGATCGAGCTACAGCGCATGGGCGGTGACAGCTTCATGAACCTGGCCCGTGGCCATGGCGTGAGTTATCGCCAGATTGCCGAGGACGTGGCGCAGCGGTTGGGGATCACGTTCGATGATCCAGTGGACACCGTTGCATTGGCCGACATTGAAGCCCAGGTCGCGGAAAAACTGATCGAGCAGTACAAGCACAAACTCAGCAACGCCGACCGGCAAGTATTCGACGCTGAACTCCAGGCCGCCGCGCAAAAGGAACAGGGGCTGTTCAATCGTTTCGATGTCGGCCGTTCGGCCGCCACGGCCCTCAGCGGCACCGCCTTGGCGGGGCTGACCGGGTTTATCCTGCGCCGGGGGGCGGCCTCGGCGATTCCGGTAGTAGGCCAGGCGCTGGCGGCGGCGATGCTGGTGGTAAGCGGTGTGCGTGCGTTCTCCGGCCCGGCGTACTCCATTACCACCCTGGCGGTGCTGGTGATCGGCGTGATTCGCCAACGCATGGAGCGCGAGGCGCTGAACCAGGAGATGGACCTGGTGGTGCAGGTGGTCGAGGCATTCGATTTGCCTCGGGAGACGGTAATGCGCACGGTCGCGTCCGACTGATAAGCTGCGCCTCTGTCTTGTGTGTTTGCCTGGGATACCGCGTGAAATTCAGTCTGCCGAAAGTCGCTACCGCCCCGTTCTGCCCGCCGGAAGTTGCCGGCTCTATCATCGTTGACCCCAAGGCCTCGTTTTTCAAACGGGTGCTGATGTTCGCCGGCCCCGGCTTGCTGATCTCCATCGGCTACATGGACCCAGGCAACTGGGCCACGGCCATCGAGGCCGGTTCACGCTACGGCTACAACCTGCTGTTTGTGGTGCTGCTGGCCAGCCTGGCAGGCATGGCGGTGCAGTGCTTGTGCTCGCGCCTGGGTATCGCCACCGGCAAGGACCTGGCGCAACTGTGCCGCGAGCGCTACAGCCCGCGCTCTGCGCGCACCCAGTGGGCGCTGGCGGAAATCTCCATCATTGCCACCGACCTCGCCGAAGTACTCGGCTGCGCCCTGGCGTTCCACCTGCTGCTCGGCGTGTCCCTGACCACCGGCATTGTCATCACCGCATTCGACACACTGCTGATCCTGGCCCTGCAAAACCGTGGGTTCCGCCGCCTGGAAGCGATCATGCTGGCGCTGGTGGCGACCATCGGCGTGTGCTTCTTTATCGAGCTGGTGCTGATCAAACCCTATTGGCCGGACGTGCTCAGCGG
>Ga0157369_10004742_pt1 | contig 15976 bp, 12 predicted proteins | sample C25metaG_FD_113461 | JGI IMG/M metagenome (GOLD analysis project Ga0157369, IMG submission 113461) | Corn rhizosphere microbial communities from Kellogg Biological Station, Michigan, USA - C2-5 metaG | ecosystem: Host-associated > Plants > Roots > Rhizosphere > Soil | place: USA: Michigan... | reverse complement strand
GGTCTCTCTATCTTTATTGAAATATTCCTGCACGATCATCACGACAAATTCCATTGGCGTGAAATCGTCATTGAGCAAGACAACCTTATACATGGACGGCGGTTTCAGCGCTTTTTCCTGCCGTTCCAGTACGGTGCCATCCTGCTTGTCCGGGATAATCGCCATACACCCATTCTAAACAACTCGGACGGGCTCGCAATCCTGCCAAAACCCGACCGACACGGTTGGTGGAGCGGGCCGCCGCTCATTCACGCGACCTGCTCGCTCAAACTCGCGCCGATCGCCGCGGCATCCCGCCTCGTGCGCGCCCTCGCGCGCCGCTTCGCCCAGCACCGCCAGGTTGCCCTCGCAGCCGAGCCGGACGAACGCATCGAGTATCGCACATAGCGTGCCGACCTTCCCGACGCCTCGCCAAGCAAGCCGCTCGCGCAATGCGCGTCGCGCCACCAAGCCTATCTGCGTCGATTATGCGACTTTTCAAGAGCCACCGCTTGCGCTAGCGCACAAACCAAAAGCGGGAGAAAGCACGAAGGCTGATCTGAAGCAACGTTCCATCATTCGTCTCAAAATTCACTTGACACCTGATTAAAGAGATCCAACAATCAAGCTGGCACTTTTTTCAGCTAGCCGCAAGAAGTGGAAGTACGGAAAAAAAATGCCGAGGTGAGCTAGTGCGGAGGGGGCGGCTGCATGAAAGCGGCTGTCGAGCTTTTCGAGCATGCTCGTGGTAGGACATGAGTTACAGGGGAAGTAGGCATGGCAACTGGTACGGTCAAATGGTTCAATGACGCGAAAGGCTTCGGATTCATCACGCCCGATGAAGGCGGCGAGGATCTGTTTGCGCACTTCTCGGCCATCCAGATGAACGGTTTCAAAACGCTCAAGGAAGGCCAGAAGGTGAGCTTCGAGGTCGTGCAAGGACCGAAGGGCAAGCAAGCATCGAACATTCAGTCCGCAGCTTAAGACTGGTTCGACTGCAGCGCCCATGAAAACCCGGCCTCGGCCGGGTTTTTTTCGTTTGAAGCCTAGCGTGCGTCTCTGGGACGGCACGGGCTTGGGCGTCAGCGGCCGACGTCCAGCGTGTAGGTGAAAAACACTTCGTCGCGACGCCAACCCATTGATTCGTATAGCGCTTGGGCCTTCACGTTCGTCTTCGCGGTCGTCAAATCCATTCGCACTTTGCCGTCGGCCTGCGCACGTTCATGCGCCGCCGCGAGCAATGCCTTCGCCACGCCGGTGCGCCGCGCCTCGGGTGCGACGAACAAGTCGTACAGCACATAGATCGGGGCGGCCGCTACTGAACAAAACGAGGGATAGAGCTGGCAGAAGCCCGTGAGCGTGCCGCTCGGCGCCTGCGCCACGAGCACGACCGATTCGCCGTTTTCAATTCTGGCGCGAATAAATCGTTCGGCACGCATCAAATCGGGGCGTTGCTCATAAAATTGTCGATATAAATCGAACAATCGCGCCGTTTCATGCAAATCGCATGGCTCAAATCGGCGAATCAAAATCGAATCGTTCATACGGAGCAAAATCGAAAGAGGAAGAGAAGTGCGCCGAAGTACGCCAGCAGAAAAACGCAGCGACAAAAAAACCCCGACGACACATCGTGCCACCGGGGTTTAGCGGAACAACGGCTTTCGCAGCCGCGTTCGGCGCTTTACATGTTTTCGATCAGCACCTGACCGAAGCCCGAGCAGGAGACTTGCGTCGCGCCTTCCATCAGACGGGCGAAGTCATACGTCACGCGCTTTTGCAGGATCGATTTTTCCATCGACGCGATGATCGCATCGGCCGCTTCCGTCCAGCCCATGTGACGCAGCATCATCTCGGCCGACAGGATTTCCGAACCCGGATTCACGTAATCCTTGCCGGCGTACTTCGGCGCCGTGCCGTGCGTGGCTTCGAACATCGCCACGGAATCCGACATGTTCGCGCCCGGCGCGATGCCGATACCGCCAACTTGCGCGGCCAGCGCGTCGGAGATGTAATCGCCGTTCAGGTTCAGCGTGGCGATGACGTCGTACTCGGCCGGACGCAGCAGGATCTGCTGCAGGAAGGCGTCGGCGATCACGTCCTTCACGACGATGTCGTTGCCCGTCTTCGGGTTCTTGAACTTCATCCACGGGCCGCCGTCGATCAGCTGAGCGCCGAATTCCTTCTGCGCCAGCGCATAGCCCGCATCGCGGAACGCGCCTTCCGTGAACTTCATAATGTTGCCCTTATGCACAAGCGTGACCGAGCGGCGATCGTTGTCGATCGCGTACTGGATCGCCTTGCGCACGAGACGTTCGGTGCCTTCGCGCGACACCGGCTTCACGCCGATGCCCGACGTTTCGGGGAAGCGGATCTTCTTAACGCCCATTTCCTCGCGCAGGAACTTGATGACCTTCTTGGCCTGTTCCGATTCTGCGGCCCACTCGATACCGGCGTAGATGTCTTCCGAGTTCTCGCGGAAGATCACCATGTTCGTCTTCTCCGGCTCACGCACGGGCGAGGGCACGCCCTTGAAGTACTGCACCGGGCGCAAACAGACATACAAGTCTAGCTCTTGACGCAGCGCGACGTTCAGCGAGCGGATCCCGCCGCCGACGGGCGTCGTCAACGGGCCCTTGATCGATACGACGTAGTCCTTCAGGACTTCGAGCGTTTCTTCCGGCAGCCAGACGTCGGGGCCGTAAACCTTCGTCGCCTTCTCGCCCGCGTAGATTTCCATCCAATGAATCTTGCGCTTGCCGCTGTACGCCTTCTCGACCGCCGCGTCGACGACCTTGATCATCACGGGGGTGATATCGAAGCCCGTGCCGTCACCCTCGATGTACGGAATGATCGGCTGATCGGAAACGTTGAGCGAGTAGTCCGCGTTGACGGTGATCTTGTCACCGCCCGTCGGAACCTTGATGTGCTGATACGGCATGATCGACTCCAGTGTTGGCTGTGCGGGTGGAAAGCAGTGATGCGCGGTAACGGCGCCACGGGCGCTCATCTGCCCGAGCGCTTGCGCGCAGCACCTGCCCAATCTTCGGTTCGGCGCTCGATGCGGCCGCGCCAAGGCGGCTGGATGGCTATTCTAGCCCACGTCGAAACAGCGGGAGCCAAGCCGCAACAGCGACTGCTCCAAGAGAAGAGGGACGGCAAGTGAAGCAGCCGGTCTTTGGTCTTATATAAGACAGAGGACTTGGGCGTTCCGTATTATGCATTAAGATTCCGCCATTTGCCATAGAACCCAGGCGCGCAACCAAGGCGCGCCGCGCCCCATGCGTCTCATAGCCCTAAACAAACCGTTCGGTACGATCTGCCAATTTTCCGCGCACGAGACGCGCTCCTCGCTCGGCGATTGGGTGAAGGTTCCGGGCGTCTACCCGGCGGGCCGCCTCGACGCCGACAGCGAGGGGCTGCTGCTCCTCACCGACGATGGGGCATTGCAAGCGCGTATCGCCGAACCGCGTCACAAACTCGTCAAACGCTATTGGGCGCAAGTCGAGGGCGAGCCCGACCAAGCGGCGCTGGCCAAGCTCGCGGCCGGGGTGGACCTCGGCGATTACGTGACGCGCCGCTGTCACGTGCGCGTCATCGAAGAGAGCGCGGCGCTGTGGCCTCGCGTCCCGCCGATCCGCCACCGGGCGGCGATTCCGACGACGTGGATCGAATTGGAGATCACCGAAGGCAAAAACCGCCAAGTGCGGCGCATGACGGCGGCCGTCGGTTTTCCAACCTTGCGGCTCGTGCGCGTCGGAATCGGCAAGCTCGATCTGTTCCGATTGGGTCTCGCGCCGGGTACGTGGCTTGAACTCCCGCCCCGCGCGCCCTGGGACGGCATGAAATAAAAAAAATCGCGTCAACCGCATCCGCGCATCGCACGTTATTCGACACAGATGCCGCCCGAAGCTATCCGGCATTAGCCAACAGCCGCCGCCGACATGCTGCTTTCGCGGTATCGAGCGTCGGCGGCGGGCTTGCAGACGCGTCGGCAAATTTGTTTGATGCGGCTGTCAACCGAAAGGTGGATGGCACGTTTACCGACTTGACTCATTGACCGGGTCATTTGGTTAATTAACTAAAGCTGAGGATTCACACATGAACAAACTGATCGCTGCTCTGGTCGCCGGCCTGTTCGCAACGGCTGCTTTCGCACAAGCTTCGGCTCCGGAAGCCGCTTCGGCTGCTCCGGCTGCTGCTGCTTCGGCTCCCGCCAAGCACGCTAAGCACCACGCCAAGAAGCACTCGAAGAAGGCTGCTAAGGCAGCAGCCGCTTCGGCCGCTTCGGAATAAGTTTGTTGTAACGACGCAGTCAAGAACTAGCCGTTCTGCCGTTCTTTACGGCGTTGGAAGGCAGGTAGCCGCAAGGCGCCTGCCTTTTTCTTTTTTTTCGCGTAGGCGCTTTGCATCGCCCGCGCAGGCTCGCGTAACATGCGCGAGTTCTCGTCGTCGAAAAGGAGTGGTGTCGTGCGATTTTCGTTTCGCTCGTGGATGGCGCGCCTCGCGCTTCGCTTAGCGCTGCCGGCTTGCGCACTCGCAGCCGCTCAGCTCGTATCGGGCGCAGCCTTCGCCCAGACGCTCCCGGCGGGCGCGAAACCGCCCGAGGCCTTCCCACATGTCAAGCTCACGGCCGGCATGTTTGTGATCGACGCGGCCGTGGCGGCGAACGATCCCGATCGCGAGCAAGGTCTCATGTATCGGACACAGTTGGCGCCGAACGAAGGGATGCTGTTCGTCTTCGGCGAAAACGCGGTGCATTGCTTTTGGATGAAGAACACGCTGATCCCGCTCTCGATCGCCTTCATGCGCGCCGACGGCACGATCACCGATATCGACGAGATGCAAGCCGAGACGACCAACAATCACTGCCCGCGCAACAACGGCGTGTACGCGCTCGAAATGAACCAGGGCTGGTTCGCGGCGAAGGGCATCAAGCCGGGTATGAAGATCAACGGGCTGCCGCGGCCGCAATAACGCGCGAATATTTATCGTGCCGCGCGCCGCTGATAGTTTTCACAGTTGCCGCTTTTTCAGCGACGTGATCAACTGCGCCTCATTAAAACAACAATCAAACCGAGACACAGTTTCACCTTGATTGCCTCGAAAGATACCCGTACTCATCGCCCGGAGCGTGAGCGCGCAAGCGTGAGTACGGTCGACTAGTCTACCGATCCCTCGCTCGTAGAGCGCCCAAGCGTTTGCGCCGGCCAGGCGCAGGCGCGTGCGTGGGCCTCGGACGAGCGTCGCCCGGTGGCGGCCGTCATCTTTGCGCCTTGCAGGCAGATTCAAAGAGCGGTTATCCGGCTATCGATCGACACATTGACTCGCTAATAGCTCGCCGCATCGACGCCTCGGCGCAGCACTGCGTCCATTTTATTTTCGCACTCGGTCAATCGGGCGCCGATCGATCGCTCTCGAATAATGATTTCCGATTAATCAGAAGCGAAACGTGGAATAAGGGGTTTGAAATGAAAAAGCTCATCTTGTATGCAGGCATTTCATTGATAGGCTCGACGATCGCCGCCGGGGCGCTCGCCCAGCAAGTCAAAACGCACGGGGCGGTGACGCAGTACGTCCTCCCGGCTCAAGCCAATCAGGCCGCGAGCATGATCGATTTCGAGCACGCCACGCCCATGCCGCTGCCCAACCCGGGCTACGCCTCGCCCACCGAAGCCGAATCGTCGTTGCTCGCACCCTCGCGGCTCGGCGCCCCAGGCCATGCGGCCGGGGGCCTCGGGGACGGCAAACGCGAATCCCTCCAGCTCGCCCGCCCCTCCCCACTCGCGGCGCAAGACGAGGTCGGTTCGCAAGAGTTCGGGACCTCGTCCCAAGTGTTCACGACCAATCGCGTCGATGCGCTCGGCGACAACACGCAGTTCTATTACCCGTATCGGGCCGCCGGCAAGCTGTTCTTCAATATCGGTGGATCGACCTTTGTGTGCTCCGCTTCGCTCATCAAACCGGGCGTCGTCGTGACGGCGGCGCATTGCGTCGCCAATTTCGGCCGCCAGCAGTTTTATTCGAACTGGGTCTTCGTACCGGCCTATAGCAACGGCTCGGCGCCCTACGGCGTATGGACCGCTTTGACCGCAGCCGTCGTGACGGGCTACTACAACGGCACCGATCCGTGCGCGGTGAGCGGCGTGGTCTGTCAGGACGATGTGGCCGTGCTGATTCTCAACCCGCAAAGCGGCGTGTATGCGGGCAATCGCGCCGGCTGGTACGGCTACGGGTGGAACGGCTATGGTTTCAACGGCTCGGCGCAGGCGCTGATCGACCAGCTCGGCTATCCCGTGGCGCTGGACGGCGGCTTACTGATGGAGCGCAACGACTCGCAGGGCTTCCGGTCGCCGAGTTTCTCGAACAACACGATCATCGGATCGCTCATGACGGGCGGCTCCAGCGGCGGCCCATGGCACGTCAACCTCGGGATCGCGCCTAACCTCGCCGGCACGAGCTTCGGCAGCGCCGCCCAGCGCAACACGGTGGTCGGCGTCACGAGTTGGGGCTATACGAATACCGCGGTGAAGCAGCAAGGCGCCTCGCCGTTCACGAGCGGCAATATCGTCCCGCTCGTCAACTTCGCTTGCTCGGTCAGGCCCGGAGCCTGCTAAAGCCTCCTGACCTTCGCCCCAACGGAAGGAACGGAAGGTCGTGAAAAGGACGGCTGCTCGGCGCAGCCGTCCTTTTTCGTTTGCGTGCGTCATGGTTCTTGCTACGTCGTCCCCTGCAAAAGCCGTGGGCAGGCGCTATGCTTGTAAGTCTGCAACACCGCATGCGCCGCGTCCGCCTCCTCTAGCCGGGAGCGCACGCGGCGCCAACACTAAGGAGATTGACGTGCCCCGCAAGACTCCCATCGAGCGCTACCGCAATATCGGCATCAGCGCTCACATCGATGCCGGCAAAACCACGACCACCGAACGCATCCTGTTCTACACCGGCGTGAGCCATAAGATCGGCGAGGTTCACGAGGGCGCGGCGGTGATGGATTGGATGGAGCAGGAGCAGGAGCGCGGCATCACGATCACATCGGCTGCCACGACGGCGTTCTGGAAGGGCATGGCCGGGAACTACCCCGAACACCGGATCAACATCATCGATACGCCGGGGCACGTCGATTTCACGATCGAAGTGGAGCGCTCGATGCGCGTGCTCGATGGCGCCTGCATGGTGTACGACTCGGTGGGCGGCGTGCAGCCGCAATCCGAAACGGTGTGGCGCCAGGCCAATAAGTACAAAGTGCCGCGCATCGCATTCGTCAACAAAATGGACCGCGTCGGCGCCGATTTCTTCCGCGTCCAGCGCCAGATCGGCGAGCGCCTGAAGGGCGTCGCCGTGCCGATCCAGATTCCCGTCGGCGCCGAGGAACACTTCCAAGGCGTGATCGATCTCGTCAAGATGAAAGCGATCATCTGGGATGAGGAAAGCCAGGGCGTGAAGTTCGAATACCAGGACATCCCCGAGAATCTGCGCGCCACGGCTGAAGAATGGCGCGAAAAGATGGTCGAAGCGGCGGCGGAAGCGAGCGAGGAGTTGCTCGAGAAGTATCTCGAAGATCACACCTCGCTGACCGAAGCCGAGATCAAGGGCGGCCTGCGCAAGCGCACGATCAGGAACGAGATCGTGCCGATGCTGTGCGGCAGCGCGTTCAAGAACAAGGGCGTGCAGGCGATGCTCGATGCCGTCATCGATTACCTGCCCTCGCCGGTCGACGTGCCCGCCATTCTCGGTCACGACGAAGACGACAAGGAAGCGGAACGCCATCCGAGCGACGAAGAGCCGTTCTCGGCGCTCGCGTTCAAGATCATGACGGACCCGTTCGTCGGCCAGTTGATCTTTTTCCGCGTGTATTCCGGCATCGTCAATTCGGGCGACACGGTCCTCAATTCGACGAAGAGCAAAAAGGAGCGCGTCGGGCGCATCTTGCAGATGCATGCAAACGATCGCAAGGAGATCAAGGAGGTCTACGCGGGCGACATCGCCGCCGCCGTCGGCTTGAAGGAAGCGACGACGGGCGACACGCTGTGCGATCCGGCCAACCCGATCATCCTTGAAAAGATGATCTTCCCCGAGCCCGTGATCTCGCAGGCGGTTGAACCCAAGACGAAGGCCGACCAAGAAAAAATGGGCATCGCGCTCAATCGCCTGGCGCAGGAAGATCCGTCGTTCCGTGTCCAAACGGATGAGGAATCGGGGCAGACGATCATCTCGGGGATGGGCGAGCTCCACCTCGAAATTCTCGTCGATCGCATGAAACGAGAGTTCAACGTCGAAGCGACGGTCGGCAAGCCGCAAGTGGCGTACCGTGAGACGGTCCGCACGAGTGCGGAGGACGTCGAAGGCAAGTTCGTGAAGCAATCGGGCGGGCGCGGCCAATACGGTCACGTCGTCATCAAGGTCGAGCCGCAGCCGCCGGGCAAGGGCTATGAGTTCGTCGATGCGATCAAGGGCGGCGTGGTGCCGCGCGAGTACATCCCGGCTGTCGATAAAGGGATTCAGGAAACACTCAAGAGCGGTGTGCTGGCGGGCTACCCCGTCGTCGATGTGAAAGTGACGCTGACGTTCGGTTCGTACCACGATGTGGACTCGAACGAAAACGCTTTCCGCATGGCCGGCTCGATGGCGTTCAAGGAAGGGATGCGGCGGGCGAAGCCCGTGTTGCTCGAACCCATGATGGCGGTCGAAGTCGAAACGCCCGAGGATTTCATGGGCAATGTGATGGGCGATTTGTCGGGCCGGCGCGGCATCGTGCAAGGCATGGAGGATATCGCGGGCGGTGGCGGCAAGGTGATTCGCGCCGAAGTGCCGCTCGCCGAAATGTTCGGCTATTCCACCTCGCTGCGTTCGCTCTCGCAGGGCCGCGCGACCTACACGATGGAGTTCAAGCACTACGCCGAGACGCCGGCCAACGTCTCGGACGCAATCATCAATTCGAAAGGAAAGTAACGTACCGTTGCGTGTTCCGGCGCGGGAGCCGGAGCACGTCAAGCGCAATTATCGAGCCCGCCGGGGGTGCCGCACACCCGACGGGTTTTTTTGCGGCTGCGTAAGTTACACTGCAAACGCATTCGTCGCCGCCGTACCGATCGTCAACGCCGCGCTGCGCTTCGCCGCAGGGCTTCTCACACGAACCGGAACTCCATCGATGAAAAAATCCGCCGCACCGGGCATTCTGCTCGCCGCCGCCCGCCAAGATGCCGGGGAACTCGGCAATCACGCCATCGACGAATTCCTCGCGCAACGGATCTCACGCCGTGAATTGCTGCGTTATGCGAGCGTGCTCGGTTGTTCGAGCCTCGTCGCGGCGGCAAGCGGCCTCGTGATGCCGATGTCCGCCCGCGCGCAGGCTGGCGGCCCTCCCTCTGCGAATGCGACGATCCGCGTCGCGCATTTGACGCCTGCGGGCAACGTCGATCCCTTGACGGTAGCCGATGCGGCGGGGCTCGCCCTGATCGCGCAAACGGGCGAGTTTCTCGTCGACGATGTCGGCAACGAATCGAAACTCACACCCGCCTTGGCGCTCTCGTGGCAGTCGAACCAGAAGGGCGATGTGTGGACGTTCAAGCTGCGCCAAAACGTGAAGTTCCACGACGGCCAGCCGTTGAGCGCGAAGGATGTCGCGGCGACGTTCGATCGGCTCGCCGATCCCGCCAGCGGATCGGCGGCGCTCTCCGTCTTCAAGGGTGTGCTCTCGAAGGGCGGCGCGCGCGTGGTCGACGATCGCACGGTCGCGTTCCACCTCGATGCGCCGAACGGCAACTTCCCCTACTACGTCTCTTCCGACAATTACAACGCGGTCATCCTACCGGCCGGTTTCAAAGGCGATTACGAAAAAAGCTTCATCGGGACGGGGCCGTTCAAGCTCGAACGATACGAGGCCAAACGCGGCGCGTCGTTCGTACGCAATCCCGATTACTGGGGCGAGAAAGCGCTGCCGGCGCGCGTGCAGTTCGTCTTCTACGCCGACAGCCAAGCGCAGATCATCGCCTTGCAAGGACGGCAGGCTGACGTCATGGGCGACCTCACGGTGCAAGGCGGCCTCGCCATCCTCAACAATCCGGACTTCGTCGTGCAAGGCGTGAAATCGAGTGCGCATCGGCAGATACACATGCGCTGCGACACGCCGCCGTTCACCGACAAGCGCGTGCGGCAAGCGCTGGCGCTGGCGGTCGATCGTGAAGTGCTCGTGCGAGGGCTCTTTAAAGGCCGGGCCGTGGTCGGCAACGATAGTCCGTTTGCGCCGATCTTTCCCTCGACGAACGCCTCGGTTCCCCAGCGTCGGCTAGACCTCGCCAAGGCGAAGACATTGCTGGCGCAGGCGGGCCATCCGAATGGATTTTCCGCGACGTTGACGACCGAGAAGTTCATGGAGATACCCGATCTCGCCGTGGTGCTGCAAAACGCGGCGAAGGCGATCGGCGTGACCTTGACGCTGAAGGTGGAAAGCCAAGGCCAGTATTACGGCAAGGGAACGTTCGGCAGTTCCGACTGGCTCGACGCGCCGCTCGGCATCACCGATTACGGCCATCGCGGCGTGCCCAACCTCTTCTTGAACGCACCGCTCGTCGGCGGCGGCGCTTGGAACGCGGCGCACTTCAGCAATGCGCGATACGACCAACTCGTCGGCCAGTTCGTGGCGGCGCTCGATATCGCTTCGCAAAAGAAGATCGCCGCCGAGATCGAAACGCTGCTACTCGACGAAACGCCCATGATCATTCCTTACTTTTTCGATCAGCTCATCGCGACGCGCAAGACCGTAACCGGCGTTCGCTTCACCGCTATTTCGCAGCTGTATTTCGATCGCGCGCGGGTGATGGCGTGACCGAGGCGCCGCATGCCTACGCCCGCGTGTCGTAAGGAATCCTAAGCGATCGACGACTCCGCTCATCCCACTCATTCGACGATGTCCGATACCGCACTTTCGTTTCGCCGGTTCGCCGTGCGCGGCGGCGCCGCCCGCATCGCTCGCTTTCTCCTGGGCCGGCTGGCGCTGTCGCTCGTCACGCTGTGGTTGCTGTCGATGATCGTGTTCGCGCTCGGGCAGTTGCTGCCGGGGGATATCGGCCGCGCCATCCTCGGGCCGCTCGCCGATGCGCGCGCCGTGGCCGCGCTCGATCGACAGCTCGGCGTCGATCGGCCTGTGCTGGTCCAATACGCGCAGTGGATCGGTCATTTCATTCAAGGCGATATGGGGAACTCTTTCGCCTATCGCTCGCCCGTCGCGCCATTCGTCGGCCACGCGCTGCTCAATTCGGCCAAGCTCGGCGCGCTCGCCTTTGCGATCGTCGTGCCGCTCGCCATCGCCGCCGGTGTGTGGGCCGCGCTCCACGAGGGACGCTGGCTCGATCGTACGATCATGATCGTCGGGCTATCGGCCACCGTCGTGCCCGAATTCGTCTCGTCGATTACGTTGATTCTGATCTTCGCGATCTGGTTGCGCTGGCTGCCCAGCGAAGCGGGCTACCCCGACGATGCCGGCGTACTGACCGCCTTGCGTCATCTCATCCTGCCCGCGCTGCCGCTTGTCTTCGTATTTTTCGGCTATATCGCGCGGATGGCGCGCGCGGGCACCGTCGAAGCCATCGATGCCGACTACACGCGCACAGCCGTATTGAAGGGGCTGCCCGGGCGCGTCGTGCTCATGCGTCACGTCTTGCCCAATGCATTGATGCCGACGATCACCGTCGCGGCCACCCAGCTCGGCTACATGGTGGGCGGCCTCGTGGTGGTGGAGACGTTGTTTCACTACCAAGGCATCGGCTCGCTGATCTACAACGCTGCGATGGCCAAAGATTTCCCCATGCTCGAAGCGGGCGTGCTGACGGTCGGCGTCGTCTACATGATCGCCAATCTGCTCGCGGACGCCCTGATCGTCACGCTCGATCCGCGCATGCGCTTAGGAGGTGCGACGTGAATAGCGCCACCGACGCACGCGAAGGGCCGGCGGCCAACGATCGCGCCTTGCCCTCGCCACGTTTAGAAACGTTCTATGCCCTGGCCCGCTCCCCGAGTTTCATCGTCGGGGCCGTCATCCTCCTTTTTTGGATCGCGTGCGCCCTATTCGGGCCGTTGATCGTCCCGCTCGATCCCTATGCGTCCGATCCGCTCAACTCGCTCGCGCCGCCGGACGATGCCCACTGGTTCGGCACCGATCAACTGGGCCGCGACGTCTTCTCGCGCGTGATCGTCGGCGCCCGCGATATCCTGACCATCGCGCCGCTCGCCACGCTCGTCGGCACGTTGGCCGGCACGTCGCTCGGCCTCATCGTCGGCTACTTCGGCGGGTGGCTCGACAATTCGTTAGGACGATTGATCGATGCGCTGCTCGCCTTGCCGCTCGTCGTGCTCGCTCTCGCGGCGCTGGCTGCGCTCGGCGCGTCGAACGCAACGGTCGTGCTCGTGATCGGCCTCACGTTCATGCCGATCACGGCGCGCACGGTGCGCGCCGCCGTGCTATCCGAGCGCCATCTCGATTACGTCGATGCGGCGCAGCTTCGCGGCGAAGGCGCGCTCTACATCATGTTCGCCGAGATCTTGCCGAATGTGCTGCCGCCGATCATCGTCGAAGCCACCGTTCGGCTCGGTTATGCGATCTTCGCCGTGGCGACGCTCTCGTTTTTGGGCTTCGGCATCCAGCCGCCGTCGGCCGATTGGGGCCTGGCGTTGTCCGAATCGTATGCGTTGATGACGGGGGGAGCATGGTGGACGGTCGTATTCGACGCGGCGGCGATCGCTACGCTCGTGGTCGGCGTCAATCTCATCGCCGATAGCGTACAGGGAGTATTGAACCGGTGACCCCGTCGCGCCGCACCTATCCCGCCTTTGAGCCGGCCGCCGCAGGCGCGGACGACGCGCTCGCCGTCGTGGGCCTAACGGTCTCCTATCGGGTACGCGGCCGCGATCGCGAAGTGCTGCACGACGTGACGTTTCGTGTGCGGCAAGGCGAGGCGTACGGGCTCGTCGGCGAATCGGGCTGCGGCAAATCGACCGTCGCGCTGACGGCGCTCGCCTACCTGCCGCGCAACGGCAAAATCCAAGCGGGACGCATCGCGATCGCCGGGCGCGATGTCGCCTCGCTTTCCGCCGACGCCCTGCGCGCGATGCGTGCGCACAGCGTTTCGATGGTCTACCAAGATCCGGCTCGTGCGCTCAATCCGTCACTGACGATCGGTCGCCAGGTATCGGAAGCGTTCGAAGTCGCTGGCATGGCGCGCGCCGATGCGTTCGCCGCCGCGCTCGAGATGTTGCGCCGCGTGCGGATCGCCGCGCCCGAACGCGTCATGAGCGCGTATCCGCATCAGTTGTCAGGCGGTATGCAACAACGCGTCGTCATCGCCATGGCGCTCGCTTCCAAGCCGGCGCTGCTGATTCTCGACGAACCCACGACGGGGCTCGACGCGACGGTCGAAGCCGACGTACTCGACCTCGTAGCGAATCTGCGCGAGGAATACGGCACGGCAGTGCTTTTCATCAGCCACAACTTGGCCGTGATCGGGCGCATGTGCAGCCGCGTCGGCGTGCTGTACGCGGGAAGGCTCGTAGAGGAAGGGCTGACCGACGATGTGTTCGGTGCGCCGCGCCATCCGTATACGGTCGGTCTCTTGCGTTGTTTGCCCAGCGTGGGCCGCAGCAAGGACGGGACGCCGTTGGATACGATCGCGGGCAGCTTGCCGCCGCCCGGCGCGGCCATCGCAGGCTGCGCCTTCGCGCCGCGCTGCCGCTTAGCCGACGATCGTTGCACGCGGGAAGCCCCGCCACCGCACCGCTTTCACGCCGAGCACGGACCGCAGATGGCGCGCTGCCATTATCACGAACAGGCCGCCGCATTGCCGCGCACGCTTACGGCAACCGAATCCGCCCGGACGACGGCAACGGCGCGCAAGGCCAGCCCTGCCCCCCTCGCGCTGCATGCGATGCATTTGTCGAAGACGTTCGACGCGACCGGCTCGCCGCTGCACGCGGTCGACGATGTCTCGCTCGATCTCGCCGCCGGCGAGACGCTCGGGCTCGTGGGCGAATCGGGCAGCGGGAAGACGACGCTCGCGAAATTGCTCGTCGGCCTGATTGCGCCGGACCCGGGCGCCACGCTCGAGCTCGAGGGCAAACCGCTGCCCGCGCATGTCGCGCGGCGCGACGACGAGCAGGTCAAGTCGTTGCAAATCGTATTTCAGAATCCCGATTCGGCGCTCAATCGCGCGCACTCGGTCAAGCGGCTCATCGGGCGCGCGTTATCGAAGCTCGGCGCCCTGCGCGGGCCGGCACGCGGGGCGCGCTTGGCGACGCTGGCTCAAGCCGTGCGCCTGCCCGCGCGCTATTTCGATGCGAGGACGCGGCAATTGTCCGGCGGGCTCAAGCAGCGCGTGGCGATCGCGCGCGCCTTTGCGGGCGATCCACGCGTCGTCGTGTGCGACGAGCCGACTTCGGCGCTCGACGTCTCCGTGCAAGCGGCCATCTTGAATCTGCTCACGGAGTTGCAGCGCGAGCGCGGCGTGAGCTACGTCTTCATTTCCCACGATCTGCATGTCGTGCGTTATGTGGCCGATCGCATCGCCGTGCTTTACGTGGGCAAGCTGCTCGAGATCGGCCCCGCGGGCGCGGTCTTCGACGGCCCTCATCATCCGTACACCGAGGCGCTGCTGTCGTCGATGCCGACGTTCGGCGCGTCTCGCGATTTAGCGAAAGCCCGCATTCGTCTGGCGGGCGATCCGCCCAGCGCGGCGGCGCGACCGTCGGGCTGCGTGTTCCATACTCGGTGCCCGCGCAAGCTCGGCGCCGTGTGCGAAGAGAGCGATCCGCCGTTCGCCGACGCCGGCGAGGGGCATCGCATCCGCTGCCATATCCCTGTCGTGCAATTACGGGCGCTGCAAGTCGAAACGCAAAACGCTTGAGGCAATCGAGCGCGATGCGGCCGCATCGGCCGCGCCTCGTTTCTCGTTTCTCGTTTTCTCGTTTGTCTGTTTCCGCTCATTGCGCGAGTAGCGATGCGTTTCAGCGATGAAACGCTTTTGGCCGCTTTGCGCCTTCCCGCAGTGCTCGCCGATGTGCGAGCCCATATGCGACGCGGCGCGGCGTCCGATGGCATGGTTATCGCGAAAACACCCACGCATGGCGCGTGACCGACGCGCGCCCGGCAAGCAAGCGTCCGAGTGAGATCGCGACCGCTGGCGTGTGCGCTTTCGCACAGTGCGATCGTTCAATGATCGACGCCATGTGATCTCGCCCGGATCGTGCGCGGGCAACCATGTTCGCCTCTGGGGCGATGGGAGTACGACGACATTCGAGCGCCGTTCCCAGCGGGGAGATCACGATGAAGACCACACGAGTTAGTAAGGACTCCTATCTTTTTTCCGGGACGCTGAAAGCGACGGCCGGTGCGGTCCTGATTCTTCTTGCAAGCGGCGCACATGCCGGTTCGTTCGCGGATCTGATGGGACGATGGATGATGGAGACGAGCGCCACGATGCAGGCGGCCACGGCCAACTCAAGCGATTCAGGCGCACCTCAGACGGCAAAGCTGCAAGATGCCGCGCCGTTCGACGCGTCTTCTTTGGCCGCCAACTCAAGCGCCAACGAGACGAATTCGGCGCCGACGTCGGTCAGCGCAACGTGCCATGGTGCGGCCGATAACTCGCACTGTGTCGATCCGAGCAACGATGCTGCGACAAGCGGAATCGGGGGATCGGGCGACGGCAGTTCGGCCAGCGGCGATGGCAGCGGCGGGTCGAGCAATGGCGGCGCGTTCGGCGGCGGACGCGGAGGCGACGGCGGCGCCGCGGCGGGCGGACCGGGGCAAGGCGGGACGTCGAGCGGCGGGGGCACGGGAAACAACGGCGGGGGAAAAGGGAACGGCGGAACCGGCGGGAGCTCCGGCGGGCATAGTGGTTCTAGCGGTTCTAGCGGTTCTAGCGGTTCTAGCGGTTCTAGCGGTTCTAGCGGTTCTAGCGGTTCTAGCGGTTCTAGCGGTTCTAGCGGTTCTAGCGGTTCTAGCGGTTCTAGC
>Ga0157369_10004741_pt1 | contig 15978 bp, 10 predicted proteins | sample C25metaG_FD_113461 | JGI IMG/M metagenome (GOLD analysis project Ga0157369, IMG submission 113461) | Corn rhizosphere microbial communities from Kellogg Biological Station, Michigan, USA - C2-5 metaG | ecosystem: Host-associated > Plants > Roots > Rhizosphere > Soil | place: USA: Michigan... | reverse complement strand
TGCAAATGAAAAACTAACCCTTATCTTTACCCTAACGAACGTTCTTTATGGCATCGAAAAGGTGCAAAACGGAAAACAGCCAAAAACTTGAAAACTTTGTGGCAGCCAATACGATTATGGCGCAAGGTTCTATGACCCGGTAATCGGAAGGTGGACGAGTGTTGATCCATTAGCTGAGAAAACAAGGAGGTGGAATAGTTATAATTACGGTTCAGATAATCCTATAGGACGGATCGATCCCGATGGTATGGCTGATGAAGCTGTGAATAAACCTACTCCAAAAGAAGCAGCAGCAATTGCGGCTGATGTTTATAAAAAAGTTGGTGGTAAACTTCCTGGAGGTTGGGTTCGCTCAAGTGCTAAATCTGGCATTAAATATAATGATGATAAAACAGGTCTTCAATCAGGACTTTATCAACGACCGAAAGCTGATGGAAGTATTGAGTACGTTTATGCTACTGCTGGTACAAACGATGCGCAAGATGCTAAACAGGATGCAACTCAATTAGTTGGACAATCTACACAACTGCAACAATCTGTCGGTATTGCGACAACTTTAAATACGGATCTAAGAAATAGTGAATTAACATTTGTGGGTCACTCATTAGGAGGAGCCGATGCAACCGCAGATGCAATGGCAACTGGACGGGATGCAATTACATTTAATGCTGCTGGCTTAAGTAGTGCAACTATATCAAATCTCAAATTAAATCAAGGTGCTAACATTGATACTTATAGAGTAAACGGTGAAATAGTTGGAGCTGCACAAGGGCTAATAGGAATACAATCACAGGGTACTATGCATATGTTAGGTGGAGGGTTAGGAAACTCCTTTATGGGGCAAGTGATGTCAACTGCGACAGAGTTGACGAAACCCATGCCTATACAGTTTATGGACGCTGTAAGAGGAATAATGCTGCATTCGATAGATACTGTAAACAAATTAATGGGGAATTAATATGAATAAGGGGTATGTGGTTTGTGTTGCAATAGTAGCATCTTGCCTAATGATTAATGGTTGCTCTTTTAATGGTGGAGACTTACTGGGAGTGGATATACGTTTATTTAAGGGAACTTCATGGGCCTTAGCTAAAGCAGTGAAAGACGATGATACTGCCAAAATAAAACAAATTATAGCAGAACATAAGGTGTCAGTTAATTACCAGGAGCCTAAGTTTGGAGAAACACTATTATTGTGGGCAGTGTGGACAAACCATTACAAATCAGCTAAAGTCCTGTTGGAATGCGGTGCTGATCCGAATATGCAAAGTTACGGTGATGGTAATTCACCTTTTACTTATGCTGCTGATAAGTTCGAAACATCAGATTATGTGAAGCTACTTTTGGTTTACAAAGCCAATCCGAATGCCGTTACGAAAAATGATAGTACAAATATGTTTTGTACACCATTAATTACGGCTGCTTACTGTAGATTAGAAAGTGTAAAACTTTTAGTAAATGCGGGGGCAAATATTAATTACACAGCAAAAAACTATCGATGTGCTCTGCTTTCTGCACTGCAATTTAAAAAAGTAGACATTGTTAGATATTTACTAATTGATAAGGGTGCAAACTTCAATAAGCCTTTTGGGAAAACCATTGATGGCAAAAGTATTATGATAACAGATTTGCTTAGGGATTGGTTATTTCCACTAAATTCTAGTGAGTATAAAAATAAAATGGAAATAGTAGCCTTTTTAAAAACACGGGGGATGGACTACAGTAAAGCGGCTATTCCACGACACTATTATAAGCATTATACGAAAGATTATTTAAGTAAGTATTAGTTAGTACAACAAAGGTATTCTGAATAGCGGCCTCCTCTGCTTGGAGCCAGTTTTCCGTCCTAGCAGGGTCTCCGAAGGGACCCTGCGTTGTAGGGCATAAATTTGTGATCTTGCTGTAAGCTTCACTTCTCACTAGGACCAAGTTGTCGATAAGCAGCGGTAAAGGCAACAGTGAGTGAATTATATGCAAATGCGACGGAGCCGGCCCGTATTAAGCTTACGCTCATGCTGAACGTTTATTATCACCACTAAATGTATTTTAGCTCCATCAAAAGTAGCCTTTCTTATTTTTTTGCATTAGGTTTAAAAGGCGCGTCTCTTCAATTTATAGGGGATAGAATTAGACGTCAAGTTTTTTTGTCTATAACTTTCTCTTGACATCATAAAATTTAAATATTAGCTTAGACTGGTCCTTTTCACAATGAAGAAACAACCTATACTGAATAAAAAACTTAAAGCCTATACGTTAACGGAAGTTCTTGTAGTACTGGTGATTATCGGGATACTGGTATTGCTGGCCCTTCCTAATTTGCTTCCCTTAATTACCCGCGCTAAAAGTACCGAAGCCAAAGTACAGCTGGAACATTTGCAACTGCTGGAAAAGAATTACTTCTACGAACATTCCAAGTATACCAAAGATTTGAATGAACTGGGTTTCATCCAGGAACCGTTGAGTACCGACAGTAAGGACGGCCGGGCCAATTACCGCATTGAAATTACGGATGCCACCAACACTACTTTTACAGGAAAAGCTACAGCTGTTGTTGATTTTAATGGCAATGGCACTTACAACGTTTGGCAAATCGACCAGGACAAGAATTTAAAAGAAGTAACTCCGGATTAATGTGTTGACGCTTAAAGTGCTTTCGTTGCTCCTGCTGGCCATAATCTTTTGGGAAGATATGCGTTATCGTGCCGTTCATTGGTCCCTGTTCCCGCTGCTTGCAGTTATGCTCACAGGCACTTACTTAACGTCACACGACGGATTAAATACCTTAATCATGAACGCAGGTTCTAACATTGCCTTCCTCGTTCTGCAATTTATTCTAATTACGCTATACTTTTCTATCCGGCAGAAAAGCAGGGTAAATGTGTTCAATAACCTTATTGGCTGGGGTGATGTGCTGCTGCTGCTTGCCATTTGCTTTTACTGCTCGCTGCTTAATTTTATTGGCTTTTACCTGTTGAGCCTTTTGCTGATCCTAGCGGGATGGATAACCTATCGGTTGATTTTCAGTAAAGGGAGCAAGCAGATCCCATTAGCAGGCCTGCAGGCCCTCCTGTTTGCCGGTACGGTTGCTGTCTCATGGTTTCACAGCGGTATCGATCTGACGCAGGATGATTGGTTACTTAATATTTGGGTAAAATGAGCGAGCTGGACCACGAAATTATTATCGCCGCTGAACAGCTTCATCTGTTAACCAAAGATCAAGCCTGGCATTACCGGATTTTGCCCGAAAGGCTGAACAACGGTCTGCTCCGGCTTTATTGCGAGGAGTCAGCAGACCTCGATAATTTGACGGGGGAACTAGAGATCCTAACCGGTCATCAGGTTACGCTAATACCGTTGACTGCCGAACAAATAGCCAGATTGCTCTCCAAATATTACATACGCGACAGTAGTATACAAGGTAGTACGGAACTGCATTTATCCCAGCAGGCCGACGATTTCCTGCTGGAACTGATCAATGAAGCCCGAAACTTGAAGAGCAGCGATATTCACATCGAAAGCTATGAAAACAAGTGCCGGGTGCGGATACGGATTGACGGAATGATGGTAGAACGGTACCTGCTCAAAAGAGAGGAATACCCTGCCCTGATCAACAAGATCAAGATTCTCTCTAACCTCGATATTGCAGAAAAAAGGCTCCCGCAAGACGGGCGTATCAATTTCAAATTCCGGGACCAGCAGTTTGATATCCGGGTATCTGTACTACCGACGCTGCACGGAGAAAAAGTGGTGCTGCGTTTGTTAAGCAATGATGCCACCAATATCGATCTCAACAAGCTAGGCTTCTCAGCTTTCGACCTTGATAATTACCTGCAAGGTGCGAAGCGGCCGAACGGTATCCTGCTCATCAGTGGGCCTACAGGCTCCGGTAAAACAACGACCCTTTATGCGACTTTAAAACTGCTGAACAAGGAAACCCGCAATATCCTCACCATTGAGGACCCAGTGGAGTATACCCTCGAAGGAATCAACCAGGTGCAGCTGAAAGAAGCCATCGGCCTTAATTTTGCGGCAGCATTAAGAACCTTTCTCCGCCAGGACCCCGACGTGATCATGGTGGGCGAGATCCGGGATACGGAAACAGCCAATATGGCGATCCGGGCAGCGCTGACCGGTCACCTGGTTTTGTCCACTATCCATACCAACTCGGCCTGGGGCACGGTTTCACGCCTCATTGATATGGGGATTCCACCATTCCTGGTTGCCGGAACGCTGAACACTACGGTGGCCCAACGATTGGTGCGCTTACTTTGTCCGCATTGTAAAAAACAGGAGGCTTTTGATACCGCCCTTTATCCGAAACAATTTAAAGCTTTCAGCAATGTTAAAGATCATTGTCTGCCTAACGGCTGCGAGCAATGCTACTATACCGGTTATAAGGGCAGAAAGGCTGTTTATGAAGTAATTCCTATCGACCAGGATTTGGCTTTCGAAATCAAAAATGCAAACATGTATATCCAGGACCAGCTTGCCGAACGCGGCGTGCGTACTTTGGCTGAGAACGCTTTTCAGCTTTTTGCCGATGGCTTAACTTCGCTCGAAGAGATTTATCCCCTGTTATTTAACTATTAGATCCGATGCTTAAACCTTTATTCACGGCTTTTTTTCTGACTTTACTGATTCCTTTTTTTGCACTTGCCCAGCAGCAAAGCCGGGTAGGTGTGTTACAACACCGTCTTGATAGCCTCGCTAAAATTGTTCCTGGCTTAAATGAAAATGTTCAGATTGCTGTGAGCGGAGCCTCTTTGAAGGATTACCTCAACGCGCTGGCCCGGTCCAATGATCTGAATATTAACGTTGATCCCACCTTGGATTTTAAAGTTAATAACAGTATCAGCAACGTCAGCGCCAGTAATATCCTGCTGTTCCTCTGTCAGAATTATAACCTCGACCTTTCTTTTATTGGTTCGATCATCGTGGTTAAACCGTATAAAGATCCGGCATTGAATGTTAAACCGGCCCCCAAAGCTATTAATGTTAAATACAACCAATTAGGCAATACTCTTTCGCTCGAACTTAATAACGATAGCCTGGTAGCGGTCAGCCATAAGATCACCGCGCTAAGCGGCAGAAACATCATCATTCCGCCTGCGCTTCAGGCCAAAATGGTTTCAGCCTTTATTACTAATGCACCTTTTGATGTAGCCATGGAGAAACTGGCTTATGCCAATGAGCTCAAAATGGTGAAAACGAGCGATAATTTCTATCTGTTCCAGCCGCTTGAAGAAGGCGAACAACTCTATGTGAATGGCGACCGCAATACGGCAGTCCGTAAAACCTTTAAAGCATCAGGACCTTCGGGCGGAGGCAATGCCGGTCTGTTTTCCCGCATGGTTAACGGACAGAAATTAATTTCGGCCGATGCCACAGGCTCTTCTATCCTCGATCTGGTTAAAATGGCCTCCCAGGAGATGAATAAGAGCTATTTCCTTTATTCTGATATCAAGGGCACCATCACTGTCCATGCGAGCGAACTGAGTTATGAAAACTTTTTGTCACTGCTTTTCAAAGGGACCGAATACACCTTCAGGGAGGAAAACGGCGTATACCTGATCGGTGACCGGAAACTCGAAGGCCTGCGAAGCTACCGCGCCGTCCAGCTCCAGAACCGTTCCATAGATACGGTAATGGCGATGATCCCCACAGATTGGCGTAAAGGGGTAGAGATTAAAGAATTGCGGGAACAAAACACGCTCCTTCTGGCCGGTTCTAAGCCGCAGATAGAAGAAATAGAAAGTTTTATTAAGCAGATAGATTTATTGGTGCCGATGGTGCTCATTGAGGTAACCATGTTCGACGTACACAAAAGCCGTACGGTGGCCACCGGTATTTCGGCCGGCGTTTCAGATAGCGTGAAGACGGGAGGTACAATATTGCCGGGAATGAACTTTACGTTCAGTGCCAGTTCAGTCAATTCCTTTTTAAACACCATCAGTAGAGCGACGTCCATTAACTTAGGGCACGTCGTCCCTAATTTCTATGTCTCCCTGAGCGCGCTGGAGTCGTTAGGGAATATTGATGTACGATCCATACCGAAACTATCCACGCTGAATGGGCACTCCGCTACCATGAGTATCGGCAATACCCGTTACTACAAGAATACAACCGCCAATGTTATCCCAACCGCGGCGACATCCACTACCATTTCTTCAAGCACCTATATCGAAACCAAGGCCGATATGACGATTAATATCAAGCCCATCGTTTCCGGAGATGATGAAGTAACGCTGAGGATTAACGTGGACATATCTGACTTTACGGCTAATCCAACTGATGGACCGCCACCCAAATCAACAAGTAAGTTCGAGTCGATTGTTCGGGCGCATAATGAAGATATGATCGTACTGGGGGGTATTGAAAGAACAGAGACAGATGACACCGTGTCGGGCTTTCCGATCCTCTCTAGGATTCCCATCCTGAAATATATTTTTAGTAATAAAAACAGGACAAAGTCGAAAGTGGTAACCGTGCTATTTATTAAACCTACAATTATCCGATAAAGTAATGTTGCGTCAGTATTACAGGATAGGTAAAGCAATTGGTCTGCACGTTCACTTGTCCGGTGACGAGGGATGGACCGTCAGCGGTTGCACCGTAGCGATCAATGGTAATAAACTGGATATTGAACAGAAAGCGGTTTTACCAAAAGGGTTAGAAGAGCTTTCTAAAAAGATAACCGCTTCCGTGCCTGTAGCCTTAAACCTGACTGGCAAGGGGATTTTGATTAAGAAAATTGAAAGACAGGAAGACTTAACAGATGCCAGCATATCAAAAGTACTGCCCAATGCTAAGGCTGAGGATTTCTATATACAGAATTTTCAAACCGGTGAGTCCTCATTTGTGGCTTTGATTCGCAGAACGGAAGTCGATAAATGGATCACGCGTTTAGAACAAGCCGGTTTCCAGGTTATCCTGATCAGTCTGGGACCGTTTGTATTACAGCAAATACGTCCGCAATTAAATGTTTATGAAAACCAGCTGATAGCTGACGGTTATCAGATTGCGTATAACCAGCGGGGCGACTGGCTCTCTTACGCTTATAACGCAGAAAATAAAGCAGCGTTTCCGCTCAAGATCGGTGAGGAAAAGCTTGAGGAGCAGTTACTGATACCTTATGCTGCTGCCTTTCAACTCGCTTTATCGCCGGATTTATTGCCGGTTTCAGCAGATGTGCCGACTGTTGAAGCAAGCTATCAAAGAAAACTGGCTGACAAACAACTCAAGGTAAATGCGGCGGCGGTCTTATGCGGCTTTTTTGTATTGCTGCTACTCAATTTCGTTCTCTTCTCCTACCTGCACGGGCAAAACCAACAACTCGCTGATACGGTAAGCCGTAATAGCCACGATTTGAGCGATGTGCAAAAGCTGAGTCAGCAGGTAGTAAACAAAGAGGCGCTGGTCAAAAAGATGGGTTGGGAAGGCAATATCAAAAAGAGCAGTTTGATCGACCAGGTAGCGCAGCTATTGCCGCCGGACATCAAATGGGAAAAGATCAGCGTTGATCAATCCCTGCCACTGGCATCCGGCGAGAACAAGGAGCCGCAGTTTGCAGAAAAACAGATTTTAATTACAGGTTATGCAGATCGTATTATTCCGGTGAACGAATGGATGGCCCGGATCAAGACCAGGCCATGGGTAAAAGATGTTCAGTTGGAAAACTATACCTTCAATAACGAGCTTAACACCGGGCAATTTAACATCAGGATTAACTACTGAGCCAATGAAACAGCTGATCGACAAAAAATACCTGTTGCCGGCAGGAACCATACTGCTGCTGCTGATTTGCTATCGCTTTGCCTTCCGCAATACTATAGAAGAGTGGCGGCTCAACAGTAAGTTAAAAACTGAACTGCAGCAGGCAGGCGATCTGTCCTATCAGCCAGATTTTATGGCCAGGAAAGGGCGGAATCTATCCCTTATCCTCAGCGGCTTCAAAGTTGATACTGCTTCCTTCCGCGTGGCCGTTGTTAACCAGATCGCCTCCATCGGCGAGCAGGAAAACGTAAGATTAGCCGAAGTTCCCACCCAGGAAGCGATTTATCATACTGATCATTTTATTATCCAGCGGTTAAAACTGGAAGGCGACTTTTTTTCGCTGCTCAAGGTTCTGCATAAACTCGAAAATGCAGACCATACAGGCTTTTTACGCTCGGTAGAAATCAAAGTGGTTAAGCAGCATACGGCCAAAGGCGAATTTCAGAAGCTGGTGATGGAAGTGGCGGTGGAGATTGTGAAAGGCGGGTTTTAAACTTGAGTAGCTTTCGTTGTTCTTATTTCTATTACCTCTATCAAAATCATTGTTATAGACTTTATGTAGTCTTACTCTTTATTTTATTTGTTTCTATTAGGGTATTAGGGTTTGTTTAATAATTTATTAAATTTTAATCTTTAGTTGTTTTGATAAAATCCTTTTTTTAATATTGTCATAATCTACAACCCATATTGCAATGAATACATGTTAGCGAACCATATTAAGGCTTTCTAGAAAACTAGATAGAAGCCGTTTGATTTATCATTCATTCTAATTAATCTTCTTAGCTTTTAACAACCTTTTCCTTTTCCAAGATGAAATTGAAGCGCCTCAGCTTTTGCTGCTCTCTGCTACTCTTATTTTATTCTAAACTTCTTTTTGCTCAAGAGAATAAGATCGTAAGTGTAGGTCAGTTTACCGGAACACCCAATGTAGTTATTCCATTATACACCGTTCGTAGCGGCGGAGTGTCTATGCCGATCAATCTAGTTTATACCGGTACCGGTGTTAAAGTTCAGGATGTGGAAGGGCTGGCAGGGATGAACTGGAACGTTACCGTTGGTGGTACAATATACCGGGAGGTCCGTGGCCTCCCCGATGATTGCAAGCAAAATCAGGCAGGCGCTGCCCGGCTTGGATGGCTATACAATACTAACGGCACGAAGATCAATAACTTCGCAATCGCAAACAATTCCTCAGATCTCACTTATATCAATAATAATTTCTCTGATCTTTCGGATACAGAGCCGGATATTTTTCATGTAGCTGCCCCTGGTTTAAACTGCAGCCTGGTATTTGATAATAACCATATACTTCAGACAATTCCATATCAGGATTTGAAAGTAAGTTATACTACAGATACGAATGGAATGATTACATCATTTACTATCAGAAATGATAAGGGCCTAACTTATACTTTTGATGGCTACGAGACGACTACATCCACATCATTTCCAGCTTCTCCGGCTTTTTTCAATCAGCGCCATCAGCAATATGCAGGAGCTGTATCTGTCGCGGGCATTGTTTATAACAGCAGTTGGAAAATATCGTCAATTACTGATGATGCTGGTAACCAGCTATTCGTCGATATGAACACTTTGGGAGAAGGTATGCCGAATCACTCAGATTACCTTAACTTTTCTACCGATTCTATAAGTCTTTATGCAGGCACGTCTTCGGGAGGCGTTTCACCAGCCACTCAATATGCTGTTACATCATCATATTGGCCGATGTCTCCGGCTGCGATTTCTATTGTAAACGCAAGATCAATTAATACAGTAATCCATGTATACTCGTCTCTCAAAACGCATACTAACATACCCTTAATCGACTCAATAGTTGGTTATGGTCAGAAGATACAGTTTTCGTATCTTTCTGCTACTGGCCGACTCTTTTTGCAATCAGTGAGCTTTGTTAATGATTGCGGCCAAACATCGAAGTATCAATTTAGTTATACAGGATATGATATAAATCCGTCCACTGGCACCTATACTATCCCATTGCCAGATTCAGCCTCCACGCAGATTGACTATTGGGGTTATTATAACAAAAGCTCGGCAACAACACTTGTTCCCCAAGTTTATGTTAATCCCTCCAATCCATCCTATGAGCGTTACAGGCTCTTCAATCCTGGCAGTGCATCATCCAGCTATCCTTATCTGCTTAGTGGCGCAGACAGGAGCGCCAACTCTTCTGTTGTCGCTGCTGGTTGTCTAAATACAATTACCTATCCCAATGGAGGAACCACGACGTTAACCTTCGAATCTAATGATTTTTTTGATAATACGTCGCAAGCTGTCATTCAGGGTGGTGGCGTTCGAATAAAGCAGATCACAGATTATGATGGTATAAACTCCGCAAATAATATCGTGCGGAACTATTCCTATGTAGATCCCTCAACAGGCTTGTCAAGCGGGAAACCGATAGCGTTGCCAGTCTTTGCCTTTACGACGCCGTATACAGGAACAGCCACCGGCGCAACGCAATGGAATCTGTCCACTGTCAGATCAACAACCAATCTTTCTCATGAGGACAATACCATAATTTATGGATATGTAAAAGAAAGCATGACTAATGCCGGAAGTACCGTTTATCAATTCAAGACTCCCGCAACAAGCTGGGATAGCAGTGCCTCTCCGGATTGGAGTCCTACAATTACCCAAATGCAGTGTTCCGGCTGTTCGTCGATGGGCTTGGTAAGTCCGGATAAAAATACTTATCCGTTCCCAATGAATCCCAACTTTGACTTTGAGCGGGGGCTTATTGTTAAGGCAACGAATTATACAGATGCGGGACAGGAGGTAAGCGAATCAAATTATACTTACAATCGCTCTGGATCTCCTTTACTGGCAACCGGTTTTAATTTTGATGTAAATGGTACTGTCACTTCATATGCGAAATATAACGTCCTGACAACAACCGAGGAGCTCTTGTCGCAACTCAGTAAGAAGGTTTACGACTCACAGACGCTGAGCCAACCGCAGCAGACAAGCGTCACTTACACTTATGGCAGTGCATTCCATAAGCTGCCAACGCAAGAGCAGTCAACAGGGAGTGATGGCACCGTGCAAAACAAATATATTAAGTATTCAAAAGATTATAGTGTTTCCGTCGGGAGCGACTCTACCACCAACGCCCTATACCATCTGCAACAGCTCAATGTTAACGTGCCTATTGAAACGTATAATCAGCTGACCAAGAACGGAGCAACAACAACTGTGGCAGGCAGCCTCACTAAATATCAGACCGTTAATCCTACAGGATCTGCTTATCTATATCTACCTGTGCAGCGCCTGAAACTTAGCGCTGCGAACGGCATTAGCAACTTTCAACCCTCAACAATATCAGGAGGTTTTGTTAATGACTCCCGATACACGGCTGTTGAAAATGATCAGGCTTATGACTTTGCCGGGGCTCTTTTAACCGGTGATGATAATTACAAACATGTAAAAACTATAATAACTGATCATGTGTCGGGCCTCGCTGTCGCGACGGTTTCAAATGCCGCTTATAACGAAATTGCGTATAACGACTTTAATACAGACGCCCCCGGTATTGGATTTACAAAGAGCACGTATAATTACACAACGGCGAGCAGAAGCGGACTCAATGCACTTTCACTAGAAGCTGGCGGCGTATTAAGCAAAACGCTTACTAAAAATGCACTGGCGAACAATTATATATTTTCAGCGTGGATTAATTCCTCAGTAAGTGGTTCTATAACCCTTACCTTGACCAATAGCAGTGGCCAGAGTGCAAGTTACACATTGCCATACGGTAACACGGCTGCTAGTTGGAACTATTATGAGGTAAAGGTTCCGGTTACCAATATGGTTGGAAACTTTACGGTACAATTTCAGAGTAATGCCGCCATAACAATTGACGACGTATTGTTTTATCCCGAAACCTCTGAGGTTACCTATAATGGCTATGACCCGCTTACGATGCTGAAAACTTCAGAAACAGGAACAAATGGTACCGCGAACTATTATACATATGACTCCTTTGGTCGTTTGCGTTTTGTATATGATCAAAATAAACAAATTGTAGCAAAAAAGGCGTATATAAGCAACAGTGGATACCAAAGCTTTAACTTAATAGATTATTCCGGTCCTTCTACTGCAACCACTGGGGTGTCAAACTCATTTAGCGTTTTGACCGGGCTCTCGTCTTCTTGTGATGTGGAAGGCCTATCAGCTACATGGAATTTTGGTGATGGTACCACAGGCACTGGCCTAACACCATCACATACTTATACATCGGCAGGTACTTTCAATTATTCGGTTGCTATAACATCCCCTTATTACGGTCAGCGTGTCATTTCCGGCAATACCGTAGTAGTTTCTCCACCTCCGGCTCAGAGCATTCCCTTGTATTATTATGAGAACGCAGGCTCATCAAAGATCACGTCTTTGCAGTTTTATCAGGCTACTACTTTAGTTTATAGCTTTAGTGAATCAGATCTTCTGGCCGGTAAAACTATACTACAAGGTAATTATTCCATAAAGGTCAATTTCAGTAAGCTGGGAACCACTTTTAAAAGTATTTCCTATACCGACGGAAATACCCTTTCGGGGTGTTTTCCATCAACAACAACAAGTCCTGCAACTATAAGCCTTGATCTAACGAATAGCAATTCCATCAGTTTTACTGTGGATACCGCTACTTGTCTTAATTAACCATATACTCGACCGACACCTAACGTATTGAAACAATGTATCACAAATTTCATATCGCCCTGGTCCTGTTTTTCATTGCCGGAATTTATCAACAGCTTAAAGCGCAAAACCCGGTATATGTACAGCAAGAAGTGATCAAAGTAGCTAATATAACTTCAAGTAATCAAATATTTGGCCTGAATGTTACCCAGAAGCAGACCACAAGAACGTATACAGATGGATTGGGTCGGCCCATTCAAACGGTAGCTGTCCAGGCCAGCCCTTCACAGAAGGATATTGTGCAGCCGATTGCTTATGATGCGCTGGGAAGACAAACGACCAGCTACCTGCCTTATGCCACCACAAATACCGACGGCAGCTATCATAGCGCCGCAATCACAGAACAGGCGGGTTACTATAACAATGGCCTGTCTGATAAGGTTATGGATGACAGTGCACCGTGGAGCCAAAAGGTATTTGAGAATAGCCCTTTGCAGCGGCTTTTGCAATCAGGAATGGTGGGAAGTGGTTTTCAGGCCGGCCAACATTATAAGTCTGTCAATTATCGGAGCAATACTGCCGCCGACAATGTGGTGCTTTGGGGAACTGACGGCAGCTATCAAAACACTTATCCTGCGAATACGCTTTCTGTAACAGACGCTACAGACGAGGACGGTGCTGAAACGTTGAGTTTTACCGATATGAATGGCCGGACGGTGCTTAAACGACAACTTGCTAATGCTACCGTTCATGGCGTTTCGGAAACTTACTTTGATACTTATTATATTTACAACATGGCAGGGCTGCTGAGCTATATTGTTCAGCCAAAAGCGGTGGCCAAAATGATTCAAGCAGGTACATGGAACTTGAGCCAATCTAATATTAGCACCTTGATTTTTAAGTTTGCTTATGACGACATGGGCAGATTGGTAGAAAAGACCGTTCCCGGCTCAGGCATAGTTTATATTGTATACGATCCGCTAAACAGACCTGTACTGGCTCAGGACGCAAACCTAAGAACAACCAATAGTTGGAATTATATTAAGTATGATGCGAAAGGAAGGGCGATCAGCCAGGGTATTTATACGGACAATACAAATACAGACAGATCCAGCATGCAAGGCGTTGTGAATGGGCTTAATTATACTAACTATTATGAATCCAGAAGCAATAGTCCCTCTACCGGGTATTACACCAACGTATGCTTCCCGACCTCAAGTATTCAGGACCTGGCTTACAGTTATTTTGACGACTATGACCTCGATCAAAATGGTACAGCGGACTATACTTACAGTACGCAATCATTAACCGGCGAGTCAACGCCGACAACGTTAACGCGGGGGTTACTTACTGTCGTTAGAAAGCGAAGCGTCGGGGATGGCCTTAATAATGTCTGGATGACTAGTGTAGTATTCTACGACGCCAAGAACCGGCCCATTCAAACCCAGGCAAACAATCATCTCGGTACGACTTTGTCAGATGTTAGTACAACGGTAGCAGATTTCACCGGCACACCGACAATTACAAAAGTGACAAAGGTAGTCAATTCGGTATCAACTACGGTGCAGACCACTTTTACCTACGATCATATGAACCGGGTAACAGCTATTGATCAGAACTATAATGGTGCTGCAGCCATCCGGATTGGTGCTTACACTTATAATGAGATGGGGCAACTTATTAATAAAAAACTGGGAGTTCAAAGCACAACTAATGCTCCGGCAAGCCTTACCCTCAACAGCACATACAGTGGAACCAATTCGTTTACAGCTACACAAAGTATTGTACTCGACAGCGGTTTTGTTGCACCGTCTGGTTCCACTTTTTCAGCTTCCATTGTACAGGCGTGCCTGCAATCAGTGGATTTTAGATACAATATTCGCGGCCAGTTGCTAAGTATCAATAACAGTACGCTGACGAATGATGGTGTTAAGAACAACGACAGCAATGACCTCTTTGGTATAGAAATGCTCTACGATCAGGTTGACAACACGCTCAATAACACGGCTTATTTCAGTGGTCGCGTTTCGGCAGTGAGGTGGATGTCACGGGATGGTAGCGGTAATTTGACTAGTGAGCGGAGCTATAAGTATTCTTATGACGTATTGAACAGATTTACCGCCGCTACTTATGCGGACAGGCCATCCGGCGGAGCCTGGGGTAATAACGGCGGATTTGACGAAAATGGTATTACTTATGACGAAAACGGTAATCTTCTGACCCTCCAACGTAACTCATCTACAGTCGGTGGTAGTTCCCCGGTTCAAATTGATAACCTTACCTATACCTACGACGAGACGAACAACCCTAACCGTTTGCTTTCCGTTAGCGACGGCACAAGTTCAAACTATACGGGGGCGGGCTTTATTAATTATACGGGGAGTAGTAACCCATATGGATACGACAATAGTGGCAGCGGCAACCTTACCCAGGATAATTATAAGGGCATGACGCTCGATTATAATGTGTTGAATAAAACCAATAAAATCACCATTACAACAGCTACAGGCAGGTATATAAAATATACTTACGACGCTTCCGGGAAGATTTTGCGAAAGGATCAGTATGATAATAACGCAATTATCAAAACAACTGATTATATTGACGGCTTTGTATACGAGAACGGTTCTTTGACATTGTTCCCAACCCCAGAAGGGCGGGTTCGTAATGAAAGCGGCACATTAAAGAATGAGTACATAATAGCTGATCAGCAAGGCAATGCCCGGATCAGCTTTGAGGATAACGGTAGTGGAACAGCCGTGATCAGGCAGGAAAATAGCTATTATGCCTTTGGTATGGTTATGCCGAATTCTGTTGTGAGCACCCCAACACAACCGAATAGGCAATTGTACAATGGCGGTAGTGAGTGGCAAAATGATTACGGTAATTTACCCGACTATTACCAGACCTTCTACCGCAATTACGATGCTGCGCTCGGCCGGTTCGTGGCAGTAGATCCTAAAGCCGAATCAGCAGAATCGCTTACCACCTACAACTATGCCGGTAATAACCCTGTAATGTTCAACGATCCCTTGGGTAATATTAAGATTCCTGCATGGCCGGGAATTGGTTATTCGGACCTTATATGGCAAATAATCGCAGGTGGAAACCTTGCTGACGTAAATGGCGGTGGTGGTGGCGGAGGATCTTCGGTAGATCTCGCTGCCCAGTCAGATGCGAATCAATCCTTTTTCAACAAATTAGATAACGAATACCTTCTCGACCGAGCTAAATCAGGAGATCCAGAAGCATTAGAAGAATATGGAAGGAAATATGGCGAAACCTGGATTTCTAAATGGAATCCTTTTGCTGGACCACAGATTACTCAACAGGAATGGGAGGCCGCTGGAGGAGATGCTTCCAAACTTAAATCAAACAAAAATTATCAGTTTTACGCCGGAGCGTACGAATTCGTTAAAGTTGCGTCTGATGCCAATCAGGGGGGTGATCCTGCTGGGTTGAAAGATTTTGTGGCAATTGCATCAGGTGAGGCAGCCGGTAATAGAGCCGCTGCAAGAGCAATAGGAAGTGTTTTGTTAAATAGATTAGATG
>Ga0157369_10004740_pt1 | contig 15981 bp, 18 predicted proteins | sample C25metaG_FD_113461 | JGI IMG/M metagenome (GOLD analysis project Ga0157369, IMG submission 113461) | Corn rhizosphere microbial communities from Kellogg Biological Station, Michigan, USA - C2-5 metaG | ecosystem: Host-associated > Plants > Roots > Rhizosphere > Soil | place: USA: Michigan... | reverse complement strand
CCGGCGGGCGCCCGCCCGCCGATCACGAGCAACGGCACACCGTTCATCCACGCCGTCGTGACGGCCGAGACGCCGTTGGTGATGCCGGGGCCGGCGGTCAGCACGGCAAGACCCGGCCGGCGGGTCAGCCGGGCATAGGCCTCCGCCGCGAAGGTCGCGGTCGCTTCATGCCGCACGTCGACGAGCGGCATCGGGGGATCGGCCTGGACGGCTCCGTCGTACAACGGGAAGACGTGCGCACCCGACAGCGTGAACATGACCTCGACGCCATGAGCCCGGGCGACCGCAACCGCATGCTCGCCGACGTGACCGGTCAACTTGTCCGCCATGCGCTGACCCTAGTAACCCCGCACTTCGGTATCGGACGGACCACGACACGCCGACGGCGACGGCGTGTCGTGGTCGAGGCGATACCGAAGTCGCGGGTGGTGGGGCGGGGGTGGGCGAGGGTAGGTCGCGGACAATGAATCCGTGCCGACGATGGATGAGCTGCTGGTCGAGCACGGCGTTGCGACCGCCGATGCCGACCTGCTGCATCGCCTGGTCGGCGAGTGGCAGCTGCTGGCCGACCTCTCCTTCGCCGACCTGCTGCTCTTCGTGCCGGTCACGCTGGACTGTTTCGTCGCGGTCGCGCAGATCCGTCCCACCACAGGACCGACCGCCTACCAGGACGACCTCCTCGGGCTCGTCGTCGACGCCGCAGACCGGCCGCAGCTGCCGCAGGCGATGCTCGAGCGGCGGATCGTGCGCGAGGGCGATCCCGTCTGGGTGGAAGGTGTGCCTGTTCGCGAGGAGGCGGTGCCGGTCGTCGACGGCGACCGGATCATCGCGGTCATCGCGCGGGACACGAATCTCGCCACTGCCCGCACGCCCAGCCGGCTCGAGATCGCCTACCTGCGCAGCGCCAACGACCTCGCGCAGATGCTCACCGACGGCACCTGGCAGGACGCACTGACCGGAGCCGACGGTTCCGCGACCCAACGCGTCGGCGATGGCCTTGTCCGGCTCGAGGCCGACGGCACGGTCGGTTTCGCGAGCCCGAATGCGCTGTCCGCCTACCGGCGGCTCGGCCACCGCGGCGACGTCGAGGGCTTGCGGCTGGAGGAGGTGACCGCGTCGCTGCTCCCACGCGCGGGCGGAGCGGTCGACTATCCGGTCGAGCGGGTGGCCGCGGGGCGCGCCGCCCGCGCCGCCGAGATCGAGGCGCGCGACGCGACGGTGCGGCTGCGCGCGATCCCGCTACGGGCGGACGGAAGGCACATCGGTGCGCTCGTGCTCGTGCACGACGTGACCGAGCTACGCCGCCGCGAGCGCCAGCTCCTCGGCAAGGACGCGACCATCCGGGAGATCCACCACCGGGTGAAGAACAACCTGCAGACTGTCGCCGCCCTGCTGCGGCTTCAGGCCCGCCGCACTGCGTTGCCCGAGGCGCGTGCCGCGCTCGAAGAGTCCGTACGACGGGTCTCCTCCATCGCGGTCGTGCACGAAACGCTCTCCGGCACCCTCGACGAGACGGTCGACTTCGACCAGATCGCCGAGCATGTGGCCGGCATGGTGCTCGACGTGTCCGCCGCGGCCGACGTGCGGCTGCGACGAGACGGCTCCTTCGGGGTGCTGCCGGCGGAGGTGGCGACGCCACTCGCGATGGTCCTGACCGAGCTGCTGCAGAACGCCGTCGAGCACGGTCTCGGTGCGGACCCCGTCCGCGACGGTCGCGTCGACGTGAGCGTCGAGCGCGGCGAGGGCGACACGTTACGGATGCAGGTGCGCGACTACGGCGACGGCTTGCCGCCCGACTTCAGCATCGATGGCTCGCAACGCCTCGGCTTGCAGATCGTGCGCACGCTGGTCGAGACCGAGCTCGGTGGCACGCTGACGCTCGCTCCGGCGGGGCCGCACGGGACGGTTGCGACCGTCGTGCTCAAGCCCCGGAACTGATCCCGGCGAGGCCTTGCGGGTTGATGCCCGGGTTTCCCTCGTTGTTGGTCAGCAGCACGGTGAAGAGCAGGAGCGCCAGCCCGCCGATCAACACGAGGAAGATCAGCCCGACCACGATGCGAAACCGCCAGCGAGCGACGGCGGGTGACGGCGGCTCGCTCGCCACCAGCGGCGGTCGGATGTAGTGCTCGGCCATGGCCGTCAGGCCAAGGGGCTACGCCGAGTGCAGGGTGGCGCGAACGCGGCGGTGTTGCAGGGCGCGGCGCTCGTCCTCCGAGGTGCCGCCCCAGACGCCGGTCTCCTGGCCGCTCTCGAGCGCCCAGGACAGGCAGTCGTCGATCACGTCGCAGTGGCGGCAGACCGCTTTCGCGTCTTCGATCTGGAGCAGCGCGGGGCCGGTCGTGCCGATCGGGAAGAACAGCTCCGGGTCTTCGTCGCGACAGGCGGCGAGGTGACGCCAGTCCATGCTGTCAACCCTTTCGTCGGGGCCAGGGCTTGCTGGGCCTAGCTCTAGTTACCGATCAGTACTTACTTGTGAACTCTTTCACGAACTACTGCCTACTGCACCGATCTTCGATTTCAAGATCGGGGCGTTGCCCGGACGCTAGTGGCTCGTCTGGGCTACGTCCAGCACTTCAGGACTGACGTTAGAACGCCGTTCGGTCCAGCGCAAGCGACCCTGACGCGGTTTGCCCGGCTCGGGGTGTGCGGTTTGTCACACTAGAACCGGACACTGGTCAGCAGATGACGCGAATGGCCGCCGGGACGCTGTGGACGGTGAGAATTTCGCGCTCGCCGAGATAGTCGCCGTCCACCTCGACGTGCATCGGCCGGTCCGCGACCAGGCGGAACTCGCGGAGGTCCCGCAAGATCAACGCGGACTTGCCGCGGGCCCCGTGGCCGGTGAGCATGCCGGAGGCGGCGTAGAGCGTGCGGATGATCCCGAAGCGCCGCATCGCGAGCAGGTCCAGCCCGGTATCGAAGGTCGCGGTCGTGGTGAGCGTGATCGGGTGCTCGCCGAAGTAGGTCCAGGGCGTGGTGTTGCCGATGATGCCGAGGAAGACGCCGGGGATCGGCTCCTCGCCCGGGCGCTCGAGGGTGATCGCGGGATGCCGCCGGTCGGTGCCGAAGAGGAACCGGCCGAGCGTGGCGCGGGTGTAGCGGCTCGGCGTGGCCGGGCGGCCTTTGGCCCGGGCCCGCTCGACCATGCGTACGGCGTCCGCATCGAGGCCCATGCCGGCGGTGAAGGTAAACCAGCGGTCGCTGAGCCCGGGCGAGCCGATCCGGCCGAGGCCGATCCAGCGGCTCCGGTCTTCGCGCAGCGCGTCCAGCAGGACGCTCGTGGCCTCGACCGGATCGCGGGAGATGCCGAGCGCGCGGCTGAAGACGTTGGTGCTGCCACCGGGCACGACGGCCAGTGCCGGCTGCTCGGTTTGCGGCCCACCGTGTCCGGCAGAGTCCCGCAAGATGCCGTTGATGACCTCGTTGACCGTGCCGTCGCCGCCGAGGGTGACGACGAGGTCATAGCCCTCCTGGGTGGCGCGCGCGCCGAGCTCGATCGCGTGGCCGCGACGCTGCGTCTCGGCGACGTCGAGCTTCAGGTCCGAGCCGAGTGCGCGGGCAAGTACGTCGCGCACGCGTGCCGACGTCGCCGTCGCCTTGGGGTTGACGACGAGGAGGGCGCGCATCCGACGAGGGTAGCGGGCTAGCCTTCCGTCCCGATGTCGCCGGAACGTGTCGCGATCAATCCGCTGGTGGTCGCAGCGGCGCTCGTCGGGCTCGAAGGCGCGGCCGCGGCCGTCGCCGGGGTCGGCTTTCTCGTTGCCGCCGTCACCGGGACGCCGGCTGATCGGCCGACCGCGATCACGCTGGCCGTCCTGCTCGTGATCGTCGGTGCCGGCGTGCTGGCGGTCGCGCGAGGCCTGATGCGCGGGCGACCTGTGGCGCAGACCCCGTCGTACCTCGTGCAGTTCTTCACCCTCGTCGTCGCCTACTACCAGCGGCACACGCTGATCGCCGTCACCGTGGTGCTCGCGGTGGTTGCAGCCGCGGCATTGGCTGCGCTCCTCGCCCCGTCGACGCGAGCCGCGCTGCGTCGGGACTAGTCCTCGGCGAGAAGGCCTTCGCGGAGCGTCGCCAGGGTGCGCGCGAGCAGGCGGGAGACGTGCATCTGGGAGATGCCGAGCTCGGCGGCGATCTGGCTTTGCGTCATGTTGCCGAAGAAGCGCAGCAGCAGGATCTTCTTCTCCCGCGGTGGCAGCTTCTCCAGCAGCGGCTTGAGCGACTCGCGGTATTCGACGCCTTCGAGCGCGTCGTCGGTCGCGCCGAGCGAGTCGGCGACCGCGGGGGAGTCGTCGTCGCCCGCGTCCGGGGCGTCGAGCGAGACGGCACTGTAGGCATTCGCGGACTCGAGGCCTTCGAGGACGTCTTCCTCGCTCATCTCGAGGTGCTGGGCGAGCTCAGCGACGGTCGGCGCGCGGCCGTTCTTCTGCGACAGCTCACTCGTGGCCTTGGTGAGCGAGAGCTTCAGCTCCTGCAAGCGGCGGGGCACGCGGATGGCCCAGCCCTTGTCGCGGAAGTGCCGCTTGATCTCACCCACGATCGTCGGCGTCGCGTACGTCGAGAACTCGACGCCCCGCTCGAGATCGAACCGGTCGACCGACTTGATCAGCCCGATGGTGGCCACCTGGACGAGGTCGTCGAGCGGCTCACCGCGGTTGCGGAAGCGACGGGCGAGGTATTCGACGAGGGGCAGGTGCATCTCGACGAGCTCGTCGCGGACGCGCTGGCGCTGGAGGTCGTCTTCGGAGAGGGTGGCCAGCTGCTTGAACAGCTCACGGGCGTGGGCGCGGTCGTGGGAGGTGCGCGCGCTGCGGTCCGCGTCCGCTGCTAGTTGCTCCTCGCCCGGCGACGGCGCTGATGCCGTCGTCTCGGCCGGTTCCGTTGTCACCGTGCGGTCCCGCTCCGGCGCTTGAGCAATGTGATGGTGACGCGATTGTCGACGTCCGCTGCGCTGTCGACCTCGCCGGCGAGTGCGGAGAGCACTGTCCAGGCGAAGGTGTCGCGAGACGGCTGCTGCCCGTCGATGGTGAGCACGCTCACCGCGACCCGGATCGACTCGCCGGACAGCGTGAACTTGCATTCGAGATCGGCGCCGGGCACCGCCTGGGCGAGCAGCATCGCGCAGGCTTCGTCGACGGCGATCCGGAGGTCTTCGATCTCGTCGAGGGTGAAGTCGAGGCGGGCGGCAAGGCCCGCCGTCGCCGTACGCAGCACGGACAGGTAGGCGCCCGCGGCGGGCAGCTTGATGGTCACGACATCGGCAGGCGTCGCGTGCGGGGCCGCCTGTGCGTTGGCCCCCGTGTGCTGCGTCAAACCTTTCGCCTCCCGGCTGCGGAAGTGGAGAAGCCAAGGTATCCCACGTTCCTCGCTCCCCGCCTCCTCGTGATCATGACGTTGTCGGCGCTTCGCGACGGCGGGCCATGCGTCATCCGCCGCACATCGCCATGATCACTACCAGGCTCGCGGGAGAGAATGAGCGGATGCTGGTTCACGCGTGGGACGCGCCGGTCGACGAGGCCGAGGTCTGGGCGTTCGTGCGGGCGCAGGGCTTCGGGCATCTGGTCGCTCCGGGGCGCCGCGAAGTGCCGGTCGTCCTACCGACACAGTTCGTCCTCGACGACGGCGAGCCGCGCCCGGACGTGCTGCTGCACCTGGCCCGGCCCAACCCGGTGTGGAAAGCGCTCGAGGAGAGCCCGACGGTCGTGTTATCGGTCGCCGGCGACTGGGCCTATGTGCCGTCGGCTTGGAAGGCGATCGAGGGCGAGGACGTCACGCTCGGCATTCCGACGACCTACTACGCGGCCGCGCAGCTCATCGGTGCGGCGGAGGTGCTCGACGATCCGGCCGACAAGCTCGCCGTGCTCCGCCGCCAACTTGCCACGCTCGAATCGGGCAGCGGCGCGGCCGACCCGTCGGTGCACGAGCGTCGGCTCGCCGGCATCCGCGCCATCCGCATCCGCGTGCGCGAGGTGATCGGCAAGTTCAAGTACGGCGGCAATGTCGACGACGCCCACCGCGCAGCTGTCGCCGACCGCCTGTCACAACGACGTGGCCCCGGCGACGCAGCGGCGCTGACGCACATGCACCGGCGTACGCCGCTCTGACTCGTCAGTCGCGTCCGAGTGCGGTGAGAGCCGAGCCGGTGAGGCGCCACACGGTCCAGTCGTCTTGGGGGCGCGCGCCGAGCGTGCGGTAGAAGCCCTGGGCGGGCTCGTTCCAGTCCAGCACCGACCACTCGACCCGCCCGTAGCCGCGGTCGACCGCGATCCGCGCAAGCTCGGTCAGCAGCGCGCGACCATGTCCGGCACCGCGGGCGGTCGGGCGGACGAAAAGGTCTTCGAGGTAGATGCCGTGCGTCCCGAGCCAGGTCGAGAAGTTGACGAACCAGAGCGCGAAGCCGACCACGCCGTCGTCGTCTTCAGCGACAAGGCAATGCGCCAGTGGTTGCGGATCGAAGAGCGCGGTGCGGAAGTGCTCCTCGGTAGCGACGACGGCGTGCGGCTCGCGTTCGTAGTCAGCCAGCTCGTGGACGAGCCGTACGACGACCGGAAGATCGTCGACGGTGGCCGGTCGGATCAAGCTGCGCTCAGGCCTGCTTCGTCTCCCAGAAGATCTTGTCGATCTCGGCGATCTTCTGCAGCAACTTCTCCGCCTCGCCCGGGTCGACGCTGCCCTTGCCGCCGGCAGCACCGGCGAGCTTCGTCGCCTCGTTGAACAGCTGGTGCAGCTGCGGGTACTTCTCGAAGTGCGGCGGCTTGAAGTAGTCGGTCCAGAGCACCCACAGGTGGTGCTTCACGAGCTCGGCGCGGTGCTCCTTGATGATCAGGGCACGGGTCCGGAAGACCGGGTCTTCGTTGCCCTGGTACTTCTCACAGATCGCCTTCACCGACTCGGCTTCGATGCGTGCCTGGGCCGGGTCGTAGACGCCGCAAGGCAGGTCGCAGTGCGCGGAGACGGTCAGTCGCGGCTGCAGCAGTCGGCTCAAGCGAGTCATGGAATGCCTCCCAGTGCGGTTGATGCCTCAGATGCGTCCGACACTATCGCTGTGATGCTGCGGCTCCGGAGGGCCCTCGTGACCGGTCCGTCGATGGTGCCGGCGCTGCGCCACGGGGACCACGTCCTGGTGTGGTTGCGCGCGCCGCGCCGGCTCGCCGCAGGCAGCGTTGTCCTCGTCGAGCTACCCGGCGCCCCGATGGCGGTGAAGCGCGTGACCAGGGTCCAGCCGGACGGCACCGTATGGGTGGAAGGCGATAACCCGGTCGGCAGCACCGACAGCCGCCAGTTGGGCGCGTTGGCCCCGAGTCTCGTCCGCGGCGTCGTGGTCGCGCGGCTTTGGCCGCGTCCGTCGGCCGTTCGGCGGGGTATGCCGCCCGGGCCACCGGGCATCTAGTCACTAACTAGGCAGATATGGCACGTCGGGGGCATCTAGTTCATCGGTGGACTGCCGATCTAAATCGACGTGGTGGCAATAGCGACAGCAGCGCGCCCGTACGGCGGGTGGGGAGACGGGGCCGTAGCGCCGGCCGGTCTCACCGCGCTGCGCCGCGCCGTCGGCACGCTGCACGAGCCCAACGCGTGGACCGCCGGCATCCTGATCGCGACCGGCGTCGCCCTGATCGCTCGGCACCCGATCGCCCGCATGATCGGCACCGAGGTGGACACCCCGACCGCGCCGACGTCAGTGGCGACCGCCCCGGCGACAACGGCGCCGGCAACTCACGAAGCGACGGTGGGCGCACCGCTGGTCACGATTGCGACGCATGCACCTCGCAACCCGTTCGCGGCACTGATCAAGGGCCCCGCGACGCCGGCCGTGAACAGCGGCCTCCCGGCGAACGTGACCGTCACGCCACACACGCTGACGCCGATCACCACGACGCCGAAATCCGTCGCCGCCCAGGCGACCAGTGGACAGACCGGCTCGACCGGTCAGGTGTCGACGCCCGCGTCGAGCGGCAGCTGCAACGGCACGGTGCACAAGGTGGTCAAGGGCGACACGCTCTGGACCCTGGCCGCGACCGCCGTTCACTCCAACAGCGTCGGCACTGTGACCATCGCGTGGCACAAGCTCTACGACGCGAACCGTGACGCCATCGGCAGCAACCCGTCGCTGCTTCGCGTCGGCACCAACGTCTGCGTGCCGACCAACCTCTAAAGGACTTTCGACAGAAAGTCCTGCGTCCGCTTGTGCTGCGGATTGCCGAGGACGTCGCGCGGTGCCCCTGATTCCACGATGACACCGTCGTCCATGAACACGAGGGCGTCGCCCACCTCGCGAGCAAACCCGATCTCGTGCGTCACGACGATCATCGTCATGCCCGACTTGGCGAGGTCGCGCATGACGTCGAGCACCTCGCCAACGAGCTCCGGGTCGAGTGCACTGGTCGGCTCGTCGAAGAGCATGAGCTTCGGCTCCATCGCCAGCGCGCGCGCAATCGCGACGCGCTGTTGCTGGCCACCGGACAGTTGGCTCGGATACGAGCGCTCCCGGCCGGCAAGTCCGACGCGGGCAAGGAGTCTCTCCCCGTCGCCGGATGCGAAGCCGCGTGCGGCACCTTTGACGTGCACAGGCCCGCTGATGATGTTGTCGATCGCGGTCATGTGCGGGAAGAGGTTGAAGCGCTGGAAGACCATGCCGATCTCGGAGCGCTTGCGGGCAATCTCTCGTTCGCGGAGTTCGTGCAGTCGGTTGCCGCGTCGCTGGTAGCCGACGAGCTCACCGTCGACATAGAGCTGTCCCGCGTCGACCTTCTCGAGATGGTTGATGCAGCGCAGGAACGTCGACTTGCCGGAGCCGGACGGCCCGATGATGCACATCACCTCGCCACGCTGCACCGTGAGGTCGATGCCTTTGAGCACCTCGACCAACCCGAACTTCTTGTGCACGCCGATCGCGTCGACCATCGGGTGGCCGGCGGTATCGGTCATGGCTGCCGTCATCACAGCGCCTTGGACTCAGGACTGCGCAGGACGAGCGTGCGCAAACGCTCGATCGGTGTCGGCGGCAGCATCCGCGCGCTGCCGCGGCCGAAGTGGCGCTCGACGTAGTACTGGCCGATGGTCAGGACCGTTGTCACGATGAGGTACCAGAGCGCGGCGACGATGAGCAGCGGCACGATCTGGTAGTTGACGGAGTAGATGAGCTGCACGGCGTAGAGCAACTCGGTGTAGGCGATGACGCTGACCAGCGACGTGGTCTTCAGCATCGAGATCGTCTCGTTGCCGGTCGGCGGAATGATGACGCGCATCGCTTGCGGCAGGACGATCCGACGCATCGTCTGAAGTCGCGTCATGCCCAGCGCCTGCGCGGCCTCGGTCTGGCCCTCGTCGACCGACAGGATCCCGGCGCGCACGATCTCCGCCATGTAGGCCGCCTCGTTGAGACCGAGGGCAAGGAACGCCGCGACGAACTTCGTGATGAGTCCGTTGGTGTCCGCATGGTAGAGCGCAGGGCCGAACGGGACGCCCAGTGTCAGGTTCGGATAGAGGAAGTTGAGGTTGAACCAGAAGTAGATCTGCAACAGGACCGGCGTGCCGCGGAAGAACCAGATGTAGACCCACGCGGTTCCGGACACGATCGGGTTGGCCGACAGCCGCATGACGGCCAGCACGATGCCGCCGGCGATGCCGATAGCCATCGCGATCAGGGTGAGGAGCAGCGTTCGTTCCAAGCCCTGGAACACCCGGTCCGAGGCGAAGTACTGACCGATCACCTGCCAGTCGAAGCGGGAGACGACCGACCGTCCCCGCGTCGTCGACGAGAACGCGAGCGTGTTGACCAGCATCGCCGTCAACAGACCGATGACGGCGACCGCTACCCATCGTCCCGGATGTCGGAGCGGGACGACGGTCAGCGCATCAGCTGGTTGCGCCGTTGATGGTCGGCGTAGTGATGGCACCGGACTGGATCCCCCACTTGTCCAAGATCTGCGTGTAGGTCCCGCTCGCCATCACGTCCTTCAGAGCAGCCAGAATCGCGTTGTCGAGCCCTGTCCCCTTGGTGCACGCGATGCCGTACGGCGCGGTCCCGTAGGCCTGGCCGCTGAGGGCGAACTGGCCATTGGACTGCTTCACCTGGTAGGCCGCGACCGGGGAGTCGGCCATGCTCACCTGCACCTTGCCGCTGGATAGCGCCAAGTTGGCCCCGCTCTGGTCCGGGAAGACCGAGACGCTGACCTTCTTCTTGCCGGCCTTGGTGCACTTGCCACTTTGCGCCGTCGCGTCGTCTTGCTGGGTGGTGCCCTTCTCGACCGAGACCGACAGCCCGCAGAGGTCGGCGAGGGTGTTGACCTTCGGCCCGCCGTTTGCTTTGACGAAAAACGACGTGCCGGCGACGAAGTAGTCGACGAAGTCGACCTGCTTCTCGCGCGTCTTGTTGTCGGTGAACGACGACATGCCGAGGTCGTACTTTCCGTCGACGATGCCGGGGATGATGCTGTCGAAGCTCTGGTTCTCGACCGTGACCTTGACACCCAGCACCTTGCCGAGCGCGGCGGCCAGATCGGCGTCCATGCCCTCCACGGTTTTGCCGTCCGTGCCGATGAACTCGTTCGGCGCGTAGCTCGCGTCGGCCGCGACGGTCAATGACCCCTTGCTCTTGACGGACGCCGGCAGAAGGGCTGCGGCGGCTGAGTCGACCGACGCGGATGCGCCCGGCGAATTCTGGGTGCTGACGGACTGTTTGCCGCCGGAAGAGCCGCCACAACCGGCTGCAGCAACGAGCGCGACGAGGGGCAGGGCGAGCAGGCGAGCCGAGCGGCGAACGGACACGAAACCTCCAGGTGGTGGTCGAGCAGGCTCATCCTGCCAGGTGAGGGGGCCGATCGCGGTGATCATCGCCTGTGCGAGGATTCGTGGCCATCGGGTGACCCCCGCAGTCCCAATCGAGGGCCGGACCGGCTCCACCGCTCGACCCTTTGTTGTGGAGTCCGTGATGGCCGTGGAGAGCCTGCCGATGTCTGCCGACCGATCCCGCGCCGATGATCCTGTCTTCGCCCTGCACAAGGGCGGCAAGATCGAGGTCATCTCGAAGGTGCCCGTCCGCGACCGTGATGACCTGTCGCTGGCCTACACACCGGGCGTCGCCGAGGTGTGCCTCGCCATCGCCGACGAGCCCGACCTGGTGCACGACTACACCTGGAAGTCGTCAACCGTTGCGGTGGTGACCGACGGCACTGCCGTGCTCGGCCTCGGCGACATCGGTCCCGCGGCCTCGCTTCCTGTCATGGAGGGCAAGGCCCTGCTCTTCAAGCAGTTCGGCGGTGTCGACGCCGTACCGATCGCACTTGACTCCAAGGACGTCGACCACATCGTCGAAACAGTGGTGCGGATTGCACCCGCGTTCGGCGGCATCAACCTCGAGGACATCAGCGCTCCACGGTGCTTCGAGATCGAAGACCGGTTGAAGGAGCGACTCGACATCCCGGTCTTCCACGACGACCAGCACGGCACGGCGATCGTCGTGCTCGCTGCTTTGCGCAACGCTGCGAAGCTCACCGGCCGCACACTCGGTGACCTGCGCGCGGTCGTGAGCGGCGCCGGTGCCGCCGGTGTCGCCTGCACGAAGATCTTGCTCGAGGCCGGCATCGGCGATGTCGCGATCGCCGACAGCAAGGGCTTGTTGCACGAAGGTCGCAGTGGCATGACCGCCATCAAGATGGAGATGGCCGGCCTCACCAACAAGGTTGGACTCGTCGGCACGATCGAAGAGGCGCTCAACGGCGCCGACGTCTACATCGGCGTCTCGTCCGGAAAGGTCGCCGACGAGGCGGTTGCGACGATGGCCAACGACGCGATCATCTTCGCTCTCGCCAACCCCAACCCCGAGATCCATCCGGAGATCGGCAACAAGTACGCCCGCGTCATGGCGACCGGTCGCAGCGACTTTCCCAACCAGATCAACAACGTGCTCGCGTTTCCCGGTGTCTTCCGCGGCGCGCTCGACGTGCGCGCGTCGGCGATCACCGAGGGAATGAAGCTCGCCGCTGCGGAGGCGATTGCGGCGGTTGTGGGGGACGACCTCACCGAGGACTGCGTGATCCCGAGTGTCTTCGACTCGCGGGTCGCACCTGCGGTCTCGGCCGCTGTTGCCGCCAAGGCGCGCGAGGAAGGCGTCGCCCGCCGCTGAACCCCCGGTCGTTAGGGTCGGCCGCGTGCTTGCTGCCTTTGCCGCCCGCGTCGACGCCGACGACCCGCTGTCCGCTCTCGAGGTCGGCGAACGCCCCGACCCCGAGGTGCCCGACGGCTGGACGACGGTCACGGTGAAGGCGGCGTCGCTCAACCACCACGACGTGTGGGCGTTGCGGGGCGTCGCGCTGACCGCGGACGCGACGCCGATGGTCCTCGGCGGTGACGCCGCCGGGGTCGACGAGGACGGCAACGAGGTCGTCGTGCACTCGGTGATCGGCAACCCCGATGCCGGAGGTGGCGACGAGACCTACGACCCGCGCCGGTCGCTGCTGTCGGAGAGGTACGACGGGACCTTCGCGCAGCAGGTCGTCGTACCCAGGCGCAATCTCTTGCCCAAGCCGTCGGAGCTCTCCTTCGAAGAAGCGGCGTGCCTGCCGACCGCCTGGCTGACGGCGTACAAGATGCTGTTCAGTCGCTCGGGCACGCGACCGGGCGACACGGTGCTGGTGCAGGGAGCCGGCGGCGGGGTCGCGACCGCGGCGATCGCGATGGCGCGCGCGGCGGGCCTGCGCGTGTGGGCGACCAGCCGCACCGAGGACAAGCGCAAGGCCGCGCTCGACCTCGGTGCACACGACGTCTTCGAGGCCGGCGGCAAGCTGCCCGGCCGCGTCGACGCGGTCATCGACAGCGTCGGTGAAGCGACACTCGACCACTCGATCAAGTCGTGCCGGCCCGGCGGTCGCGTCGTGCTCTGCGGCGCGACGAGTGGTGGTGTCGCGAAGGTCGTGCTCGCGCGGATCTACTTCACGCAGGTCGACGTGCTCGGTTCGACGATGGGCAACAGGGCCGAACTGCAAGGACTGCTCGACTTCCTCGTGGCGACGGGGGTGCGGCCGGTCATCGACACCGTTATGCCGTTGTCACAGGCACGAGAAGGCTTCGCCAAGCTGATCGACGGCAAAGTGTTCGGAAAAGTCGTGCTGACCCCCTAGGCCGCCGGCGCGGCCTGGCCGCCGCGGACCAGCCGCCCGGGCAGGTTGTCGGTCGGCTCGCCGTCGCGGTAGACCTCTTTGCCGCTGACGATCGTGTGCTTGTAGCCGTCAGCCCGCTGCAGCAGTCGCCGGCCGCCGCCGGGCAGGTCGAAGCGCATCTCCGGCTTGTGCAGCCGCACGTTGTCGATGTCGATGACGTTGATGTCGGCCTTGTAGCCCGGTGCAAGCACGCCGCGGTCGAGCAGCCCGACTGCACGCGCGGTGTCGCGCGCTTGGCGCTGCACGACGAACTCGAGCGGCAGCCGGTCGCGGTTGCGTTCGCGCACCCAGTGCTGCAGCAACGTCGTCGGGAAGCTGACATCGCAGATGGTGCCGACGTGAGCACCGCCGTCGGACAGACCGGGGATGGTGTTGGCGTCGGTGAGCATCGTGTGCACGGCGTCGAGGTCACGCTTTGCGTAGTTGAGGCTGGTCACGTAGAGCATCGCTTGGCCGCCATCGGCGAGCATCAGGTCATAGACGAGATCTTCCGCGGTGCGACCCTCTCGCTGTGACCTGGCCGCAATCGACTCGCTCGCGGCGGGCTCATAGTTGACCGCTTCGGTCATCTCGAACATGGCGTCGTACTTGTGAATCAGCCGTCCGCCGATCAGGTTGCGGTTGCGCTCGTCGGTCTGCGCCGCGAGCACCTTCGCCTTGAACGCCGGGTCACGCATCGCGGTGACCTGTTCGACGATCGGCATGCCGGCGATCTGCTGCCAGACCTTGTTCGTCATGAACGGGTTCAGCGTGCATGGCAGGCCCATGAGCAGCCCCACGGCGCGGGCGGCGACTTGCGCGCGCATCTGCATGCCGGCGGCGTTGACCTCGGCCATCCGGCGAAGCACTTCCAGATACGTGTCCGGCTGCAGCGGTGACTGAGCGAGCGACACAGACAGCGGACGTCCAGAGGCCTTCATCATCGCGAGCATCACGTCGAAGTCGGTGTCGACGTCCAAGAAGTCGGTCACGAGCTGCAACACGCCGCGACCGGCGGCGCCGAGTTCTGCTGCGATGCCGGCCAGCTCGTCGGTGCCCGCGTCGTACGACGGGGTCAGCTCGCCGGTGATGCTGCGGTGGTTGAGTGTGCGCGACGTCGTGAAGCCGAGCGCGCCGGCTTCGACTCCGGCGCGGGCGAGCTTGGCCATCGACGCGATGTCGTCGGGAGTGGCGGAGCGGCCGGACTCGGCACGCTCACCCATCACGTGCACGCGCAGCGCGGCATGCGGCACCTGGGTGGCGAAGTCGATGTCATGCGGGCGGCGTTCGAGCGCGTCGAGGTAGTCGTCGAAGCTTGCCCATTCCCAGGACAACCCTTCGTGCAACGCAGTGCCGGGAATGTCCTCGATGCCCTCCATCAAGTCGATCAGCCGCTGATGGTGTTCTGGCACGACGGGGGCGAAGCCGACGCCACAGTTGCCCATGACGACAGTCGTGACGCCATGCCACGCCGAAGGGAGCAGCCGCTCGTCCCACGTGGCCTGCCCGTCGTAGTGCGTGTGGATGTCGACGAAGCCAGGCGCCACGACTGCACCTTCGGCGTCGATCTCCTGGCGGCCGCGGCCGACATCGGCGCCCACCTCCGTCACGATGCCGTTGTCGACGGCCACGTCGGCGACGAAGCCCGGACCGCCGTTGCCGTCGACAACGGTGCCGGCACGGATGACGAGGTCGTGGGTGCTCATACAGGCATCGTGGCACGGGGTTCGGGGCCGGCCGCAAGGCGCTGACAAGTTCAGGTGAGCGTGGCATCGTCGGCGCCATGACCACCACAACCGGGGCGCCGAGTTGCTTCGACGCGGGCCTGCCGGCGCTCGATACGTTGAGCGAGGGCTACCAGCGAGACCCGCACGGGCTCAACGCCAAAGCCCGCGCGGCCGGCCCCATCGCCATGGGCCCCCTGGGACCGGAGATCCTTTCCCACGAAGCGGTGCAGTTCGTCCTGCGCGACCATCGGTTCCGGATGCCGCAGGGCCTCGGGCTGTCCCTGCAGGGCATCACGTCCGGGCCGATCTGGGATCGCGTGATCGCCGGCATCTTGAGCCTCGACGGCGAGGAGCACCAGAGGTTGCGCCGGTTGGTGGTGCATGCCTTCCGACCACGTGCGGCTGATCGACTTCGCGAGCCCATGCTGGAGGTCATCGCCGAGCTCGTCGATGCGGTCTTGCCGCAAGGCTGTTGCGACGTCGTCACCGACATTGCCCGTCGTTATCCGATCGCCGTCATCTGCCAATTGCTCGGGACGCCGCGCCGGGACTGGGAACTGTTTTCCCGGTGGACCGACGACATCTTCAAGATCTTCACTTTCACGGTCGCGGACGACGCGCCTGACATCCTTCGTTCCTGGGCCGAGCTCGACGCCTACATCGATGACCTTGTCGATCAGCGCCGCGCGTCCTTGAGCGATGACCTGCTATCCGACCTGATCCGGGCCGAAGACGATGGTGACCGTCTCACCCGCGAGGAGCTGCGAATGCTCGCGGGTGCCGTGCTCACCGCAGGCACCGACACGACGAGAAACCAGCTCGCCGCGATGGTGCAGGTCTTCAGCTCGCATCCGGAGCAGTGGCAGCTGGTGCGCGAACGGCCGGAGCTTGCGGCTGCTGCGGTCGAGGAAGTCATGCGGCATTCGCCGATCATCTTCGGGACGCTGCGGGTGGCTGCGGAAGACGTCGAGCTGTGCGGCGTCACCATCCCGGCGGGTACGGCGGTCAGCGTCAACACGTCAGCCGCCAACCGTGATCCAGCAGTCTTCCCCGATCCGGATCGGTTCGACATCACGCGTGATGTCCAGCAAGCGTCGATGTTGACCTTCGGTGGT
>Ga0157369_10004736_pt1 | contig 15983 bp, 17 predicted proteins | sample C25metaG_FD_113461 | JGI IMG/M metagenome (GOLD analysis project Ga0157369, IMG submission 113461) | Corn rhizosphere microbial communities from Kellogg Biological Station, Michigan, USA - C2-5 metaG | ecosystem: Host-associated > Plants > Roots > Rhizosphere > Soil | place: USA: Michigan... | reverse complement strand
TGCAGGCCTTCGGAATAGCGCCGGCCTTCCATCATGCGGCCGGTGAATTCGTCGATGATCACGACCTTGTCGTCGCGCACGATGTAATCGGTGTCGCGCGCGAAGAGCTTATGCGCGCGCAGCGCCTGGTTTGTGTGATGGACCAGGGCGATGTTGTGGATGTCGTAGAGCGTGCCTTCGGTGAGAAGGCCGCTCTCGCGCAGCAGGTTCTCGACCTTCTCGACACCGACCTCGGTGAGCGTCACGGTGCGCTGCTTCTCGTCCTTCTCGAAATCCTCGGCGACCAGGTTCGGCATCAGCCGATCGACCTGGCGATACATGTCGGAGGAATCTTCGGAGGGGCCAGAAATGATCAGCGGCGTGCGCGCTTCGTCGATCAAGATCGAATCGACTTCGTCGACGATCGCGTAATTGAACGGCTGCTGCACCATCTCCTCGAGCCGGAACTTCATGTTGTCACGGAGATAGTCGAAGCCGAACTCGTTGTTCGTACCGTAGGTGACGTCGGCCGCGTATTGGTCGTGGCGCTGTACGTCGTCAAGCCCGTGGACGATGCAGCCGACGGTTAGGCCAAGGAAACGGTAGATCTGACCCATCCATTCGCTGTCGCGGCTGGCGAGGTAGTCGTTCACCGTGACGACGTGGACGCCCTTGCCCGAGAGCGCGTTGAGATAGACGGGAAGGGTGGCGACCAGCGTCTTGCCTTCGCCGGTCTTCATCTCGGCGATCATGCCGCGATGAAGGATGATGCCGCCGATCAACTGGACGTCGTAATGGCGCTGGCCGAGGGTCCGTTTGGCCGCCTCGCGGACGGTGGCGAAGGCTTCGACCAGGAGGTCGTCGAGTTCCTCGCCCTGGGCGAGCCGGTCCTTGAATTGCTGGGTCCGGGCCCGGAGCGCCTCATCGTCAAGTGCCGCCAGTTCCGGCTCGAGCGCATTAATGTCGTCGACCAGAGTGCCCAGACTCTTGACGTAGCGATCGTTTGCCGAACCAAACAGTCGCCGGGCGAGGGCGCCAATCATCAAAGCCTCGGGCAGGGTGGGGCGGGAACTCAAAAGAAATAGGAATAACCCCCTAAAGTGTCAATTCGTCACAACAATTTAAGGGCAATCCGGGGGTTCCGCGCTTGTTCCGGCCTAGCCTTTATGCTTTAAGGCGCGCCAGACCCGGCCCCGCTGAGCGGATATGAGCGCCGGGTCTTAAGCGAAAGGATGATCGCCATGGCGTATCGTGTTCTGATCGCCGCTTCCCTTGCCGTGCTTATGGCCATGCCGGCCTTTGCTGCCGAGCAGAAATCGAAAGGAGCCTCGAAAGGAGCCCCTTCGAAAGGCGCTGCCGCGGAATTGGCGAAAAGCGGCGGCGAGGATCCGGTGGTCGCGCGGATCAATGGCCAGGTGCTGCATCGCTCCGACCTCGAGCTTCAGCTCCGCAATGCACCGCCGCAGATCCAGCAGCAGCCGCTCGACAAGGTCTATCCGGCGCTTCTCAACAACATCGTGAATGCGCAGCTCCTGGAACAGGCGGCGAAGAAGGCGAAGATCGATCAGAATGCTCAGGTGAAACAAGAACTCGCCGCGGCGCAGACACAGATCCTCGTCAACGCCTATGTCGCATCGATCGCGCGCAGCCAGATCACCGAGGCGAAGCTGCGCCAGTCCTATGACCAATACGCCAAGGAAGCGCCGAAGACCGAGGAAGTGCATGCGCGCCATATCCTCGTCTCGAGCGAACAAGAGGCAAAGGACATCATCGATCAATTGAAGAAGGGCGCGGATTTCGCGACTCTCGCCAAGGACAAGACGATCGATCCGTCCGGCAAATCGAATGGCGGCGATCTCGGCTATTTCACCAAGCAGGACATGGTGCCGGAATTCGCCAACGCCGCTTTCGCGATGAAGCCCGGCGATTTCTCGCAGACGCCGGTACACACGCAATTCGGCTGGCACGTCATCAAGGTCGAGGACAAGCGGCAGGGCAAGGCCGGGACTTATGAGCAGGTCGCGCCCGAGATCGCGCAGCAGATGACGCAGCAGATCGTCTCGGCAAAGCTGAAAGAACTGGCGAGCCAGGCGAAGATCGAGCTCTTCGATCAGAACGGGAAGGCGCTCGCCTCGAACGCACCGGCGCCGCAAGCGGCACCGAAGCCCCAGCAACAGGCGCAGCCAGCCGCGCCGACGCTCGCGATTCCGGGCGGCGGTCTCGGCGGTGGGGCGCCCCCGCCGCCGACGCTCTCGCCCGCGACCGCGCCGGACAAGCTCGGCAAGTAAGCAGCGGACGGCGTTCGGGGGCGCTGCCATGGCCGATAACGTTTCGCCGCTCGCGCCGGAGTGTTTCCCCGATCTGCCGCCGATCGACGGCGTGCGCCTTGCCAGCGCACATTGCGGCATCCGCTATCAAGGCCGAACCGATCTGATGGTCGCGTTGCTCGATCCGGGCACGGCGGTCGCTGGTGTCTTCACGCGCTCGCTGATGCCGGGAGCGCCGGTCGATTGGTGCCGGCGCGCGTTGCCGCGCGGCAAGGCACGTGCCGTCATCGTCAACTCCGGCAACGCCAATGTCTTCACCGGTCGCCAAGGCAAGGCGACGGTCGAAGCCACCGTCAAAGCCGCGGCGCAAGAACTCGGCTGCGATCAACGCGAGATCTATGTCGCTTCGACGGGCGTCATCGGCGAGAAATTGCCGGCGGAAAAGATCGTCGCCGCTTTGCCGGGCGCCTTTGCCGACGTTTCGGCGGCAGCCTGGGCCGATGCAGCGCGCGCGATCATGACGACGGATACTTTCCCGAAGGGCGCGACGCAGCGCACGACGATCGACGGCGTGCCGGTCACGATCAACGGCTTCGCCAAGGGTTCCGGCATGATCGCGCCCAGTATGGGCACGATGCTCGCGTATATCTTCACCGATGCGGTGCTGCCGGCGTCGGTGATGCAAGCGCTGCTCGTTGCCGGCAATGAGAAGAGCTTCAACTCGATCACCGTCGACGGCGATACCTCGACCAGCGATTCGCTGCAGCTTTTCGCGACGGGCAAGGCGAAGCACAAACGTGTGGCGGGCGCCACCGATCCTCGGCTCAAGGATTTCCGCCGCGCCCTCGATGCGGTGCTGGTCGATCTTGCGCAGCAGATCGTGCGCGACGGCGAAGGTGCGCAGAAATTCGTTACGGTGCGCGTGACGGGCGCTGCTTCGACGCGCGCGGCGCGCAAGATCGGGCTCGCCATCGGCAATTCGCCGCTGGTGAAGACCGCGCTCGCGGCCGGCGATGCAAATTGGGGCCGCATCGTGATGGCGGTTGGCAAGGCGGGCGAGAAAGCCGACCGCGACAAGCTCGCGATCTCGGCCGGCGGCGTGCGCATCGCCGAGAAAGGCGGCGCGGTGCAAGGCTATGACGAAGCGCCGGTCGCCAAGCATATGGCGGGCCGCGATATCCTGATCGAGGTCGATATTGGCATCGGTAAAGGCCGTGCCGAAATCTGGACCTGCGATCTGACGCATCGCTATATCGACATCAATGGCAGCTACCGGAGCTGATCCGCTTCCCATCGTGCCGATCGTCAGCGCCGCGCTGATCGACGAACGCGGCCGGGTGCTGCTGCAGCAGCGACCTAAAGGCAAAGCGATGGCGGGGCTCTGGGAATTTCCCGGCGGCAAGATCGCGAGCGGCGAGACGCCGGAAGCCGCGCTCTGCCGCGAGCTCGACGAAGAGCTCGGCGTTACGGTCGCCGAAAGCGATCTCGAAGCCTTCGGCTTCGCCTCGCATCGCTACGACACGTTTCACATCCTGCTGCTGCTCTATCTCTGCCGGCGCTGGCAAGGCACGCCGACATCGCGCGAGACGCAGGTGCTCGACTGGGTCCTGCCCGCGGCGATGGCGGAATATCCGATGCCGGCGGCGGATGCGCCGCTGGTCACGCTCCTGCAGCGACGGCTCTAGATGTTCTCGACCTTGCCATCGAGATCCATGAGATAGGTTTCAACCGCGAGCTTCGGTTGCTTCTCGTGGAGGAGCTTCGCGAGCTTATGAAGCTGCGTTGCGTGCAGCTTTTTCTCTTCCTCGCCCTTCGCGTCCTTGCCGAAGATCAGCCGATAGGCGCCGCAATCGCGGTGGTCGATGATGATCGCGCGATGCACGTTGTGCAGCTTGATCGCGAGGCCGACATGCTCGAAAAAAGCCTGTCCCCAATGCGGATATTTCGGGGTTACCGCGCCGAGCGACGCGCCGGCGAGGATGAGGTGATCGTAATTGTCCTTGAGCCCGCGCCCATTGAGATAAATACCGACATCGTCCATGAGCCGGTAATCCATGCAGCTCAGCACGACGCTGTCGACATCGCCCGCGGCTCTGGCCGCGCGCGGCGCAAGACCGAGCAACGTCGCGCCGCCGCCGAGGCTCGCGAGGGTCAGAAAGCGGCGCCGCGTGGTTCGCAGCGTCGTCAGATCGCAACAAGAATGATCGTGCATGGTCGCTCTCCCCGAATGGCCGGCGCGGCACAGCAACAGCGCCCCCCGCCTGGCTAAGCAACCGGACTATCCCACCGTTTCGACGCTGCCGTCGAGTGCCATCAGCAAGGTTTCGACCGCGATTTGGGGGTAGGTCTCGCGAATTTCGCGCGCGAGGCGATGGAGTTCGCGCGCATGCTGCGCCGTCTCTTCGTCGCCCGACAAATTGGTGCCGAAAATGACACGATAACTCCCGCATTCGCGGTGATCGAGGATGATGACGCGGCGGATGCTATGCAGCTTGATCGCAAGATCGAGGTGATCGCGAAAGCTCTGTCCCCAATGCGGGAAGAGGGTATTCGTCACGCCGAGCGACGCGCCGGCGAGGATCATGTGATCGTAATTCGCGGCGAGGCCGCGTCCTTCCATGTAGCGCGCGATCTTGCCCGGCAGGCGATAATCGATGCAGCTCAGGAGCAGCGCGTCTGCCTGTCCGGTGCCGGTGGGAACGATGACTTGCTTCGGATCGACCATCTCTTTTCCTAATCTCTCATGGCGTCGCTTTATCGCCCGCCGGGTGCTCCTCGGTGCCGAGCGCATTGGCGAGTCGCGTGGCAGCGCTGCCGGGACGCAGCGCGCGCGGCTGCGTCTCGTGTGGCGCCCAGGCGGTCAGCGTGGCGATCTCGAATTCCGCCGGGATGCGCCCCTGCTCGTCACCGAAACGCGCGCGATAGATTTCGGCTGCACGCAACATCGTCGCGCGGCGCGTGAAATGGCGGTGGCGCAGCGCGGTGGCGTTGGTCTCGCCCATCGCACGCAGATCGCGCATGAGCTTCCAGGCGTCGGGATAGTCCACGGTGATGCGGTCGCTATCGACGACCGGCAACGCGAAACCGGCACGCTGCAACAACCCGGCAAGGTCGCGCGGATCGGCGAAAGGCGAGATGCGCGGGCTCGCGCCATTCTCGACCTCGCTTTCGGCTTCAAGCAATGCGACGCGCAGCGCCTCGAGCGTCTCGCCGGCGAAGAGATTGATCAGCAACAGCCCGTCGGGCTTCAGGATATGGCGCAGCTGTAGCAGCGCGCCGGGCAGATCGTTGATCCAGTGAAAGGCGAGGCTGCTGGTGACGAGATCGAAGCTCGCCGGCGCGAAGGGCAGGGCTTCGAGATCGACGGTGAGCGGGCCATTTTCGCCAGCGACGGTGGTCTCTATGCCGGTGGCGCGCAGCCGCTCCGCGATCAGCAGATCGCGTGAATCGAGATCGAGGGCACGGGTGAACGGCCGCTTGATATCGGACAGCCGGTCGAGGAGCCGCTCGGCGCCTTCGTGAAAGAGGAAACCCGCGTCGCCATCCAGCGCCACGGCGCGCGCGCGATGGCGGCGCAGCGCATGGCGGTCGAAAATCGCGATCGGGTTCGGCGCGCTGGCGCTTGATTTAGGGGCGGGATCGGCCATGGAAGCCTATATGGCACGCAGGCCTTGCCCCGTCACCCGCCGCGGGGCGACAATCCGGCGATGCTCGCTCTTGCCCCGGCCGCCGGGCTGCGCCGCGCGCGCGACCGCCTGCTCGATTTGCTGCTCCCGCCGCGCTGCCTTTCCTGCAGCGTGCCGGTCGCCGCGACCGGGACGCTGTGCACGAAATGCTGGCGCGCGATCACCTTCCTCGGCGCGCCCTGCTGCGCGTCCTGTGGTTACCCCTTCGATTTCGACGTCGGTCCCGGCGGGCTTTGCGGCGCCTGCATGGCGGACGCGCCGCGCTTCGACCGGGCGCGGGCGGCGATGCGCTACGACGATGCCAGCCGGCCGCTCATTTTGGCGCTGAAACATGGCGACCGGCTGCATCTCGCGCCGCCGCTGGCGCAATGGATGCAGCGCGCTGGCGGCGAACTCCTCGCCGACGCCGATCTGCAATTGCCGGTACCGCTGCATTGGACGCGGCTTTTTGCCCGGCGTTACAACCAGGCCGCCGTGCTGGCGCATGCGATCGCCAAAGCCGGCGGCCCGCCGGTCGCGGCCGATTGTTTGACTCGCCGCCGCCGCACCCCATCTCAAGGCTACAAGAACGCCTCGGCCCGGCGGCGCAATGTGGCGGGCGCTTTCGCGGTCAAGCATCCGGATAAAATCCGCGGCAAGCGCGTTGTCCTCATCGACGACGTGCTGACCACCGGCGCGACGGTCGAGGAATGCGCCCGGGTGCTGAAACGCGCCGGCGCGGCGCGGGTCGATGTGTTGACGCTGGCGCGCGTGGTGCGCGCGCAACGATAGAAGGAAAAAACGCGTGTGGTTCGCGCCCAGCGGTAGATAGAAGGAAGAACATGGCCAAAGTCGAGATGTATACGACGATGTGGTGCGGCTACTGCGCGCGGGCGCGCAATCTCCTGCAGCGCAAAGGCGTCGATTTCGAGGATATCGATGTCGAAGCCGACACGTCGAAGCGTACGGAGATGGTCAAGCGCGCCCGCGGCCGCACGACGGTGCCGCAAATCTTCATCGATGGTGTGCATGTCGGTGGCTCCGACGAACTCGCGGCGCTCGACCGCGCCGGCAAGCTCGATCCGATGCTCGGCATCAGCCCGTGACGCTTTTCAAGGCCGCCTGCATCCAGCTCAACGCCGGTCGCGAGGTCGAGCCGAATATCCGCGCTGCGAGCGAACTCGTGCGCCGCGCACGCGATGCCGGCGCCGACCTCATCATGACGCCCGAAGTCAGCGACATGATCGAGCCGAAGCGTGCTCTGCGCGAGGAGAAGGCGCGTGCCGAAGCGGCGCATCCGATGCTGGCGGCGTTCCGCGATCTCGCGCGCGAAACCGGGGCGCATCTGCTGCTTGGCTCGATCATCGTGCGCACGGAAGGCGATGGGCGCCTCGCCAATCGCTCCTTCCTCATCGCACCCGACGGCAACATCCTGGCGCGCTACGACAAGATCCATATGTTCGATGTCGATCTGCCCGGCGGCGAAAGCTATCGTGAATCGGCAGTGTTCAAGCCGGGCGAGGGCACGGCGCTCGCGGCACTGCCTTGGGGCGTGCTCGGTCTCACCGTGTGCTACGACCTCCGCTTCCCGCATCTCTACCGCGCGCTGGCGCAGGGCGGCGCCGACTTTCTGACCGTGCCCTCGGCTTTCACCGTGCCGACCGGTAAAGCGCATTGGCATGTGCTGCTCAGGGCGCGGGCGATCGAGAATGGCTGCTTCGTCTTCGCCCCGGCGCAATGCGGCGAGCATGCCGAGGGCCGCAAGACCTATGGCCACAGCCTCATCGTCGCCCCCTGGGGCGAGGTGCTGGCCGAGGCGGGGGAGGAGCCGGGTTTCATCCTCGCCGAGATCGACCCGGCCAAGATCGCCGAGGCCCGCCGCGCCGTCCCGTCGCTCGGCCACGACCGGCCCTTTGTTGCGCCTGCCAAGCGGCCCGCAGCGGCTGAATAGACCTGCGATGGATGGCGCTGGCGCTTGATCGATGGGATTGCTAAGCCAATATAAAGCGTTGCTTTGTAAGGGATGTCCTCGGACTAAGTATGATCGTCTTCACCCTCCGCTGCCGTGACGGGCATGAATTCGAGACCTGGTTCCGCGACGGCGCGACTTATGAGCGCCAGGCGCGCCGTGGTCTCGTGACCTGTCCGGAATGCGGCTCGACCGAGGTCGAGAAAGCGGTGATGGCGCCGCGACTCGGCCGCTCGACCAAATCCGATCCGGCACCACGCGAAAACCAGCATCGCGAGATCCAGCACGAGGCCCAACCCGAAGCCGGGCCCGAAGCGCCGGCCGCGCCGCCCGCCGCTGCCACGCCCGACCCGGCGCCGACACCGGCTGAGTTCCGCCGCGCGCTCCAGGTGCTGCGCAACTACGTCGAGACCCATTGCGAGAATGTCGGCAAAGGCTTTGCCGAAGAGGCGCGCCGCATCCACAAAGGCGAGGCGAAAGCGCGGGGCATCTATGGCGACGCGACGCCGACCGAAGCGAAGAAGCTCGCCGAGGATGGTATCGAGGTCGCGGCGATTCCCTGGGTCCCGTCGAACGACGCTTAAATCCATCTCATGGCTGATTTTCACACGCTCGATGACATCGAGGTCCGCGGCAAGCGGGTTTTGCTGCGCGCCGATCTGAATGTTCCCGTAAAAGACGGCAAGGTGACCGATGCGACGCGCATCGAGCGGCTGGCGCCGACGATCCGCGAACTCGCCGAGAAAGGCGCGCGCGTGATCGTCATGTCGCATTTCGGCCGGCCCGAGAAGGGACCCGATCCGAAACTGTCGCTGAAGCCACTGGCCGAGCCGCTCGCCAAAGCTGTCGGCCGACCGGTCGCTTTTGCCGAGGATTGTATCGGCGCGAAGGCGCAAAGCGTCGTCGATCGACTGAAGGACGGCGAGATCGCGCTGCTTGAGAATACGCGCTTTTATCCCGAGGAAGAAAAGAACGATCCCGCTTTCGCCAAATCGCTCGCTGCGCTGGGCGATCTCTATGTGAACGATGCGTTCTCTGCCGCGCATCGCGCCCATGCGTCGACCGACGGCGTTGCGCGTCTTCTTCCCGCGGCGGCTGGCCGCTTGATGCAGCAAGAGCTCGAAGCGCTGCATGCCGCGCTCGGCGCGCCGAAACGCCCGGTCGCGGCGATCGTCGCCGGCGCCAAGGTCTCGACCAAGCTGCAGCTCCTCGACTTCATGCTGAAGAAGGTCCAGGTGCTGGTGATCGGCGGCGCGATGGCGAATACGCTGCTCCTGGCGCAGGGCAAGAAGGTCGGGCGCTCGCTGGTCGAGAAGAACATGCTCGATGCGGCGCAGAAGATCCTGTCCGATGCGCGCTCGGCTTCCTGCGAATTGATCCTGCCGGTCGATGCCGTGGTCGCGCCGGAGCTGAAAGCGGGCGTTGCGACGCAAACCGTCGCGATCGATCGCGTGCCCGACGATCAGATGATCCTCGATATCGGGTCGCAAAGCGTTGCGGCGATCGCGCAGCGTCTCGAGCAATGTCCGACGCTGGTTTGGAACGGCCCCGTTGGTGCGTTCGAGACCAAGCCTTTCGATGCCGGCACGGTTGCGCTGGCGCAGCGCGTCGCGGCGCTGACGCGCGCCGGCAAGATGCTCAGCGTCGCGGGCGGCGGCGATACCGTCGCGGCGCTGCATGAAGCCGGCGTGATCGATCAGCTGACGTACGTCTCGACCGCGGGCGGCGCCTTCCTCGAATGGCTCGAAGGCCGGGATTTGCCTGGCGTTTCAGTCCTGAAACAGCGCAATTAGCTATAATTTTCAGCATCTTAACCTTGTTGTAAGGCTAAGAAAGTGTTAGCGTTTCCTCATCGTTGTTGGTGAGGAAACGTTTACCATGCAGATCGCGCAGACCCTCGCGATCATCGAGGTAATCCCGCTGGTGCCGATCGTTCCGGTCGTGCGCGAGGTCGAGCCCGCGACGCGTCAGCGCTCGAAGAGTTGGGCTGTGCCATCGACCATTGGCCGCGGACAGCTCATCGATCTGGTGGTTTGATTCACGCACGCGCATCGATGTGATGGCCAAGAAAGCTTGGCCCTCTCTCAATACCCCTTTATAATCATTCCAATATAACGTCGCCTTGATAGGCGGCGCTTTTTCGTGGGAGGGGAGAGACTCAGCATGCACAGGACATCCCGTTTCATTCTCGCGCTGCTCGGTGCATCGCTAGCCGGTATCGGCATTGCCGCGGCGCAGACCGAGATCAAGGTCGGCGTGATCTCGACGATGTCGGGGCCCGATGCACAGCCCGGCGACCAAATGAACAAGGGCATCGATCTCTATGTGAAAACGCATGAGAAAGATCTGCCACCCGGCGTCAAAGTCACGCTGATCTATCGCGACGATACCGGCGCCAATCCCGATATCGCCAAGCGTCTGGCGACCGAGTTGGTGACGCGCGATCACGTCAATTTCCTCGCCGGTGTGGTGTGGTCGCCGAATGCCTCGGCCATCGCGCCGGTCGCGACCGAAGCGAAAGTGCCGTTCATCGACATGAACGCGGCGGCGGCGCCGATCCCGCGGCTCTCGCCTTACATCATTCGCGTCTCCTTCACCCTCTGGCAGGTCTCCGGTCCCATCGGCGAATGGGCGGCCAAGCAAGGCTGGAAGAAAGGCTACACCGCGGTGACCGATTACCCGCCGGGCTATGACGCCGAGGGCGGCTTCACGCAATCCTTCGAGAAGGGCGGCGGCAAGGTCATCGACAAGGTCCGCATGGCCTTCCCGACCGAGGATTTCTCGCCCTTCGTCCAGCGCATCAAGGACAGCAAGCCTGATGTCGCTTTCATCTTCGTGCCGGCCGGCAAGAAGGCGACCGCGGTGATGAAGGCGTGGAACGATCTCGGCCTCAAACAGGCCGGTGTCACTCTGGTGACGACGCAAGACGTGATGCTGGATGAAGAGCTGCCGAACATGACTCAGGTCGGGAACGGCATCGTCAGCTCCGGCACGTATTCCGCTGCGGCGACGCGGCCCGCGAACCAGATGTTCCTCAATGCCTGGAACGCCGCTTACGGCAGTAAGGCGATCCCCGACTTCCTCTCGGTCCAGGGCTGGGATGGCATGGATGCGATCTACACGGTGATCAAGCAGACGAAGGGCAAGTTCACCGGCGACGAGGCGATGAAGATCCTCACCAACTGGAAGAGCGACACTAGTCCGCGCGGCCCGATCTCGATCAATCCCGCGACGCGCGACATCATCGAGAACGTCTATATCCGTCGCGGTGAGATAGTGAACGGCAAGCTCGCCAATGTCGAATTCGACACTATTCCGAACGTGAAGGATCCGTGGAAGGAAGCGAATCCTCCGAAGTGACCGGTACGCCTAAGCGGCTGCAGTTCGATCTAGCGGTCTTCGACAAGCTCGGGCTGGGGACACGCTGTGCGTGGCACCGCGTGATGCCACGCACGATTTCTCCTCGCCCAGAGCGAAGTCGCCCCTTCGACAAGCTCAGGAGGCGCAGGATGGAATTGCAACGTCTTTTGCCGCCTGCGCGGTTGTCCGATTGGATTGAGTGAATGGACAGCGCGCTTTCTGCCGCCATCAGCATCGCCTTCCATGGCACTGCTTTTGCCATGGTGCTCTACCTCGTCTCGGTCGGCCTTTCGGTGACCATGGGGCTGATGGGCTTCGTCAATCTCGCCCATGGCGTCTTCGCGGTGGCCGGCGGCTATTTCATGACGACGCTCATCTTTCGTCTCGGCGTCCCCTTCTATCTTGCGGTGCCGCTGGCGACGCTGGCCGTGGCGCTGCTCTCCGTGCCGCTCGAGCGCTTTCTCTATCGTCCGCTCTATGGCGCCAGCGACCTCGACCAGGTGCTGATGACCATGGGCCTGGTCTTCATGTCGGTGGCTGTTGGCAAATATTTCTGGGGTCCGACAGCACAGCCCTTCTATCCGCCATCAGCGCTGAGCGGCCAGCTTCAATTCGGCCTGCGCAGCTTCCCCGCCTATCGCAGCTTCCTGATCGGCAGCGGCGCGGCGCTGGTGACGCTGCTCTGGCTCGGCCTCGATCGCACCCGCTTTGGCGCGCAAATACGCGCCGCAGTCGACAACCGGCAGATGGCGCAATCGGTCGGCATCAACACGTCGCGCCTTTTCACCTTGGCTTTCGCGCTCGGCAGCGCGCTCGCCGCGCTCGGTGGCTCCTTGGGCGCGGAGATCATGGCGATTAGCCCGAGCTACGCGCTCGATCACCTGGTCTACTTCCTCATCGTCGTCGCGGTCGGCGGACTCGGCACGATTCGCGGTCCCTTCGTTGCCGCGATGCTGCTCGGCATTTCCGACACCGCGTTCAAATATCTCCTGCCGGAATTCGGTGCCTTTTTCATCTACGCCCTTACCATGGCCGTGTTGCTGTGGAAGCCGCGTGGATTGTTCGGCCAAGCGTGACGACGAAACCCGAAAACGACGTCGTCGCGCGTTTCGCGCGCCGCCATCGCCTGCATGCGATGGAAGCGCTCCCCTGGTTGCTGATCGTCGTCGGCTTTTTCCTCTTCCCCGACTATCTCGCGCTCGGCGCGCAGATCCTCGCGACGACGTTGTTCGGCCTCTCGGTCGATCTCGTGCTCGGCTATGCCGGTATCGTAACCTTGGGCCATGCCGCCTTCTTCGGCGTGGGCGCCTATACCGCGGGCTATCTCGCGGCGCACGGCATGGGAGCGCCGATCATTGGCCTGATCGCGGCGACAGCGATGGCGGGGGCGGTCGGCCTCCTCTCCGGCCTCATCATCCTGCGCGCGCAGGGTCTCTCGATTCTGATGCTGACGCTGGTCGTCTGCGTGATGCTGCAGGAAGCCGCGAACAAGGCAACCTCGATCACCGGCGGTGCCGATGGCTTGCAGGGGATGCAGGTCTCGCCCGTGCTCGGCCTCTTCCGCTTCGATCTCTACGGCAAGACGGCCTATTGGTATGCCGCGATCGTGCTCTTCCTCGGTTGGGTCGTCGCGCGCACCTTGGTGCATTCGCCCTTCGGCCGCTCGCTGACCGGCATCCGCGAGAATGTCGCCCGCATGCATGCCATCGGCACGCCGGTCTTCGGCCGCTTGCTGACGATCTACACGATTTCGGCGGCGATGGCGGGTGCGGCTGGCGCCCTCATCGCCGACACGACAGGGCTCGTTGCCCTCAATGCCATCAGCGTCGATTTCTCGGGTCTGATCCTCGTCATGGTGATCTTTGGCGGCGTCGGCCGGCTCTACGGCGCTTTCGTCGGCGTGCCGCTTTACATGATCGCGCAGGATCGCTTCTCGCAAATCGACCCCACCTATTGGTATTTCTGGATCGGCCTGCTGCTTGTCGTCGTCGTACTGTTCGCGCGTGGCGGCGTGCTCGGCCTGATCGATATGGTGTGGCAGCGCGTGCAGCGGCGGAGGAAGCGATGACCGAGCTCGCGCTCGAGACCCGCGCCCTGTGCAAGAATTTCGGCGCGCTCGCGGTCGCCAACGAGATCAATTTCGGCCTCGCGGTCGGCGCGCGGCATGCGCTGATCGGGCCGAACGGCGCCGGCAAGACGAGCTTTGTCAATCTCGTTACCGGCGCGCTGGCCCCGTCCTCCGGCCATGTCCTGCTTGACGGGCATGACGTCACGCGGCTGTCGCAGGCGCACCGTGTGAAACGCGGCCTCGCGCGTACCTTCCAGATCAATCAGCTCTTCCGCGGCCTCACCGTGCTCGAGAATGTGACGCTCGCCATCACCGAGCGGCACGGTTTCGCCGGCGATTTCCTGCGTCCTGCCGGGCGTCGTCGGGCAGTGATCGAGGAAGCCTATGCGCTGCTCGAGCGCTTGGGCATTGCCGATGAAGCGCTACGCCCGGTCAAGGAGCTCGCTTATGGCCGCCAGCGCCTGGTCGAGATCGCGGTCGCGCTCGGTCTCGATCCGAAAGTGCTGCTGCTCGACGAGCCGGCGGCGGGCGTGCCCTCGGGCGAGGCAGGTACCATCATCGATGTGATCGAGCAGCTCGGCGCCGATATCGCGCTGCTCATCATTGAGCACGATATGGATCTCGTTTTCCGCCTGGCGCGGCGCATCACCGTGCTGGTGCAAGGCGCGATCCTGGTCGAGGGAACACCGCAGGAGATTGGCGCCGACCCGCGTGTGCGCGAAGTCTATCTCGGCGAGCGGGTGCATCATCGATGAGCGCGGCGACGAAAAGCCCAGACACAAAAAGCGGGGGCGGGCTACGCATCGATAAGCTCCGCGCGGGCTATGGCGAGACGGTCGTGCTCGATGGCGTGTCGCTCGAGCTGCGGCCTGGTGGCACGCTCGCGGTGCTGGGGCGCAATGGCGTGGGCAAGACCACGCTGCTCGCGACCATCATGGGGCATACGACGCGGCATGGCGGCGCGATCGAGTTCGGCGGCGCGAATATCGTCGGCTTCGCGCCCTATCGCCGCGCACGGCTCGGCATCGGCTTCGTGCCGCAAGAGCGCGAAATCTTCCGCTCGCTCAGTGTCGAGGAAAATCTGCTCGTCGGCGCGCGCAGCCCGGCCGGGCGCGCCGGCCGCTGGACGCTCGAGCGCGTCTACGACTTCTTTCCTTCGCTGGCCGAGCGCCGCCGCAACCGCGGCAACGCGCTGTCGGGCGGCGAGCAGCAGATGCTCAGCATTGGCCGCGCGCTGATGGGCAACCCGTCGCTGTTGCTGATGGACGAGCCGCTCGAGGGTCTCGCGCCGGTGATCGTCGAAGCAGTGCTGAAAGGGCTCGAGCGCTTGAAGCACGAGGACGATCTTGCTCTGTTGCTGGTCGAGCAGCATGCGCGCATCGCGCTCGAATTCGCCGAGCGTGCGCTGGTGCTGGATCGCGGCCGTATCGTGCATGAAGGCGCGAGCCGCGATCTGCTCAATAGTCCCGATGTTCTGGCTGGCCTGATGGGCGTCGGCGCCCGCGCTTAAAAAAAAGACCCGCCAGTCTTTCGACCGGCGGGTTGCAGTCGTCTGGCAAGCTGGGACTTACCAGTAGAAAGCGACGCTCACATTTTGTGCCCAGGCATTGGCACCCGTATTCGTGGCCCGGACCTGGCGATCGTAGTAATCGAGCTCGGCCTTGATATCGATTTGGCCCGGCACCGGGCTGTAGGTCACCGATAGGCCCGAATGGATGTGACGTTTCTCGATCGAGGCAAGCTGCGCCGCCGTCGCACCGCCGGCACACAGGCTCGGACCGCCGCCGACCGTGCCGCTGGTCGAGCAGTTGCTAAAGCCATTGACCGCGTCCGGCTTGCCGAAGAAGCCGATGTCGAATTCGCCGGTCATGCGCCAATTCGGGTTGAAGCGGTGGATGTAGCTGGTGTTGAAGCCCAGTTCGGTGATCGGGCTGACCTGGCCGGTCTGGCCGTTGATGATCATGTCGACTGTACCGGCGGGAAAATCCGACATGAAGGTCGCGAGGCCATGGCTATAGGTGACCTGACCGCGCCATTGATCCTGACCCCAGGTGTTCAGCATTACGCCGCCTTCGACCGCCCAGTGCCACTGGGTGATGTTATTGGCTTGGTTATTGCCGCCGAGGATCGCGGTGGAGGTGGCGTTACGAATCTCGGAACGGCCCACACCGACGCGGCCCATCAAATGGCCCCAGGGCTGGTCCCAAGCGATACCGGTGTTGAAGCTCGGCAGGTTCATGAGACCGCCACTTGCCACATCGGTATTGTTCGAGCCCGTGGTCGTGATGGCTGCCGGCGCAAGGGTCGCCGTACCGATACAGGTGGTCGTCGCCGTGGAACGACAATAGGCCGCGCCCGTGGCCATCGATTCGACCGAGCCGGACAACGTGATGCCGTTGCCCGCGAGATAGGTGTAGCGGATCTGCGGACGGCGGATGTTGACGGTCGTCAACCGGCCAATTTGGTTCTGGTCGCCGATATCCGGCGCGAACAGGAGGGGATCGGCCCAAGCCGAGTTATACTGACCAATCAACCACGGGCCGATCGTGCCGTAGGCCCATTGGAGACGCGGAACGCTGTTGTTGCCGGCACCGACCTTCGGATTGATGTTGGTGGCGGTGACGCCTGCACCGGTGTAGTTGCCCTGACCGGCGAGCAAGCTGAAGTCCATCAGC
>Ga0157369_10004735_pt1 | contig 15987 bp, 12 predicted proteins | sample C25metaG_FD_113461 | JGI IMG/M metagenome (GOLD analysis project Ga0157369, IMG submission 113461) | Corn rhizosphere microbial communities from Kellogg Biological Station, Michigan, USA - C2-5 metaG | ecosystem: Host-associated > Plants > Roots > Rhizosphere > Soil | place: USA: Michigan... | reverse complement strand
CAAAAAGCTCTACGCGCAGTTCCAGAAGCAGGTTACCGAGGACCTCCCGCTGATCTGGACCAACGAGGAGCCCTACACGACCATCTACAAGGCCGAGCTGAAGAACATTCCCAGCGGCGTATGGGGCGCAGTCGCTCCGCTCGATGAAGTGACCCGAGGCTAGCCAACCGTCGGATCGGGACAGGGAATGTTGAGTCTTTCGGCGGACGTGGGTGGGACGTTCACGGACTTCGTGCTCGTCGATTCGACGACAGGCGAGCTGTTCGCGGACAAGGTGCCGTCCACGCCGTCCTCGACGGAAGCGATCACCCAAGGAATCGAGCATATCCTCGCGCAGGCCGGCTTCAAGGCTCGGCAGGTCGACCGCTTCGTTCACGGGTTCACGATCGCCACCAATGCCTTCCTCACACACCGCGGCGCCAGGGTTGCCCTGGTGGTGACGGAGGGCTTCCGCGACATATTGGAAATCGGGGGTCAAAGCCGGCCCGAGCTTTATTCCCTCACGCAGAACACACTATCCCCGCTCGTACCGCGCTCGCGCGTGATCGAGGTAAAGGAGCGCGTCGACGCTTTCGGCAATGTCGTGAAGGCGCTATCGGGTGACGAGGCGACGTCCGTCGCGAAGCGAGTGGCGGCGCTCGACCCGCAGGCCATCGCTATCTCGCTGCTTTTCGCGCAAGTCAATGCAGCGCACGAGAAGCAACTGGCCGCAGCGCTGAAGACGGTCCTTCCCCACGTGCCGGTCTACCTCAGCTCTCACATCAACCCACAGGCGCAGGAGTTCCCGCGAACCTATACGACCGTGACAGCGGCGTACGTCGGGCCGGTCGTGGACGCGTATCTCGCGGAGCTCGAGCGGACCTTGCCCCGCCTCGGCGTTGTCGGTCCGCTGCTTCTGATGCGAAGCGATGGTGGAATCGCCACGGCGCGCGCTGCGCGCGCAAACCCGGGCAACATGCTCCTGTCAGGACCCGCAGGAGGTGTGATTGCGTCCGTCGACCTCAGCAAGCGTCTCGGCGTGCCGAATATCATCACGTTCGACATGGGCGGAACCTCGGCCGACTTCTCGCTCATACATGGCAGCACGGCACGCAAGGCCTCGGGGAGGAGCGTAGGCGGCGACTCGCTGCGTCTGCCTTCGCTCGACATCGAAACCATCTCCGCAGGCGGAGGTTCGATCGGGCGGGTGGATATCGGGGGCGCCATTCGGATCGGCCCGGACTCCGCCGGTTCGGTGCCCGGACCGGCGTGCTACGGCCGCGGCGGCACGGCGCCGACGCTGACGGATGCTGCGCTGATCCTGGGCATCCTCGACGCGCGGGACTACCTCGGCGGCGACATGCCGCTCGACGTCGACAAGGCGCGCGCCGCCATCGAGATCCACGTGGCGCGCCCGTTGAGCGTGTCGGTGGAGGACGCGGCGCTCGGCATGGTCGCGGTGGCGAATGCCCAAATGGCGGAAGCCATTCGTGGTTTGTCCCTCGAGCGCGGCCACGATTTGCGCGAATTCGCGTTGCTTGCCTTCGGCGGCGCCGGACCGATGTTCGCGCCGTTCCTGGCGCGTGACCTCGGCATGGCCGAGACCATCCTCCCGCGCCGTCCCGGTGTTTTTTGCGCCTTTGGTCTGCAACTGTGCGACATTCGCCACATCGCACAGACGCCCTTCCAGATGCCCCTCGCCGAGGTTGATGTGAACGATCTCGAGGCTGCATTCCGGAAGATGACCGACGAGCTCGCCGGAGCGCTCGACGACGACAGCGTATCCAAGGCCGATCGCGTGTTCCAGTGTGCCGCCGACGTCCGCTACATCGGCCAGTTTCACGAGCTGACGCTTCCGCTCGATGTTGGCGACCCCGCGCAACCCTGGGACGCCGCGCGGCGTGCGGCCCGATTTCACGAAGCCCACGCGCGGGCGTATGGATTCTCCGATTCGACGGCGCCGTGCGAGTTCGTGAATCTCAGGGCGGAGGCGATCGGCATCGTGCCGAAGCCCGAGCTGGTGCCTCGCGTCCCGACCGGCGAGGTCGATCCGCCCTCGCAGCCTGTCGGCCGCCGCAAGATCTATCTGGAAAACGGCTACTGCGATTGCGCCGTATACCGGCGCGACGATCTGCGGAGCACCGACCGCATCCGCGGCCCCGCTATCATCACCCAGCGCGACTCGACCGTACTGGTTCTACCCGACCAGGAGGCGCGCGTGGACCAAGGCGACGTTCTGCGCATTTCGCAGCCACGGCAGGCAACGAGATGAGCAACCGCTCGCAGATCGATCGCGATGTGTTCCAACACCAGCTGGCCGGAATCGCCGAGGAAATGTCGGCCGCTCTGCGCCGTGCGGCGTTCTCCCCCATTATCTGGGACATGTACGACTACTCGTGCGCCCTGTTCTCCAAGCAGGGCGAGATGATCGCGCAGGCGGAGACGATTCCCGCCCAGATCGGCGTGATGTCGACCGCGCTGCGGCACATCTTCGCGGAGATACCGCTGCCATCCTGGGAGCCCGGTGACGTTGTCATCTGCAACGACCCGTACCGCGGCTGCACGCATACGCCCGATATGGTTCTATTCAGCCCGGTTTTCCGCGACGACACGATAATCGGATTCACCTCGACGATTGCCCATCACGTCGACATCGGCGGCAGGTTGCCCAGCACCACGGCGCCCGACAACATCGAGGTCTTTGCGGAAGGCTTGATCTTTCCGCCGCTCAAGCTCGTCGATTGCGGCAAGATCAACGACACGGTGCTGCGCATGATCGGCGCCAACGTGCGCAACCCACGCGCCTGCATCGGCGACTTGCACGCGCAGATCGCGGGATGCCTAACGGGCGAGCAGAGGCTGGGCGCTCTGGTGGACAAGTACGGGACTACGCGATTCGCGGAGTTGACCGCGGAGTGCCTCGACTATGGAGAGCGCTACGTGCGCCGCTCGCTTGCGCTCCTGCCGTCAGGACAGCACCGGGCCGAGGTCTTCATCGAAGACGGTATCGCTTCAGCCGATCCGATGCGCATCGCGGTGACGGTGACCATCGCAGACGATGAATTAACGATCGATTTCACGGGCACGAGCCCCCAGCGCCACAACGCGCTCAACTGCCCGTTTGCCTCGACGATCTCCATGTCGCTGTATGCGGTGCGCTGCATCGTCGCGCGCGACATCGCTCAGAACGACGGGTGCGCGCGTCCGGTGAAGGTGATCGCGCCGTCGGGCTCGTTGCTGAATCCGGTTCGCCCCGCGGCAGTTGGCATTCGACATTACACGCAACAGGCCGTCGCCGACGCCGTGCTGAAAGCGCTCGTGGAAGTGGCGCCCGATTACTCGGCCGCCGGCTGTCACATCTCCTTCCCGTCGTTCCGCGCCGGCGGTGTCGACGACCGCGCAGAGGCACAGCGTCGCCATTCGCGACCCTACTTCATCATTCACGACATCATCGGCGGGGGAATGGGCGCGCACCGCCGGGGAGACGGTCGCAATGCGGTCGACACGCATGGCGGGAATTGTGCGCTGCTCTCCGCCGAGATCACCGAGATGGTGAGCCCGGTCCGCGTGTTGCGCTCGGAACTCATTTCGGGGTCCGGCGGAGCCGGCATGCACCGGGGCGGTCTTGCCATGCGGCGCGAGTACGAAATCCTTTCCGAGCGCGCGGTCGTCAGCGTGTATCACCAGCAATGCGACGAGACGACCGCACCCTGGTCCGTGGAGGGCGGCGGCCTCGGCAGGGCGGCGCGCGCAGTGCTCAACCCGGGCAGGCAAGGCGAGTATGCGCTCGGATCCAAAGCGATCGGCCTCGCCTTGACACGCGGTGATGTCGTGCGGCTCGAAAGTGCCGGCGGCGGCGGTTGGGGCGATCCTGCCAAGCGTACTTCCGACAATGTGGCCCGCGACAGCCACGAGGGCTATGTCTGACGGAGTGGCCGAGGGCCGTGCGCCGCGCTCGCCCGCGCAAGTCCTGAGGCGCGACCGCCCAACCGAGGCACGCGGTCAGCCGCGCTCGCTGTGGGCGGCGACGGCCACTTCCGTCGATCCGTTCCCGACGCTCCGCGAAGGTCAACGCGCCGAGGTAGCGGTGATCGGTGGCGGCTACACCGGGTGCTCCGCAGCCTTGTACCTTGCCGAACGCGGGGTCGATACGGTGCTGCTCGAAGCGCTCGAGCCGGGCTTCGGCGCTTCGGGCCGTAACGGCGGCCAGGTGATCCCGAGTTTCAAATTCGATCCCGATGAAGTGGCCGACCGTTACGGACCGATCTTGGCTGAGACCCTGCTGGAAACTGTCGGCGGATCGGCCGACCTCGTGTTCTCGCTGATCGAAAAGCATCGAATCGACTGCGGCGCACGCCGAACCGGATGGATCCAGGCGGCATCGTCCGCAAGCGAGCTTGCGACAGCGGCCCGCCGGGTTTCGCTATGGCGCCGACGAGGCGCGAGCGTGGAAGAACTGGATGCAGGTGCGATCGCCGGCCTGACGGGTACTCTGAGATACGGCGGCGGATGGATCGATCGTCGAGCCGGCAACATTCAACCGCTCAGCTACTGCCTTGGACTCGCACGGGCGGCGAACGGCGCGGGGGCGCGACTCTATCAGTCGTCTCAAGTGTTCTCGATGGACCCGCACGGCTCGGGGTGGCGGCTAACCACGCCGGGCGGACACGTGCTGGCCGAGCGCGTGATCATCGCCACGAATGCCTATACCGACGCCTTGTGGCCGGGCTTGCGACAGTCGGTCATCCCGCTGCACAGCGTGCAAGTGGCAACCGAGCCGCTTGCCGAGCCCCTCCGGCGCCAGATCCTGCCCGGAGGTCAGTCCGTCGCAACCATGGGCCGGATCGTGACCTATTTCCGCCTCGATCGTGACGGCCGCCTCGTAATCGGCACTCGCGGCCCTTCGCGCGATCATCTGCGCGAACGGGACACGCGTTCGCTGAAAGCGGCTGCGCGCTCGCTCTTTCCGCAGTTGCGTAGCGTCGCGTTCGAATTCGAATGGACGGGGCGCGTCGCGATGACGCCCGATCACCTCCCGCACCTGCACGAGCTTGCACACGGTGTCTACGCGGGCCTTGGGTACAACGGCCGCGGCATCGCGATGGCGACCGTCATGGGCCGTGCGCTCGCGCAACGGGCGGTAGACAGCCCGGACGCTCACTATCCGGTCACGCCACTCAAACCCATGAGGTTCCATACATTTCATCGACCGGTCGTTCAAGGCCTGGTCGCCTACTATCGACTTCGGGACAGGATCGGTTGATGCGTGTACTCCTAGTTCCGCCGGCTGCATCCAGCGAGGCGGCTACATGCCGCGTCGCGCGATATGAGCGCAAGCTCCGGAGGTGACGATGACAACCTGGCCCGCCGGCGCACGCTGCGCCGTGATGTTGACGTTCGATTTCGACTCTGAGACGAATTGGCTGTCACGAGACGCGTCCAACTGGAAGCGTCCGGGAACGCTTTCACAAGGCACCTACGGAGCTAACGTCGGCGTGCCGAAGCTGCTCGACCTGCTGAGCGAGGCTGGATTGCGCGCGACGTTCTTCGTCCCCGGTTGGGTGGCGGAGCACCGCACCTCGCGGGTCGAGGCGATCATCGCCGGTGGACACGAAGTCGGTCACCACGGCTACCTTCACAAGTGGGTCGATCCGGACACGCCTGATGAAGAGGAGGAGGAGTTCTCGCGCGGTCTCGAGGCGCTCAAGAGCTCGGTCGGCGTGACGCCGATCGGATTTCGTGCGCCCGCAGGTGAAACCAGCCCTAATCTCCTTCGCTTGCTGAGCCGCTCCGGCTTCATTTACGACAGCAGCCTGATGGACGACATCAATCCCTACCGACATCGCCTCGCGGACGGCACGCCGGGGCCCATCGAGCTGCCATGGCACTGGAGCCTCGATGACGCGCCCTTTCTCATCAGCTCCATCAAGGTTCCGCGGCCGATTTTCACCAACGAGCACATTCTCTCCATCTGGCAGGCCGAGTTCCGCGCGATCTACCAGTGGGGCGGTCTCTACAACCTGATCATGCATCCGCAGGCAACGGGCCGTCCTTCGCGCGTCGACATGCTGCGCCAGCACATTGCCTACATGCGCCAGTTTCCCGGCGTTTGGTTCGCCACCTGCGAGGAAGTGGCCAAGACCTGGGCTCAGAGCCATCCCGCCGATGGCGCTACGGAGCGCTTCTCGCCATTCCTGAAAATGCCCGACAGCGAGGCTCGAAGGGGTCCGGGATCATAGTTGCCATGCGGCTCGAAGGACGAAAGGTTCTGATCACCGGCGCAGCGTCAGGGATAGGGCTGGCGACGGCGGAGATGTTCGTGCGCGAAGGCGCACGCGTGGCGCTGATCGACCGCGATGCGCAGCGGATTGCAGCCGCGGAAGCGCGCCTGAAAGTGGCCGCGGCTTGTGCCGACGTCACGGACGAAAGCGCGATCGGCCTGGCGATCTCACGCATGACCGAGGCGTTGGGCGGGCTCGATGGCGTGGTGAACGCAGCCGGCGTCGATCTGCTGCGTCCTTTTGCTCAAATGTCGTTGGCCGAATGGCAACGGATCCTGGCCGTGAATCTGACCGGACCGATGATGGTCTGCCGCGCGGCGCTCGAAGCGCTCGCGCGCTCGGGTCATGGCACCATCGTGAACATCGCGTCCGGCGCAGCCTTACGGCCGCTGGAGCATCGCACTGCGTACTGCGCGGCCAAAGCCGGCCTGGTCATGCTCACGAAGGCGCTCGCGATCGATCTGGCCGCAAGCGGAATCCGCGCCAATGCCATTTGCCCCGGCATCATCGACACGCCGATGTTTCGCGCATCCTTCGAATCCGCACCCGATCGCGATGCGGCATTTGCGAGAATACTCGACCGCTTCATCATCAAGCATCCGGGGCGACCCGACGACATTGCGTACGCTGCACTCTATCTCACCAGTGAAGAATCCGCGCACGTCACCGGCAGCGCCCTGGCCGTGGACGGTGGTCGCGCATTCCACTGAACGGCGCATTCCAGATTCTCTTGTCCGGGCCACCACCATGAGCGCGCTGTTTTCGCCCCTCGCACTGCGCGACCTCACGCTCGGCAATCGCATCGTCGTTTCGCCGATGTGCCAATATTCCGCCGACGATGGTTGTGTCAACGATTGGCACCTCGCTCATCTGGGCCAGCTGGCGCTGTCCGGCGCTGGCCTGCTATTCGTCGAGGCCACGGCAGTCGAGCGACGTGGTCGCATCACCCACGGCTGCGCCGGTCTGTACTCGGACGCCAACGAGGCAGCGCTGCTGCGCGTCCTCGAGCATTGCCGGCGCTGGGGCACCGCCAAGATCGGTATTCAGCTCGGCCACGCGGGCCGGAAGGGGTCCCATCAACGACCTTGGGAGGGCGGCAAGCCGCTGGGCGCACATGAGGACCCGTGGGCGACCGTCGCCGCTTCGCCGATCGCCGTGTTCGACGGCGCTCCGCTTCCTCATGCGCTGACGATCGACGAGATCGCAAGCGTCCGTGATCAATTCGCACTGGCGACCCGAAGGGCGGAGCGCATCGGCTTCGATGCCCTCGAACTGCATCTCGCCCACGGCTATCTCCTGCACAGTTTCCTGTCGCCCCTCGCGAATGCACGACGCGACGGCTATGGAGGCTCGCGCGAGAACCGGATGCGTCTGCCCCTCGAGATTTTCGCGGCCATGCGCGCGATCTGGCCCGAGCACAAGCCGCTTGGCGTGCGGGTCTCAGCCAGCGATTGGGTCGAAGGAGGCTGGACGATTGACGACACCGTGGCGCTTGCCACTGCGCTGAAAGCGCTCGGTTGCGACTGGATCGATTGCTCGGGTGGCGGGATTTCTCCGCTGCAGAAGATCCCGACCGCGCCTGGTTATCAGGTGCCGTTCGCGGCGCGGGTGCGCAAAGACGCGGGAATCGCGACGATCGCCATCGGCCTGATCACCGAGCCGCACCAGGCCGAGTCGGTCGTGGCCAGTGGCGCGGCCGATCTGGTTGCGCTTGCGCGCGCCATGCTCGCGGATTCGCGCTGGCCGTGGCGCGCCGCGGAAGCGCTCGGCGAGACCGTCGAGGTACCGGCTCAATACCGGCGTGCGTGGACAGGCTCGCCACGCACAGCCGGTGAGCCGGCGCGCGGTGGAACATGACGGGAAGAAGCGCGTCACGAGAGTCCACTGAACCTTGATCACGCGCCGAATCACGACGAACGAGACCGTCACATGCTCCGGTTAGCCGGGCAGCGTCTACTGCACGCGGCGATCCTCGTGCTCGCGGTGGTCGTACTGAACTTCCTGCTGTTGCGACTTGCGCCGGGCGATCCGGTGCAGACGATCGCCGGCCTGTCCGGCGGCATGTCGGAGCAATTGCGCGCACAGTTGACCGCCCAGTACGGTCTCGACAAGCCGCTGCTGCTGCAGCTTGGCATTTACCTCCAACAGGTGCTGTCCGGCAATCTGGGCTATTCCTACTTCTACAACCTGCCCGTCAGCTCGCTCATCCTCGAGCGCGTTCCCGCGACCCTCCTCCTCGTGTTGACTGCGCTGACCTTCGCGGCGCTCGTCGGCACGGCTCTCGGCGTGCTCGCGTCGCGCAAGCCGAACGGCCTCGTCAGCCAATCGATCACGGTACTGTCCATCGTCGGCTATTCGGCGCCCATCTTCTGGACGGGCATTCTGATCATCATCCTGTTTGCGTCCATCATTCCGGCGTTTCCAATATCCGGGATGCAGGACATCACCACGGATCGCACCGCGATCGGCACGGTGATCGACGTGCTCCATCACCTCGTGCTTCCTGCCGCGACGCTGGGAATCGTCTACCTCGCGCAATACAGCAGGCTGGCCCGGGCGAGCATGCTCGATGTTCTCGGCGCCGACTATATCCGAACCGCACGCGCCAAAGGCCTTGCGGAGTGGAAGGTGTTCTTCAAACACGCGCTGCGCAACGCGGTTCTGCCGGTCGTCACGGCGATTGGCATGCAGTTCGCCAACATCCTGGCCGGTGCCATCCTGACAGAGACCGTGTTCGATTGGCCGGGGCTTGGCCGTCTCGCGTTCGATTCGATCCTGCGCAGGGACTATCCCACGGTGTTGGGACTGCTCCTCTTCTCGGCGATCCTCGTCGTGGTCGCCAATCAGATCATCGACTTCGTCTACCGCGTCATCGACCCACGGATGAAGGAAGAATGAGCGGCGCAGCCGTGGTCGCCACCACATCGTCGCCAGCCCGCGAAGCGCTGGCGATGTTCCTGCGTAACCGGAGCGCGATCGGAGGTGTCGCGTTGCTCCTGCTGATCCTGGTCGCGACCTTCCTCGGACCCCTTGTCTACTCCGGGGATCCCTTCGACATCGTCGCCGCACCCATGACACCGCCGGGATCGGACGATCAGCTCCTGGGAACCGATTCACTCGGGCATAGCATCCTCATCGGGATCATCCATGGCGGGCACATCGACCTCATGGTAGGTGGCGTGGCGGCATTGCTGTCGATGGCGATCGGAGTGACGATCGGAGCCCTCGCGGGCTACTACGGCGGCGGCATTAATAACGCGCTCATGCGCGTCACGGAGTTCTTCCAGGTGATGCCGCCCCTGCTGCTTGCCATGGTCCTCGTTGCGGTGCTTTCGCCTCAACTGTGGGTCGTTGCCATGGCCATCGGCGCTGTGAGCTGGCCTCGCCCGGCGCGCATCGCCCGCGCCGAATTCATGAGGCTGAAGCGTATGGGATTCGTCGCGGCCGAGCGGTCCATCGGCGCAAGCGACGCCCGGCTCGTCTGGCGGGTGATTCTGCCGAACGCGCTGCCGCCGCTGATCGTTCAGGGAACGCTCGAAGTCGGGACGGCGATCCTGTTCTCGGCTGGACTCGCCTTCCTCGGACTGAGCGATCCGAACACGATGAGCTGGGGATTCATGATCGGCACCAACCGTCAGTACATCCTCGATGCATGGTGGGCAGTCACGTTCCCGGGCTTCGCGATCTTCCTGACCGTGCTCGCGGTGAGCCTCATTGGCGACGGATTGAACGACGCGCTCAATCCCAAGCTCAGGGAACGTTGATGAGCGAGCCGATCCTCGAAGTCACCGGCCTCGGCGTCGAGTTCGATTCGCGCCGGGGCAACGCCGCCGTTCTCAACGACGTAGGATTCACGCTCGCGCCCGGCGAGACGCTTGGTCTGGTCGGCGAATCGGGCTGCGGCAAGAGCATGACAGCACTCGCCATCATGCGGCTGATACCGAGCCCGCCCGGCCGCATCACGAGGGGAGCGATCCGATTCAGGGGCGAGGATCTGCTCAAAGTTTCCGAGGCGCGCATGCGCGCCATCCGGGGCAAGGAGATCTCGATGATCTTCCAGGAGCCGATGACTGCGCTCAACCCCGTGTACACGATCGGCAATCAGATCATCGAAACGATCCGCCTGCATCTAGGCCTATCGGGCAACACGGCCAGGACACGCGCCATCGAGATGCTCACAGCGGTCGGCATCCCGGCACCCGATCGGCGCATCGACGAATACCCGCATCAGCTATCGGGCGGGATGCGCCAGCGTGTCATGATCGCCATGGCGCTCGTGTGCAAGCCCGCCGTCCTGATCGCCGACGAGCCGACGACTGCCCTGGATGTGACGGTGCAGGCCCAGATTCTCGATCTTCTGCAAGAGCTGCAAACGACCACTGGAACGGCGATCCTCCTCATCACCCACGACATGGCAGTCGTCGCCCGCATGGCCGACCGCGTCGTCGTCATGTATGCCGGGCGCAACGTCGAAGAAGGCGGCGCGACCGCCGTCCTCGAACGTCCGTCGCACCCTTACAGCCGCGGGCTGATCGACTGTCTGCCCTCGATCGAGACCGGCGAACGCCCGGCGTATCTTCCGGAAATCGCCGGCATGGTGCCATCCATCTGGGAACACCAGCCCGGATGCCCTTTCGCGAGTCGCTGCTCATACGTGATGGACCGATGCCGCTCGGACATGCCGCCGCGGTTCCGGACGGACGCCATGCGACGTGTGGCGTGCTGGCTGTGCGGGGACAAGGTCGTCCAATGAGTGCGCCGCTCCTTCAGGTGCGCGAACTAAAGGTGCACTTCCGGCGCCGAACGGGTTGGCGGCGTTCGGCGTCGGTCGTGCACGCCGTCGATGGCGTGTCGTTCGTCCTCACCCGGGGGACCGCTTTCGGACTTGTCGGCGAATCGGGATGTGGCAAGACGACGACCGCACTGGCGCTCATGCAACTGGTGCCCGTGACGTCCGGCTCCGTCGAACTGGCCGGAATCGATCTGACGCGCCTTTCCGGCGACGCGCTGCGCGAGCAGCGGCGGCATCTGCAGATGGTGTTTCAGGACCCGTATTCGTCGCTCAATCCTCGCGAGCGCGCGGGCAATCTCGTACGCGCACCGCTCGATCTGATGCGCATCGATACGCCGCGGGCGCGAGACGAACGGGTTGCGAATCTCTTCGCGGCTGTAGGCCTCAGGCCGGAGCATCGGTTCCTGTTTCCGCATCAGTTCTCGGGCGGCCAGCGACAGCGCATCAACATCGCGCGGGCGCTTGCAACCAACCCTGCTCTCGTGGTGTGCGACGAGCCGGTCTCGGCGCTCGATGTTGCCGTGCGCGCACAGACGCTGAACCTCCTGCGACGGCTGCAGCTTGAGATGGGACTGACTTACTTCTTTATCTCCCATGACATCGCCGTGGTCGCGCACCTTTGCGACGAGGTTGCGGTGATGTACCTGGGTCAAATCGTCGAGCAGGCGCCACGACGCGCGTTCTTCGCCCGGCCACTTCATCCGTACAGCCGGGCATTGATCGCGGCGGTTCCTTCGATGGAACGAGGCCGCCAAACCGCGCGGACGCGTCTCGAGGGCGACCCACCCAATCCTCTGGAGCCACCCCGGGGATGCCGCTTCGCGCCCCGCTGCCCATACGCGCAGAGCATTTGCCAGACGACGGCTCCGCCGCTGCGCGCAGTCGATGGGGCGACGCGCGCCGTCGCGTGCCACTTCGTCGACGACTCCGGGCGGACGCTCTTTGTCCCATTCGATCACGATCGCGCCGACGCCTCGATGGCGGATCGGTTCGCGGCGCGCACCATTCCCAATTGAAGCAGCCCGATGGTCATCTTCCAAGCCCGTGCAATCCTGACGATGAATCCGATGCGACCGCGCGCGACGCATGTCGCGGTCAGGAACGGACGCATTCTCGCGGTCGGTACGCTCCCCGAGCTGGGGATATTCGGCGAAGCCGAAATCGACAGGCGCTTCGCGGACAACGTATTGATGCCTGGGCTGGTCGAAGGGCACTGCCACTTGCACGAAGGCGGACTTTGGCGATTCCCTTATGTGGGTTACTTCGCGCGTCGCGCTCCCGACGGAACGCTATGGGAGGGTCTGAAGCGCGTGGAAGATGTCGTCGCACGCTTGGCAGAGGCCGCGACAAAGCTTGTCGACCCGACTCAACCCCTCCTCGCGTGGGGATTCGACCCGATCTACTTTTCCAGCGCGCGCATGACCAGGCGCGAGCTCGATTCCGTATCCCCGACGCGTCCCATTGCCGTGCTGCATGCCAGCTTTCACCTGATGAACGTGAACAGCGCCATGCTGGATTTGGCCGGCATTACGCGCGACGTCGAGATCAACGGAATCACGCGTGATTCCAACGGAGATCCGACCGGCGAGTTGTGCGAGTTCGCTGCCATGTTTCCCGTCAATCGCGCGATCGGCAACGCCTTCAGGGCGGGTGGGACTTCCCCGCAGAACATTTTCAATTTTGCGAAGGTCGCGCAGCAGTCCGGCGTGACGACGGCCACTGACCTGAACAACGAGCTTTCGGACGCGGACCTGGAAGCCTTGACGCAATGCGCAGCCGACGAGGCGTTTCCCATAAGGCTGGTGCCGGTGTTTCGCACGTTGTCGGCCCTTGATGCCATCGAGTCCGGCATTGCGCGGGTGAACAAAGCGCGCAGCCGTAGCACCGACAAGTTACGCATCGGCGGTGTCAAGCTCGTCCTCGACGGCTCCATCCAGGGCTTCACGGCCCGTTTGCGATGGCCGGGCTATCACAATGGCAGTCCGAACGGCATATGGGTCACGCCGCCGACGCAGGTGCCTCTGCTGGTCGAGCGTCTGCACGCGGCCGGCTTTCAACTCCATATCCACACCAACGGCGATGAGGCCACCGAGCTCGCGCTCGACGCGATCGAACAGGCGCTCGCCCGGCATCCGCGCTGGGACCATCGGCACACGCTGCAACACGTTCAGATGGCGAGCCCGGCTCAATATCGCCGGATGGCCAAGCTCGGCGTTTGCGCCAACATATTCGCGAACCACATCTTCTACTGGGGCGACCAGCACTACGCGCTGACCATGGGTCCCGACCGGGCCGAACGCATGGACGGGTGCGGGACTGCACAGCGCCTGGGCGTGCCTTTCGCCATCCACTCCGACGCGCCGATCACGCCTATCGGTCCGCTGTTCACCGCCTGGTGCGCGGTCAATCGCCGAACCGCCTCGGGTCGCGTGCTCGGCGAAGGCGAGCGCATTGAGGTAGAAGAGGCCCTGTACGCAATCACCTTGGGAGCGGCCTACACTCTTAAACTCGATGACGAGATCGGTTCCATCGAAGTGGGCAAGTTCGCCGATTTCTGCGTGCTCGAGGATGATCCGCTGACTGTCGCGCCGGATGCGCTCGATCGCATTCGAATCTGGGGAACAGTACTCGGCGGAATGGTCTTCTCGGCGCCTTCGGGCGACGGCCGACGAAGTGCGGAGAACGAAGCATGAGATACGACTTGGCCGGTCGTCGCGAAAGATGAGCCGCGTTGGCGTGCCCTGTGGGCCGCCGGATGCTGAGCGTTCTACGAAGTGGAAATGCCACCCGGACGACATGCACGCGCCCGCTGCGCGACGACGGCGTGAACGGCATCCTGACCGAATTGAACGGTGAGGTGACTGGATCGCTAACTACGTCATCCACGACACGACCTGATCTATCCACCCGGCCCGCTATCGCAGGATCTGTTCGTCGACCCGCACGTTTGCAGGAGCGCGATCGACGGAATCTCATCAACTGGCTGCTCGCCCGGATGAAGACGGAAAGTTGATCACGCGTCTATGGGATGACGCGCGAAAACAGCTACCGCGCGCGGCGGCTTTAGGACAAGTACACATCTTCGCGCTGTGGCGTCGCCGACGGTTAGGCTGCAAAGCAGTTCGCGCGCTCCCGATGCGTCACGTGTTGTACCGGCACGCGCTTGGCGCCGACACACTCGGCTCCTAGATGCGGTGCTCGCCCAGCGACGACCGGGTTCCTTCACCGATGTCGCGTGCAAAAATCCGCGCAAATCCTTTCGTTCGACGATCCGAGGCTACGTCGTAACGTCTCCCTCTGCGGCACTATGGAGCTAGAAATAGCGCATCACCTTGAGAAGGATCCTCGTTTCACGTGGAAGACTGCCGAAGTTCGAGTGGCGTCCGCCCGTCGTTCCAGACGCGAGCACGCCGAAGCTCCAGAGATCCGTCGTGGCATAGTTCGACTCACCCTGCCACAGACTTGAGCCATCGGCCGCATCGGCCATCACAAAGCCGGTGAGCTCGAGCTTCGGCACGAAGGCATCCACCCAGTCGGCGCGCACGAATATCGAATGCTGTTGTATCGGTTCCTGCTGGGCCGCCGCGTAGTCGCGGATGTACCAGAGCGTGCGAACGATCGCCGATGAATCGGGTCTGCCTTCACCCGCGGCGAACCATCGATTCCAATCCGCTCGCGAGAAGCCAGCGCCGTTGTAGTGATACTCCAGGTTGAACGTGATCTTCGATTCGGTGGTGTAGGAGGCGCCCACCGCGACTCGGCTGCGAAAGCGCTCGTCGCTGCCTTGCGTGAACACGCCAGGTGCGTCCGGCGGGATGGTTCCCGTGGCTCGCGCGAACTCCAGCGCCTGGTCCGCAATGCTCACGTTCCGCCCGCCCGACCATTCGAGGTAAGCGACGGTGCTTTGGCCCATGCTCTCGGCAATGTTGACGCCCAGTTGCCACTTGTCCTTTTCTCCGTAGGCCAGGACCTCGGGGTTCACGCCATCGCCCAACTGTGCGCTCGCCTTCACGAGCCAGCGATCCGTGCCGTTGGTGCGGCCCCAGAGTGGATCGAAACCCCGATACGGATCCGGCGCGAGCGGCACTTGATGGGTCAGGTGCGGCGCATAAGCCACCATGAGAGATGACGCCTCTCCCACGCGCTGGCCGCGGATCATCACGGTGCCCAAGCGATCCTCGCGCAGCGCGCTGGGATCGGCGGTGAGCGGATCCACCACTGCGCGCGCCTTGAAGAAATCGGTGGGATTGAAGCCGAGTGCTACGCCGCTCTTCAGGTTGATACGGCCGGCGTCGAAGTAGCTGCGCGGATGCGGCTCGACGCTCACGTAGGCCTCGCGCAGGTCGTTCGTCACGTTGCCACGGTTGGGAAATCCCAGGCCGTCCTCGGCGACAAGATTCAGTCGCCCGCTGTAGACAGCGTGCGCGTTGGATCCGAGAGGCCATTCCATCCGTGCGTCACCGAAAAATTGCTCTTGCCAGCGTGGCGAAGTCGGCGCCGGAACGGGCACCAGCAAGTCGTTTCGTGTTGCGGCAAAACTCAGCGCGTTTTCGACGAACAGGCGTCCCTCGCCGCCAAAAAGCGAGCCCGATGCCGGACCAAGGACCTGTTCTGAATGGCTGGATTGACCGGGGATGAGGTCGAGATCCTTGTCCTCATCCGCCGCGAGCGCTATGCCTGTGAAGACAAAGGCGAGCGTGGCGAGCGCGAGCGACCATCCCTTCATCGAACCTGCAGCCGCGGAAGGTAATCTCGCTGGAACCAGGCGTCGGGCACATCCTGGAAGCGCAATTCGCCGAGCTTCGAGATCGTCGCGAGCGAGGTGTCCACTGCGTCGATGATCACCGCCTCCGCGGGCCGCACCGCGCCCAGGCGCTCGACGAAGCTGCGGTAGTAGATGATCTTCAGCAGCCGCCCGCTGTCCGAATAGAACTT
>Ga0157369_10004734_pt1 | contig 15988 bp, 17 predicted proteins | sample C25metaG_FD_113461 | JGI IMG/M metagenome (GOLD analysis project Ga0157369, IMG submission 113461) | Corn rhizosphere microbial communities from Kellogg Biological Station, Michigan, USA - C2-5 metaG | ecosystem: Host-associated > Plants > Roots > Rhizosphere > Soil | place: USA: Michigan... | reverse complement strand
TCGTCCATCAGCAGCAGCTTCGGCCGCGACATCAGCGCGCGGCCCATCGCGACCATCTGCTGCTCGCCACCCGAGAGCGTCCCGGCCAGCTGCGTACGCCGTTCGTAGAGCAGCGGGAAGAGATCGTAGACACGGTCGAAGTCCTCCTTGTCGCCGCCGCCACGCAGGTAGGCGCCGAGCTCGAGGTTCTCGAGCACCGTCATCGGGGCGAATAGACGCCGGTTCTCGGGCACGATCGCAAGCCCGCGCGCGATCCGGTAGCTCGTCGGCCGCTTCGTCACGTCCTCCCCGTCGACCCGCACCGCGCCGTTCCGCGGCCGCACGATCCCAAGGATCGTCTTCAGCGTCGTCGACTTGCCCGAGGCGTTGCCGCCGAGCAGGCAGACGAGCTCACCCGGCTGGATCGAGATCGAAAGGCCCTGGAGGATGTGGATCTGGCCGTAGTAGGTATTGACCTCCTCCAGCTCGAGCAGGGGATGTTCGGTCATTTCGTCGCCGTCGTCTGGAGACCGAGGTACGCCTCGATCACCTTCTCGTTGGTTGCGACGGTCTCGAACGACCCTTCGGCGATCTTGACCCCATGGTCGAGCGCGACAACGCGATCGGAGATGCCCTCGACGACGTGCATGTCGTGCTCGATCACCAGGATGGTGTAGCCACCGTCGGTGCGCAGCTGGGCGATCAGCTCCGTGATCTCGTGCGTCTCGGACGGATTCATGCCGGCCGCCGGCTCGTCGAGCAGCAGCACGCGCGGGTTGCTCGCGGTCGCTCGCGCGATCTCGAGGCGCCGCCGGTTCGCGTATGACAGCGAGTAGGCGGGCTGGTCCCACCGGTAGCCCATCAGACGCTCGCCGAAGAAGGCAAGGCGCTCCTGCGCGAGCTGCTCGATCTCGCGCTCTTCACGGCGCATCCCGGGCGTGCGCAACATCGAACGGAAGATGCCGGCGTTCGTATGCCCGTAGGCGGCGGCCATCACGTTCTCCTTCACCGACATGTTCAGGAAAAGCCGCAAGGTCTGGAACGTGCGCGAGATGCCACGCTGGCTGATCTGGTGCGGCTGCAGGCCGACCAGCGACCGCCCGTCGAGCGTGATGTCGCCCGAGGCGGGCCGGTAGATACCGGTGATCAGATTGAAGAGCGTGGTCTTGCCGGCCCCGTTCGGCCCGATCACGCTGACGATCTCACCCTCGTCGAGGTGCAGGTTGAGATCGTTGACGACCTGGAGACCGCCGAACGAGAGCGAGACGCCTTTCAGCTCGAGCAGCTTTCCCATTCGTGCTCGCTCCACTAGACGATCTCCACGCGGCGCTCGCCGAGCAGGCCATTCGGGCGCAAGATCATCAGCGAGACCAGGATCACGCCGAGCACGATGTACCGCATCGGCTCCGGGTTCGCGAGCATCACGTTCTCCCACACGAACGCGGCGAGGTAGAGCGTCGGCACGAGCAGCACGATGCGGACCCGGCGATCGACAAGCGTCAGTAGAAGGGCCAGGCCGATCAGGCCAACGTAGGTCGTCGGCTGCACCCAGCTCGCCAGATGCGCAGGCACGACGACCCAGTGCGCCATCGCGCCGCCGAAGCCGCTGGCCTTGTCGCCGGCGACCCACGCGGCGTCGTGTGCACTCGCCGCAGCGTGCATGACGAAGCCGAAGGCGATCGTCGCGCCCGAGACGATCCCGAGCGTCCGCGAGCGCCGGAACCCGAACACGACCCCTCCGACGAGAGCAGCGTAGAAGAGGATCCGTGCTTTGCCGGGGTCGCGCAGCAACTCGAGCAGCGGCCCGATGATCAGCGCTCCGAGCACGACGCCGGACTGGCTCCCCGAACCGCCGAGGATCACCATCGTGTAGACGACGATCAGCAGGATGAAGTAGAAGGTGAGAGGGAAGACGCTCGCGTTCAGCGCGGAGAACAGCGTCCCCGTGAGCGCTGCGACCCCGGCGCCGAAGGAGAAGCTCATCAGCTTCAGCCAGTTGACCGGCATGCCCATCGCCTCGGCCGCGAGCGGGTCCTCGCGCAGCGAGCGCCAGGCACGGCCGGTACGCGAGAGGTTCACGAACCGGAGCGCGACGTAGACGACGGCGAAGACCGCAAGCGCGAGGTAGAAGTACGAGACCGCGAACACGCCCCCGTGCTGGACGGCCAGGTCGTGGCCAAAGATGTGGAACGGATCGATATTGAGGATCCCGTTCGGGCCGCCGGTGAGGTCGTGGCCGAAGACGCTGTCGCCGTTCGTCATCAGCGTCTGGAAGAGCTGCAGGAAGAAGAGGGTGACGATCGCGAGGTAGTCGCCGGTGAGCCGCCGGGACGGCAGGCCGAGCAGCAGGCCGACGAGGGCGCCGATGATCACCGTGATCGGCACCGCGAGCAAGGTCGGGAGGTGCACGCCGAACTGATCCGAGGCGAGGAACGCGTAGGTGTATGCGCCGACGCCGTAGAGCGCGACATAGCCGAGGTCGAGCAGACCGCCCCAGCCGACGACGATGTTCAGCCCCAGCGCGAGCAGCATGTAGAGCACCGTGTCGAACGCAACGCGACGCACGTAGCCGCTCGACTCGACCACCGGCAGCAGCGAGAAGGCCGCGACGAACAGGATCAGCCACACCCACCACGGGACGACGCGCAGGCGCTCCTCGAGCTTGCCGAGCCGCCCGCCGCGGAGTAGGCGCCGCTCGCCGTGACGCGCGACCCACTCGTCCTGGCCGACGGCCGGCCCTTCGGCCGGGATGTGCGAGGAATGTGGCGTCGAATCGCTCAATTGCCGCTCCAGCGCTCTCCGAAGATTACGTCCACAGCGTCATACCTTGTGGATGTCTGCCCGGCCGAGCAGTCCCTGCGGCCGGAAGATCATGAAGGCGATCAGGATCAGGAACACGACGAGGTCCGACCACTTGGTCGAGATGTATCCCTGGGTGTAGGCCTCGGCGAAGCCGAGAATGAGACCGCCGGCCATCGCGCCCGGGATCGAGCCGATCCCGCCGATCACGGCAGCGGTGAAGCCCTTGAGCCCCGCGACGAAGCCGATCGACACGTTCGTCGGCACGCGCAGCCCGAACATCACACCGGCCGCCCCGGCCAGCGCCGAGCCGAGGACGAACGTGAACACGATCACCTTGTCGATGTCGATGCCCATCATCGCCGCGGCCTCGAGGTCGAACGACGTGGCGCGCATCGCCTTGCCCGTCCGGGTCTTGTTGACGAGGTACCAGAGCATCACCATCATCACGAACGCCGCGACGATCGTGATGATGCGCAAGAGCGGCACGCGCACCTGCCCGATGTCGATGCCGTGCAGATAGAGCGCGCCGTTCGCGAGCGAGAACGTGTCGTAGTTGCGCGGCTGGGCCCCGAACAGGAGCTGCATCGAGTTCGCGAGGAAGAACGACACGCCCAGGGCGCTGATCAGCGGAGCGATCCGCGGCGCGTTACGTAGCGGGCGGTAGGCGAAGCGCTCGATCACCACGCCCAAGACGGCGCAGCCGGCCATGGCAGCGAGCGTGACCAGCACGAGCAGCGCCCAGATCGGGACGATCGGGTTCGACGTGCCGCCGAGCAGCTGCAGGACGCCGAAGCCGATGAACGACCCGACCATGAACACGTCTCCGTGCGCGAAGTTGAGGAGCTTCAGGACCCCGTAGACGAGCGTGTAGCCGAGTGCGATCAGCGCGTAGACGCTCCCAAGCGTGAGCGCGTCGATCGTGAGCTGGATGAAAGTGTCCACAGTCCGAGGGGGGTTCTATCGAGAAACGTGCGGGGGCGGCCCGGTGAACCGGGCCGCCCCCTCGTCTTGCCGTTCGACTTCCGCTAGCCGACGAGCTTGTACGAGCCGTTCGACTGGATCTGGAAGATGTAGAACTTCGCGTTCAGCGGATCGTTGGACTTGGTCGAGAACCGGAAGCTCCCGCCGAGGATCCAGTTGTTGATCCGCACCTTCTTCATCTGGCGCAGGACATCGCGCTTCTGCTTGATCACGCCGTGGTCGACGACACACGCCTTCTTGATGGCGTTGAGCATCACCTGGACGGCACCGTAGGCGGGCGGGCCGAACGAGCCGACCGGCTTGCCAGGGTTGTCCTTCTTCCAGCCTGCGATCACAGACTTGTCGGCCGCGATCGCAGTGATGTCCGGGGCGAAGTTCGAGACGTACGAGCCCGGCACCTTGAATGCCGTCGAGTCGTTCGAACCGTCGGAACCGAACACCTTCGCCTTCTTGCCCTGCTCGATCAGCTGCTGGGCGAACGTCTGCGCGTCACCCGGCTTCTGGGTCGGGAAGAACACGATGTCGGCGTCACTCGGCACCTTGGTCACGTACGCCGAGTAGTCGGTGGTCGTGTTCGGAGCGGACAGGCGGGTCACCGAAACGCCGGCAGCCTTCAGGACGGACTGGGCCGCATCGGCCAGACCCGTCGAGTACGGCTCCTGGAAGTCGATGATCACGACCTTCTTCGCCTTCAGCTTGTCGATCATGTAGTGCGCGTCCGTGGGACCCTGGATGTAGTCACCCGGGACGACGCGGAAGAACGAGGGCGTGCCCTCGAGCGTCGGGGCGGCCTTGGTCAGCGTCGTCCTGGTCGCAGACGGCGAGATCTGCACGATCCCAGCCTGCTGGTAGGTCTTCGTCGACGCCACGGCAGAGCCAGAGGTCGCCGGGCCGATCACGCCGAGCACCCGCGGGTCGCCGACGTACTTCTGGGCCAGCGTCTGAGCGACTGCGGCGCCCTGCTCGACCGGCGTGTCGCCAAGAACGAGCTGGATCTTCAGCCCCAGAGGCTTCGCAAGTGTCTTGACCGCATACTTCGCCCAGCTCCCCTGCTGCTCACCGAGGAAGCCTGCTCCACCGGTCAGAGGGGTGACGAGGGCGATCTTGAGCGTGCCGTTGCAGCTGACCGCCTGCGACGACGCGGCAACCTGAGACCCGGCACTTGCCGTCGCCGCCGCAACCGATGCGACGAGGACTGCAAGCGCGAGTCCGATGAGCTTCTTCATTCAATTCCTCCTGTGAGACGGGGTGCTACGACTGCGTCCGCCTGGGGGACGGGCCGCAAACTCCGTTCCGAGTGTCACATCGCATTCTGCGGGTGTCAATGGATCTGATCAAATCCAGGACCAGAGAAACCCGCCTTACTGATGCTTGGGACGAACGGGAGGCCTGCTTTGTTTGACACCGATGCAATCCGACTGCGAGGTGCGAAGCCATGAAGTACGCGATGCACGCCGACGAGAGCGACACCGGCAGGCTGTTCGACGCCCGGAACGGATGCGAGGTCTTCTCGCAGCGCCTCGTGCAGTTCGACCGCAGCGCCGCGGAGCGCGGCAACCAGGACTCGGACGAGGTCCTCTACGTGCTCGACGGCACGGCGCACGCATCGATCGACGGCCACAGCCACGACCTTCGTCCAGGTACGGCGGTTTTCGTCGCCCGCGGGACGAGCTGGTCGGTCGACGGCGAGGCAAGCGCCGTCTCGGTGCTCGTCCACCATCCCGAGCAGAGCGCCGCGAGCCACGCCGTGCTCGACCTGGCCCACTCGGAGCGCGACGACGCGACCGCGGGGCGGCAGTTCATTCTCGGCGCGACGCCCGACTCGGGTTGCGCATCGGTCACCCAGTTCATCGGCCTGATCCCGATCGGCCGCGCACCCGATCACTTCCACACCTACGACGAGGTGATCTACGTGCTCGACGGCGAGGGCTACCTTGAGATCGGCGGTGAGCAGGCGCCGGTTCGGGCCGGTTCGTGCATCCACCTTCCCGCGCGTCTCGTGCACTGCCTGGCGAACAACGGCGAGACGGAGATGCGCGTGCTCGGCGTGTTCCGCCCGGCAGGCTCGCCGGCCGAGGCCTACTACCCCGACGGCACTCCCGCCGTCGTGCAAACGGAGGACTGAACCATATGCCGAGAATCGAACGGACCGCGACCACTGTCTGGGAAGGGAACCTTGCACGGGGAGGCGGCCACATCTCCGCCGCAACCGGGGCGTTCAGCGAGCTCGCGTTCTCGCTGGCCACCCGCGTCGGCGCCGCCGAGGGGAAGACCAGCCCGGAGGAGTTGCTCGCGGCGGCCCACGCCGGCTGCTTCACGATGTCGCTGGCCGGCGAGCTGACGAAGGCCGGTACACCGCCAGGACGCCTCGACGTCAGCTGCACGATCGTGATGGACGAGGTCGAAGGCCAGGGCCATCAGATCGTCGGCTCGCAGGTCCTCGTCAAGGGAGCTGTCGAGGGGGTCGACGACAACACGCTCGACACGATGATCGCGCAGGCCGACCTCGAGTGCCCCTTCTCGGCGCTGCTCAAGCGGGCCGGCGCCGACGTCTCGATCCACCGCGGCTGATCAGTCCGAGAGCTCGGCGCGGATCTCCGCGCCGTGCTCGTCGAGCTCCGGCGGCCGGCGACGTGTCGCCGCCGGAGTCTCGGACAGATCGACGGGGAACCCGACCGTGCGGACGCCGTCGGTCTCGTCGACCGCGTCCAGGCCGAGCGCACCGGCAAGCGAGAACGCCTGCTCGATCGTCTGCACCGGTCCGGCCGGGACCCCGGCCGCCGACAGCGCGTCTCGCCACTCTGCGCATGTCCGCGTGCGGAGCCGGCGCTCGAGGAGCGGGCGCAGCTCGTCACGGTTGGCGACCCGGTCTCCGTTGTGGCGGAAGCGCGCGTCGGCAATCAGCTCGGGCGCGCCCAGGGCGTTCATCAGCCGCGCGAACTGGGCGTCGTTGCCGGCGAGCACCATCAGGTCGCCGTCGGCGGCGCGATAGGTGGCGAAGGGCTCGATGCTCGGGTGCGTGTTCCCGAGCGCTCCTGGCGTCTCCCCGCTCGCGAGCCAGCCGGTCGACTGGTTGGCGAGCAGCGCGAGTGAAGCGTGCATCAGATTGATGGTCAGGCGCTGGCCGCGCCCGGTGTCGCGTCGCGCGTAGAGGGCTGCAAGCACACCGATCGTGGCGTAGAGCGCCGTGACCACGTCGACGATCGCCACGCCGGTCTTCGACGGCGTCCCCGGCGGGCCGGTGACGCTCATCAACCCGCCGACCGCCTGCACCAGCGGGTCGTAGCCGGGCAGGTCCCGCCCACCACGCTCGCCGAAGCCGCTGATCTCGCAGTAGACGACCCCGGGATTGACGGCGGCGATCGCGTCGTAGCCGAGCCCGAACCGCTCCAGCGTGCCGGGCTTGAAATTCGCGACGACCACGTCGCCGCGCTCGCACAGGCGCCGTGCAAGCTCGAGGTCGGAGGCCGCCTTCAGGTCGAGCGCGATCGAGCGCTTGTTGCGATTGGCGGTGTGGTGATACGCCGAGCGACCCTGTGCGTCGGCCGGCGGAAGCCAGCGCCGCGTGTCGTCGCCGTCGGGCGACTCCACCTTGATCACCTCGGCGCCCAGGTCGCCGAGCGTCATCGCCACGAGCGGTCCGGCGAGCACGCGCGACAGATCGACCACGGCAATCCCTTCGAGGGCGGCTCGCTGCTCCATCGCTTTCAACAGTGCCAGGCCGCCCTAGTGTCAGACACCCGAGTGTCGTCGCCCCTGCCGCGCCGCGAGCACGTCTTCGACCTGGGCAATGTCGAGTCCGCGCGCCGCCAGCAGGACGTAGAGGTGGTAGACGAGGTCGGCCGCCTCCTCGACGACGCGCTCGTCGGTCTCGTTCAGCGCCGCGACGGCCACCTCGACCGCCTCCTCGCCGACCTTGCGAGCGCAGGCGCCGATGCCTGCGTCGAGCAACTCCACCGTGTACGAGCCGGCGGGCCGCTCGGCTGCCCGTTCCGAGATCGTGCGCCAGAGCGCCGGCGCGAAGCACGAGACGCTCCCGGTGTGGCAGGCGGGCCCGGCCGGCGTCACGCGCACGAGCAGGGCGTCGCCGTCGCAGTCGTCACGGAGCTCCTCGACCGCGAGCGTGTTCCCCGAGGTCTCGCCCTTCTTCCAGAGCCGCCCGCGCGAACGGCTCCAGAACCACGCCTCGCCCGTCTCGCGCGTCAGCCGCTCGGCCTCGCCGTTCATCCAGGCGAGCATGAGCACCCGGCCGGTCGCCGCGTCCTGCACAATCGCTGCCCTCAGTTCGTCAGGCTGCATCGCGTACCTCAACCCCCATTGCTCGCAGCTCGTCGCGCAGCGATGCAAGCCGTGCCGGATCCTCGTGCAGGATCGACGCGAGCAGGGCCGCCTGCGCCACCTCGAGCGCGTCGGCGACGTGCCGCGCACCGCCGGCGCCGCCGGAGGCGATCACCGGCACAGACACCGCCGCAGCGACTGCGCCCGTCAGCTCCAGGTCATAGCCGGCGCGTGTGCCGTCGGCGTCCATCGACGTGAGGAGGATCTCGCCGGCGCCGCACGCCACCGCCTCACGCGCCCAGTCGACGGCCGTGCGCGCGGTCGCGGCCGTGCCGGCGCGCGTGCGCACCCGGCCACCCTGCGCGTCGATCGCCACGACCACCGCCTGCGAGCCCATCCGCTCGGCCAGCTCGGTGATCAGCGCCGGCCGTTCGAGCGCAGCCGAGTTGACGGCCACCTTGTCGGCCCCCGCATCGAGCAGCTCCTCTGCGTCGGTGACCGACCGGACGCCGCCGCCGACGGTGAAGGGAATCGCCAGCCGGTCGGCGACGCGACGCACCAGCTCGACGAGCGTGGCGCGTGCCTCGAGCGTCGCCGTGATGTCGAGGAAGACCAGCTCGTCGGCACCGGCATTCGAGTACGCCTCAGCCAGCTCGACCGGCTCGCCGACGTCGCGCAGCTCCTTGAAGCGGACGCCCTTGACGACACGGCCGCCCGCGACGTCGAGGCACGGGATCAGGCGAGGGAGCGGGATGTCGCCTCCTCGAGCACCGCTGCGAGGTAGCGGGCGCCGTCGGGGCCGCTCTTCTCGGGATGAAACTGGCAGCCGACGAACGAGCCGGAGCGCACCTCGGCGACCACGCCTTCCGACCAGGCGGTCGCGCAGGAGGTCGAAGCCGCGTACGAGTGCGCGAAGTAGAACGTTCCGCGACCGTCGACCTCTGCCCAGCCGATCCGCGGGATCCGCCCGGCGGTCAGCCGCTCCGACCGGCCCGGCAGCAGCCCGAGGCCCTCGACGCCGCCGTCCTCGTCCGACCACTCGAGCGCGATCTGCAGCCCCAGGCAGATGCCGAGCACGGGCTGAGCCGCCTCGACCCGCGCGCGCAGCGCGGCGGCGTGCCCGCTTGCGCGCAGACCAGCCAGCGCGCTACGGGCCGAGCCGACGCCCGGCAGCACCGCGAGATCGGCGCCGGAGACGTCGTCTGTCAGCGTCGCGTCAAGGCGGCGGAGAGCGATCTCGACCGAGCGGACGTTGCCCGCCCCGTACTCGCAGATCGCGACGTTCACAGCAGTCCCTTGGTCGACGGGAGCCCTTCGCCGTCGAGCCGCACCGCGGCCCGCAGCGCGCGGCCGACCGCCTTGAACGCCGCCTCGGCGACGTGGTGGGCGTCGCGGCCCGACGCCTGGACGTGAATCGCCGCTCGCGACGACTGCGCGAGGCTCGTGAGCATGTGGGTCGCCATGCCGGGGTCGAGCTCGAGCTGCAGCTCGGCGTGGGCGCGGCCGCCGAGGTCGACTGCTGCATGCGCGAGCGCGTCGTCCATCGGCACGACCGCGTCGCCGTAGCGGGCGATTCCGCGCCGGTCGCCGAGTGCCTGGTCGAGTGCGGCTCCGAGTGCGAGCGCGGCGTCCTCGGTGGTGTGGTGGTCGCCGGTCTCGAGGTCGCCGGCGCCTTCCAGAACGAGGTCGAAGCCCGCGTGGAAGGCGAGTTGCTCGAGGAAGTGGTCGTACAGCCCGGCGCCGGTCGCCACGCGCACGCGGCTTGCACCGTCGAGGGTCAGCCGCACGGCCAGCCGCGTCTCGGCGGTGGCACGCAGCACGCGCACGCGGCGCGCCCCGGCCGCGGCCACCGGGGAAGGGCGGTCGAGGATGCGCGCGAGCGCTTCGACGAGCAGGTCGTCGTCTTCGGCGTCGAGCACCGATGCACGGATCGCGTCGGGATAGGAGCGGACGACGATCCCCTGGCGAAGCAGCGCCGCGCCGAGCTGGTCGCCGTTGTCGACCGGCACGTAGAGGAAGTTCGCGTGCGACTCGAGCGGCGCGAGCCCCAGCGCCCGCAGCGACGCGGCGAGCCGGGCGCGCTCCTCGAGGAGCGGCGTCACGTCGGGCGGGTCGGCGAGTGCGGCCAGCGCGAGCTGCGCAGAGAGCGTCGAGACAGGCGCGGGAGCCTGCCGTGCGTTCAGCTCGTCTGCGACGTCACGCGATGCGAGCGCGTAGCCGATGCGCGCGCCCGCAAGCCCGAACGCCTTCGAGAACGTGCGCAACACGACGACGCCGTCCTCCAGCAGCGGCAACGCGGTCTCGCCGCTGTATTCGAAGTAGGCCTCGTCGACGACCAGCGGCCGTGCATCGGGCAGTGCCTCGAGCGTGCCGGTGGGGTTGTTCGGGCGGCAGGCGAAGCTCAGCGCGAGCCCGGGCTCGTAAGCGTCTGTTACCTGCGCGCCGGCCAGCTGCGCGGCGATGCGGTAGAGCGCGTACGTCGGCGCCTGCGGGATCGCGATCGTGTCGCCCGGGCCGGCGTAGGCGCGGGCGCAGAGCAGGATCAGGTCGTCGGCGCCCGCGCCGAGCACGACGTTCTCGGGCTCGACTCCCGCATAGCCGGCAATCGCACGGCGGAGCGCGCGGTAGCCGCCGGCGGGATAGCCGTTCACCCGTGCGAGCGCACCGGCGATCGCGCCCGGCCGCGTCGACGGCAACGGCTGCGCCGGGGTGTTCTGGTCGAATCGCAACACCTGTGACGGGTCGATGCCCGCGAGCCGCGCCACCTCGTCGGTGGGCATCGCCCAGGTGTACGCCTTGAACTCGGGCGCGATTGCTCTCACCGCTGCACCGCCGCGGCGTGAGCCGGCATGCCTTCGGCGGCCGCAAGCGCCTCGACCGTGGGGCGTACGAGCGCGAGCCCCTCGGCCGTGAGCCGCTGCACCGTCACCGGCTTGAGAAAGGTCTCCAGGCCGAGCCCGCCCACCGAGCGCGCCCACCCGTTCGTCGGCAGCACGTGGTTGCCACCGGTGGCGTAGTCGCCGGCCGGGACGGGCGAGTACGGCCCGACGAAGACCGAGCCGGCGTTCCGCACCTGGTCGGCATAGCCCACGGCGTCGCCAAGGAGCACGAGGTGCTCGGGCGCGATCTCCTCGGCCTCGGCAAGCGTCTCGACCGTGGTGCACACGGCTTCGTGCCCGTGCTCGCGCTGCGCCGCCAGCTCGAGCGCCACGAGCGGCGAGTCGCCGCCGCCGAGCACCACCACCTCCGACGGGCCGCCCGGCAGGTCGATCGCGACGTCGCGCGCCACCTCGAGCTTCGCCTCGTTCACGTACGCGTTGCCGGGTCCGGCGATCTTGTCGACGCGCGCGACGTACGCGAGGTAGGCGATCGCCTGCGGGCCGCCGAGCGCCCAGACCTCGTCGACCCCGAGCAGCTCGGCCGCGGCGGCGATTGTCCCCGCTCCCTCGGGCGGCGTGCAGACGACGATGCGCCTGACGCCGGCGACCTGCGCGGGTACGACACACATCACGAGTGTCGAGATGAGCTTGCGCGGCACGTAGACGCCGACCGTGTCGAGCGGCACCCAGCGCCGCTCGAGCACGACGCCGGGCTCGACCTCGAGCGTCACGTCGTCGGGGCGCTGCGCGGCATGCCAGCGGCGAACCCGGTCGGCCAGCGCGAGGATCGCCTCGCGCGGCAGGCCTGCGGTGTCGGGCTCCGCGCGCCGCGGCTCGACGCCGTCGAGCTCGAGCGCCCACTCGCGCACGGCATCGATGCCGCGCTCCTTCACGTCGGAGACAATCGTCATTACGCCGCCATCCGCTCGACCGGCACGATCAGGATCGAAGACGCGCCGGCGGCCTCGAGCTCGGGCAGCAGGCGCCAGACGTCGGCGGAGGGCACGAGTGCGTGCACGGCAACCATTCCGGGCGCGGCCAGCGGCAGCACGCTCGGTACGCGCGGGCTGAGCAGGGCGCTGATCAGCTCCAGCGACGGCTCGGGAGCGTTCAGCATCACGTAGCGATGACGCCGCCCTTCGACGACCGAGCGCAGCATCGCCGCGAAGGGAGCTGCAACCTCCCCGTCGCGCGCGATCAGCACCGCCTGCGACTCGAGCAGCACGCCGATCGAGCGCAGCCCGTTGGTGCGAAGCGTGTTCCCCGACGACACGAGATCGACGATCGCATCGGCGAGGCCGAGCCTCGGGGCGATCTCGACCGAACCGGTCACGTCGACGAGCGAGACGTCGACCGGCAGCAGCTCCCGCGCCAGCCTCGGGTAGACGGTCGCGATCCTCGTGCCCGCCAGGTCGGCGAAGGTCGTTGCCTCCATGGCATCGGGCACGGCCGCTTCCAGCCGGCACGAACCGAAGCCCAGCTCGAGCAGTTCGAGCACCTTGGCCCCGCGCTCCCGCACGAGGTCGACGCCGGTGATCCCGCAGTCGACCACGCCGTCCTGGACGTATTCGGGAACGTCGGCCGCGCGAACGAGCAACACCTCGACGGGCGCGTTCCGGCACGGAAACGCGAGCGCCCGGTCGCCGGGCTGCTCCGGCCCGAGGCCGGCGTCTTCGAGCAGCCTGAAGGAGGGGTCGCGCAGACGGCCCTTGACGGGGACGGCGACCTTGAGCGTCCTCACCGGCGATCCAGGGCCAGGCGATAGCCGCCCTCGCCGTGCTTCAGCCAGTGCGCCACCCGGGTCACGGTCGTCGTCGAGGCGCCTGTCCGCTCGGCGATCTCCAGGTACGGCAGCCCTTGCTCCAGCAGGCGCGCCACCTGCCAGCGATGCGCCATCGCCTCCAGCTCCGAGAGCGTGCACAGATCCCGGAAGAACGACTCCACGTCCGCTCTGTTCTCCAACGACAGGATCGCGTCGAAGAGCTCTCTCATCTCTCTGGTCTCCCACGGGTGTCGGCTCCTGTTCGCCATCGCTGCTCCATGTTATCACGCTAACATGAAGTCATGGAGTGGTTCAAGCAGGAGATCGACGTGATTCCGGCAGTCGACGTCCTCGGCGAGGAAGCCGTGCGGCTTCATCGAGGCTCGTACGACGAGGTGGTCGATCGCGCAGACGATCCAGTCGCGCTCGCGGCCCGGTGGGTCGAGTCCGGGGCGCAGCGCGTGCACCTCGTCGATCTCGACGGCGCGCGCTCGGGCTGCGTGCGGCCCGAGCTGGTGCGCGTGGTCGCCGGACGCATCGCCCCCATCCCGCTCCAGGCCTCGGGCGGCATCCGCAGCCTGGCCGACGCACGGGCGCTGATCGCCGCCGGAGCCGACCGCGTGATCGTCGGCACTGCAGCGTGGCCCGACCCGGCGCCGTGGTTCGAGCTCGGCGACGCGCTCGTGCTGGCGCTCGACGTACGCGATGGCCAGGTGTGTGCGGCCGGCTGGACGGAGGAGACGGGCGTCTCGGTCAGTGAGGCGGCGGAGCGTGCCGGCTCGGCGCGCGTGCTCGTGACGGCGATCGACCGCGACGGAACGCTGGCCGGCCCCGACCTGGATCTCGTCCGCACCGTTGCGGCGGCGGGCCTGCGCGTGCTGGCGGCGGGCGGTGTCCGCTCACCGGAAGACGTGCGGGCGCTCGCCGCCGCGGGGGCGGAAGCCGCCGTCGTCGGACGAGCGCTGCTCAGGCGGTGATCAGCGCGAGGTCGGCCTTCAGCGTCGCCAGGTCGAAGCCGTTCGGAGCCTTGCCCTGCGCGAGGAAGTCGGGCGAGATGATGCAGTACGCCTCGTCGCAGTAGCGGTCCCAGAAGCTCCAGGTCATCCGCTTGAGCGCGCCCCAGGTGACGAAGGTCAGCCCCGCCTCGTCGAAGCGCACGATGTCGACGGCGTGACCGCCCCACGAGCCTGGCTTGGCGTCGCCGGCGAGCGAGCCCGTCCAGTCCCAGACCTCCTGTCGCTGGGCTGTGATCGGCAGTGCGAGCCCGATGTAGACGCCGCCGAACAGCCAGGCTCCCGTGCGGACCAACCGGTGGTCGTAGCCGGAGACGTGGGCGTAGGCGCCGATCTTGTGGCCGCCGATCCCGTCGTTGCGCCAGTAGCGCAGCACGTCGAGCTCGATCGCGCCGGCCTCGCCCGTGACCGGGTCGACGATCTTCACATGGTCGAACGCGTCGAGCACCGACTGCTCGGTGATCTCGACGACCTGGCCCTGCCCTTCGGCCGTCCAGGCTTCGATCATGTGACCGGCCGCCGCGATCGTGCAATCGCCGATCCGGTCGTTTGCGTACACCGGCCAATCGGCGACGCGATCCGCCAGGTCGAGCGTGTCGGGCGGCGCCGGCAGTTGCGCCGTGTCGATGTAGCGCGCGATCCTGAGCGTGCGAACGTCGGTGCGAACGGGCAGCTTGCCGAGCTTGCCTGAGGCAATTGCTGCGGTGGCCATGCGGATCCTCCTTGGGTTGTCGGGACGACTCACCGCAAACCGCAGGCCGCAAAGGCGTTTCTACCGCGCCACCAACATCCGGTCAACCCTCGCCGGACCTCACCGCTTCTTCTTGTCGGCGCGGCCCTGGCGCGTGCGGATCTTGTATTCGCGCACGCGTTCTTGCCGCAGGTGGACGTTCCGTCGCGCCTCCATCGCCTCGAGCTCACGTTGCAGCTTCAGGTAGCTCGCCCATCTTTCCGCCGAGAGCGAGCCGTCGGCCAACGCGGCCCGGATCGCGCAGCCAGGCTCCTGGTCGTGCGCGCAGTCGGTGAAGCGGCAGTTGCGCCCGAGCTCTTCGATGTCGCCGAAGGTCTGCCCGAGGTCGCCGTCCCACAGCTGCAACTCACGGATGCCGGGCGTGTCGAGCACGACCCCGGTGCCGGGGAGCAGGATCAGCTCGCGGTGCGTCGTCGTGTGCCGGCCCATCTGGTCGTCGGCCCGCACCTCCTGCGTGGCGAGCACCTCTTCGCCGACGAGTGCGTTGACGATCGTCGACTTGCCGACCCCGGACGAGCCGAGCAGCACGGCTGTCTTGCCGCCGTCGAACCAGGCGCGGAGGCTCTCGATCCCCTCGCCCGTGCGCGCCGACACGGTCTGCACCGGGCACGAGCCGAGGATGATCGACTCGATCTCGGCGAGGAAGGGCGCGACGTCGTCGACCAGGTCGATCTTCGTCAGCACGACCACCGGCTGCGCGCCGCTCTCCCATGCCATTGCGAGGTAGCGCTCGAGGCGGCGCATGTTGAAGTCGAGCGGCAGCGCCTGGACGAGGAACGCAACGTCGACGTTGGCGGCGAGGATCTGCTCGCGGGTGACCTGGAAGACCTCCTTGCGCGAGATCGAGGTGCGACGCGGCAGCAGCGCCTCGACGAGGTTGCTCGTCAGGTCGACGCCGACCCAGTCGCCGACGGCCGGCAGGTCGTCGGCGCGAACGAAGCGGTTCGCGGCGCTCGCCCGCAGCTCGCCGATGTCGCCGAGCAGGTCGTAGGCGCCCCTGTGCTGGATCGCGACGCGGGCGGGTTCGAGCCCTGCGGCGCGGTGCTCGGCGAACGCGGCCTCCCAGCCGTCGTCCCAGCCGAGCCGATGAAGCAGCGAGTCCGTAACGGGAAGTGTCAACCAAGGCTCCTTTTGCGGGATCGATCAACGGGCACGCGGCCCGTCTGCGATCCCCTAGGAGCGGACGCGACGGGCGGCGGTGCGGGAAACAGAGCGCTCATGGATTGCAGTCATCGGTCACACCACCTCCTTCTCGTCGAATTTCGGCCATTGTGGGCGCGATCGGCCGATTGCGCAAGCCGCGAGAACGCTAAACTCGCGGTGCCCGCGGCGCGGTGAGATTCCGAACCGGGTCAGATCCGGGAGGAAGCAGCCCTAAGGATCCCTCACCGGTGCCGCGGCTTTTGGTTTCCCGGGCGCATAGCTCAGCGGGAGAGCGCTCGCTTCACACGCGAGAGGTCCCTGGTTCGATCCCAGGTGCGCCCATCTTCGCCTGCCGCTTCGTTGAGCGGATTCTCAGGGTCGAGCTCGTTCTTCGTCCATT
>Ga0157369_10004733_pt1 | contig 15992 bp, 19 predicted proteins | sample C25metaG_FD_113461 | JGI IMG/M metagenome (GOLD analysis project Ga0157369, IMG submission 113461) | Corn rhizosphere microbial communities from Kellogg Biological Station, Michigan, USA - C2-5 metaG | ecosystem: Host-associated > Plants > Roots > Rhizosphere > Soil | place: USA: Michigan... | reverse complement strand
GAAGGGAAGATTAGAAATTACTGTGGGAAAGTTAATTTTGAAATTAGGTGAAACTCCCCAAAAAGCTTTAGGTTCTGATAAACTCAATCTTGTTGCTGACTTGGTGCTCGTTTGTAGGAAGTAACGCAAGCGAGAGAGCGAACTCGATTTGCTCCAGCTACATTCTGGGGACGTAGCTCAGTTGGTTAGAGCGCTGCCCTGTCACGGCAGAGGTCGCGGGTTCGAGCCCCGTCGTCCCCGCCATCATTCTAAAGCACTTAGGATGATGGGTGACCCCAAAAAGACAGAGGTTCCGGGTTGATATGGGTGCAATAAGCATCCTAACCTGCCTTTTGTGGGTGTTTTTCATCCTGCGTTTCACCCAGATTCGGAACCATCATCCTTAAAACCTTACTTGGTGCGGCCCGCTTGTTTGAGGTCGTCGCCTGCGTATACACCTCAAGCGTGATCCTGCTGTTCGCGTGTCGTAAAAGCTCCCGGACCGTCTTCACATCTTCCCCGTTCGCCTTGAGTAGTGTGCCGAAGGTGTGGCGGAAGGTATGCCAGCCGATTCGTTTGTGAATGCCGATTGCTTTCGCAACCCGACGGATATGCCGCTTCATCAGATTATCGGGCCAGTACGGTTGCTTACCCCGCATGGTCTCGCTGGCGAAGACATAATCGTCAATCAGTGGGTAGGCACTCTGGCGACGCCAGCGCAGCAGGTCGTCCGCCATATAGCTATCAAGCGGAACCGGCTTGGCTGATGCCTCCCTCTTGCAGTCTCCCACCACCTGATGCCAGATGGAACGGGTCACACTGAGTTCAAGGTTGTCGAAGTCCACATCCCGCCACCGCAAGGCCAGGAGTTCACTCACGCGAAGCCCCGTCCCGGCGTCCAGCAAAACGAGCGTCCGTTCCCGAACGCCGAGTTTACTGAGCAGGAGTTGAATTTCGACTAGTTCGAGAACGTCAGGAATGCGCTCACGTTTCGCGCTCTGACGAACGAGCTTGATCGGGTTTCGATCCGCCCATTCGTATCGCATCGCATGAGTGAAGAGTGCGCTCATGAGGTTCCGTATCTTGGCTCGTGTGCCCTTCGCCCGCTTGATCCCGTCGAGCCAATCTTCGACTGCGACGGACTTCACCTGGTCGAGCTTATGATCTCCCCAACGAGGAAGAATCCAGTTCTCCAGATTGCATTCATAGGCAGATCGTGTCGAGAATGCTTTTCTACCGTTACGATCACCGGCCAGCTCTTTCAGCCTGTAATGCGCAACGAGCATTGCAATCGTACTCGGGCCAATTCCTGCCTGCGGGGTTTCTTGGTTGGTGTCGATGCGCAACGCTTGCGCTGCTTTGAGAGCCGATGTTTTATTTGCGAGGGTATCGACCGTGCCGACGATTGCCTTACGATATTTACTTGTGCCGTCAGTTCCAGCTTCATACCATCGAAAAATCCATACATCAGGCCCGCTCCGCCGCCTTTCGCGTTGCACGCTTCCGTGCTGATACCGTGTTCGCCTTGACATGTGTTTCTCCTGTCTCAGGCGCACCGGATGGCTATGATTAGCCTAACGCTGCACCGGGCAGAGGTCGAGACATTTATCTTGTGGATTAACCGGCCAACTGCCGCTGAATCCACTCCTCAATTACAGAAGCACGAAAGCGCCAGAGCTTTCCGACGTGAACGCCGCGCACAACCCCCTTCCGGGCCAGTTTTTGCAACGTCTTCGGATGGCAATTCATGATGGACGCCGCCTCATCGCTGTCAAGCAGCCGTTCGGGGAGGAATGCAGTAACAGAGGAAGGCGGCTTCTTTGGCGTCGTGGTCTGATGATCGTCGGCGCAAATTCAGAAGGCATTGGAACCTCACATCATCGCAGGATTTTGCTGCTCGGAACGCTTCCACTAACTCCGTTCTCAGTGATGAACGTTCGTTATCCAAGACTGCTCGGGGATTCCTTCGTAGTCCAATACTTCCTACCAATACTGCCCAAAGTTTCATTTATGGAAGGCAGCACAGTAGGCGCTCAAAGGTCCCTAGTTACCTATCGGAGTCTTCAGGCACGAACAGGTTCCTAGTTGACTCGCGTGGTACACGGGAGAACGATTAGTCATCCACAGCTCCCACGCGGACTTTGGATCGACGTCCTGCCGAACGGAGTATCGGGGACATGTCAGATTGAGTGGAGTTTCGTCATCTTGAATATCTGCTTCCATCCATGAAGGAAAGAACTTTACGAAAGCCGCACAGCGGGTATACCGTTCACAACTCGCAGTGAGTCAGCAGGTGCGAGCGCTCGAAGAAGATGTGGAGTTTCCGATATTTGTTCGCGGTGGGAGGAATGGTGTCTCTCCTACTCGCCCTGGAGAACTAATTCTTAACTGGGCACGGAAAGTTTTAACAGAACGCCGCGAGATTTTTGCGATGGCGCGAGCCATATACAAATGCCAAGTGCCTCCCTTGCGGCTCGGGTTCTCTCCCTTCATTAACCCGCTTCTCTTGCAGGCTCTTCGCCTCGCATATGAAGAACTCTTTCCCTCCTGTGAAACCCAGCTCTCCAGCGGAAACATATCGCACACGCTACAGCGACTCGGCCAAGGTGGACTCGATTGCGCCATTCTTCCGATGCCTGTTGATCGAGATCTATGGACGGTAGTTCAGGTAGCACAGTCTCAGTTGGTTATCTGTATGCGGACGGACGATCCTCTCGTTTCAAATGCACAGATCGATATTCACGAAGCCGCTCCGCGAATCACAATATTCCGTGATCCAGAGCTACATCACGCCGCGCACTCCCGCCTGTCGGAGAGGGTTGCCGAAGTTGGAATTTCAATGAATCTCGCAAACTCAGCAGCTACGCCTTTCGATATGCAATGGATGGTCAAAGAGAACCGTGGCCTTGCTCTCATTGACCAACTTTCCGCACTGGAAGCGGGCCTCATTACACGTCCGATTGCGGGTGTGAATTGGACCGCCGACACAGCATTCGTTATTTAGCGCTGGTTCTGGGTAGCAAACTCGCACTATGGGTTGCGCTCATTACCAGCGGAGAATTCGGCTTCGAGCGCGAAGTAATCGAGAAGGCGACTCTCGACCGAATTCCATTACCCGACCTCCGCCAATTCGAGAAATCTCGCCGCGGTGAGGTCAGAACATTGTTTAGGAAGCTGCAATCCGGAGCCATCTCTTGGGATGGAGAAGCGCCCAGATCTTTCGATCTATTTGTCGAACAGGACTCGAGTGTTTCCCCTCATTGTCGAAGCTAAAATTATTGATTCCGCGACGGCGCGGACCGAAATTCTATACTGCGATCATGGTCTACGTCGTTTTGTTGATGGCGAATACGCGTGGGGCACCCGCGAAGCCTTCATGATCGCCTATGTGCGCGATAGTTCATCGATTGAAAGCACGCTAAAACCCTTTCTTGGAAGCGCCATGACGCATGTTCCGCCGGGCTATTTGGTGGAAGATCTTCCTCCGCAATCTCGCGATATGAACATCAATGACGTTATCCAGCGGCGTTGCACGAGCGGTCTCCTTCCACACGTCGCGCGCCAGCATCTCCCGCGAGACCACGCGGCCATGATTCCGGGCGAGGTATTCCAGCAGCTCAAACTCACGCACGGTCAGTTCAATACGCTGGCCCTTCCGGTTCACAGTGCGCCGCGCAAAGTCAATCTCGAGGTTGCCGATGCTGAGGGTGCTCAAAGATTCCGACCGATTGCGGCGCAAGAGGGCGCGGATGCGAGCACTCAGCTCTTCAAGCGCGAAGGGCTTCACCAGATAGTCATCGGCTCCACTATCCAATCCCAAAACTCGGTCCTCAATGGCATCCTTTGCTGTGAGCAGAAGAACCGGGGTCTTGTCGCCCTGACGACGCAGCGTGTTCAACACCTCGATTCCAGTACGGCCCGGCAACATGACATCGAGGATGATCAGATCGAAGGACTCCGCACTAGCGTGAAAGAAAGCCGTCTTCGCCAGTTTCGGCAACCGTCACTTGATAGCCCTCCGTCTCAAGGCCTTCTCTCAAAGCACCCGCAACCTTCGGTTCGTCTTCGACCGCAAGAATCTGCACGTCGGCCACCTCTCTCCTTTATATGTTCCATCTTCTCTAGCGTTTACTGAAATCTATCTGAACGTTTCCTGACTTGAAGTTAAGGAATTCTTCAGGGGCTTTTCAGGAACATTTTCGGCGTTTCAGGCCTATAACCAGAGCTGTAAGAGGAATATCCGAAAAGGAACGGCCATCATGAAAACGCTCAAGGTTGCAAGCTGTATCGTGTCGTTTTCGCTGTCGCTCACCCTTATGGCACAGGAGAATGCCTGGAAGGACGTTGACGCCGCGATGGGGCGAACCGGGCAGATGCAGACCGGCGGAGTCTATAAATACTCGATGCCGCGCTGGGACCTCAAGGTGACCAAGGAAGGAATCGCAATCGCTCCCGGATTGGCTCTGGGTTCATGGGTCGCATTTCAGAAGATGGAAGATCCAGCGATGCTCATGGGCGACCTCGTCCTCACGGAGGACGAAGTTGAGCCCGTGATGTTAAGCCTTCAAGAGCATGGCATCGAGCAGACATCGATCCATAATCATCTCCTGGGGTAGACTCCGCACATCGTCTACATGCACATCGAGGGACATGGCAACCCTGTGACGCTCGGCAAGTCGGTAGCATCCGCTTTGGCCCTCACGAAGACGCCGATGCCTGCAGCTGGCACACCACCCGCCGCTCCATCCCCCCTCAGCATCGATCAGCCAGGCGTCGAGAAGGCGCTCGGTTACACCGGCAAGGTCAACGGCGGTATTCTCCAGTTCAGCGTTCCCCGTAGCGAGAAGATCGTCGAAGGCGGCATGGAAATTCCTCCGGCAATGGGAACGGGACAACCATCAATTTTCAGCCCACAGGGCAAGGCAAGGCCGCGATTTCTGGTGATTTCGTGTTGCTTGCAACCGAGGTCAATCCGGTGCTTCGCGCTTTGCGTCACAACGGCATTGAGGTGACGGCGATGCACAATCACATGCTTGGTGACGAGCCCCATCTCTACTTCATGCACTTTTGGGCAAACAATGATGCAGAGAAGCTCGCGCATGGTCTCCGGGCCGCCCTTGATCTCACGAACTCTCAGAAGCCGAAGTAGAATTGCTGCGCAGCGGAAACCCAGAACAAGTTGGTAGCGTCCGAGGTTATTCCATGAAGATTCCCAGATTCGTGCTGGTTTCATGCCTATGCCTGCTTCTTTCGGGGATCGCGGCAGCGTTGTTCATTAAATGGCGGGGGTTTCGCGCGTCAACTCCGCCTGGGGCTCTCGAATCTTCCCTGGCATTGTCGGTTCGCAACTTCGCAATCCCCCACGCAGAACACATTCAGACCAACCCTGTCGCCAACGATCCGGTGGCATTACAGCAGGGGCGCGATGCCTTTCTTGCGCGTTGCGCCTCCTGTCACGGAGTCGATGGCCGGGGATTGACGCCGATTGGAGCGAATGAATATCCCCGCGTCCCCGACCTGCACTCTCAAGCGGCACAGGGTCTGAGCGATGGCGATATCCACTACATTATTGAGAACGGTGTGCAGTTCACGGGCATGCCTGCCATGCACTCGGAGCCATCGTCGGAAAGCTGGAAGCTTGTCTCTTACATCCGGAGTCTCCGCACACCAACCCCGCAAGAAGCAGCGACGATTAAGCACGTCGCCAGCACAGCGCACTATGTCGGCTCCGAATCCTGCCAGAAGTGCCATGCGTCCATCTACGAGCGCTGGAAGAAGACACCGATGGCGAACATCGTTCGCGACCCGAAGGTGCATCCCGACGCAATCATTCCTGATCTGAGCACCAACAATATTGCGAAGTTTACGGTCGATCAGGTGGCTTTCGTATACGGCAGCAAATGGAAACAGCGCTATTTCACCAAGATAGGCGACGATTACTATCCCCTTCCTGTGCAGTGGGATATCGGCAACAAAAAATGGCTTAAGTATCACGTTCCCGATACCGGCGCGGACTGGTGGGCCAAATACTATCCATCCGACAACATGCAACGCCCAACTGGACCAACCTGCGACGGTTGCCATTCGGTCAGCTATGACATTCATACAAAGCAAGTTACAGAATGGAACGTGGGCTGTGAGCGTTGCCACGGGCCCGGGAGTGAGCACGTTGCGCATCCTACCCGCACTAATATTCTGAACCAGGACGAAATGGATTCTGTCGCATCGAATGACACCTGCATTGCCTGCCATTCTCAGGGGCGTCCTCGTGCTGGTCTCATCGAAGGCAAGGCCTATGACTGGCCGGTTGGCTATCACGTCGGCCTGCGCCTTGCAGACTATTGGAAGCTCGAAGACATCACACTTGGCCAGACTGATTTCTTTCACTTCGCGGATGGAACCGGCCACAAGAACCGGATGCAAGGGAATGATTTTGTGCAGAGCGTCATGTACAAACACGGCATAACGTGCGCCTCCTGTCATGATGTCCACGGGACGGACAACTATGCGCAACTACGGAAACCAGCCGGCAAGATCTGTCTCGATTGTCACGGGCCCATGTCACCGAACGGACCGCACACGGCGACATTAGAGGAACACACCCACCACAACGACGGTAGCCCCGGCAGCCAGTGTATAGCCTGCCACATGCCCAAGATCGAGACCCAAGGCGTGCCTGGCTCGTTTGTCAGCTCGCACACTTTTAAGTTCATTACTCCCGCGATGACTGACAAGTACAAGATGCCGAATCCATGTACCTCCTGCCACACCGACAAGTCCACGGACTGGGCTACCAAAGAACTGCTGAGTTGGAAGACGGCTTCTCCCTGGCGGGTTGGGCAATGAACAATGGGCTATTTTCTCCAACATGTTTTACGATGCATATTCCTTTGCGTCCTTGCAGCGGTTCCGCATCTGTTCGCCCAGGCCGGGCCTCCGTTTCGCTCGGACGATCCCGAGACGCCCGGTAGCGGAAAATGGGAGATCAACTTTGGCTTTATTGGCGACCGAAATCCGCAGGCAGGTTCCTACCAAACGCCTGATCTCGATATTAACTATGGTCTTGGCGATCGCATCCAGTTGAAGTACGACCTGCCTTTGGCGGTTGCTGAGACACGTCCTCAACCTGCCAACGGAACTAACGGCACTGTCCTCGCTGGTCTCGGTTCAAGTCTACTGGGCTTTAAGATACGCTTCTATGAGCACCGCGAGAAACCCTCAGAGGGTTCTGGAGGTGTCGAGCGTCCGGCTAACTTCAGCATGTCCATCTATCCGCAACTCACACTTAACAATCCCACGCGGAGTGTGGCGCGTGGCGTGGTTGAGCCTGGACCTGACTTTCTGTTGCCTTTGGAGATGAACGGAAGGATCGGTCCCATTCGGATGGATGGCGAAGTTGGGTATCACTTCGGGAACCATGCACTCGCACAGAGCTGGATACGCGCCCTTGTCGTTGGTCATGAATTCAATGACCGGCTGGAAGTCTATGCCGAGCTCTACGATGAACAGGATGCTAATCGCGTCTACTCGAAGAACAACGATGGCACACTCATCCGGCTCCCGAAGCAGCGAGAGGCCACACTTGGCCTAGGCGGGAGATACGCCCTGAATCGAAGCCGCTCTCTCGTTCTGCTCGCAATGTCGGGCAGGAGCTTTCAGAAGGCCACGATCAATAATAGCCAGCCAAGCTGGATTGCCTATCTTGGGGTTCAACTGCAGCTAGGACACAAGAAACAATGAAGAGGCTGCCATCAAACAGAGACTGCCAATTCCATAGCAGGAAGAGATAACAGCACGGCCCGACAAGCCTTGGTCGACATTCAAGAGATTTCTTTCTGGATTGTTTCCGCGGAGACCGATGCAATCAGCTTTCTGCGAGGTCAAAAAATCATCATCTCCACTTGATTGAGGTAAGCGTTCCAATTAACTCATACCATGAGTTCATTCGGCTCGCCGGTTAGGATGGCGAACGTCCGCTCCCACCGATCTATTTTCGGATTTTTCCATAGCTTCCAAACGCCAGACATGCCGAAGGGTTTGCTCACCGTTTGGTGGGACGATTGGACGATCGATTGAGAGGCTTTCCCAACCGAAATGCACGGCGGATTCTAAGCATCTTTACACCTCCGCTGACTGCGTACCAGCATGGCGCAAACCTACGGTTGCTCAGTCCACCGTGTCCAATAACAAAATGAATTTCGGATATTCCAAATCGAAATGACCAGCGGCAATCGGCGCTTCCAATTCAGCCAGAATTTCATTGACCCCCTCTCCCCTTGGCTGCTTAATGCACTAAACAATAGCTTTCACCCGTATCGCAAAAAAGATATAATGCAGCTATGGTATGGGTCGTCGGGTTTCTGAATGAAGACGCAAAGGCATCACTGGACGGGCTTCCTTTAGACATTCGAGCCAGCTTTCAGCGCATATCGGAGTTGATTCAAGCGCACGGCTTAGAGCGGGTGCGAGAACCATATGTGAAACATCTGGAGGGGCCTCTCTGGGAGATGCGAATGAAAGGCAGGAGTGGCATTGCGCGGGCCTGCTATGTCACCGCAGTAGGGAAACGAGTCATTGTGGTTCATGTCTTTGTGAAGAAGACTCAGAAAACGCCTAGACGCGAAATCGAACTTGCGTTGAAGAAGGCAAAGGAGGTCGAATGAAGCGCAAATTTATACCGGCTGAAGAATCCTTCCGGCAGTGGAAGAAAGATCCAAAGTACGTCGCTGAATATGAGGCACTGGAGAAGGAATTTGCCTTGGCGTCTGCGTTGATCGCTGCTCGGAGCAAGGCCGACATGACCCAGGAAGAGGTGGCCGAAGCGATGGGCACCACGCAGGCTGTTGTCGCGCGTCTTGAGAGTGGCAAAGTATTACCCTCGACGCGCACCCTGGAACGCTTTGCGAGAGCAACCCGCACTCGACTTCGTATCAGCTTTGAGCCCCATCGTGAGCCTGCTGTCGCAAAGGGCCGATAGATTTGGAAGCTACACCGAAAGAGTAAGGTTCCATTGGTGTGCGATCAGGTTCAATGAGTGATTCGGCCTGAAGTAAACAACTGACAGCCAGCTTGCCGGTCTGCCAGTCTGGATTACTGAAAAGTCCTTGCTTATCGCAACGCCCATGCGAGGATAGCGTCGTTTCACGCGTCCTGATGTTTCAGTCTGCGGCCTAACTAAGCTCTATCGGTCAGTCGCGTTGCGCGAGCGCTCAGGCATGCAAAAACAGCGCTTCAGAAATACTTGGTTGAGTCTTGTTGCTACAGCCAGAAGGATCAAGGCAAACACCACAGCGGCTTTGGAAAGAACAGCCGTTAGAAACATCGAACCCAGAAGAACGCCGGCCGCTGCGAACGCGAACCACATTGCAACAAACTTCCCGTGCACCTGCCGTCCTCGCTTGAACGTCCAAAGGAACGCTCCACAACAGACAACTTCCAGCGGGATCAAAAGGCGGTCATTTCGAAGAAAAGTCATGCCTGCGACTCCAAGCGCACCGCTCACGGCAGGGAGTCCCAGACACACCACTGCGCACAGGACAGCACCGAGAGCTCCACTGGTTTCGCAGATCCATTTGAGCACCCCAAAGCCACTCTTCATCATCACGCCGTCCTGCTCGTAGACGATCTCTTCCCGGACTGATAAAACTCCTGGATCAATAAAACGTGAGATGTGGGGGCGCGGAGCTGCAATATGAGTACCGCATGCGGGGGTTCAGATCTAAGCTCATAAGTGATTGCGCTGCAGCATTGCTGCTCAAATCGAACAAAGTCCACAAGCGCATGTGCAATCTCATCCGTGTTCGGAAAGGTAAACAACACGCCATCAGGTGCCGAAGCAATGGAACCTGCCTGTTCCATGAGTCGTTGTATCTCAGCTCTTCGTGAGGCTAGTTGGGGAGATGGAAGGGTGCAAACAAGGAAGCTCTTGTTAGATATCGGATCGCTAGCCATAAATAAACCTCTTTCTGAAATGCCTCTCTACTCTCTATTTGCAACGCTATGAGTTGAAGTGAACTTGAAGTCAAGCGCGTAAAATTGCTGTATGACGATTGGGGAAGTTGCAAAGCGAAGCGGATTGCCTACATCAACGCTCAGGTTTTATGAAAAAGAAAAGCTAATCTGCCGTCCGCGCCGCGTGAGTGGACGCCGTGACTACGATGAAGAAGTCTTTTCAAGCCTGCAACTCGTTCGAATGGCGCTTGAGAGCGGGTTTACGTTAAGCGAAGCTCGGACGCTCATTCATGGCTTCACCAGCACATCGTCACCACCAGACCGATGGAGAATACTCGCTGCACAGAAACTCAAGGATATTCGCACACGCATGATGCAGCTTCGACATGCGGAAAAACTCCTGGAACGTGCAACTCAGTGTAAATGCATTTCGCTCGCAGATTGTGCTGACCTACTCCTGCAACGAGAGAAAGCTGTACCGTCAGCAATGAAAGGGAATAAGGCCCGCCACTAGGTTCCGTTTCTCGGCCGACCAAACATTCAGCCCATTCTCTCTGGCGACACTTCACGCAGAATCGCCAACTCACTCGCGGAGGCCTGAACGAGTGGTAAGGCCTGTTGGCAACAGTTGAGAACGGCGCTCTGATTTACAGTTTTCGCCTGCGCCCCAGCATCGACGAAAGAAATCAAAAGCTACGCAAGAGAAAATCTCTTGCGCTTGCTAGCACATACTCTCGCATCGCAGGCTCGGGCAGCATGCGAGCGATTGAGACTGCTCCAATCATCGTTGAAAAGATCGAGAAGAAGGCGCGCTCTTTATCCGCAGTTCGCCTGCCCGGCATAAAAGGAATCATTCGATCCTTGTAGTTCACGAGCTCGGCGACGACCTGCGCTCGCATCTTCTTGTCGACCCGCGCCAGTTCGGGGGCCAGGGCCGTTAGCGGGCAGCCGCGCTCGGCGTTGTCGCAGTATTCCAGGCTCAGATAGGTTTTCACGATCGCCTTCCACGCTGTCTCAGGAGGTGATTGCTTGGCAATGTGAACCAGGTTGCCGATGATCTCCCGGAAGCCCTCGCGCAGTGACTCCAGCAGCAGATCATCCTTACTCTCGAAATGTTTGTAAAAGCCCCCGTGCGTCAGACCAGTGTCGCGCATTACTGCGGCAACTGCCGCGCCATTGAGACCCTCGGCGCGAACGCGGCGCGAGGCATCTTTCACAATCTTCTGATGGGTTTCTGCTTTGTGTTCAGGTCGATAACGCATGTTTATAGGATGCTCTAGATCATCCCACGGACGCAATCGGAGACCGTGGCGCAAAAACTTTGCATCCATAGGATGATTTATATCATCCTATGCGAAGAAAGGAGGACTACCAATGTCTCAACCGATTCTCATTACAGGCGCCGCCGGTGGTCCACAGGGGTCCACCGGACGCCTCGTCGCGAATCTACTGCTCAAGCAGGGCATTACCGTTCGCGCATTTGTTCACAAACTCGATGCCAGATCTGATGAACTCCGACAACAAGGTGCGGAAATCGTTGCGGGTGATCTCCTCAACCCAACCTCAGTTCAGGCGGCAATGAAAGAAGTGAAACGTGCTTACTTCACCTACCCGGTGGCCGATGGGCTGCTGGAAGCGGCCACCATTTTCGCTGCATCGGCCCGGGATGCCGGGCTTCAGATGGTGGTGAATAATTCGCAATTTCAGGGTACGTCGGATGATTTTGCGTTTCGCGATCTCCAACACGCTCCATCGCTTCGCAATCTGCAGTATCGGCTCGTCGATCGTATCTTCGACTGGGCACAGGTCGGAGCCGTTCATCTTCAGGCGCCGCCCTACTACGAAAACGTACGCGTTCTTGTCAGCCGAGGCGTGGCTAAACAGAACACGGCCTTCCTGCCGTGGGGCGATGACACGACCGTCATTCCACTCACCGGCGCGGAAGACGTATCCCGCGTAGCTGCAACTCTTTTGGCTAATCCCGGCATGCCGTCCCAGAATGTATACGCTCTGGTGAGCGAAGCTCCGACCGTAAGGGAGATTGTCGAAACTCTCGGCAGGGCGATGGGGCGCCCGATTCGATATGTCCCAATCACTGACGAGCAGTGGGCCGATGCGGTGAAGGAGCGGATCAACCCTCATGCGCTCGACCATCTGACGCATCTTTGGCAGTATTTCCGGAAAGGTGAGGAACGCTTCGAGGCTACGGATGCGGTTCGTGTGGTTACGGGCCAGGACCCGCAGACATTGGAGCAGTTCTTCCGAGCGAATGCGAAATTTATCGACGCCGCCGGTCAATGAGCCGTTCGGGAGGCTGCTGGCCCTGGTTGAAGAAACCTGAATTACATGGGATGACAGCAATCCCGATTATCTATCTGCCTGTGCTGATGATCACGCACATCGCCGCCTTCTATCTGCTGGCGCGTGTACCGCGCCTGCAAGCAGCGCGGTACGGCAATGTTTGCCGATACCCAGAAAGGAAAACTTATATGACCAGTTTCGGAAGCGCATTCTCCAACGCGGCGATTCGTATGCGCTCGACGCCCTCTGCAGACGTGTGGTTCGCAGGTGGCGAACACATCGGCTATGATCCAAAAGCTCGCCTCACAGTTCAGGCCGAAGACGCGCCACTCGAGGTTTTCTTAAGACGTGAGGGTAATGTTGCGCACGCCGTCTCCTTCCTGCCGGGATTTCCCGATGGCTCGTTCGGGTGGGCGAAGGTTCTATCGCATCTACCGAATGCGTCCAGGATGCCGAAACTCTTCTTCGACTACGTCGGTATGGGCGATAGCGACAAGCCCAAGGACTATGCCTATTCCACGGCAGAACGCACTGATCTCGTCGAGGCGATCTGGCGGGAGCTCTCCGTCAAGTCGACGACGCTGGTTGCCTTCGACTTTTCCTCGCTTGTCGTCCTGGAGCATCTATGCCGCCGACTTGAGCGCGCTGAACGAGGCGAATCCGTTGGCGGTCCGGACATACGCGGCGTCTTCATCTTCAATGGCGGGCTCTTCACGGACGGACACTCCCATCCGTGGTACACGACGCCGATCTTGCGCCGCCTCCCTACTCGGGCCCGCAAGCGCCTAGGGCGTTCCTTCACGATGTTCAAGATGATGATGGGGGTGATGTGGTCCAAAGGCTATCAGGTGACGGATGCCGAGGTCCGCGAGCTCCAAAGCACTCTGGCCCGCCACGATGGCTCGTTCTATACCGCGGCAGGAGCAGGCTTCGTGGCTGATCATAAAGCGCAAGGCGACCGGCTCGACTTCAGCAGCCTTTTCAAGGCTTATCGAGATCAGTTTCCGTTCCTGGTGGGCGGCAGCAACGAAGATCCCTTTGAGCACCGGCAGGTCGACCTCGCGGAAGAACGATTGGGCGAGCTCGGCCTGCAAATCGAACGGTTGCCGGGCGGTCACCTTACCACAAACGAACAACCGGAAGCCCTGGCGGCTTTGATCGCAAAGTTTGAGCGAGGACTATCAACAATGGCGTAGCCGTAATCCCAGAGGCGTGCCAGATAAAACCCTGCCTAACGCAGCGGACTAATATTCAAGAGCCTTGAAGTACACACATATAAATGAGAGAGGAAGATATGGAACAACAGAATGTTGCAAATTCGCCGACCCCAAGTCATAAGCCTAAGACGACCGGAGTTTTGGTCTTGCTTAAAGCAAAGCCGGGGGTGACACGCGAACAGGTCATGAAGATCATGCCTGTCGAAATCCGGGCGACCGTGCAGCTTTACCTGAACGGCAAGATCCGGGAATGGTACTCACGCGGGGACGGCAAGGGCGTTGTCTTGTTTCTCGACTGCAAGGACGTGGCCGAAGCGCACGCCCTGATCGATGGACTGCCGCTCTCCGCGGAGAATCTGATGGATCACGAGTTCATCCCCATCGGTCCACTAATGCCCCTTGGCGCTTTGCTGGGTGGAACACCGCAGCAGAAGTAAAACGAACCACACGAAATTCAAATGTTTATCAGCGTCACCTGGGCGCGCGACGCCTCGACCAGCTTGCTGCTGAATGAGGAAGACGCGCGCAAGGCGCTTCAGGAGGCCGCGTGTTCAAGCCGGTCCTCTGGTGCGGCCACATCCAGATCGCGCTCAAATGGTTCAAGGCAGCCATGGCCGGCTCCCGCCGAGCGGTCTGAACCGCGGCATAATTATCGGTGCGGATTTTCTGGTGAGGACCAACAATCTGGCCCGCAACCTCTGGAGAACCGCCTCGGCGTGCTGTCCGGGATCTTGAGCCGCGACTGAAATTTCTTGGCTCATCCAGTTAAGTTGGCAAGAACGTGAGGCGCTCACGTGCAATGACTGAAATTGCCGTACCCGATTGTCAACCAGAGATAAATCTCTAGCGCCGTATCGACAGTGCTCCGCGGGCAGGAGTTCGCGGAGGCAGGGTCGCTGGTCTCGACGAGTGCATTATAAATCGCCAATGCACTCATTGACGGCGCATCGGTAAACTCAAGCCAACTTCCTAGTACTGAGCAAGACAGCCTAAAATTTTTATCGTTGAGGTGTAGAAATCGGCGAACCACATTCGACGTATAGATAGAACAGCCAGTCTGGCTGAAATCGAGAACGAGGAGAAGTCTCAATGCGCTTCATGATGATGGTGATTCCCCAAAGGGTATGAAATGGCAGCTCCGGACGCAGTCCCCAGCGCGGAGGCAGTGGCCAGGATGATGGAGTACAACAAGAGCCTGCAGAAAGCGGGTGTACTGCTCGCGCTCGACGGGCTGCTTCCTCCGTCGACCGGAGCACGTATATCGTTTGCAGATGGCAAAGCAACGGTTACGGATGGACCGTTCGCTGAGGCCAAGAAGGTCGTTGGCGGCTACTGGATCATTCAGGTGCGCTCGCAGGAAGAAGCGATCGAATGGGCCGGGCGAGCGCCGATGTCCAACAACGAGATCATTGAAGTACGTCAGATCCAAGAAATAAGCGATTTCCCTGCAGACGTACAGGAAGCGGCAAAAGGCTTCGTGGATCTTCCGAACGCAGCTGCTGCCAAGGCATGAGCGACATTCACAGGAAGATTGAGGCCGTGTGGAAGATCGAGTCCACACGCCTCATCGCCGGGATCGCCCGCGTTACCCATGACATCGCTATTGCGGAAGATCTCGCTCAGGACGCGCTCGTCGCGGCTATTGAGCAATGGCCGGAAGAAGGCATTCCCGATAAGCCCGCAGCCTGGCTCATGACAGCGGCGAAGCGGCGCGCCATCGACTTTCTGCGCGTGGGCGGATGCTGGAGCAAAAGCGCGGAGAGATTGCGCGGGAGCTTCAAGACCGGCAGCAGCGGCTGGCCGAAGCAATGGATAAGGCATTGGACGAGGTCATCGATGATGACATCTTGCGCCTCATCTTTACCGCTTGCCATCCAGTCCTCGCAGTTGAGGACGCATCGCATTGACGTTGCGTCTGATCTGCGGCCTCACCACAGCCGAGATTGCCCGTGCCTTCTTGGTGCCGGAGAAGACACTGGGGCAGCGGATCTTTCGCGCTACGAGCATTCTCTCTGAAGCCCATGTTCCTTTTGAGACTTCGCTCGGAGACGAGTTGCGCAGGCGGCTTGAGTCTGTACTCTCGGTGGTCTACCTAATCTTTAACGAGGGATACACGGCAACGTCCGGAGAAGAGTGGATGCGCGCAACACTCTGTGACGATGCGCTGCGCCTTGTGCGCATGCTCGTGGAACTCCTTCCTGGTGAGTCCGAAGTCCATGGTCTCCTGACACTGACGGAACTGCAGGCCTCGCGTACTGCGGCGCGCAGGGGCCGAAGCGGAGAAGCGATTCTCTTACTGGAGCAGGACCGTTCTCTGTGGGATTACTCGCAGATACATCGAGGAATGGCCGCGCTCCAGCACTCGCAGGAGTTGGGTGGCGGCGCGGGCAACTACGCGCTGCAGGCGGCGATCGCTGCGTGCCATGCGCGAGCGGCCACAGCCGCTGACACCGATTGGGAGCGGATACTCCTTCTCTACGACGCTCTGCTCCAGATCAGCCCATCCCCTATCGTGGCGCTGAATCGGGCGGTTGCCGGAGGCAT
>Ga0157369_10004732_pt1 | contig 15993 bp, 10 predicted proteins | sample C25metaG_FD_113461 | JGI IMG/M metagenome (GOLD analysis project Ga0157369, IMG submission 113461) | Corn rhizosphere microbial communities from Kellogg Biological Station, Michigan, USA - C2-5 metaG | ecosystem: Host-associated > Plants > Roots > Rhizosphere > Soil | place: USA: Michigan... | reverse complement strand
GCACGACCATCCTGGCAACTCCGACCTTCTCGGTACCGCCGGGAACCTACACCTCAGTCCAGACCGTCACGATCTCTGAGACCACTCCCGGAGCTTCCATTTATTACACAATCGACGGAACGGTGCCCCAGCCAAGCTCCGCCAACTATACGAGCCCGCTTACCGTCGCGCCCTCGCAGACCATCAACGCCTTTGGAGTCCTCACAGCGCCCGGTTACACAGTCTGGTATGGGATCGCGAACCCCGGGGGCGGTTACATCATCAGTTCGCTTGCAACAGCCGCGTACAGCATCAATCTGCCGCAGACCGTCACTCCGGCCTTCGACATCGCGCCGGGCACATACTCCTCCACCCAGACGGTCACCATAACAGACGCCACCCCGAGCGCAACCATTTACTACACGCTAAACGGGACTGTGCCTACCACAAGCTCCCCCAAATACATTGGCCCCCTCAACGTTATGTTCACTTCAACCCTGCAGGCCATCGCAATTGCTACCGGATATGCACCGAGCGCCGTCGCAACTGCAACTTATACAATCAACCTCGTCCCGCCCGATTTCAGCGTCGCGATCAACCCTAGTTCCATAACCGTCACGGCCGGTCAGAACGCGACCGCCACAGTCACTCTCACTCCGCTCAACGCCTTCCATTCCACCGTCTCCTTCAGTTGCTCTGGACTGCCGATTGGGGCCACGTGCACGTTTACACCCTCAAGCGTGAGTCCTTCGAGCGCCCGACATCAGCAACGCTGACCATCACTACGCCAGCCGTTTCGGCCACTCTCGGGCAGCCAAAGCAGCTATTCGTCGGCACCATGCTAACGTTTGCGGTGTACTGCTTTTCGATGCGGAGAGGCCAAGGAATTCGATTGCTCTCGATCTTGGTGGCAGTTACCGCGGGATTCTGCCTTATCTCTGGGGGTGGTACTGCTTCGGGTCCGCAGCACCATCCCGTCAACCTTTGACGTCCAGCATCTCGGTCATCTCTATAGCTGGTTCACAACAGCATGCTGCCAGCTTCTCGCTAACGGTCGAAAGCGCGTTCGAAAAAGCTTGCGTGAAGTGGTTCCACCTCCGTTGCCGGCTTTCGACCACGGGACATTGGCGGCACCTCGAATGTGGCCAACTCGCTGGGCGGTTTCCGAGAGGCCCGCAGGAGCAATGATCCTGCCCGTAAACTCATCTACAGAGCCGAATCTACTAGCCGTACACTAGTGTTTTGATTGATCGCGTAAAGGACGTGCTCCCTGTACGCACGAATTGTTTCTCCGACGCACTTGCGCGATAAGACGCCTTCGAAACGCTCGGCATGTGTGTCGTCAGCGGCCGCTTCTCCGCCAGCGATTTCTTCCGCCCACCATCCATTAGTCGAACGTCCTTATGCGTAGTACTTCAGTTGCCAAAACGCATATGCGGCAAACCAGTTGCTGTCGTCTCCGTATTAGAACGATGGTAGTGTGGTTCCCAATCCCGAATTCCCCAACAACTCCTCAAATGCAGCTGTCGGACTAGATTTCGTCTGAGGGGTCGATGACTTCACCCCCCGGCGGATAAATCCGGCCCCATATAGGCATTCTATTAAGTGCGCGCAGGCTGCGATATGTGACCCTTGCGCCCATCAAATACAAATTGACCATTGCAGATTGTTGTCATCGTTAACACGTGCTTGCGCTACACGGGGCCCGTCGACTATCAGGACGCCGACTTCATACCTAATGCCGGCAATTATGAGCTGCAGCATGCCAGGGAATTGGCGAGGCATGGATTCCTTGTGATCACACACGTTCCTGCCGTCAAGCTGTTCGATCAGCGGCATGCCACCACGAGGCAGCTAGCAACACCCGTCGCACTGGATACATTGCTTTCAGACAGGATGGGTCTGTCCGTTTAGCCGGGCGGAGACCGGACTTGCCGCATAGAGCTTGAGAGCTCGCATGTCCGGAATGATGAGCGTGCGGCCCTTCAGCGAGATTAAGCCGTCGTGTCTCATACGGGCAAGCGTACGCGAAACCACATCTCTCACCGATCCGATGCGGCTCGCAATTTCCTGGTTCGATAGAAGAAGACGCAATTCAACCCGTCCCTGAACTGGACTGTTAGCATGCTTCACTTCGTTAATGAGAAAGGATGCTAGCCGGTGCCCCACGTCGTGGAAAGACAACGCTTCCACCAGTTGCGCATGCCGCCTTACTCGCGCCGCCATCAATCGCAGCGCGGTTAACGCGAGTAACGGATACTTTACACAGAACAGATGCATGTCGTGTTTATCGATAAAGAGCAGCTCTGCGTCCATTTCCGAGACTGCAGTTGCTGGATATGAGCCGTCATCGAATACTGGGACTTCTGCAAGGACAGCGCCAGCAGCATCAACATGCATCACCTGCTCCCGGCCGTCTGCATTGTGTTGAAAGACCCTCACCTTGCCATTCACTACAACGAAGAGGCCTTTTGCAGCCTCGCCTGAAATAAAGAGAATTTCGCCCTTCTTGAGGCGAAGCTCGACCGCTCGCCGCGCAATGTCAGTGAGCTCTGTTTCTGATAGACAGCCGAACAGCGCCGTGCGTTGAAAGGCCGCGATTCGTTTTGTTTCCATTACCTTCTCCGACCGGACAGACGCCCTCTATGATCTGCGTCATAGCATACCGCGACGCCGCGACGTACTGTGGTATTGGGTTTAGTTATCAGAACCGTGAAGAGGAATGCTCACCATGCAGAAACATAATCCGAGCGAGCTGATTGAGAATGACGATAAGAGATTTCATCCTAAGGTCATCCTGAACGAGCCTCGATTAGGATGATTCTATTGAGCCTGCGTGCAGGGCAAAGGATGGAACCGACAGCGTCGTTACTGTCCATGCCGTCAGTGGGCCCATCCTCGCGCAAGTCCAATTCTTCGGAGCGCTCAAGGAAGAGCCGATACCCTCCAGTGACAAGAACTAAGACACCCGAATCCTCGTGCGGTTTGAGGGGACGGGCCAAACCGCTCTCAATCGAAATGACTTCTCGTGCAAACACTCACCCTACGCAGATTCTCTGCCTCGCGGAGGTCCCATGATCACGACGTCACTCACTCGTATTTCAAGGATTTGACGCTCTCGCCGTGGGAAGGTCGTTCGCTGTCGCGAACAATTATGATCCGTACGACTGGACCGACAGATGGACAATCATACGGCCGGGACGGGTTGGTTGGCAGTACGTCCAGCGCGGCGCGGATATCTATTCCGCATCCGAATCCGGCGAAGTCGCAGCGCATGACAATTCACAAATTCAAGCAAGCAAGGAGCGGGAGGGACTCACACAAGAGATTCATTCGAGCATAAAGACAACCTCCATCCGTCGACGACAATTCGTAATTGTGAGCTGGATCCCAAAAGCAAAGCGCCAGGCGATTCATCATGGCATGCGTAATTGCCGGACCATGTACATATTGAAAGATAGCGCTTGAGTGAGTGCCTGCTTGATTGAATCGACACCTGCCTCATACTCATAGTGTCCTCGGAAAAGCGATGTCACTGGATTATGACCTACGTCATAGCGTAGGTCCGGGCAAGAGGCTATTGTGTCATTAGAATACGGGTGCCGAATCCGCTGGAAAGAGATCTGACAGTGCAAAAACACAACCTAAATGTGCTCATTGACTACGACGACAAAGGGTTCCGTCCAAAAATCCTGATGAATGAACCGGGCTACCGTATGGTGTTGCTGAGTCTGCGAGCAGGACAACGCATTCCAGAACATGCAACGCAGGGAAGGGTCACAGTGCATGCCATCGTGGGGCACATCACGCTATACGCGGGACCTTTCCCTGATGAATTGTATGCGGGAGAAGTCATCTCCATCGAGAGCGGCAGGTCGCATTCAATCGAAGCGCATGAGGATTCAGCTCTCTTGGTTCTTTCCACCGGAGGTACGGACTCCTCAACCGAAGATTCTGATGAACTTGATGTCTGCCAGCTTCCGAGATCAGCAGGCCATGCACTAGCGTTGAAAAGGTTCGATACATTAGCGGTCGGCGAATCGTTCGTATTCGTGGATGATCACAATCCCGTTCTATTGGACAGGGAACTTGAGAACACACATCCGGGACAGGTGGCATGGGAGCATATTGACCGCGGCCCAGAGAAATACCATATCCGAATCAGGCGAGTCTCCCCATCCCGGAACCCGTGTAGTCCGGTCGTCGAGCGGGCGGAAGAGTTAGTGCACGCAATTCACAATACTTAGCGTTTATTCTTCGACGCTCTCGTACCAACTCAGTATCAAGACTGATGGATGGTCACTATATTGCGCGAACCCGAAAAGCTACCTCCCGAGAGCTATCTAAACAGTGAGCACGGGCTCAAATCGTGGCTGCTAACACAAGACCATAAGCGCATAGCCCTACTCTATCTATTTGCTACGACGTTCTTTTTCGTGATCGGCGGCTTGGCCGCGTCATTCATTCGACTCGAACTATTGACCCCTGCCGGCGATCTGGTCGCCTCCGACACCTATAACAAGCTCTTTTCTATCCATGGCATCATCATGGTGTTCTTCTTTCTGGTGCCGGTAGCGCCAGCTGTACTGGGAAACTTTCTTATACCTCTCATGATCGGCGCGCGTGACGTAGCCTTTCCGAGACTCAACCTGTTCAGTTGGTATCTCTTTGTGGCCGGCGGTGGCCTCGAACTCTACATGATGCTTTTTGGTGGGGTGGATACGGGCTGGACGTTCACAACACCCCTCAGCACGCATTTTGTGAATACGAATGTTGTGGCAGCCGCAATGGGGATTTTCGTCGCTGGCTTCTCCTCAATCCTTACCGGGTTGAATTTCATTGTGACTATCAACCGAATGCGGGCTCCAGGCATGACCTGGTTTCGTCTGCCACTGTTTATCTGGTCGTACTACGCGACAGCGATCATCTTTGTTCTCGCCACTCCGGTCGTCGCTATATCGATGGTGCTTATAGTACTCGAGCGCGTTGTCGGCGTCGGAGTGTTCGACCCATCGAAAGGCGGAGACCCGCTGCTGTTTCAGCATCTCTTCTGGTTCTATTCTCATCCGGCCGTGTATGTCATGATCTTGCCTGGTATGGGTATTATGTCCGAAGTGGTCGCATGCTTCTGCCGAAAGCGGGTCTTCGGGTATACGGCGGTGGCGTTCTCGTCAGTATCTATCGCGGTCTTCAGCTTCTTTGTTTGGGCACATCATATGTTCATTATGGGCATATCCAACTATTCAGCGTTGGTATTTTCCCTTATGAGCATGCTGGTGGCCGTGCCTTCGGCGATCAAGGTCTTCAACTGGTCTTTCACAATGCATAAGGGCTCAATTACCTTCGCGACCCCTATGCTTTATGCGCTGGGCTTCATCGGGCTCTTTACCATGGGGGGAATGACGGGCATCTTCCTCGCTTCGTTGGGCATGGATATCCATTTAACCGAGACGTATTTCATTGTGGCTCACTTTCATTACGTCATGGTGGGCGGCATGGTGAGTGCGGTCATGGCTGGTCTGCACTTCTGGTGGCCGAAAATTACTGGAAGAATGTATCCAGAGTCGTTGGGAAAGCTTGCCGCCGCAATACTGTTTATAGGGTTCAATCTCACGTTTTTTCCCCAATTCGTTCTGGGCTATCTCGGCATGCCGCGACGCTATCATTTCTATCCGCCAGAATTTCAGGTCTTAAATGTTCTTTCAACGGCGGGCGCGTCGATTCTCGCCATTGGCTACATACTTCCCGCAATGTATTTCTTGTGGTCATTGAAGTACGGGAAGATCGCAGGGGCAAATCCATGGCGGGCTGCTGGACTGGAATGGAAGACACAATCGCCTCCTCTTGAGGGCAACTTCCTTGAAATACCGATAGTGACGGAGGAAGCCTACGCCTACGGTGACATCGATCGACCCATTGAGGTAGCTAGTTGAATTGGTTCCGGTGAACGTCAAGTGCTGTATCACGAGCAATGTTGATTGCGGCGCGTACGTACCGCTCTATCTGGTAGGGAAGATTTAACCGGAGGTGATGTCCCTGATAAGTGGGCAGACATCAACCGGATCAATGCGGCTCAGCCATTTCATAGAGACGAAGTCGAGGCCGCGGAACAGTGAATACTCAAGCTCCAGGATCCTGCGCGATCGGGAAGGAAGGAACAATTGACCAAATTGGTGGTCGCTCCTCGGACCGACGCTGCATCCAAATCCTGAAGGGTAAACTTATGCATCAAGATAACCAATCTTCCCACAGCATGAAAAAACGACCCACGACCAAGATCCTGGTTGACGGTGGAGACCCAGAAGAGACACTTCGAATAAAGAGCCTCCTGGGTTTCGTAGATGGACAAACAACAAACCCGTCACTCGTCGCAAAAAGCCCACACCTTATCCGATTCCTGGCGGCTGGACATAGGCTAACCGAACAGCAAGAGGGTGAAGAATACAGAAAGATTGTGCAACGCATTGCTCCCCTGGTTGGAGACGCCGGGGTCTCCATTGAAGTGTTCTCTGACCTAAGCACTACGGCCGAGCACATGCTGAATCAGGGAAAAGATATGTATAAGTGGATCCCAAACGCGTACATAAAGTATCCCTGCACGTTAGAGGGTCTAAGGGCGGCGCATCTTTCGGTGGCACAAGGGATGAGGGTCAATATGACTCTGTGTTTCTCTCAAGCGCAGGCGGCGGCCGTATATTCCGCTACTAAGGGAACACATACACCAGTTTACGTATCGCCCTTTATCGGGCGTCTCGACGGTATCGGCAAGAATGGAATTGATCTAATCAAAAATATTCAGCGAATGTTTGATAAGGGGGATGGGCACGTTGTGATTTTGGCCGCGAGCATCCGTAGTCTTGAGCATTTGCTTTGCTGTTTGCTTCTTGATATAGAACTTGTGACGGTGCCCGCTAAGATTCTTGAAGAATGGGCCACAAAGAACTTTCCGATGCCTGGTCCCGACTTCGTGTACAGCGCCGCTGGTACACCCATCGAATATGAGGATATCGACCTAGGAAAGCGGTGGGAAAGCTTCGCTGTCGACCATGAGTTGACTCGAGCAGGCATACACAAATTCGTGACCGACTATCGGGCGACACTTCGTGGGACCGCATCGGAGAGTTAATTGTCAGTTGGGAATTAGTCGAGATCGCTCCGGTGAGGTTCACGTCCTGCCCTTCACAGTTCCCCTGCAACCCTGCGGATGCCAGCGACTTGCCAACCCATATTCCACACGGTTCACTCCCCCACGCCCGAATCCCGCGTCCCGATCCGCGGCGAATTTTACGATGATGTTGTGCGCGGGCAGATACCCGGTCTGGAGAGTACGATTTCCGGACTGCGCGTGTGGCTGACCCTGGCTGTTGGAGCCATCTTTCTCTTGCTGATGGCCAACTTCCAATCTCTGCGGATCCCGCTCCCCATCCTCTCGATGATTCGGGGGATTGGTTAGAGCTCGGTTGCAGGAGACCGCGAAGACGCCTGGAGCTCTTGCGGGAAACGAGTTGCCCCAGACCGAGAAGCAGAAAGATGCGTCCGAAGCTCTTGTTGGAAGCAGAAATGCAGATGTGAAGAAGGCCGCTGATTGACTTAGGTCGACCGCAGAGATGCAGGGACATTTGCGCGTGACCGCTTCGTGATCATCATTGATCGCTTGATGCAGGCCGATGGGGGAGGGCATCAATCTCTGCTCAAGCTGCAGCAAGTATCGCCGACTCGTGGGTTCCGGTTCCGGAAACCTTTACCGACACGATTGCACGCGGCAAAAAGCGGGGAGACACCCCAGGCAGCAACGGCTTCGATGCACTGATTGTGGGCTACTACAAGCCAGCTCCTCCCGTTGCCGCTGCCCAACGCAAAGCGCTCCCCGGGCCGCCGCCAGTCTGTTGTTCAGCCTCCGCAGCGCGTCTATGTCACACGCCTTCGTGCGGGGCGCTTCACTGGATCTCAGTGGATGAGGTGGCGGGTCTTCAATGCAATCCAACAGCCGGCAGTCTGCTCTTGTGTCACCAGAGGCCTCTCTATGAACTGATGTGAGCCTGATTGCCAAGGACGCGAGATTACGCATCCAACTCGCTAACTCTTCGATGCGGGAACAGCGGGTGCTAGTCGACAGAAATCGGCTTTGGACGCCAGGTGCTCGCCCATTTTGATGGTCGCGGCCCCATCACGAATCGGAGAGTTCCTCCATTCTGAATCTGCTCCCACGTGATCATTGGGATATCGAGGCGAGCGCCGTTTAATTCTGCGGATTGAATGTAGACGTTCGCGGGGGAATTGTTCGACGCCTCGATCCGGAATTCGTTGCCATTTCCCAGCCGTACCGAAATCTGTTTGAGCAGCGGGCTTCCAATCATGTACTCGCCACTTGCCGGGTTGACAGGATAAAAACCCATTGCTGTGAACAGTAGCCATGCGGACATCTGGCCACAATCATCATCGCCGTCCAGTCCGCCTGGGGTTGCAGCATACTCTTTCGCGGCGATCTGCCGGACCAGCGCCTGTGTCTTCCACGGCCGGCCGCCGAAGTCGTAGAGGTAGCCATAGTGATGGCTAGGCTCGTTCTTGTGGACGTTGTGACCGCCACTGAAATGCTGGTCGAGCTTGGCATCGTATGCGTCGGCTCCGCCCATTAATTGCAGCAAACCAGCCTGATCGTGCAAGGGAGACCAGGTATAGACCCATGCATCCCCTTCCGTCCATCCTGATACGGCACGATTTTCATTGCTGTCTTTCGAAGAGCCGATGGGTGCCCACTTACCATCCGAGGTCCTGCCGTTCATCAGTCCAGTTGCTGGATTGAAAAGGTTGCGGTCATTCAGGCTTCTTTTCAGAAGCAGACGGTAGTCGTTAATATGTCCGAGCGCCTTCGCCACCTGGGCCACGCACCAGTCATCGTAGCTGTCCTCCAACGTACGGGAGGCTGCTTCGTCGGTCTTGTCGGTTGGTATGTAACCGAGTTCCTTGTAGTACGTCAAGCCCGCTCTGGCTTCATATGGGGTGTGCTCTTCACGGTCGAGCCATCGGCGCGTCGTGTCTCCCTCCGGCGGAGCCATTGCGTCTTTGAACACCGCTTGCCAAGCCAATTGGCGGTCGAATCCATGGAAGCCTTTCCTGAACGCCTCGGCAACCAGGGAGTCCGCGTGCGTTCCGATCATGATGTTGGTGTAACTGGGATTTGGCCATTTCGGCATCCAGCCTCCTTCCTTGAAGTCCTGCAGGAGCGCAGTAATCATGCCGTCAATTCGCTCTGGCGCGAACAGTGTTAGAAGGCTGTTCTCCGCGCGGAACGTGTCCCAGATGGAGTAGGCGGTGTAGCTTTCGCCAGCATGGATCTTGTCATCGTAAGCGCTATAGTAATGGCCGTACTCTGAAAAGGTGCGCGGGTACAACAGCGAGTGATACAAGGCCGTGTAGAGTCGTACCTGTTCCATATCGTCCACTCCTGCCATTTCAAGCCTCGATAGCTTCTCGTTCCACTTCGCATGCAGGCTCTGCCGTGCAGCGTCGAAATCCCATGAGGGCAGCTCGGCCCGGAGGTTCGCGCGGGCCTGCTCCACGCTGATGAATGAGGTACCTACTCGAACCAGGATTCTTTCGCCTGGACCGAACTCCGCATACGCGCCACGGCTTGACCTAGCTTCCGCGTCATCAAGCCCATATGTCTTCATCTGCGTCGGCGCGTGTTCGAACTGCACGACGAAATAACCCTTGAAGTTCGGTAATGTGAATGGACCGAGATGCGCATCCATTCGATCCGGGTTATATCCGGTGATTTCATTCTCGTGGGAGTCGACCGAAGCGGAGCCCGCAATTCCCGGCCTGGAGGCCTCAACCAGGACGCGGCCGCTTGCCTTTTTGGGAAACGTGAACCGCAGCATGGCACATCGTTCGGTCCCCGTCAATTCTGCGCGGATGCTTCCTCCTCCTCCAGCATTCAGCAAAACAGAGTAGTAATCGGGATGCGCCTCCTCTGTTTTGTGGTCGTATGGCAGTTTGCGAGCGTCTGACGTAGTCTTCAATTCGCCAATCTCGGGAACCAAGGTGACATAGCCATAGTCGCCCATCCAGATCGCCGGCTGATGCGTTCCGATGAAGCCGGAGACAGTCGTGTCATCGTAGTTGTACGAGGTCACACTAATCTTGTTCTGCCGCGTTTGAGCAGTCCAGCTGGTCATCCCAAAAGGCGCCGTGACAAACGGCATCGTGCCGCCATATCCGATCGAGCTGCGCTGTGTGCCGATAAGGGGATTTACATGGGAGACGGCATCCTTCTCAGCGCCGTGACTTGGCGCTGCAACTGCCAGCATGAGAAATCCAACCACGAGTCTCTTCATGGAGCGAGATTGTAGCTTGCCACGGCTCGGCGCGTATGGTTGACACTGGCTAACCAGCGTCCTCGCTCTAACCCCTTGAGTTTGCGACAGGAGTCTCGCCATTGGTCTCGCCCCCCAACGGCAAGATCCTTCGCGTGGCCTAATGACCCGCTCGCAACCGGTTCAGCCCTTTATACAGCGGCGCGTAAATCAGTAGCGTGCATAAGAAGCGCTAGTGATATTCCCTGGAATGCCAAGACACACGCGCTGCGAAGAAGAAGGGAGGCTCTATCTCGGCGGCCGCCGATGAGCCCGCTCAGAACCGCCCCATATTGAGGGGCTGTTGGATGAGCGGGATGAAGACATGTCTTTGATCGACATCCAAACAAAATCTTGACACCACTTATTCGCGATGTTAGTGTTCCGCACCGAGTAGAAAACATTGCGCATTATGCAACGAACCTTGCGTGAGTAGCACAGGCGCCAAAGGAGAATCACATGTTCAAGCGGAACTTTACCCCCCTGGCGCTCACATTGTTTGTACTCGCCTGGGGCGTTATAGACGCAAACCCTCTGCATGCGCAGAACACTACCGGGACCATTGTGGGAACAGTGACCGACCCAAGCGGCGCCGCCGTGCCGAAGGCCAATGTGACGATCACCAATAAAGGAACTAATGACACGCGCTTGGCCGTTTCCAGCGCGACCGGCGAATATCAGGTCCTAAACTTGCAACCCGGTGAATATCGCCTTGATGTTGAAGCGAGCGGTTTCAAGCACTATACTCGCGATCCGGTGGAAGTTCAGGTAGCACTGGCGACCCGTGCCGATGTAGGCATGGCAATCGGCGCAGTGTCGGAGACCGTTACGGTCACAGAACAGGCGCCCATCATCCAGTCTGAGAATGCATCCTTAGGCCAGGTGGTTCAGGGCAAGATGGTAAGTGAGATTCCGCTCAACGGCCGTAACGTCCTGGCCCTGGTCGGGTTGGTTCCTGGCGTCGTACCGCAGGGGAGCTCGTCACAGAATCTTACGGGCATGAATGTGTTTGCCGCCGGCAATTACCAGATCGGCGGCGGCACAGCGAACCAGAGCTCCACTCTCTTTGACGGAGCTCCTGTCAACACGTCCTATGGCAACAACACCGTCCTGGTCCCAACGCAGGATGCCGTGCAGGAATTCCGCGTTCAAACCAGCAACAACACTGCAGAATTTGGGAACTATACCGGCGGCGTGATCAACATGACGAGCAAGTCTGGGTCGAACGCGATCCACGGCACGGTCTATGAATACGTACGCAATACGATCTTCAACTCTCAGCCGTATTTCTCAAAACACGTAACGAACCCTGCAAACGCATTGGCCAAAAATCCGTATCACCAGAACCAGTACGGCGGAAATGTTGGTTTTCCCATTATCAAGGACAAGCTTTTCGGGTTCTTCGATTTTGAAGGGTATCGTCAAGCCCAATCGCGTCTTTTCGCCAACGGTAGCGCCAGTGTGCCGACAGCTAAGATGCTGCAAGGCGACTTCTCGGAGTTATGCACCACCGGCTTTACAAACGGCATTTGCAATCCACTTCCGGGGGGTGGTACTGGGACAAGTGCGACGAATACAAATCTAGTCTCGTACCAACTGTATGATGCGTGCGGCGGAAACGCTGGGCAGGGGCAGGCGTGCCCCACCAACACCACTCGCACGCCCTTTCTGAACAATCAGATCCCCCTTTCGCGCTTCAGTACCGTTGCAAAGAACGTCATTGCATTTCCTTACTGGGGAAAACCAAATGTGCCTGGCCGACAGAACAATGGGACGCTGCAAAACTTCAGCGAATATGCAAAATCCGGAGGGCTGAATACGCAATATAACGGTCGCGTCGATTTCGTCCTCAGCCAAAAACAGCGTATGTTCGGACGATATACGCAGTGGACTTCGAAAAATATCGGAGCAGACCCATATGGAAACGGTCTGATAACTGGGGACCCCATTTCCCCCGAGGCGTTCACAACCCGCCAACAGGTTCTTGGCGACACCTACCTCTTCAGCCCAAGCCTCATCGGTGAACTTCGCCTAGGCTACACCCGCTGGAATTATGTACGGACCCCCGGCACCCTTGGTTATGATCCTGGAAAGCTTGGGTTTGCGGGGAGCTATATGTCCACCATCTCCGCTTTGAACAACGTACCGAACTCCACGACATTTCCATCGTTCGGCGTGACGGGCTACAACGGGGTTGGTACCGGATACATCTTTTCGATCAACAATAACTACAACGTTGCGCCCGGACTCACCAAAACCTGGAAATCCCATACCTTTAAGGTGGGCGCGGATCTCCGCCGTCTCGAAGAGCAGTATTTTCAGAACAACTCCGCAGGTGGCACTTATTCTTTCAGTTCCATATTCACCTCGAGCAATATAAACACCATAAACACCAGCGGAAATTCATTTGCTTCGTTCCTGCTGGGCTATGTCGCGAGCGGCACCGTCCAGATTGCTCCGGTCACTTACACGCAGATCTATTACCAGGGTTACTACGTCCAGGACAACTGGAATCTGTCTCCAAAGCTCACATTGAATCTTGGCCTACGATATGAGATCCCTGGGACCTGGCGGGAGCGAAGGAACAATCAGTCAACCTTCAATCCGACTGAGGTTAATCCCGCGCTGGGCAACGTCTCTGTTAACGGCAAGCCCGTGCTCGGCGCATTCGACTTGGTGGCTACTCCGCAACATCCTGCCAAAGGTCTGCGCAACGAACACTTCACCGACTTCTCCCCGCGCATCGGCGTCGCCTATCGCTGGAACGAGAAAACTGTGCTGCGTGCGGGGTGGGGCAAGTTCGTAATTCCAGCCACCTTGCAATTTCCAGAGTCGCCGGTACAGGCGCCAAACAACTACATCAACAACACAATCACTGCTTCTCTGAACAATAATCAATCCCCCAACGTGAACATCGACAACCCGTTTCCGACAGGAATCGTCGGCGCACCTGGACGCGACCCTATCTACCAGCAAATCTTCCTCGGATCTAACGTGAATGCACTCCAGCAGGACGAAGAGAATGGTTCCACGTATCAATGGAACCTAGCCGTTCAGCGTCAGTTGCCGATGGGTATTGTCTTAGAAGCAGCGTATGCCGCACTTCACGGAATGCATCTGCCGATGAGTGTTTCGATCAATCAGATTCCGTCCAACATCATGGCGCAGGCAGCGGCGGACCCCGCTTGCCAACCCGTAATTACATCTACCTGCTTCTTGACGAAGCAAGTAGCCAATCCTTTCAACCGCAGCTTGTTCACGCAAGGCGTACAACAGAACGCGACATTCAGCGCGAATCAACTTTATCGTCCGTTCCCGCAATACGGTGGTATTTCAAATACTGGTCATTACGTCGGCGTCAGCAATTACAACTCGTTGCAGATGAAGCTTGAAAAGCGATTCAATCAAGGCGGCGTATTGCTGGGCTCCTATACCTTCTCCAAGCTGATGTCCAATGTGGAGTCACTTACCTCATGGCTTGAAACCGCTGGCTCGGCTGCCGGTCCTCAGGACACGACCAATCTGGATGCAGAGTACTCGCTCTCGGGTTACGATGCTCGTCAGCGATTGACGGTCAGCTATGTGTACCAACTGCCATTCGGCAGCAAACAGAGATTTGGAGGCGGAGCGACGGGAGTCCTGGAGAAGCTGATCTCTGGCTATGGCGTCAACGGCGTGACCACTTTCCAGAAAGGTTACCCTCTTGGCCTGTCCGCCACTCCGGGCAATGTCGGTACTTATTCGCTGGCCGGAACAACGCGTCCAAATGTTATTCCCGGATGCAACAAGAAGGTCGACGGGCCAATCCAATCGAGGCTGTACGACATCGGAGTCAATCCGAATGCAAAGCGGTATTTCAACAGCGCCTGCTTTACCGTACCGACTCCGTTCACCTATGGGAACGAACCGCGAGAAGATGCTCAGCTTCGGGGGCCGGGAATAGCCAACTACGATCTAGCGCTCTTCAAAGATACGCACCTCAGCGAGCGTCTAGTTCTCCAACTGCGTGTCGAGTCGTTCAATCTGTTCAACCGCGTACAATTCGGAGCCCCGAGCACCGCGATCGGCAGCACGACTGTGGGGTCGATTACGAGTCAAGTGAACGATCCTCGGTTGTTGCAGCTTGCAGGACGCATCAATTTCTGACGCGTTCCCGGTTCTCAGGAATAAATCAAAGCTCCGCAATCGACTTGCCGACGACCGCAGGTCGATTGCGGAGAGTGAGGCGAGCGAGTGCCGGGTGGCAAAGGGAGTTTCTGTATCAAGTCCACATTGATTGCGGTTTCTCTCGCACTGCTTTCGATCCATTTGTTGAAGGCTGAGCCTGGCCCCACCTTCATCCCGGACGGGATATTTACAGGGTCTGCGCTCGCCGGCTGTCACACGCTCGGTTCCGCTACTTGGACCGCCAACGGCGGCGAGATCACGGGCAAAGGAGGCGAAGGCTGGCTGGTTCTCAGTAAATCCTTCCAGGATTCAGCTCTCTACGCTTCGTTTCGATGTACAGGACCCTGCAATACAGGGGTCCTGATGCGTTTCGAGAAGCGGGATTCAGGATCAACCGGCCTGATGTTAGCCGTCGAAGGCGATGGATTGGTGCCGTATCGAGTTCTCATCGGCGCAGATGGCAAGATCACTGGCAAGACCCGGCTTCGGAATGCAGGCGGACAGGCTCGATACGCACCACCGCCTCGACCAGCATCGCAGGCACCGGGCCGGACCCGCGCGGCAGGGGCGCCTCCGCCGCTGCCTGACTCACCGCTAGGGGTTACCCTCATGCCGCATCCGCCGCGGGGGTTGCACGCGGGGTGGAACGAGATCGAAGTGCTGCTCGATGCCGAGATCATCCGCGCATTCCTGAATGACGGCGGCGGTGAAGCGAGCGCAGCAGCGGAAAACATGGATGAGTATGGCCCTATGGCTCTCTACGTCGGGCCTGGTAGCCAGGTCGAATTCAAGGACGTGGCTTGGAAGAACCTGGCCATCAAATCGCGGCCTGACGAGGTGGTTGGCGCGGGGTTCCACCTGCAGCGCATCAATGAATTCTTCTATGGGTGGTCGGCGGCGGCGGCGGACTTCAACCATGACGGCCACATCGATATCGTCAGTGGGCCATTCATCTACTATGGGCCGAGCTTCCGTGACTCAACCGAAATATATCCAAATGAGGCCTACAACACATCGACACAGTATCCGGCGAAGGACTGGATTGAAGCCGCAGCAGATTTCAACCATGACGGCTGGACCGATGTACTCACGTCCGGCCGAGGAGTTGGCGCGGACTTGTACATCAATCCGGGTGAGGAGCAGCGCCGCTGGAAGCACTATCACCTGGTGGATTCCGTATTGGGCGAAGAGACTATCGTTCGCGATGTCTATGGCGATGGAAACTCGGAGCTCGTTTACACCTCAGGCGACGGGTACCTCAGCATCGCGCGGCCTAACCCGAAGGACGAGCCGGCCAAGTGGATCATCCATCACATCTCGGAAAAGGGTCCGTGGCCTCCGCACGGAATCGGAGCGGGCGACATCAACAAAGATGGTCGCATGGACATCCTGGATGCAGAGGGCTGGTGGGAACAACCCCCCGCCGGAGCAGATAGCGGACCTTGGAAGTTTCATCCCGTCCCTTTCGGACATTGGGCCCGAACCTCGGCCG
>Ga0157369_10004731_pt1 | contig 15995 bp, 14 predicted proteins | sample C25metaG_FD_113461 | JGI IMG/M metagenome (GOLD analysis project Ga0157369, IMG submission 113461) | Corn rhizosphere microbial communities from Kellogg Biological Station, Michigan, USA - C2-5 metaG | ecosystem: Host-associated > Plants > Roots > Rhizosphere > Soil | place: USA: Michigan... | reverse complement strand
CGGCACCCGGGAGGCGCTTTACCGCAAGGTGGTCCGCGGGGAAACGTTCGGCCGCCAGACGGTGAAACCCGCCGAGCTGCGCTGGCTGTTTGCGCAGGCGCACGCGGCCTGCCAGACCGGCAGCGCCTTCATGAGCCGGCCGGTGATGGAGGCGCTGCTGGGCATTACCTTTGACGCGCTGGTGTACGCCGCCGAAAACGGCATACCTGTTGATACCTACTACATTAACCGGGCCTTTGACCTGACGGGCGAAAACTACCGCAACGAAACGGACGCGTTCATGGCGGCCATGCCGCACGGCGTGGACACCACCTGGGCCGAGTTTCTACTGCGCCCGCTCTCCTCCGGTGCCCTGAACCTGAAGGCCTTTCCCGACGAAGCGATCGCCCGCATCTGTACGCCGGCGCGCCTGAAAGCTGTTTTCCCGCTGGTCATCCGGGCGCAGCAGCCGGATCCGCAGAGTATGAAGGCCTGGGCGGCGGTGACCGGGCTGGTCACGGACGACGTCTGCCTGATCGCTGAGGTGGCTGACGTCATCCTGCGTGCGGAGGTGCGCGGAAACCGGCAGCCGCAGCTGCCCGGGCAGGCCTGGCTGGCGCCGCAGTTCAGCCTGTTCGTGACCGCAGGCCGGGTGTCGCTGGCGCTGGGATGGGACGTGTTCAGCGCGCTGGTCCGCTATATGCAGGCCCGTGCCTGGCTGGGGGCCACGCACGAATGGAGCGCCCGCGACAGTCTGGTGTCGCTGTACATCCCGCGCGGTGAAGGAGAGAAGGTGATCCTGGGGCTGGACGGCACCCACATCGCCATGACACAGGAGGAGTACCTGCAGCTGGAGGCGGCGCTACTGACGGCAGTGGGCGCGCCTGACACCGCGCCGGTGCTGGCTGAGCTGCGCGCCCTGTACGGGGATTTGTAAGATGACGGCAAGAGACAGCAGTTTCAGCGCGGGCACCGAGGCGCCCGTCAGCCGGTCGGAAGAAGACCTTTATGGATTTGAAAACGTAGCTGCAGGTCTTTCCCGCAGCATTCTCGCGCTGGACAATAACGTCAGTACGGTGATCGGGATTGAAGGAAAATGGGGGGCGGGAAAAACCAGTCTGCTTCGCCTGCTTATGAACAGGCTTGAGGAGCATAAGCCAGCCGGGACCTATGTTCTGCATATTGCGCCATGGCTGACCGCACAGGGTACAAGCCCGGCAGACTCACTGCTGATGCCGGTTGCCGCGATACTCCGGAAGGAAGAGGAAGATCGCCAGCCTCAGCCGCAGAATCTCTGGCAGGCGTGCCAGCGGCACATCCGGAAAAGCCGCAACACCGGCGCGGCGCTGGACATGCTGAACTATCTCCGGCAGACCTCCGGGCGACTTGCGCCGCTGGCAGAGTTTGCCGGCAACTTCGTCCCAGGCCTTGGGATGGCCGCAAAAGGTATGGAAACGCTGGCAAAGCTCGATCTGTCCGCCCGGCAGCAGACGGCGACGGCCCTGCACGCCAGCCTTGATAAAAAGATCAGGGATCTCGGCCTGAACTTCATCGTTGTCATCGACGACCTTGATCGACTGGAGCCGGCACAGGCTGCTGAGGTGCTACGGCTGGTCCGATCCGTGGCCGATTTTTCACGCTTCCGCTACGTCATGTGTTATGACCGCGACATACTGGCGCACGCCATTCAGCAGCATCTGGGCGTCAGCGACGGGGTTCTGTACCTGCAGAAAATCATTCAGTTATCCTTCAGCCTGCCGCGACCAGAAAGCTTCGATCTCCGCCGGCAGTTCAGGGCAGGAGCGGAGGCCCTTTACCGCGAAGTTAACGATCATGACATGGAAGCAGGAGCAGAATCGGACCTGGCAGAGGCTGTCGACGTCTACGGGGAGATGCTGTCAACCCCGCGGGAGGTCAACCAGACACTGAACGCTCTGCGTTTCCGTTATGCCGGGCTGCGTGACTACGTGTATTTCCCCGATCTATGCCTGCTTCAACTGTTACGGGTCGTCAACCCCGGGCTGTATGACTGGGCAGAGCACTATCTGACCGAACGCGCGGTGGTTGCAACAGGGGACGCCAGCATTAGCGATGGTGAACAGAAAGTTATGGCTGAGTCGCTTCAAACGCATCTGAGCCGCTTTTATAATACGCGGGCTCGTCACGGCTGGAGCCTGGGACGCTGGTTACCCGGTGTAAGCGGACACAGCGATAATGTGTATTCGCTTTTTCAGCAGGTCCGGGATGAGGAGTTGCTCACTATCGGACGTCGCCTTGGCAGTCTTATTTACTGGCGCTATTACTTTTCATTTTCAGCACCCCAGAACGTACTGCCGGAAGAAAATATACGAGACATTCTCCTTCTGGCGGGTAATGATCCGCTGGCGCTGCAAGACCGCCTGATGCAAAGCATCAGCAGCAACGGCGTATCAACACGCACCTGGTTTGAGCATATCATTACGCGCCTGACGCCGCGTATAACCGACAGTGCCTCCAGTGAACAAGTTGAGGGCCTGCTGAACTTCTTTTTCAGTAACGGTGACCGTGTGAAGGAGGCGTTCCTGGCGCGCAGCGCGCTTTTCATCATGCATGATTCCGGTGCCGATGGTCTTGTCCGGCAGCTTATCGCCCAGATGCTGGAAAAGAATCGGTTAAGAGCCCTTTCAGTACTCACACGCCTGTTTGATACCGGCACGGCGATAGTATGGACGGCGGAGCTGATGAGCGATTTTCTCTGGCAGCACGGTCTGGCCGGTAACAGACCGCTTGCCGCAGAGGAACAACTGCTGACGCATGCGGAACTGGAAAGCCTGCGTGACAGGCTGGCCCGGCGGCTCAACAGCGAACCGGCCAAGGCATCGTTAATGAGTCAGCGCAGATTACTTGGCTACCTCTTCGCATGGCGGGATATACAGGATGAGGAAACGATCCGGCGCTGGACGCATGAAGTCAGCCGTACTGATACAGAATTTCTCACGCTTCTGCTTAAACTGCGCTCTGCGGTAAGTAGCAGCGACAGAGGGATTTATCACAAGCTTGATATAGCAGCGGTCAGCCCGTTTTTCGGAGACGAGGACATCATCATGAACCGTCTCGCTCAGATTGAACGAACCGGGCGTTATCCTGGAGAAACTGAAAAAATAAGAGAGGCCATTAGCCTGAACCGGCAGTTCTGATTTCTGTCACTCAGCCCTCTGATGATGCAGAACTTTGGTTAACCTCACTGGCACAAGGATTTTCAGGTAAGTCTCGTGTCACCTTGAGTAAAGAAGCCCATAGTGCTGTCCTGCTTATGGCTTACAGGATCGGACAACTGTGCATAATGAGATAAGAATACTGCTGATACCTGACTGCAGGCGGGGTTAAAATAGACTACGCCATGAGATCAAGGAGTTATCTTCTGGCAGAATCAGCAGTCGGGGCATTTTTATCGTGCATTAAGCTACTCCCGCCTCTTATACGGGAGCAAAAGGCGGGAGGATCTGCAGGGGATTCACCTTCTCAGCAATCGGGGAACGGGCTGAGCTACAGGTATCATCAGCTTACTGTCACCTGATCACCCACGTTTAACTGAAACCGAGCCTGAGCCTGAAGGTAAAGCCCAAATAAGGCACCATCGTAATCATTGGCTTCATCAATTTTCTCAAGTAAGGCTGAGCTGTCAAGGCCGTGTACTTTTCGGTGCAGGAGAGAAACGGCAGTACACCTTTCAGTCCGCTCAGTGACAGAAAAGCAGACGCCGTTAATGGTAAGGCTCCTCACATTTTTTTCCGAAATACCTGAAAAATCAGGAACGATTATATTAGGTCTGAATACCAGCGGATTTAGGGTCTTATATCCTGTGGCCAAAGAAAGACTGGTCAGTGCAGCCAGAGAAATAATGTGTATCGGGCCGGTATCCATAAAACTCTGGCTGTAATCACCGGGATGGCGAAGCCTTGCCAGAACCACCTCTTCCCCGATGACGGAGCTTATAAACGCAGATACGTCTGGCGGCATGACAGTAACATCAACATTCCTTGACCAGATGCGGATAGTATTTTTTTCTGTGCTGGATATATCAAAAAAAAACATCTCATCAAAGATTTTTACTGCCAGCATGTTTCCATCCGGTACGACAACAACATCCGCAATCCGGATATTTTCTCTCATAGAGATGAACTTATTATCGCTCTTGCGATAGAGACAAAACTCCCGGTCTCCATCAATCCCGGATGCACCACCCGTAAGGGATTCAGCAGTTACTCCGCTCCCTGACTTGAGGGGATAACTGACCAGCTGTTCGATTTTAATCACGGTAACGGTCTCGTGTTGTAATAAAACTCCTGAGTTTCATAGTTTGCTGTATCAGCATCATATGCAGACTCGACCAGATTACGTCGTATTCTGGCACTGACAGTATAGAGGTCAGTCGCGGAGACAGATGGATGCCCGATCAGGACGAACGCACAGGTATTCGTTTCATCCCCGATACGAAACTCATCAGAATCCACGTCTTTACTGCCAATCCATGCGGCAGTGCGGTTCTCAAGTTTGTAGATAAGCTCACCGGGATTAACTTTTTTAATGCGGGTATCGAACAAAGGGATGATCGTATCTTCATCCGACGATAACGTTACTTCAAGATGTGCATCTTTTCTGACATGAGATACGTCATGGCCGCCAATACCCAGCCCATAAAAAAAAGCAGCTTCATTGTAAGAGTCAATAACATTATTTATCGAACGAAAACCACGTTCTGAAAAATTGCGTCTCAGTTTTTCACCAGCCGTCTGGAATTCACTTTTTCCTGTCGTTGCTGCAATTATATTACGCATTCCGCCGTTGAACTTCTCAGTGTTGGGCGGAAGCGGATCCGTCACCGTTCTCATACACTTTTGCTTAAACTCCTCTCGCGAGGGAGAGACAATAAGGCCACTGACGATCAGCAGAAGAGCATGTGTCACACCGACTTCAGCAGCACGTTCATTAACTGTAAAATACATATCATCCTGCCATGAAGTTTTTATAAAGCAAAATAAGTCCGATAAGCACCAGGGCTGCGCCGGACAGGTAATTAAGGGCAACCGTCATTTTCTTATTACGCTGTGACATTCTTGCAAGCAGTCCCCCGGTTAATCCTGCAACCATATCCACGGGTAAAGCAGTCGCCGGAACGATCAGCGAAACAAGCAAGGCTTCAACCGGCGTATACCCTCCGGAGAGAATCAGTCCGGGCAGAATAGACAGATAAAAAAGAATGGTTTTTGGATTAAGAAACTCAACGGACACCGCCTGAAAGTAAAGTCGCATCAGGCTGTTCTTCTTAGATTTTGCTGATTCCGCATCTCCGTCATTACCCGTATCGCTTGCAGATCGGATTGAATCATAACCGAGATACAGAATGTAAACGCCACCGACCAGCGCGACAGCATTCGCCACCATTGCACTCTGTGCCACGATAGCCGTAACCCCCAGGCCCGCGAGCACAGCATGAATCGAACTGCCTGTAGCAAGCCCCAGCGCAGAAGCAGCGCCTGCTGCTTTTCCCTGACTCATCCCTCTTGCGCTGACAAAGAGCAGAGAGGGGCCCGGACTCAGATTGAGCAGTAAGGCGGCCAGTGCGAATGCAAGAAGACTACTGTGTTCCATATTTATCCTATAACAAGTGAAGTTAATGCCTGAGAATTGCAAGTAAGCAGGTGCATCTCTTTTATCATGCTGCTTTCAGCCTGAGGGGATATCTCTATACAGGCACCCGATAAGATCTTTTTTCTGCATTTCATGCAAATCCCCGCCCGGCACATATATTTTAACTCGACACCCTGACCGAGAGCGGCGTCCAGAAGTGATCCATCACTCTGCGGTGAAAATCCATCAAAATTATGTGTTATCAGGATTTCTTCGGGTACATGTTTAATCCGGTATGCCCTGACGGAGTTTATTATGGTTTCCTGGAATATTAATTCCCTGAAACCTGTATTACTGGCCTGAAGATGGTCTGCTTTCGTAACAACTTCATCTCCCGTAATAATAAACTCGCCGTACCCGGTTAACTTAAGGGCAACAGAGAGGGCCATAAGTACCCCTGCCTCACTCCATCTTTCTTCCTGATAGCTGAGTTCCTGAAGATAATAAACCCCGGACAGGTTTATCAGTCCTATCTTAAGAAGCTGTTGGTCAGCATGATTAAATATAATCTCGCACACGACATGACCTCTACCGTCCTGTGAAATATCGTGATGCGAGACTTCCATTTTTAATACTTCAGGCTTTTCGCCTGAAGTATTGACAGCCCCTTTTATGAGCAATGAATTAAAGCTCATGATTCAGTGTGCCTCCGGATCCGGGCAAAGGGATTAGATGAAACTCTCAGCACTGCCCTGACGACGTACATCCAGCGAGCAGCAGTGGAACCCACCCCCTACGGTTCTGCCGTGTCTGAACGATGCCGGAATGATTTCCATTCCGCAACGGTCCAGAAGCTCTGCAAGCTTGTGCTGGTTTTTTTCAACAATCACCGTTTTTTCATCCACTGAGAGTACGTTCATGGAAATCCATACTGACGCTCTGGCCCAGTCAAATGCATGGCCGATATCAACAGGATCATTGAAGAATACAAGCTCCCAGTTACGCAGTTGCTGAGGGATATCGGAAGCCTTCATCCGGGAACCGTTAACAAGCGCAAGGCCCGGACGCAGTAGCTGCAGCGTTGTGCCTACGTGGTCGCTGCAGATGGACATAGGATGAAAATTGAACTTATCGCCGAACGTCCTTTCCAGCCATTCAAAACCGGCTCTGTTGCCACTGTTGCTGATATTAAAGAACACATCTTTACCGCAGCGCAGTATGTTCGCCGCATCAAAAAGGGGATCGTTTTCTGCAAGATAAGGCACAGCACCATCCCAGAGGTAGGTATCATCAGTCAGGACAGGCTTGGGCGCTGCAATCCACTTTTCACCTTTCGAAAAGTAGTCACGGGCGATGTTCCTGAAAGACTGGCTCTCAAAGTAGCGGTTGCGGGAAGGCATTGGCGCTTCAATAAGGGTATCGCCCAGAGCGAGAAGGCAGTCGCGGGGCATCAGTGCATGTGACTGCTGAGATTTCCAGTGCGGGCTGACGCATTCGGCGTCCAGCCTGATGGCTTCCGGACGGCGCACCGTAACCCCAAACCGCTGAAGAATCGAAGTCAGTTCCTGAAAATCTTCTTCCATTTCCTGCTTCACTTTAGCGATCACTGATTCAGCATTTTTTTTCTGAGAGAATCCGTCCTCAAGATCGAAGAAATGCCGGGATGAAATGTCCAGGTCAGGCAGAGTAAGATTATCGGGGCTGCCAAGAATGATTTCTTCAAGTTTTCCCCAGTCACTATAGCTGTTGATAATGCTCATTTTGCGTCCTGTTGTTTGGTGAATCCCAATGCGAATGATTGCCCGGTTGGCATGACTTCAAGAATGTTGATGTTCACATTCTTCGGTAGTGAAAACGTCCAGAAGACGGTTTCAGCAATATTTTCAGGTGTCAGATAGGTTTTGTTTTCATATAAAGATTCGGCTTTTCTGATATCACCCTTGTATCTCACCAGTGCAAATTCAGTTTTTGATAAACCCGGTGCGATACAACTTACCCTTACATTTGTTCCTTCAAGATCAGTTTTAAGATTCAGGCTGAAATTCTGGACGAAAGATTTTGTTGCGCCATATACGTTGCTCCCCATATAAGGATAACTGGCAGCAACAGAACTGATATTAATAACATGACCGTCATTGCGGGCAATGAATCGGTCTATAACTAGTTTGGTGATGTGTACAAGACCAACAATATTCGTATTAATCATGGTTTCCCAGTCACCCATATCGTTTACCTGGGCTGGACCAAAACCAAGCGATAAACCAGCATTATTTACGAGGGCAGTAATATTGCTAAATTTATCCGGTAAATTACTCAGAACCTCCTGTACTGAGCCTTTATCGGTAATATCCACTGCTGCCGGCAATACCCGACCAGGGAACTGTTTACTGAGAGAAGATAATTTATCCGAGCGACGTGCCAGAGCGATAACATTATAGCCCTCCTGCAAAAATCGGATTGCGATTGCCTCACCGAATCCTGACGAAGCGCCGGTAATAATTACGGTTTCCATTTTCCAACCTCTGATTATTTTCAGTTCTTTTTACTAAACGGACATTTCCAGCCGGAGTCAGTGGCATTGCCTGCATATTGTCTGGCTTCGCTGTCATCCCCGAAATTGCTCAGATTGGGATTAAGATCACCCTGAATGCTGATTTCTCGTCGGCGGATTTCGGCCTGCATTTTTTCAAATGTCCCAAGCTTTTTCAGGTAACGAAACTGTCGGTGTGCATTGAACACAAGCGCAGGTAAAGGGCTGCGGCGACTCTCACGGGATGCGAGCGGGTGTAATCCAACAACGAAGAAAGGTTCATTCACCAGTGAAAAACCAAATTCCGGTGAAGAGGGATCAGAAGAACACTCGTCGCTCCAGGAATACCCTGCATTTCTGTCAAGAACATGCATTTCGCTGAGGGTATCCCACAGGAAAGATTCAAATGACGTTTCGTCTGCAAATCGTTTATCACTGAAAGTGATGACAAAGGTGCTGTTAGTCATACTGATTTGTTCACGATTTATGCAGAACTTCCGCAAAATTTCGAAGGCGTCACTGAGAGTAAATTTGCTTTCCCTGCTGCAGTCACGGTGTATCAGAGTGTTCATCGCAGCGGCTGTTTTAGCTCCGATGCAGGCAAAGCGGTCAGAATCCACATACTCAAGAAATTCTTTTAGAACTGCGGGGGTGTTAGTGACTTCTATCAAATCCGCTGACATAACCAATCCTGAATACATACTCCGTTTTAATGCATAAAAAACTATTACCATGCGCCTTATAAGTCAATAACATTTAACTGCAACTGTATTAACAAACTAAACCACACAGAATAAAACTTATATTTTTCATATACTTAACTTACATAAAGACATGTATTATTTTTAATAACATTAGATTTCAATTATTTTCGCAATGAAATTATATTAATTAAATGAATTTATATGCGTTTTTTATGTTTTTTTGGGTTTGATAAACTCATAAACACCGTTTCGTAATCATGAGAATTACTGATTTTTTGCTTAATTATCGAACTATTAATCCGAGGCAAAAGGGCCAATGTGCGCTGTAGATTTTCGGTCACTATTTATACTGAAAGGCGTCAGAAGGCATTCGATTGAGATATCTGGCTGGATGCGCACACGGCGATGCTTAAAGCTTGGGCACGATGGCTGAACATCTATAATAACGAATTTACTAATTTTTTTTCGTTCTCAATGACCGTAACGTCGGGTGCTGGACAACACCAGGCACTCTTAGCAGCATGCCTGGCATATCAGAACATTACGCAGAGGACGATATGGACATTTTCAGAGGCAACTTACGCATCAGACGCACACGAACGGATCATCCGCCTCCGAAAGTCCAGATCCGGATCTACACAAGCACACTCCAGATAGTCTGTGTTATTTTCCTCAACGTCCGTTTCCTTTTACGGACCAGGACTGAGCCTGATATTCAATAATTAACGCAATTAAGGAGAAACTGGTGAATATGAAATTACTGTCGCTTATAACAGGAATAATATCCGTTGTGGCGCCACTTTTTATGCTCAGGACTTATCTTGGATATTTTGATAATGCGGGCCTTATCACTGAAGATATGGCGAACACAGGAATACTGAACAGCGTATTTTTCTTTATGTCCCTTTCAGTTATTGTTTTTATAATCATAATATTCATGCCGTCTTTTATATTCGGACTGTCTGTACCAAAACAAAACAGGCATTTGTGGAATTATGAAATCATAAAAGATGCCGTTGCACGAAGCATGGTGCTGAACACCATTTATTCTATATCGCTTTTTTTTATGACGGCATACCTCGCAACACGTTACGATCTCAGCACTATTCTTTCAGTCAGTATAGCCCTTTCCCTTCTTATCATTGGTGTTATCTTTCTTAACTTCTTTGTTATTAACAGGTTTATACATCCTGCAGTCGTGACGAAAATACCGGCTGTACGACGTGAACTGAAACTCCGGTTCTACCTGTACTACCCTGTTGCCGGAATAATGATTATCGGGCTGAACTGCTCCGCCTTATTACTGATATTACAGTCAGTGAATCATGAAAAACTGACAGACAATATATTTGACTTCATGAGAGTATCGTCGCTGTTAATTTTTATGTGCGTAATGAATCTTGTTCCGGGGGTGACTTTTGTTCTTCTTCACGGGAAAATGGCCACCACACGACTGGTGTATCTTACCGCTGGCGTAACATTCATGGCCCTGTTGTTAATGTCATCATTAATGCCATCGGTACCGCTAATGATAATTAACCGCGCAATGATATTTTCGGGCATAGCAGACTTTAGCATGCGGAGTTATCTGATTGACAGAAAAATGTATCCTGAAGAGATTTTTGAAAAAAAAGCATGGGAAAAATCAGAAAAGCATTTCCAGCAGGGGTATGTTGTAAGAGGCATGATGGTATATTCACTTAATAAGATAAAACTTTTATGTCCTGGGGAAATTAAGCCCTTGTATCTTAATGTTCTGCGATTCGTCCCTTGGGACAGTAATTATGACTCTGAAGCCAAGCAGATGCTCCGCCGGCAATCTTCATCATGCCAGCCTTTTACTGAAGGTGGGGTCCGGCGTATTTCTCGTGCAAATGTTAAAGTCGAGTAGTCATTACTCATGCTTTTTGAGGAAATTTATACCTTGAGAAATCGATCAAGTGATTTTCTTTCAAGTTAAGTGTTTACCAGACCAAGCCAGCTTTAAAATCTCAGTGGAGTGACCCCGACCCCATAGACAAATCTCTGCATGTTGCGAAAGTCGGCATATCCCAGCCATTATGCCGCAGTATATCAGATGCATGGCATAGCTGTCCTGAGCGTATGGGGCCGTGGGATTCGGCAGGGACAGGGAAATCCCCTTCCGGGCGGTAGCCGCCGCTGAGCCAGTTGCGCACCGTATCGTCGGTAACCGGCTTCCCGCCGCGGCCCTCCCATACCGACTGGCGACGATTGGGGCAGAATGTCACCAGGTGATCGCACAGCCGCGCCACGAACCCCGCGTCAAGCACGGAAAGAGTGTGTAAACTTAGGCACTCTATATTTTTATACAAACCGGATAGATTTTCAGAACTGAAACAACCAGCAGGATCAGCAGAGAACGGGATGGCATAATCTCTGCTAATTTTCTGCTACTCAATTCGTTATCTCTACAGGAATCCTGAATGAAATTTTCACACCGTCATGGATATGACCCGGAGTTCATAAACAAGACATTCCGGGATGACGCTCCCAAGTGGGTAAGAAAACTGTATTTTAATGATATTCTGGAAAGGCTTGTCTATGATGCTATGTCATTAAGACCGGGAAACAAACCTATTCCTGTATTTGATCTTATTAATGAAATACTCGTAATGGACGATGAGGAACCTGATGAATATTACCTTAGTAATACTCCGGCGATGGAAGTTCTTCGCAATCTGGTAATGAGCATATCCTGGTACCGTTTTTACGATACCGTGGAAGCTGTGGCCGAGAAGATAATTGATATAGATGATGAGGACAACTTTACGCAGAGCAGGAAAAACGAGTCCTATTCTTTTTCAGCTTACCGCCAAAGAGTGAATGAGCTTTTATCAGAATATAATGTCGACTGGAAAATGAATGAATCCGGTCAGCTGGAACTCCCTTTACCCCCATATCTGGAAGAGAAAGTAAAGAGTACAGAGGAGAGGCTTGCCGATCAGTTCATGCCTGCAAGGGTGCACTTTGCCAAAGCCCGTGCCTTCGCGCTGGGCTCGCACCGGGATGCTGAAAATTCAATTAAAGAGTCTATAAGCGCGATTGAGAGCATATGTAAAACGTTTTACCCGGATGCATCAACGCTGGGAGATGCACTGAAGATGATGAAGAAAGACGGCAGTTTATCAAGAATGCTCATAGACGTTGTTGAAAAATTTTACGCCTACGCCAACGCAGAGCCAGCCGTCAGGCACGGAAGCAATAAAAGCTCCGCCGTACTGGAGTATGACGCAGAACTGGCGCTGCATTTTGCCGCAGCGTTTATCAGGACGCTTATCGTCCGCAGGCAGGATATAAACAGCTAGCCGGATGCCAGATAGGCAAAAACCAGCTGGATGGCTGGGTTCTACAGTTCCCTCGAAGGATATAAAACTCACGGGCCTCAATGGGTTATGGAATAATAATCCATAAATCGACAACAACTAAATCACATACACTGTAAATACATTTTTGTAAACACAGTGTATGTATAAATAATTAATGTACTTTATGTTATTATCTAAATAGAATCTTTTATGTCGCATTTAGTTTACCTCTACATAAAGAAGATGAAAAAGATGAAAATTCATATAAAAGAATTAATTGATCCCACATATGCAAGTTTCCTGAATGAGTTAAATTATACAACTGAATTTCCAGTTGTGGTTCTATTTCGAAGTGATTGTGATGATTATGGGTACAGAACAACATTTACTTTGAAAGTCTACCTTGACGAAAAGAGAATTATTGAAGCTGGTAACGTGAAGATCATTAGAACCGGACAAACTGAAGGATACACAAAAATTGACGAAAGTGAGTTCTATAATGAAAATAAAGACTTTTACTCATTAGGTCAGGATGCAGATTATTATAAAGAATTATATAAACTTGGAAGGCATATATATGACCCTCTGCTTACACAACTAAATGACGTCGCTTACGATAGTCACACATTTAAAAATCACAAAGATGATGAAGGCCTTAAGGTTTCATTAATGCGTTTCAGTGGAGCTAAAATGGCTCTTGTTGAAGCTGAAAGAATTTTTGCGGCTAAGGCTGGTAAGGTTTCTTTAAAACGCCCTAAAGACGACTTTTCTTTCACCATAACTACTAAAATTAATAAAAATAGCAGCTTAAAAGCTAATTTCAAATTTCCAATCACATCGCCTTTACCGGGAAGGGTAAACGTGATTATAGGAAATAACGGGACGGGCAAAACTAGGTTGCTATCAAATATCGCAACTATTTTAAGTGGTTATGGTTATAGTGAAATAAGTGCAGCTCTAACCGAAACTGCAGGTAAGGTTGAAGGCCGAAGACCAGCCTTTAAGAAGATCATTGTTCTTTCATATAGTGCATTCGATAGCTTTGCTATACCCGGAAAGAGTGATGTTGAGAAAGAACACTTAGAGTATAAAGATGATATTTTTGGATATGTTTATTGCGGACTGAGAAGTCACTTAGAAGGCTCAAGTAATAGCTATAGATTAAAGACTCATGAAGAAATAAACATAGAGTTCATTAAAAACATGAACTCTATTGTTTTGACAAAAAAAGATGAAATATTTAATAAGGTAATGCTACCTATATTAAACGACATATCTTTAATCAACACTCCGTTCGGGTCAGAGGGTTTTTTCAACGATGACAGCAATATCATCTCTAACTTCCAACTTTTAAGCAGCGGCCATAAAATTATTGTTAAAATGATTTCTGATCTAGTCGTTAATATGACAGACGAATACGATAGCTTAGTCCTTATTGATGAGCCAGAAACACATTTGCATCCACCTCTTGTGGCATCATTTCTTAAAGCTTTAAAAATTTGCCTTGAATCTTTGAACGGCTGCGCAATTATTACCACACACTCTCCAGTTGTTTTACAGGAAACCCCATCAGAGTTTGTTAATGTTTTGGTCAATGATGATTTATCCAGTAAATTAGTGCGTCCGGAGATAGAAACATTTGCAGAGAACGTAAGTATTATTACTCAGGAAGTTTTCGGGCTTGACGATGGATATACGGACTGGCATGACACGCTAAAACAAATAATCGATCAAAACCCTGGCGTCAACGTTAACGAGAAGTTTTTTAATAACAAATTAGGTTTTACAGCTCGTTCTTATATTGCGTCTTATATGAAAAGCAAAGGATAACTTCATGCATAACTTACCCTTACCGACTATAAACGCGCGTGAAGTGTTTGATAACATCAAAAATGCAAAGGAAGATGACAACAAAAACCCATTAGAAAACAATAAATTGGATGTTTTTGATGCATATGATTACTATAGTAACAATGCACCTGAATTTAGTAATCTAGCTGCAGTTGACTTCGAAAACGATGTAAAAACAGCACTGCGACATACTTATACGTCATCAACTGCTCCGTTAAAGTCTTTAAAGAAATATTTGAAAAGGAGATTTTTGGCTAAAGTCTGTCCATCATGTGGTATTAGTGAATCTAACTCGTTTGATCATTATCTCCCGAAAGAGGACTATCCTGAATTTTCATGTCTACCCATAAACTTAGTTCCTTGCTGTATAATCTGTAACTCCTTTAAAAAAACCAGGGTCTTCGATAAGGTAACTCAAAAGAGGATTTTTTTTCATCCATACTATGACCGCTTGCCTAAAGTAAGATTTCTGGATATACAAGTCGAATTCCTCGAAGATTCGGTTGAGGTTGAGTTTGTCATTACACAACACAATTATATGACTGCTGATTTGACAGAACGTCTAAGCTCTCACTTCGAAAAGCTGAATTTGTCTGAAAGATACTATGATAACGGGCTATTTTCCATAGGTTCTATACTTGAGGGATTAGTGAATTTCCATAAATCAGGTGGAGCCTCTTTAGTTTCTGAAGAACTTAAAAAAACTGCTATTGATTACAGGGATAAAAGGGGGCATAACAACTGGAATTATCTTCTCTACTGGGCTTTATCTGAGAACGAAGAGTTTTGCGATGGTGGATTTTTAACCATGCAACCTAAGTAATTTATGGAATATATTCATTAATGTTCTTTCATTTAATTAATATATAGATTTTATTAAAAAAATCTTTCACACGGGTCATATTAAGCGGTGACAGTATTTCATGCTGCATCTCCCCTGACTGTTCCGTTTTTCCTGACCCGCAAACTAATTTCACCCTTACCCGAGCGGTTAGTAGTGTCCAGCGCGACCATAAGTGCATCAGCGTTCGCACGCGGCTGCTGCTCGCTGAACCGTATCAATCATAGCGCCATTGCCCGGCACGGGCTGATTGAATTAGCATCCCGATCGTCAGAGGGATGGCCTCGCGCGGATTTTCTGGATAGTAGAGGCTGAAAGTCACCTGGTCAGAATCCATTCCAAATGCATCGAAGACGTTCTGAAGGCATTCCGCAGCATCCTCCGGGTCCAGCTTCATGTCCAGATTAAGCGACATCTCTGGCGTGAGTGATTTTTTCCGGAACGTCAGCAGCGATCTTCCGTTCCACGGCTCAATGAGTGCCATTACGCGTGCCTGGGTGTCATCTACCATATCTTATCCTCCCCGCGAGCGATGGCATTATACAGCCTGACCGAATTGAAACTGATATTGGCAACGTCTCTGGCCAGAATCACTCAGCCCACTACGGGTACCGCCCGTCCGACAAAAGTGCTGAGCTTGTGCGTAAAAAGAATACGCGCGGTCCGGGGGGGGGTATCCCCCTACAATGGTTGGCAGCTGAATGCCGAAAGGAAACTTGGCTTTAGGGAACACCCTGCGCGCTGCCCGTGAGGCATAGGACGTTCCCTTGAGAGCATCGCGCGGTTTGGTACGAGTAGTCAGGACATTACGTCCGGACAGGATGGCCACGATCGCGCCGAAATCATCAATCCCCAGCTGTTCGGCGACTTCTTCCCAGAAAATCATGATAAATAGCTCACCGGCGGTGAGGTTGGGTCTGCCTGCGTAGAAATAGGTGTTATTGAGTTCTTCAGTCGTGTCCATTGTCAGCTCCCTCAAGTTCCCTTCATTTATCGTCCTGACGCTTCTTAAACAATACCTCCCGCGTTCAGGCCTGACAACCACCATGAATTTATTATGCATGATGGCGTAACGGCTTTTCATTCATAACATCACACCCTGATTGACCAGAAAAGTCACGGTGGTGTACCGGATGCTATTGGCTTTTCATCGG
>Ga0157369_10004728_pt1 | contig 16002 bp, 18 predicted proteins | sample C25metaG_FD_113461 | JGI IMG/M metagenome (GOLD analysis project Ga0157369, IMG submission 113461) | Corn rhizosphere microbial communities from Kellogg Biological Station, Michigan, USA - C2-5 metaG | ecosystem: Host-associated > Plants > Roots > Rhizosphere > Soil | place: USA: Michigan... | reverse complement strand
GGTTTCTCGATCTTCGCCGCGCTCCGGAACTCGCGCGTGAGCGTCGGCTTTGCCGCGAAGATCTGCCGGGTCAGCGTGCCGACCGTGGCTTCCGGGAGCGATTTCGGCGCGACGATCAGGTGATTGACGCCGACGGTCTCGACGGTGTCGTCGGGCCGTGCCGGCGAGGCGGTGATCGAGCTGCCTGGAATCTCCTCGGACTCATAGAGTGGATGACGCGCGGCGATCGCCTCGGAGACGTCGATCGGCAGGAAGACCGGCTCGCCGCGGGCGCGCGCGGTGGCAGCCATCGCATCCGCCGTGATCTTGCTGTCGAGCGGGCCGACGATCATGAAGGCATCGACGGATGCCTCCTTCACCATGTCGCCCACCTGCTCGGTATTGAATTGTGCGACGTCGACCTTGTCGGGATCGACGCCGGATTCCTTCAGGATGACGTGGAGCAGCTTGATGTTGACATCGGTTCGTCCGACCACGCCGATGCGGTGGCCGGCGAGGTCGCCGATCGCCTTGATCTTCGATTTCGCTTGCTTGCGCGGGGTGCCCTTGGGCGGATTTGCGGCTGCCCACAGCACCACGACATTCTTGCGCAGGATCGCAACCGACTCGGTGCCATCGGGCATTTCCTCGTCGGTTCGCGCCACCGCGAGATCGGCATTGCGCGCGGCGAGCACCTTGATGCTGTCGACGGGACCTGCGGCCTGCACCACCGAGAGGCGCACGGAGCTGCCGTCCTGCGCAAATTTCTGCGCCAGCCCCTGGATCAGTTGCAGGTCGCTGCTCCCCGACGGGCCGACCGCGATCCGCAGCGTGGTCGGGCGCAACCAATAGAAGGCGGTGCCGACCACGGCGGCAAACAGCAAGAGGCTGGCGGCAAGCACCAGCAGCGCAGAGCCTTTTTCCCTCCGAAGCCGCGGCGAAATCCCGCCCGCGCCGGTCAAGCTGTCAGAACTGGGCATGTTGCTGCCACACAAGGAAAAATCGGGCCGCCCACCTGGCAGGATAGCACGCGCTCGCTCCATTTTCCCCACCGAACGGCCGAAATTTCGACGCGGTGCGGGATCAGCCTTGATGCAGTTGATTCGAACTCGGCGGGGTTCCTTGTCAGTTGAGGGGTGTTGGTCATGCGAAGCTTGTATGCGCCGTCGAGCAAGGGTAACCGGATTGGACCGTCGCGGTTCGGGGATGAAGACGGCTTCGACGGCGATCTCGATCCCGGCGTGATCCGGCTCTTGGAAGAAAATGCCCGGTTGCGGGCGCTCGTGACGCAGCTCTCCAGCCTCGTATTGAAGCACGTCGCCGAGCAGAAATAGGCAGTACGCCCATCCTTATATGAGCCCCTCCGCCCGCACCGGAGGCTTCCGGTCGCGCGCGCGCTCTGCTATGAAGCGGACCGAACGCGTGCCGGATGCGCACGCGTCGCGGTCCCGTAGCTCAGCCGGATAGAGCGGCGGTTTCCTAAACCGTAGGTCGGATGTTCGAGTCATCCCGGGATCGCCATTCTGCCCGACGCACGAGCGAGCAAACTTCGCGGGAGGGGCCGGGCAGGACATCAGAGCGACGGCGATCAATCGGCCTCATCAAGTGGTGGTCGGGCTACGCGAAATCCGTGCGCGTCCGCAAAACGAAGAGCTCCGATGATCATCGTTTTTATGATCTCGGGTCCGTCATCGTGATCAAGTTCGTACTCCAATAGCATTGAAGCAAACGCCTCCTCGTCAATTTTTTCGAGCGCGTTGGCAAGTTCATTCGGCGTCATAATGCACCTCCTGGAACACGACCTCACCCTGCCGCCAGCTCGGCAGATTTGCTCGCAACCATAATACAAAGCTTTTCGTGACGTCGAGATAGCTCTTGTCCGGCGACGGCGGTCAAACGATTGGCGCGAGTAGCCGGATCGGTCCAGCGATGCTGAGCCATTCGCCGCGATAGAGAGTTACGCAATCCTGCGATTGGTCCCGTGAAGATGATACCTGCGGCGCCGCGGATATCTTGTCCGATGATCCGGACAGATTGTCCAAGCGGTCGCGCGGAGCAAAATCCAAGCGGTTGAAATAGTTGCTTCGCCATATTGGCACGGTCATTGCTGATGTGGTCCGACCGGACATCCGGCCGAAGGCTTCAGAGGACCACGGTGAGAGCGCACGCAACCAACCTTCGGCGCCGTACATTCACAATGGACAGAGACATGCTCTACCCAAGGCCCGAAGCACGATCTGAGCCGGCGGCGAGGACCGAGCCCGAGCGGCCCAACCGCACCGTGCTGCGCCAGCGGAGGGCCGGCCGGACCCCAGAGAAGGCGACCGGCGCTAGGCCTCTCATGGCGGCAACGAGCGGCTTGATGACGGCAAGGCGGCGCAGGGTATCCCGGGAGGTCCGTACCGGCTAAAATGAAGCCTCAGCGACGGCAGAATTTTCTAAAGCATGTGGTCCCCGGGGCGCGGAGAAGAAAGCAGGATTGGTCGTGGGCTGGATCACTCTCCAATCCTGAGTTCCGATCTTGAGGATGCACTCCAAGTGTTACGGAGCAAGTGGTGAGAAATCCGTACGAGATACTCGGCGTTCCTTCGTCAGCTTCCGCAGCCGACCTTCAGAAGGCTTATCGGAAGCTGGCCAAGAAACTTCATCCTGACCTCAACCCGGGCGACAAGACGGCCGAGGAAAAGTTCAAGGAAGTTGCCGGTGCCTATGATCTGCTCGGCGACGCCGAGAAGCGCAAAAGATTCGACGCTGGCGAAATCGATGCGACCGGCGCCGAGCGCCAGCAACAGCATTTCTATCGCGATTTCGCCGGCGCGGACGATGGCCATCCTTATACCAACAGCGCTGGCTTCGGCGATTTCATGGACGAAGGCGATGCTTTCGCCGAGCTTCTGCGGCGTAGCCAGCGGGCCCGCGCCAACCGTCGCGGAGAGGACCTGCACTACCAACTTGCGATCGATTTCGTCGATTCGATCGTCGGGACGACCAAGCGTATCATCTTGCCGGATGGTGGAGCGCTCGACGTGAAGATTCCGCCCGGCCTCGTCGACGGGCAAGTCATCCGATTGAAGGGCAAGGGCGCGCCTGGCGCCGGCAAAGGCGGCCCCGGCGACGCGCTCATTGAAGTGGAGGTCCTGCCCGATCGCCGCTTCACGCGTGACGGCGACAATATCTCGCTGGAATTGCCAATCTCGCTTTCCGAAGCCGTGCTTGGCGGAAAGATTCGTGTTCCGACGCCGACCGGCGACGTAACCATGTCGGTCCCAAAGGGGTCGAACACAGGAACGACCCTGCGTCTGAGGGGAAAGGGCGCGCCGCGGCGCGGTGGCGGAAGCGGCGACGAGCTCGTAAAGCTGAAAATTGTTCTCCCGAAATCACCGGATCCAGAGCTCGAGGCATTCGTGTCGAACTGGGATGTGGGCAAGAACTTCAATCCACGGGAAGGCAGCGCGTCATGATCATGACCAAGCAGGAATTCCTGACCTCCTCTGGCGTCCAGGTGCAGACGCTGGAGTTCTGGCTTGAGCAGGAGTGGCTCATCCCTGAGCGGACTGCCGACGGTATGAATTTCTCCGAGAAGGACGTCGCGCGCGCACGTCTCATTCAAGACCTCAAGACCGATTTAGGCGTCAATGACGAAGGCATCGATGTGGTGCTTCATCTCATCGATCAGCTTCATGGAATGCGCCGTGCGCTTGCACAATTGCACGTGGAGCTCCGCGGAGGACAGGCCTGATCGGCCCTCAAGGTGTCAAACGGCCGGCCGCGCGGTGCTCTCGAGGCATATCGCGGGCGGATCGATTGGGTAAGGAGGAAACGATGATCGAGCGATTGGCGTCCCCGGGCCACGGGGAGATCGACGGCCTGATCCTTCAGGCTTTGGTCCGCAAACTCGTGGCAAAGAACGTTCTCTCGCCTGACGACGTACGCGATCTCCTGTTCGACGCCGCAACGCGTCTCGACCTCGTCGGTGATGAACAGACGCCGCAGGCAGCCCGTATCATGGTTGAAGAGGATCTGGTGCCCGTATTCCTGGGCGAAGATTCCAGCAGCCAAGCTGGCCGCGCTGATGGGTAAGGAGTCCAAAGGATCGTTGCGGCGGCGTCCTCGACTGGTCTGGCTGACAATCGGATGCCGTATCGACCGACCGCCCTCAGGCCGTTGCTGATATAGTAGGTTGTTCGATCGTGCTTTCCGATGGGACCAGAAGGCGACAGACCACAAGCCTCGGGGAGATTGCCGCAAATGGAAGAGTACGATCTCTACATCAACGTGAAGAAACCCGCGATCGGGTTGTATGTGCTCAAGGGCGCAAAGCTGCCTGATCTCGCAGATCAGGCGGATTGGGTCTTTGACGGAACGTGCGCTCGCGACTTGTTGCCCCCTGGCGTCGTCGAAGGCGTGAAGGCGGACGGTCACGCATTCCGGGACATGGACTGAACCGGCGAAGCCAGGCAGTTCGGACAGCAGGGCGTGGCGCGCATTTGTTGCCATGTGCGAGAACCCGTCGTGTTGAGAGACGTCTTGCTGGCGAAAACAAGGAGTCCATGAGATGACCAGGAGGTTCAAGATCGGCGATCACGTAAGCTGGAATTCCGAGGCCGGTCGGGTGTCGGGAACGATCATCGCGATCCATACCAGCGATTTCGATTACAAAGGCCATGTCCACCACGCCTCTGAGGATAACCCTCAATATGAAATCAAGAGTGACAAGACCGACCATATCGCGGCCCATAAGGGCAGCGCCCTGGACTACGCGTGAAAGCGCCGCAGCAGGCGAAGTCACGCCTCCTGCTTCGCGGACCAGCTGGTCGGTTTCACCTCCACCGCTTTCACCGTCGGCCTGACCGCCCAGATCGCGAGCGATGCGGCAAAGAGATAGAGGGCGGCCTCGGCCGCGAACACCAGGGCATAGGACAGCGATACCGACGACAACAGGTGCTGCGCAGCGTCGCTGGCAACGGTGCCGAGAAAGCCGCCGGTGCCATAGGCGACGGCCTGCGACGCGCCCCAGATCCCCATGCGCGTGCCCTCGCGATTGCGATGCCCGGCGCTGACGAGATTCATCATCGCGCCGATGGCCACGATGGCGTAGACGCCGTTGGTGATCCCCATCACAAGGATCGAGGCCCGCAGCGGCCAGCCGGGGCCGACAGCGGCGGCCAGCGCAATATTGAACAGCGCGAGCGCGGACGCCGTGCAGGCGCCGACGATCCAGGGCGTCGTGCGCGTGCGCCATGCGGGCATCAGCCAGTTGAAAAGCGGCACCAGCGTCATGCCGATCAGTGTGCCGGTGTGCTGGAAGCCGGCGAGCTTCGTTGTTGCGCCCGGTGTCATGCCGAATACCGCGCCGGCAAACGGCTCCAGAATCAGGTCCTGCGAGCTATAGGCGAGCATCGAGACGAAAATGAAGATCGCAAAGCGGCGCGCCTGCGGCTCGCTCAGGATTTCCATCAGCTCGGCGCGGAAGTTGGACTTGGGCGGCGGTGCTTCGGTGTCGCGCTCGATGCTGGGTGCGGCGGCGCCTTCGATATTCCAGACGCCGACCAGCGTCAGGATCATCGCGATCACTGAAACCGACGAGCAAACCGCCACCAGCCTGGTGCCCGAGAAGGGATCGAGCGCGTAGCCGGCCGCCGCGGTCGTGCCGATGAAGCCCGTCACCATCATGATCCAGGCGATCGAGGCGGCGGTGCTCCGTCGCGACGGCTCGGTGCGCTTGGCGAGCAGCACCAGGAGCGAGGTCTCGGCCGCGGAGACGCCGATGCCGATCATGACGAAGGCAACGACGGCAAGCGCGATGCCGAGCGGGAGATTTGTTGCCATCCAGGCGGTGGCGACCGCGGCGAGCGCGCCGCTAGTGGCATGCAGCATCATGCCGCCAACGATCCACGGCGTCCGCCGCCCGCCGATATCTGAACCATAGCCGAGGCGCGGCCGCAGCACCTGCATCGCATAATGCAGGCCGACCAGAACGCCCGGCAGCATCGAGGGCAGGCCGAGCTCCACCACCATGACGCGGTTCAACGTCGCCATGGTGAGAACCGTGACCGAGCCGAGCGCGGTCTGCACCAGACCAAGCCGGACGATGCCGAACCAGGAAAGTGGCTGCGGAGCGCTCGCCATTATTTCTCGCTCAGCGTTGTTGCACGCGCCGATACGTGCTGGCGACCACCACGATCGAGAGCACGGCCGCTGCAATGATGTAATACGCCGGCACCAGCTTGCTCCCGGTCAAGCCGATCAGCCAGGTGACGGTGAGCGGCGCGAAGCCGCCGAACACAGTGACGCCGACATTGTAGGCGATCGCCATGCCGGTTGAGCGCACCTCGACCGGAAACAGGCCGGCGAGCAGCCCGGGTCCGGAGCCCTGCAACAGCCCGAACACCAGCAGCACCACGAATTGCGCCAGGAACAGGCGGCCGAAGCTTGGCGCGGCCAGCACATAGGCGAAGAACGGATAGGAGATCAGCGCGGAGATCGTGGTGAACAGGAAGAAGGTTCGATAGGCGCCGTAGCGATCGGCGAGCCAGCCGCCGAACGCGCACACGAAGATGGTGAGCGCGGAAGTCGCGGCGACGCCGAACAGTCCCTGCCACAGCGGCAGGTGCAATTGCTTGACGACATAGGTCGGCAGATAGGTGTTCCAGATATAGGTGAGCGAGGTGCCGATGATCGTGAGCCCGATGGCGCAGACGATCGGCAGCCAGTGATTTCGCAGCACCTCGCGGACCGGCGCGCGGGCCACCTCCGACTTCCGGCGCATCTGCTGATATTCCGGCGACTCCGCGATTTTGTAGCGCACGTAAAAGCCGAACGGCCCGATCAGCGCGCCTAGCAGGAACGGAATCCGCCACGCCCCGGCCTTCACGGCATCGGGCGAAAAGGTGAACAACACGCCAAGCCCGATCGTGGTCGCCAGCACGCGGCCGATCGCCTGCGACGACATCTGGAAGCTGCCATACATCATGCGACGGTTGGCGGGCGCATATTCGACGAGCAGCGCGGTGGCACTGCCGAACTCGCCGCCGATCGAAATGCCCTGCACCACGCGGCCGAGCACGACGATGACGGGAGCCATGATCCCGATGCTGGCGTAGCCCGGCGTCAGCCCAAGCGTCAGCGTGCCGAACGCCATCATCACGATCAGTAGCGACAGCGCGCGCTGGCGCCCGTAGCGGTCGGCATAGGCGCCGATCAGGATGCCGCCGATCGGCCGCACCACGAATCCGACCGCAAAGGAGGCGTAGGTCAGGAGCAGCGACAGATTGCTCTCGGCCGGAAAGAATACGTCGGCGACGATGCTGGCGAAATAGCCATAGGCGACGAAGTCGAACCACTCCAGCCCGTTGCCCAGGATCGAGGCCAGCACTACCCGGTACCGCATCCGCCGCTCCGCGAGGGCGGCCTGGCTGGCGGCGTCGCCGGCAGGCAATGATCCAGGGAGAGCTTCGGTCGTCATGTTTTGGACCCCCACAGCGGCCTCGGTAAGGTTGCCCAAGGTGAACCACATTGCGATCACAGACAACCAAGGAACACGGCGGATTCTGCATCAGAGCACCCCGCCGCAGGCCTGACGCCGGGCATCGCGAACTTGACATTTTGCCGAGAGGTGAGTGTTACGGCATGGCATGGCTCAAACCCGCTGCCCAGCTTTGACCAATTGGCCGCCGATGACGCGGCGCCTCGTCCTGTTGCCGTTTTACGTGCTGGCCTGCCTGATCATGGGCTTTGCGAGCGGGCCCGCCGGCGCGCAGGACAAGTCCGGCCGCCTGAAGGTGGTGGCAACCTTCTCGATCCTCGGCGACCTCGCGCGCAATGTCGGCGGCGACCGTGCCGACGTCGCGACGCTGGTCGGGCGGAACAGCGACATTCATGTCTATACGCCGACGGCGGCCGATGCGCAGTCGGTGAGGAGCGCGCGGCTATTGATCGTCAATGGCCTTGGCCTCGAGGGCTGGCTGCCGCGATTGATCGAGTCTTCCGGCAGCAAGGCCAATGTTGTCGTCGCCAGCAACGGGATCGCGCCGCGCAAGATCGATGCGAGCGAGATTCTCAGCCAACATCGTGAGCCGGGCTCGCCGGATCCGCATGCCTGGCAATCCGTCGCAAATGCGGCGATCTATGTCGCCAATATCAGGGGTGCCATGGCGGCCGCCGATCCCGCCAATGCGGCGATCTACAAGGCCAACGCGGATGCCTATCTGGCGATCCTCAAAAGGCTCGACCAGGATATTCGCGACGCGGTGGCTGAGATACCGGCCGATCGTCGCAAGGTGATCTCGACTCACGCCGCGTTCGGCTATTTCGCCGCGGCCTACGGCATCACCTTCCTGGCGCCGCAGGGCGTTTCGACCGACAGCGAGCCGAGCGCACGCGACATCGCTGGCCTCATCACGCAGATCAGGACCGAGAAGATCCCCGCGGTCTTCCTGGAGAATATCAGCGACCCCCGGCTGATCCGTCAGATCGCCTCGGAATCAGGTGCGGCTGTTGGAGGGACCTTGTATTCCGACAGCCTGACCGATGCCGACGGCGAGGCGCCCACCTACATCGAGTTGATGGAACACAATATCAAGACCATCGTCAGCGCTCTCGCCAAGCGACCGTAACGCCATGAAAGACGCCGAGCTGAAGATCGAAACCGGAAGCGCGGGGGCCGTGTCAGCGCTGCTGACGAGGCCGGCGCCGGCGCGCGCCTGCTTTGTGTTCGCCCATGGCGCGGGCGCCGGCATGACGCACGCGTTCATGACGAGGGTGGCGTCAGGTCTCGCCGAGCGCAACGTGGCGACGCTGCGCTATCAATTTCCCTACATGGAAAAGGGCAGCAAACGGCCCGATCCGCCCGGCATCGCGCACGCTGCCGTGCGCGCCGCGGTCGCCACTGCCGCGCAACACTGTCCCGGTCTGCCGCTGATCGCCGGCGGCAAATCCTTTGGCGCGCGCATGACCTCGCAGGCGCAGGCGAAGACGCCGCTCGGCGGCGTTGTCGGCCTCGCCTTCTTCGGCTTTCCGCTGCACCCGGCCGGAAAGCCTTCCGTCGAGCGTGCCGATCACCTGAGTGATGTGAACATCCCGATGCTGTTCCTGCAAGGCACGGCCGACAAGCTCGCCGAGCCTGATCTCTTGAAGCCTGTGATGAAGAAGCTCGGCAGTCGCGCGACGCTGCATTTCCTTGAAGCCGCCGGCCACTCCTTTCACGTGCCGGTGCGCTCGGGGCGCAAGGATGCCGAAGTGATGACGGAAGCGCTGGATGCTTTCGCCGCATGGATCGCTGCCATGCGGATTTGACTGCGCCAATTTCCGGATCGCGGAACTTGCCTCGCTGGCGCTCGCCAGCGGATCATGTATGATCCGAGCGTCAGTGTGTGACGGGGACGTAATGAGCATCGAATCCATCAAGAATAACGTCAAAGCCTGCATGTTCGACCAATACGGCACCGTGGTCGACATGCAGGGCGGATTGACCGCGATCGCTACGCCCTTCCTGAAAGCGAAGGGCTGGAGCGGCAATCCTAATTCCTTCGTCACCTGGTGGCGGCGCACGCATTTCGAAAATTCGATGATCGACGCGCTCTTGCATCGCGATCACACGTCCTATCGCGAGATCGGCCATCGCGCGGTGGCGCATGTGATGGACCGCTCCGGCATCAAGTATACGAAGGAAGAGGTGCGCCATCTCGTCGGCGAGATCGAGAAGCTGAAGCCGTTCCCGGAAGTGCCGGCGGCGCTGGCGAGGTTGCAGACCAAATACAAGCTGGTCGTGCTTTCCAATGGCGATCCCGACATGCTGGAGACCGCGAAGCGCTATCACAACATTCCGTTCGATCGTATCATCTCGGTCGCCGAAGCCGGCTCCTTCAAGCCGGATGTTGCGACCTACACCAAGGCGGCGGAGCTCCTGGGTCTGCCGATGGATCAGATCCTGTTCGTCGCCAACCACGCCTTCGATTGCATCGGCGCCAAATCCGCCGGCATGCGCACCGCCTTCATCGACCGCCGCTCGCGCCCCTTCGGCGAGACGCCGTACCAGCCGGATATCCTGGTGCCGACGATGAAGGATTTAGCGGACGCGATTGTTTGATCTTTTCTCCTCATGGTGAGGAGGCGCGCAAGCGCCGTCTCGAACCATGAGGCTCCAGTCGGGCTTTCATCCTTCGAGACGCCGCTTCGCGGCTCCTCAGGATGAGGGGATGAAGCGCGGCGCGATGCCGTCAGCCGACCGGCCCGCCATAAATCCTGTCGCGCAGTCGCCGCATGCCGGCGAGCCACCGATCGCGGTTGGCCACTTTGCGCTCCATGTATCCCTGCACGGTCGGGTGCGACAGGATCAGGAACCGCTCCTCTTCCATCGCCTCGATCACCATGCGTGCAACTTCGGCAGGCTGCAACACGCCGTCGACCCGCGCCGCGCTCGGGCCCGGAGTGGACATGCCTGTTTGCACCGATTGCGGACAGAGCACGGAGACGCCGATGCCGCGGTCGCCATATTGAATGGCGAGATGCTCGGCGAGCGCCACCGCCGCGTTTTTCGTCACGCCATACGGCATGGAGTTGAGCGAAGCGAGCAGGCCCGCCGCGGAGGCGGTGTTGAGGAGATAGCCGGAGCCGCGTGCCAGCATTTTCGGCACCAGCGCGCGTGCCACGAAGACATGGCTCATCACATGCACGCGCCAGCTCACGTCCCAATCGGCGTCCGAAGCGCTCTCCTGTCCCTTGCGCGACAGGCCGGCATTGGAAAAGAACACGTCGATCGCACCGTATTTCGCCTCGGCCGCCGCGATCAGCGCCAGCATGTCCTCCTCCTGGCCGACATCGGCGGTGACGGCGAGGCCATCGATGTCGCCGGCGACCTGCGCCAGCCGCTCGCGTGAGGTCTTGAGATCTGCCACCACGACGCCACGTGCGCCGGCGTCGGCAAAGGCGCGGGCAGTGGCCTCGCCGATGCCGCTGGCGCCGCCGGTGATGATGCAAACCTTGTCCTTGATCTGCATGTTCGTGCCTCCTTATCGCGGCCGGTAAGGCCCCTTGTCCCGTGCCCGCTGGATGATGAGCCCCCCGATCAAATCGAGCATTGGTGTCGATAGCCCTGCGGCGCGCGCGAAGGCAGCCGGCGCGCGCACCAGCACATCGATCTCCATGGCGCGGCCAAGCTCGTAATCCTGCAGGATCGACGGCTTGTGCTCGGGCGCCGGCCCCGAGCGCGACAGCCGCTTGACGGTAGGGATGCAGCTTTGGCCGACGGCATTGGCTTCATCGAGCAGGCGCGGGATCACATGCTGTAGCGCCGGCTCGTCGCGGACGCCGCGTGCGGTCTGGCCGGTGAGCACGCACAAGACCGACATCGACATGTTGGTGAGCAGCTTGGACCAGATCGTTTCCCTGATCTGCGCGGTTGGCGCGGAGGTGATCTTCGCGGCTTCAAGCAGCGCGCGGAGCTTGCCAATGCGTTCGCTCGCGCGGTCGTCGCATTCGCCGATCACGAGCATGTTGCGGTCCGGCGAGAGGTTGGTGACCACGCCGGGCTCGATCACCTCGTTGGATGAGTAGATCACGCCGCCGATGATGCGCTCTTTCGGGATAGCCGCGCGCAGGGCGCCGCCGGGATCGAGGAAGGAGAGATCGGGCGGGACAGGCTGGCCAGCCCGCAGGCCGATGTCGTACCACCAGGGAATGCCGTTCTGGGCGAAGACGACCGGCGTGTCGGCGCCAAGCAGCGGCTTCAGACCGCTGGCGAGGCTGGCGACGCCAGTTGCCTTCAGCGTCGAGATGACGAGGTCTTGCGGACCGAGCGTAGCCGGGTCATCGGAAGCGCTCACTTTCGCATGCGTTTCCTTGTCGCCGACGCGCAATGTCAGGCCTTTGGCCTTCACGGCGGCCAGATGCGGTCCGCGCATCACGCAGGAGACGTCATGGCCAGCATCTGCCAGCCGGACCGCAAAGTGGCTGCCGACGGCGCCTGCCCCGAAAATGCATATACGCATCGTGTGGATGTCCTGTCAGGCGTGGTAGGATCAGGCTAGTTTCAAATAAACTCGCGCGCGGCGCAACCGGTCGCGCGGGCGCGTATGAATAAACTGCGTATGAATAAAGGGAGGATCAGCCATGATCACCGCGATCGTCCGCTTCAAGCTGCCCGCGACCATCGATGCCGCCAAGGCGGCGGAGCTGTTCAAGGGCTCGGCACCGAAATATGAGGGACTGAAGGGCCTGGTCCGCAAATATTATCTGTTCGACGCCGAAAGCGGTACCGGCGGCGGCTGCTATCTCTGGGAAAGCCGCGAGGCGGCCGAGCGCGTCTATAACGCCGAGTGGCGCCAGATGATCACGGATCGTTACGGCAGCCCGCCCGAGATCAGCTTCTTCGAAACGCCCGTCATCGTCGACAATTCAGTCGGCAGGACGACTTTGGACGCCGCGGAATAACGCTGCAACATCACGAGCATCTGAAAAATGTCAAATCCTGTTCTGTGGGACCTCGATTCGCGCGGGGTCGCAACCGTCACCTTGAATCGTCCCGAGGTGAACAACGCCTATGATGGCGGCCTGATCAACGGCGTGCTGTCGGCGATGGAAGAGCTCGGTAAGAAGCCGTCGCTTCGGGTCGTGGTGTTGAAGGGCAATGGCAAGCATTTCCAGGCTGGCGCCGATCTCAAATGGATCAACGGCGTGCGTCCGAAATCGCCAGCCGAGAACGAGACGGTGTCGCAGGCGACCTTCGAGGCCGTGCAGCGGCTCAACCGGCTTCCCATTCCGACGGTGGCTCTGGTGCAGGGCGGCTGCTTTGGCGGCGGCACCGGTATCATCTCGGCCTGCGACATCGTGATCGCGGCCGACAATGCGCTGTTCTCGATCACCGAGGTACGCTGGGGCCTGACGGCGGCGATCATCATCCCGCAGCTCTGTGATTCCATCGGCGTCCGCCAGGTCCGCCGCTACGCGCTGACCGGCGAGCGCTTCGGCGCTGAGGATGCGCGGCGCATCGGCCTCGTGCATGAGGTGGTGCCGCTTGCCGAACTGGAAGCCGCCGGCGCCAAGGTCGTCGAGCAATTGCTCGCGAATGCACCTGACGCATTGGCCGAGACCAAGGCGTTGGCGATGGAAAGCTCGTTCGGCGGCATGGCCGTCGACGATGCCGCCTACAAGCGGCTGGTCAAGCTGCATTCGGACAAGCGGCAGACCGGGGAGGCTTCCGAAGGACTCGCGTCCTTTGCCGAAAAACGCGCCGCAAATTGGAGCAAGGTGTGAGGTTTTGCAGCGCGCTTGCTCTTGCCGCGCTGGCCAAAATTCCTTAACCCGGTCGTGACCTCCTAGCGGCCGGGAACCGGAACGTGTCGACCAGAACCATCGAAGAGCCCGCGCGTCAGATCCCGATCTACGGCGAATATGAGGTCGCCGTGCTCGGCGGCGGGCCGGCGGGGATCGCAGCCGCGGTGGCGGCGGCGCGGGCCGGCCGACGCACGCTGCTCGTCGAGCGCTACGGCTTTCTCGGCGGCATGGGCACGGCGGCCGGCGTCACCAATTTCTGCGGGCTTCACGCCAACGTGCATGGCGAGATGCATCGCGTGGTGCAGGGCGTCGCCTCTGAGCTGCTGGCGCGGATCGATCGGCTGGACGGGTTGAACAAGCCGCATCTCATCCTTGGCAAGATATTTGCGCAGGCCTATGACACCGCGGCCTACAAGATCGCGGCCGACGATCTGCTGGCCGAGCATGGGGTCGATATCCTCTTTCATGCGCTCGGCGCGGGAGTAGCGATGCAGGGCGAGAGGCGCATCAACGCGCTGTTCGTCGAGACCAAGGGCGGGCGGCAGGCAATCCGCGCCGACATCTTCATCGACTGCTCCGGCGACGGCGATCTCGCGGCGTGGTCCGGCGCTCCCTATGAAGTCGGCGATAGCCACGGCCACATGCTCTATCCCTCGATGATGTTCCGCCTCAACGGCATCGATCCGGCCAAAGCGGGCGACGCCTGGCGCACCATCCCGCAACTGATGGAGCAGGCAGAGGCGAGGGGCACGCACAAATTCCCGCGCAAGGCCGCGATCGTGCGGCCGCAACGCTCTCAAATCGAATGGCGGGTCAACTTCACGCAGCTCAAACGCGACGACGGCAGTGCCATCAACGGGCTCGAGCCTGATGATCTCACCCGCGGCGAGATCGACGGCCGCCGCCAGGCGGTCGAGGCCTTCCAGTTCCTGCGCACGGTGCCAGGGTTCGAAAATGCCTACATCGTCGATCTGCCGCCGCAGCTCGGCATCCGCGAGACGCGGCGCGTCGTCGGCGGCTACCAGCTCTCCGGCGATGACGTGCTCGGCTGCGCATCGTTCGACGATTCCATCGGCGTCAACGGCTGGCCGATGGAAGTTCATGTGGCGGGCGATGTGATATTCAAGTTTCCGCCGATCCCGCAGTCGCGCGGCTATAACGAAATGCCCCTATCGCATGCTGGTGCCCGAGGGCGTCGACAATTTGCTCGTCGCCGGCCGTTGCGCCTCGATGACCCATGACGGCCAGTCGGCGGCGCGCGTCTCCGGTGCCTGTTTTGCGATGGGGGAGGCGGCCGGCACCGCCGCCGCGTTAGCGCTTTCGGGTAATACGCCGCCGCGCGCCATTGCGATAGACAGGCTGCAACAGGCATTGAAGCAACAGGGTGCTTTCATTGGGCGCGACCAGGCCGTGCCCGAGGGCGTCTAGCCAAAGATGGAGGAAATGCGGATGAAGGGTTGGGCGTGCGCGGCGCTGGTTGGGTTGTTGGCACTGTCGGCAGGCGCGTTTGCGCGCGCCGAGGAGCCGCTGAAGGCGAAAGTCGGCGTATTGCGGTTGCAATCGTCGGCACCGGTCTTTATCGCGCAGGAAAAGGGCTATTTCCGCGAGGTCGGGCTCGACGTCGAGCTGAAGTTCTTCGATGCGGCGCAGCCGATCGCGGTGGCTACCACCTCGGGCGACGTCGATTTCGGCATCACGGCTTTCACCGCCGGCCTCTACAATCTCGCCGGCAAGGGCACGCTGAAGGTGATCGGCGGCATGAGCCGCGAGAAGGCCGGCTATCCCCTGATCGGCTATTTCGCCAGCAACAACGCCTATGCCGCCGGACTGAGGACGCCGAAGGATCTTGCCGGCAAGCGCGTTGCGGTCACGCAGGTCGGCTCGAGCTTTCATTATTCGCTCGGCCTGCTCGCCGACAAATACGGCTTCAAGCTCTCGGAGGTGGAGATCGTGCCGCTGCAATCGCTGTCGAACGCGGCGGCTGCGCTCAAGGGCGAAACCGTCGATGCGGCGCTGTTGCCGGTGTCGACCGCGCGCAAATTGATGGACGACGGCGGCGCGAAACTATTGGGCTGGGTCGGCGACGAGACGCCGTGGCAGTTAGGTGCCGTGTTCGCCTCGCCGAAGACGCTGGCCAACAAGGCACTGGTGACCAAGCTCTTGACGGCGCTGGCGCGCGCCGACCGCGAATATCACGACGTGGTTCTGTCGACGGTGAAGGATGGCAAGGCGACCATCAACGACAACACCAAGCCGCTACTCGAAATCATCGCAAAGTATACTAACCTTTCGGTCGAGCAGGTGGTCGGCAACTGCGCCTATGTCGATGCCGACGGCAAGCTCGATGTGAAGAACGTCGAGAACCAGATCAAATGGCTGCAAGGCCAGGGTTTCGTCGACAAGGGATTTGACGCTAGCGCCATCATCGACAAGGATTTCGTGAAGGCGGATTGAGGTATGTGGCGAACTCGAGCGGCATCGGAAGCGCCACCCTCCCCTGGAGGGGGAGGGTCGCCGCGAATGAAATTCGCGGCGGGGTGGGGTGACAGTCTCTCCGCGTCGAACAGTGCCGGTGTGGAGAAATCACCCCACCCCGTCACGCATTTCGCTGCGCTCATGCGCGTCGACCCTCCCCCTGTGGGCTACCCGATTCACATATCGCCTCGGTGTTGCCAATGACGCATCATGAGGTTGGTGCCGCGCTTCATGGCTTGGAACTCGAGCCAACCCTGAAGCATGACGACGGGACCC
>Ga0157369_10004726_pt1 | contig 16006 bp, 9 predicted proteins | sample C25metaG_FD_113461 | JGI IMG/M metagenome (GOLD analysis project Ga0157369, IMG submission 113461) | Corn rhizosphere microbial communities from Kellogg Biological Station, Michigan, USA - C2-5 metaG | ecosystem: Host-associated > Plants > Roots > Rhizosphere > Soil | place: USA: Michigan... | reverse complement strand
GCGCAAACGCGTGAAGCGACCACAGCAGCAACTGCAGTAGCGTGGCGACAACGCCGGCAAGGAGACCGGCGAGCGTGGCGGCCCTGATGTCAACGTGGATCATCCAGCTTGACTGGCGCAGTCCTGATGCTCGCAAAGCTCATCGCGCGGTTGCGCGCAACCGCGGGCGGTCGGCAGGCGTTCAGCCTGACTGCTTTGCGAGGTTCATCTTGTCGAGAGCCGCTTTCAGACCCGCGGTGAGTTTGCCGAGCTCGTCATTCGCCCAGAAGTGCATGAAGAACAAGCGCGGCTGATCGTTCAGCATGTGGTTGTGCAGCGCCGTGATTTCGATGCCGTGATCGCGCAACGCCTTCACGACCGGATTCACCTCTTTTGCGATCAACACGAAATCACCCGTGATAGCTGCCTTGCCGCCGCCCGTCGGCTGAAAATTGATCCCGTTGGCCGAGCCCATTGCTTCCGGCACGTCCATGCCGCCTTCACGGACGTGTTCCGCGCGCGGGATGCTGACCTGGTAAACGCCACCGCTTACCTTGCCGTTGTGACCGAGCGCTTTGTCGATCGCGGCGGTGTCGAGATCGATCGACGCACTTGCCGGCGCTTGCGAAGCGGGTGCGCCATCGAGCGGTGTCTTGCTTTCGGCAAGGGCAGCGTGCAGCGCAGTTGCCAGCCTGACCGGGTCGCCGTGACCGAGCACATGCATGTACATCGTGAATGGCTCGTTGCGCAACAGGTGGTTGTGCAGCGCGGTGATCTCGATTCCTGATTGCTCGAGCTTCGTCATCACCGGGGTCACCTCGCTCGTCAGCAGCACGAGATCCCCCATGACCATGCCTTCATTGCCCATCTTGCGAAAGGCGAGCCAGGAGCCGAGCGCGAGCGCCGGCTTGATCTCCACGCCATCGAGCGTGGCCTTGATGTCGGTGCGTGCCAAGCCGACGCGATAGACGCCTCCAGGCATTGCCGACCCGCTTTTGCCCAGGGCTTCACCCACGGATTTCATCCAGGCGGGGTCGGCCGCGCCAGTACTTGTCGAACAGATCGCCGCGGCGACCGCAAGCGCCGCCAGCCTGATGGATGCGTGCATGTTTCACCTCTCCAATGTCGGATTAACCTGCCGATCAGCGGCGCCTTGCCGACGTGTAGCTGAAGTCGTCGAACGCGGTAATGCTGTCCGCCTTCGTCCATGCGCCAACGGCGCCTCTGCCGTTGATGTGGTTGTCCTCCTGTTCGATGCACGCCTTGCCGTCGGGGGCGTTCGCGCGCGATGTGATAGTTCTCGCCATCCCTTCGCCGTCGCCGCGCCGAAGTGCAACATGCCGCCGCCCTGTGTACGCGGTCGTGCTGGAAGTGGAACGAGAACCGCAAAGGCACGCATCGATCGCTTTCCTGCTTACCGTGCGGCGAAAACCCGGATCTCGGCCGGAGCGCCGGCATGTGCGGGCACCGCCACGAACAGGGCATCGCGCGATGCCACGAACAGTCCGGTGCGAGCACCTCGCACGGTGGAAACCTCGGCAACGCGCTCGTAGCGGTCTGCATCCTTCTGCTGGATGACATCGACGACGCCATCGCCGCATAGCACGTAAAGGCGCTTGTGCTTCGCGTCGTAGAAGAGATCGTCGGCGTCGCCGCCGATCGGCAGTTCCGCATTTCGCATGCCGGCTTGCGTGTCGAAGATCAGGAGCGAGGCGGGTCGGCGCGTTGCGATGAAGAGACGATGACTGGCTTCGTCGAGTGCCATCGGAAAGTTTGCCTGCTTCTCTCCGATGCTCCAGGTATTCGTCACCTCGTGCTTCGATCGGTCCACAACCGCGATCCGGGTTGCCGTCGGCACGTTGACGAAAATGCGCGTTCCGGTCGACTCCAGTTGAAACGACTCCGGATGGCCGGCGAGTTCGACATGGTCGAGCAGCTTCCCGCTCTCGGCGTCGAGCGCCGCGAGCCCGTGCCCGTAGCCGACGTAGACCCTTCCGCTTGCAGCGTCGAGACGAACGTTGTCCGCGTCGTCCAGTCCTGCGATTCGCGATATGCGCCGCAGCGTCGACGCTTCGAACAGATCGACGCCGCCGCCGGCATTCGCGACGAACAGCCGGTTCGCACGTTGGACATAGCCGATTCCCTGCGGCTCGTGCAGCCCGGTGATCCGCGCGACACGCGTTCCCGCGCGCAAATCGATCACTTCGACGGTATTGTTGCCGAGCGCCGCCACGAAAAGGCGTTCGCCATCGGAATCGACGGCAAGGTGGTCAATGCGACCGCGAACATCGGAAAGACGTATCGTCTGGACAAGAGCGAGCGGCGGGAGTGTTTGAGCATCCGCATGTCGGATAGGCGTTTCGAACATTGCAGCGCCCACCGTGATGAGCCAGATCATTGCACGAACCATCGTGATCCTCTATCGGTGCAGCGCGGGGAACGCAAGCAATCCAATGAGCGCGGCCACGGCGACGACGACGGGTTCCGGCACTTTCTTGAATCGCCAGATGACGCCGACCGTCACAAGTGCGATCAGCGCGGTTACGACATCGACGACCGAGCGCTCGGCGAGAACGATGACAGCGCCAGCGATCGCGCCAATTGCCGCAGCCGTAACGCCATCGACGAAGGAGACGATCGCACGGCGCTTGCCATATTTCTTGAAGTAAGGCGCCGGCAGGATCGTGAACAGGTAACAAGGGAGAAACGTACCCACGGACGCGACGATTGCGCCCGAGAAGCCCGCGATCAGGTAGCCGATGAAACCGACCGTGATGACGACGGGGCCCGGCGTCAGCATCGCAACCGCCACGGCATCGACGAATTGCCGCTCGGTGAGCCACGGATGATCGTGAACGACACCAGCGTAGAGGAACGGCACAATGGCAAGTCCGCTACCGAACACGAATGCGCCCGCTTTCGCAAAGAAAACGCCGATTTGAGCGAGCAGAGACCAGTCCAGACTGCTGGCCAGCGACGTCGCCGGTGCCCCGTGCGCGTCGACGGCCGCGAGCGCCGGCGCGACGCTCTTCCCGAGCCAACGCGTGGGCGGCGCGCGAACGAACCAGACGAGGACGCCGCCGGCGAGAAACAGCCAGACGCTTTCCGACTGCGTCCAGACCGTGAACCCGGCCGTCACCAGGAATATCGACCAGAGCAGGGGATCGCGGCCGATGTTCCTGGTCGTGAGTCTGTACGCGCTGATCGCGATGATGCCGATGACCGCCGCACCGACGCCGTAAAACACTGCCTGCATCCAGGGCAAGCCGCCGAAGCGCCGGTACGCGAAGCCGATCGCGACGACCATGAGGAATGACGGCAGCACGAATGCGGCACCGACAATCGTCGCCCCGGGGACGCGGTAGTGCACATAGCCCAGATACATGGCGAGCTGTGCGGCGAGCGGTCCCGGCATCAGCTGAGCCAGCGTCAGCCCTTCCTTGTAGTCGTCCTCGCCGATCCATCGGCGCGCTTCGACCACATCGCGGTACATGTACCCGACGAGCGCGACGGGGCCGCCGAAGCCGATGGTGCCGAGCTTCAGGAAATAGCGGGCAAGGGCGACAAGCGAGTAGGGGGCCGGTTCGTTCATCTCACTTCTCCGCGTCTACCTGAGCGGCTGCTCGACGCCGGCGGTCCTCGAGTGTCCGAGCGGCGCTGCGTTCCGCTGCCATGGTGCAGGTCGCGGGCATTTCGCGCCAACGAGCGCGCGCGACTGCGGCCGCCTTGGCGACGACTTGGAAGGGATCGTGGTGTGCAAGCTCAAAACGCTCCCCCGAGCCGAATGCCCGGTGTCAGGAGCAGAGCTTGGACGCGAAACGCGTCTTGAGAAGCCGGGGAGTCTGCTTACGGTCCCCAGGGAAATGCGCCAACCATCGTACGCCAACGTTCGGCGCGAGTCCATGCGCGACGCTACGCAATTCCCGGTCGGTCGCGAGTGCTTGCTGCGACTGGTGATCCGGCAGGTTCCCGATTCACGCGACAACTACGCAGTTCACAATCATGACTCGCCATCGAAGGATGCGGCAGCGCTGGAGGGCGTACCTGTGCGCGCCGTTCGGCCGCACAGCGAGGAGCATGCATGAAAAGGGGAATCGTATACGGGCTCGCGTCGGCGGTCCTGTTCGGCGTCAGCACGCCCATCGCCAAGATCCTCGTCGGCGCGGTATCGCCGCTGATGCTTGCCGGTTTGCTATATGCGGGATCGGGCGCCGGACTGCTGGTCGTGCTTGCCTGCCGTGCGATAACGGCGAAGGGCAGCCGCAGCATCAGTGTTCCACGAAGGTCGGAATGGGGCTGGCTCGCAGGCGCAATTCTGTTCGGCGGCGTCCTGGGGCCGGTGGCGCTCATGTACGGGCTCCTCGAAACCAGCGCCTCTGCGGCGTCGCTCCTGCTCAATTTCGAAGGTGTGTTCACGGCCCTGCTCGCCTGGTTCCTGTTCCACGAGCATTTCGACCGCAGGATAGCCGCCGGGATGTTGGCGATCGTCGCGGGTGGCCTCGTGCTGGCATGGGCGCCAGGGGACGCGATACGCAGCGGACATGGTGCGTTGTTCATCGCGGTCGCCTGCCTGTGCTGGGCGCTCGACAACAACCTCACGCGCAACACTTCCGCGAGCGATGCCGTGATGATTGCGGGGCTGAAAGGTGCGGTTGCGGGGAGCGTCAACATCGGCCTCGCGGTGATGCTGGGACAGCGGGTTCCCGGCATCGTTGTCGTCGCGAGTGCCGCCGTCGTGGGATTCCTCGGGTACGGTGTCAGCCTGGTCCTGTTCGTCCTCGCATTGCGCCATGTGGGTAGCGCCCGCGCAGGTGCCTATTTCTCGGTGGCGCCATTCTTCGGCGCCGCAGTCGCGCTGGCGATTCCGGGAGAGAGCGCTACGCCGCAGCTCATCGTCTCCGGCGCACTGATGGCAATCGGCGTCTGGCTGCACGTCAGCGAGAGGCACGAGCACGAGCACGTGCACGAATATCTCGCGCACACGCACTCGCATGTCCACGATGAGCATCACCACCATTCGCACGAGACCTGGGATGACCGCGAGCCGCATACCCACGGCCACGTTCATTCACCGCGCGTGCACAGCCATCCGCACTATCCGGACATTCACCATCGGCATCCGCATTAGCTGCGGCACCCGACAGGTAGCCGTTGAAAGGTTAGGAAACAGCCGTTGGCAAAACCGGAAACAGGCCGCGTGTTAGCGGCCTGTTTCATTCACGCGATCGCTGCACCGGCTCATTTGCCCTTCGTGCTGCCCGGGCCCATGTAACCCGGATTCACGTCGGATCCGCTTTGGGCGGGCATCGCGCCCACCGGCTCGCCGGGATGCGCGGTAAACATGCCCTGCGCCTGCTCGGGAGTGAGATAACCCTGCCGCTGTGCATCGATGGCATCCCATCGATTGCCCATCTCGTCCATGAATTCCCGGCGCGTGATGCGGCCATTGTGGCTGGCTGCGTAGTCGTTCATCCACGTGTCCATGGGAGCGGCCGCCGGGTTCGTGTTGTCCACGCGCTGACTGCCACCCACGGCTGCGGCGCCGCCGACCGTGCTGCCCTGCGGCGTGGCAACCGGCGGGTTGGCATTGTTTTGCATCTGGCCGACCGTATGTCCGGCGTCGGCAGCGACGGCGCCGCCCGCCATACCGATCGTCGAGACCATCGCTGCAAGCTGCATCCAATGTCGTGTCTTCATCGCCGTTACTCCTTGTGATCCATTCGATTCGAGGGACCCGGCGGGTTTCCGGGCAGGGAGACGCCATTTTCCCGGCATATGAGATTGCACGATGCCGGCGATGCCCGGTTACGGTCGTCGGTGCCTGTCTGTCGATGCAATGACAAAGACGATTGAAGAGAATTCGCCATGCGCGTCGCGTCAAGCGACCTCCACGTCGACACGCACCCCGCATCCGCGACGACACCGACACTTCGCCGACCGGGGAGGCGGCAGCCCGGAATCGCAGGGCTACAGTCCGAGCTCGATGCGTGCGTTCCCGGGCGAGAGCAGCGCGGTCGACGTGTTGCTACCCGAGCGGAATACCACGATGCAGCGATGCGATGGATCGAGCGCGAAGAACATCCGGTGATCGCGCGTGAGCCGCCCGGGGGCGCCCGCGCAGGCGATGTCGAACGACAATGCCGCGCCTGCTGTCCGGCTTCAACGTCAGCACGATCGCCATCGAGGTGCCGATCAGCTCGGTCACCGCAGACCCGAATGCGGTGATCGGCGCTTACGCGTCGACCGAGCGACAGAAGGTGCGCGTGTCGATACCAAGGGAGACGATGCGCCGGGCCCCCGGCACGAGTCGAGGACCGGGCAGCGGCAGCAGCGACGACGCTGGCGACCAGAACGACAATGGGAACGCCAGTGGCGAAGGCGTGCAGGCCGGGCCGTTCACCCAGGTGTCGCGGCTTGGCAATCCGCTCGTCAACGAGCTCATCATCGGGCTCGACACGAAGGATCGCTGGAACGCGACCGATCCGTCGACCGAGCGCCAGTTTCTGAACTTCTACCTGAACTCGCGGCTCGCGACGGCAATGAACCTCCGCTTCGGCACGAGCTTCCCGACGACCCACCGCACCGATCTCGTCAATGCGCTGCTCAAGTATCCGTCGCAACCACAGACGGGCACGTGCGGCCTGCACGACTGTGCGGAGTTGCTGCGGCTCGACCTCGCCGTCGCACCCACGCAGCCCGCGCAGCAGAAGCGTCTCGGCGTGCTTGCCGGTGACAACGCCGGATGGCCGAACGGGCGCCGTCCGAACGACGACGTGACGGATATCGCACTACGCGTCGTCGCCGGGTTCCTGCTCGATCCCGCCGGCACGCCGCGTCTCGGCGACGGTACCAACTTCAACGTCGGTGCCGAAGGCGGCAACCTGACGGCGAACGGGATCTACACGGGTTTTCCTTACCTGCCCACGCCGCACGACGGGCGCAATCGCCGCCACGTCGATTGCGGCGAACCGTTCGCCAATGGCTGCAATTGAGCGAACGGCCGCGCGCGCCGTACGCGCGCGCGGCTCGCCGAATCGGAAATCGCCGCGCTATACTCGGCGCAACCAAGAACCCCTGTGCCGGTGGTTCAAGTCCACCGTCGGCCTTCACTTTCCCCAGCAGCGTCATGATCGCCGGAGCGACACTTCGAAGCGCCGCTGCGCCCTGAATGGATACGCGCGGCACACGCTACGTCCTCGAGGTCAATCCGAATCTTCCGAAGCCGCTCGCGCGGCTTTCCGATCTCGCGAACGACCTGTGGTACAGCTGGGACCGGCCCACGCGCGAACTCTTTTCGCGCTTGCATCGCGGACTGTGGAACGCGGTCGGGCACAGCCCGAAGGCGTTCCTGAAACGCGTCGACCAGGGCCGGCTCGACGCGGCCGCGCGCGATCCGGTCTTCCTCTACAACTTCCATCGCGTGCTGGCCACGCACGACACGTACGATGCGACGGCGACGCGACCGATCGAGGGTGGCGGCCTCGGCGCCGGCGATCACGTGGCCTATTTCTGCGCCGAGTTCGGGTTTCACGAGAGCCTGCCGATCTATTCGGGCGGCCTCGGCATCCTCGCGGCCGATCACTGCAAGGCGGCGAGCGACAGCAAGCTGCCGCTGACTGCCGTCGGGCTCCTCTACCGGCAGGGCTACTTTTCACAGACGATCGACGCCGACGGCAACCAGCACGCGAGTTATGCCGATTCCAACTTCGCCGAGCTGCCGATCGAGCTTGCGCGCGACGAGCGCGGCGACGAGCTTCGGGTCAGCGTCGATCTTCCCGGCCGCGTCGTGCAGGTCAGGATGTGGCGCGCGCGCGCGGGTCACGTCACGCTGTGCCTTCTCGACACCGACCTGCCCGATAACGGCGAGCACGATCGGCTGATCACGTACCGTCTTTACGGCGGCGATCGGACCACGCGCATCGAGCAGGAGATCGTGCTGGGCATCGGCGGGGTGCGCGCGCTCGAGGCGCTGCGCATCGAACCGACCGTGTGGCACATGAACGAAGGCCATGCCGCGTTCATGGTGCTCGAACGGGTGCGCACGCTCGCACGCCGCGGCACGCCGTTCGAGAGCGCGCTCGAGGCGGTCGCGGCGAGTTGCGTGTTCACGACGCACACGCCCGTGGCCGCGGGCCACGATCAGTTCGCAGCGGAGGTGATCGAGCGCTATTTCGAACCTTACTGCCGCGACGTGGGCGCGTCGCTGCCGACGCTGCTCGCGCTCGGACGCACCCCGGGCAGCGACGATTTCAACATGACGACGCTCGCGGTGCGCGGATCGCGCTTCCACAACGGCGTGTCGCGCATTCACGGCGAGGTGACCTCCCGGACGCTCCAGACCCTGTGGCCCGACGTGCCGCCCGACGAGAACCCGGTCGATTACGTGACGAACGGGGTGCACGTGCGCACCTTTCTCGCGCTCGAATGGTTCGACCTGTTCGACCGCTACCTCGGGCCCGAATGGACGCATCGGCTGGAAAGCAGCGCCGAGTGGCCCGACATCGATCGCATTCCCGATCACCTGTTCTGGTCGGTGCACCAGCACATCAAGTCGAGCATGCTGCAGGCGGTCTGCGAGCGCGTGCGCGAACAGCACTTCCGGAACCAGGGCAGCGAGTCGCATCTCGACCGCATCCTGCGCTACGTCGATCCCGCCGATCCCTCGGTGCTCACCGTCGGCTTTGCGCGGCGGTTCGCCACGTACAAGCGCGCGACCCTCCTTTTCAACGATCTCGACTGGCTGCGCGCGCTCACCGGCGACGCGAAACGTCCGATCGTGTTCATCTTCGCCGGCCGCGCGCATCCGGCCGACGTTCCGGGCCAGGACCTGATCCGTGAAATCGCGCGCGTCGCGAAGCTGCCCGAGTTCGAGGGCCGCATCCTGCTCGTCGAAGGCTACGACCTGCGCCTGGCGCGCGCGCTCGTCGCCGGCGTGGACGTCTGGCTCAACAATCCGATCTATCCGCTCGAGGCGTCGGGCACGTCGGGCATGAAGGCCGGCATGAACGGCGTGATCAACCTGTCGGTGCAGGACGGCTGGTGGGGCGAGGGCTATCGCCATGGCAACGGCTGGGCGATCAAGCCGGCGATCGGCGCCACCGAGCCCGAGCGCCGGGATCGCGACGAAGCCCGATCGCTCTACGAGATCCTGCAGGACCGCGCACTGCCCAGCTATTACGATCGCACGCCGGCCGGTTATTCGCCGACGTGGATCGCGATGGCGAAGCAGTCGATGGCCACGCTGCTGCCGCGCTTCAACGCCGGGCGGATGCTGCACCAGTATGTCGACAAGCTGTACAGCCACGCCGCGTCGCAGGGACGCCGGTACGGCGCGGATGAATGCGCGGTCGCGCGCGCCGTCGCGCACTTCAAGCGCCGCGTCGCCGAGGCGTGGCCGCGCGTCGCGCTACGCGTGCTCGATCCCGGCACGCCGCGGATTGCCGTCGGGGAGCCGTTCGCGATCGAAGTGCTCGTCAACCTTGCGGGACTCGACCCCGACGACCTCGTCGTCGAGCTTCTGCTCGAGCGGCTCGACGCGCGCAACGGCCAGGGCACGCGGCGGCAATATTCGCTGCGGCCCATCGATGGCGTCAACGACGCCGGCGAGCATCGCTATCGCGTCGAGTTCTCGCCCGAACTTTGCGGCCATCTCAGCTATCGCGTGCGCGCGTACCCATGCCATCGTCATCTCACGCATCCGCACGAAACGGGCCTGATGCGCTGGGCGTAGCCCGGGCCAACGCACCATTTCAGGCAGGCGGCAACGAGCGCGCGAAGGCCGTCACCGGAATTTTGCCATGACCCATTGCGGGGCTGCCTGAACCAATCGGGCCATTCGCTGGTCCGCTCGTTGGATGGTGTGGTGACGCGTCGACCGGCGGGCACGAGCGCAACCGAACGGGGGAGATGATCGAAGCAGCGGCAGAACCGACCTACGGGCTTGGCGGCGGGCGCGCCATCGGCGAAAAGGACGTGTACCTTTTCCGCGAAGGCACGCACGCACACCTGCCGTCGATCCTCGGCTGCACGCGCGATGGTCGCACCGCCCGCTTTCGCGTCTGGGCGCCGAACGCCACGCGCGTGTCGGTGATCGGCGACTGGAACGGCTGGGACGAGCGTGCCGACCGCCTTGTTGTCCGCGGCGACGAAACGGGGATCTGGGAAGGTTCCGTCCGTGGCGCCGCCCGGGGGCAGGCTTACAAGTACCGGATCGTCACGCGCGACGGCACGGCACTCGACAAGGCCGATCCGTTCGCCATTCATACCGAGGTTCCGCCCGCGACCGCCTCGCGCCTGTGGTCGCTCGACTACGACTGGGGCGACGGCGCGTGGATGGCGTCGCGAAAATCGCGTAATGCGCTCGACGCGCCGATGTCGATCTACGAGTTGCACCTCGGCTCCTGGCGCCGGCCGGAATCGCCGTCGTTGCCCACGTATCGCGGCATCGCCGAGCCCCTCGCCGACTACGTGAGCGCGCGCGGCTTCACGCACGTCGAGTTCCTGCCGCTGATGGAGCATCCGTTCTACGGCTCCTGGGGCTACCAGACCACCGGCTATTTCGCGCCGACCGCGCGCTACGGCACGCCGCAGGACCTGATGTACCTGATCGACCTGCTGCATCGCCGCGGCATCGGCGTGATCCTCGACTGGGTCCCGTCGCATTTCCCCGACGACGCGCACGGGCTCGCATGGTTCGACGGCACCCACCTGTACGAGCATGCCGATCCGCGCCGCGGCTTCCACCCCGAGTGGAAGAGCCTCATCTTCAACTACGACCGCCACGAGGTGCGCGCCTTCCTGGTGTCGAGCGCGCTGTTCTGGCTCGATGCGTACCACGTCGACGGCTTGCGCGTCGACGCCGTCGCGTCGATGCTGTACCTCGATTACGCGCGCAAGGATGGCGAGTGGCTCCCCAACGTGCACGGCGGCAAGGAGAATCTCGGCGCCATCGCCTTTTTGCGCCAGCTGAACGAAGCGGTCTACCGCGAGCACCCCGACGTGCAGACGATCGCCGAGGAATCGACGTCGTGGCCGATGGTCTCGCGGCCGACGGTCGCGGGCGGCCTGGGCTTCGGGATGAAGTGGAACATGGGGTGGATGCACGACACGCTCGAGTATTTCCACGAACCGCCGGTGCACCGCAAGTACCATCACGATCGGCTGACGTTCTCGATCTGGTACGCGTTCTCGGAGAATTTCGTGCTGCCGCTGTCGCATGACGAAGTCGTGTACGGCAAGGGGTCGCTGATCGGCAAGATGCCGGGTGATGCCTGGCAGCGGTTCGCGAACCTGCGCGCGCTGTACGGTTACATGTGGGCGCACCCGGGCAAGAAGCTGCTGTTCATGGGGGGCGAATTCGCGCAATGGCGCGAGTGGTCGCACGACGCCGAGCTCGAGTGGGATCTGCTCGCCCGACCCGAGCACGAAGGCGTGCAGCGTTTCGTCTCGGATCTGAACCGCGTCTATGCCGCGACGCGCGCATTGCACGAAATCGACTTCGCGATGCCCGGTTTCGAATGGGTGGTCGGCGACGACCGCGACGCGAGCGTCGTCGTGTTCGTCCGTCGTGCAGCCGGCGCCCCGCCGGTGCTCGTCGCGTGCAATTTCACGCCGGTGCCGCGCGTCGATTACGTCGTCGGCGTCGCCGAGGCGGGATACTGGCGCGAAGTGCTGAACAGCGACGCCGCCGTGTACGGGGGAAGCGGCATGGGCAATCTCGGCGGCGTCCATTCGCGGCCGTCGGGGGCGCACGGTCGCGCGCATTCGCTCGCGCTGACGCTGCCGCCGCTGGCAACGGTGTTTCTCGCGCATCACGGTGCCTAGGATGGAACATCCTTCCACGCTCGCTCCGCTCGCTGTCCCTCAGGGGGCTGATCGGCCGGTCGGGACGGCCCGTCCCGACTGACATGGCCCGCGCCACCTCCCCGCGGCGGCAGGCTCCGGCGTTTCCCGCGGATGGGCGGGCGCGCGCGGTCATCGAGAACGTGACGCCGCAGGTCGACGGCGGCCGCTTCGCGGTGAAGCGCGTCGTGGGCGACCGCGTCGAGGTCGAGGCCGACTGCTTCGCGGACGGCCACGACGTGCTCGCATGTCGGCTCCGCTTTCGGCGCGACGAAGACCGCGTGTGGCAGGAATCGCCGATGATTGCGCTCGGCAACGATCGCTGGCGCGGTGAATTCACCGTGGGCGACATTGGACGCTATCGCTATACCGTCAGCGCGTGGGTCGACACGTTCCTGTCGTGGCGGCACGATTTCGAGCGCCGCATCGACCCGGAAGACCTGCGCGTCGCCGCGCAAATCGGCAGCGAGCTCGTGAGCAACGCCGCGGCGCGCGCGCGCGGCGACGAGCGCAAGCGCCTGCTCGAATGGTCGCGCGCATTGCGCGAAACCGGCGACGTCACCGCACTGCGCGAGCTCGCGCTCGACGATGCGCGGGCTGCGCTGGCAATGCGCTATCCCGACCGGCGCTTCGAGACGACGTGTCCGGTCGAGTTCCCGCTGGTCGTCGATCGCCCGCGCGCCGGTTTTTCCAGCTGGTACGAGCTGTTCCCCCGCTCGACCGCGGCGTTCGAGGGCGTGCACGGCACGTTCACCGATTGCGAGGCGCGGCTGCCCTACATCGCGCAGATGGGCTTCGACGTCGTGTACCTGCCGCCGGTGCATCCGATCGGTCGCGTGCGGCGCAAGGGCCCGAACAACGCGCTCGTCGCGACACCCGACGACGTGGGCAGCCCGTGGGCGATCGGCGCCGAGGAGGGCGGGCACCTGGCGTTGCATCCGAAGCTCGGCACCTTCGACGAGTTCCGCAGCCTCGTCGCCAGCGCGCGCGCGCTCGATCTCGAGCTCGCGCTCGACATCGCATTCCAGTGCGCGCCCGATCACCCGTACGTCGACGCGCACCCCGAGTGGTTCCGGCACCGTCCGGACGGCAGCGTGCAGTACGCGGAAAATCCGCCCAAGAAATACCAGGACATCTATCCGTTCAACTTCGACGCGGATGCGTGGCGCGAGCTGTGGGAGGAACTGCACGGCGTGATGGCATTCTGGATCGGCGAGGGCGTGCGCATCTTCCGCGTCGACAACCCGCACACGAAGCCGTTCGCGTTCTGGGAATGGGCGATCGGGCGGATCAAGCGCGAGCATCCCGACGTCATCTTCCTGGCCGAGGCGTTCACGCGGCCGAAGGTGATGCATCGCCTGGCCAAGCTCGGGTTCACGCAGTCGTACACGTATTTCACGTGGCGCAACGACAAGCACGAGCTGACCGAGTATTTCACCGAGCTCACGCAGGCGCCGGGCCGCGACTACTTCCGCCCCAATTGCTGGCCGAATACGCCGGACATCCTGCCGGAAAGCCTGCAGGCCGGCGCGCCCGCCGCATTCATGGCACGCGTGGTCCTCGCCGCGACGCTTTGCGCGAACTACGGCATCTACGGCCCGGCGTTCGAGCTCAAGGAGCACGTGCCGCGCGAGCCGGGATCCGAGGAGTACCTCGATTCGGAGAAGTATCAGCTTCGCCACTGGAACCTCGAGCGGCCCGATACGCTCGCGCCGTTCATCGCCCGGGTGAACGCGGCGCGGCGCGACAACCCGGCGCTGCAGCGCGACGGCGGCCTCGCGTTCATCCCGACCGACAACGAGCAGATCCTCTGCTATTCGCGCATCCACCCCGATGCGTCGAACGCCATCGTCGTGGTCGTCAACCTCGACCCGCGTTACACGCAATCGGGATGGGTATCGCTCGACCTCGATGCACTGCGCATCGATCCGGGGCACCCGTTCCAGGTGCACGACCTGCTGACCGACACGCGCTACACGTGGCAGGGCGCGCGCAACTTCGTGATGCTCGACCCGGCACGCATTCCGGCGCACGTCTTTCGCGTGGGACGACGCATGCGCGACGAGCACGACTTCGTCCACTTCGCGTAGAGACCCGCTTGGCCGACCCCGTCACCGCACAGCTCGCCGCGCCCGCCGACACGCCGATGCCCGATGCGACACGCTGGTACAAGGACGCGATCATCTACCAGCTGCACATCAAGGCGTTCTACGACTCGAATGGCGACGGCATCGGCGATTTCCGCGGGCTGAGCGAGAAGCTGGACTACATCAAGGACCTCGGCGTCAACACGATCTGGCTGTTGCCGTTCTACCCGTCGCCGCTGCGCGACGACGGCTACGACGTCGCCGACTACCGCGGCGTCAACCCGCTGTACGGCACGCGCGGCGACTTCCAGCATTTCGTGCGCGAGGCGCATCGGCACGAGTTGCGCGTCATCACCGAGCTGATCGTCAACCACACGTCCGACCAGCACCCGTGGTTCCAGGCGGCGCGCCGCGCGCCCAAGGGCTCGAACAAGCGCAATTACTACGTATGGAGCGACGACCCGACGAAGTACAGCGGCACGCGCATCATCTTCACCGACACGGAGAAGTCGAACTGGGCCTGGGACGAGGTGGCGAACGCCTACTACTGGCACCGCTTCTTCAGCCACCAGCCCGATCTCAACTTCGACAACCCGCAGGTGCTGAAGGCGATCTTCCGCGTGATGCGGTTCTGGCTCGACATGGGGGTCGACGGCTTCCGGCTCGACGCGATCCCGTACCTGTGCGAGCGCGAAGGCACGAACAACGAGAACCTGCCCGAGACGCACGCGGTGCTGAAGCGGCTGCGCGCGCTGATCGATTCGCAGTATCCAAACGTGTTGCTGCTCGCCGAGGCGAACCAGTGGCCCGAGGACGTGCGCGAGTACTTCGGCGACGGCGACGAATGCCACATGGCGTACCACTTCCCGCTGATGCCGCGGATGTACATGGCGATCGCGCAGGAGGAGCGCCACCCGATCATGGAGATCATGGCGCAGACGCCGGACATCCCCGAGATCTGCCAGTGGGCGATCTTCCTGCGCAACCACGACGAGCTGACGCTCGAGATGGTGACGAGCCGCGAGCGCGACTACATGTACAACATGTACGCGGCCGACAAGCGCGCGCGGATCAACCTCGGCATCCGCCGGCGCCTCGCCCCGCTGCTCGAGAACGACATGGGCCGCATCAAGCTGATGAACAGCCTGCTGCTCTCGATGCCCGGCGCGCCGACGATCTACTACGGCGACGAGATCGGGATGGGCGACAACATCTACCTCGGCGATCGCGACGCCGTGCGCACGCCGATGCAATGGGCGCCGGAGCGCAACGCCGGCTTTTCACGCGCCGACCCGCAGCGGCTGTACCTGCAGCCGATCATGGACCCGGTGTACGGCTACGAGGCGGTGAACGTCGAGGCGCAACGGCGCGCGCCGTCGTCGCTGCTGCACTGGACGCGGCGGATGCTCGAGGTGCGCAAGGGTTTTGCCGCGTTCGGGCGCTGCACGCTGAGGTTCCTGCGGCCGGCCAATCGCAAGATCCTCGCGTACCTGCGCGAGTACGGCGACGAGGCGATCCTGTGCGTCGCCAATCTCGCGCGTTCCGCACAGCCGGTGGAGCTCGATCTCGGCGACTACCGGGCCAGCGTGCCGATCGAATTGCTCGGTCGCACGCCGTTTCCGCCGGTCGGCGATGTGCCGTACCGGATGACGCTGTCGGGCCATGCGTTCCTCTGGTTCCGGCTCGCGTCCGTGCAGCAGGTGCCATCGGTGCGCGAGGAGCAGTTGCCCCCGCAGGAGTTGCCCGTGCTCGTGCTGTTCGACGGATGGGCGAGCCTGTTCCGCGATCGCGTCGTGCCATGGCGCATCGGGATGTCCGAGAAGGTCCGTAACCAGCTCGAAACCGACGCGCTGCCCACGTTCGTCGCGGGACGCCGCTGGTATGCGGCGAAGAGCGAGGCCGTGCGCCGCGTCGGCATCGCCGACCACGTCGAGTGGAAGCCGGGCGAGCGCACGTGGCTGATCGCGCTGGCGCGCGTCGAGACCGCGGGCGAGTCGCAGACGTATTTCCTGCCGCTGACCCTGGCGTGGGAGGATTTCGACGAGCCGCTGATGCGCGCGTTGACCGGGTTCGCGATCGCGAAGGTGCGCCAGCAGGCG
>Ga0157369_10004723_pt1 | contig 16018 bp, 19 predicted proteins | sample C25metaG_FD_113461 | JGI IMG/M metagenome (GOLD analysis project Ga0157369, IMG submission 113461) | Corn rhizosphere microbial communities from Kellogg Biological Station, Michigan, USA - C2-5 metaG | ecosystem: Host-associated > Plants > Roots > Rhizosphere > Soil | place: USA: Michigan... | reverse complement strand
CCACGGTGATCCCAACCGCGGCCGCATGATCGCCGAGTCGCTGCGCCAGAAGGCGCACGGCCTCGTACCGGGGCGCTGATGGCAGCCACGGAAGTCCGCCGCCCGCCCCACGAGGTCGCGGTCGACGGCATCGACGTGGCCGCGTTCACCGTGCCGACGGACGCGCCGGAGTCGGACGGGACGGCGGAGTGGGACGCGACGACGATCGTGGTCGTCGAGGCCCACGCCGGCGGCCAGACCGGGCTCGGCTACACCTACGGCAACATCGCGGCGGGCACGGTGATCGAGTCGGTCCTGCGCGAGGTCGTGGCCGGGCGCGACGCGATGGCGGTCGGCGCCGCCTGGGAGGCGATGGGCCGTGCCTGCCGGAACCTCGGCCGGCCGGGGATCGCGTCGATGGCGATCGCAGCCGTCGACGCGGCGCTCTGGGACCTCAAGGCGCGCCTGCTCGAGCTGCCCCTCGCCACCCTGCTCGATCCCCTGCGCACGGCGGTGCCGGTGTACGGCAGCGGCGGCTTCACGTCGTACGACGACCGCCGGCTGGCCGAGCAGCTCGGCGGCTGGGCCGGCCAGGGCATCCCCCGGGTCAAGATGAAGGTGGGGCGTGACCCGGGCCGCGACGTCGAGCGGATGCGGGTCGCCCGCGAGGCGATCGGCCCGGACGTCGCGCTCTTCGTCGATGCGAACGGCGCCCTCTCGCGCAAGCAGGCGCTCGCCTTCGCCGCCCGCGCCGCCGAGCGCGGCGTGACCTGGTTCGAGGAGCCGGTGTCGTCGGACGACCTGGAGGGGCTGCGGCTCGTCCGCGACCGCGCGCCCGCGGGGATGGACGTCGCCGCCGGCGAGTACGGCTACATGCTCCCGTACTTCCAGGCGATGCTCGCCGCCGGCGCCGTCGACTGCCTCCAGGCCGACGTCACCCGCTGCGAGGGCATCACCGGCCTCCTGCGGGTCGCCGCGCTCTGCCAGGCGCGGTCGCTCGAGCTGTCGGCGCACTGCGGCCCGGCCATCCACCTGCACCCCTGCTGCGCCGCCCCGGCGCTGCGCCACCTCGAGTACTTCCACGACCACGTCCGCATCGAGCAGCGCCTGTTCGACGGCGTCGCCGAGCCGGTCGACGGCGCGCTGCACCCCGACCTGTCCCGGCCCGGCAACGGCCTCGAGCTGCGCCGGGCCGACGCCGAGCGCTACGCCCACTGAGGAGGAGCCAATGTCCATCGCATCCCGCACCGCCGGCAGCCTCCTGCGCAACCTGCGCGCCGGCCGCATGCAGAAGACCCTGGCCGCTGCGACGGCCGTCAGCGCTCCGGCGATGGCGTTCGAGACCTATCTCGAGCACTACAAGGCCTCGTTCGGCGACCGGTGGATGTGGACGCCCGTCGTGCTCACCCCGCCGCTCACCGCGGCCGGCATCGCCGCGATCTTCTCCGAACGGGCCGCGCGCACGGTGCTCCCGGCGGTCTCGGCGGTCTACTTCGCCGACGGGCTCGTGGGGCTGTACACGCATGTGCGCGGGGTGCACCGCAAGCCCGGCGGGTTCCAGAACACGACGTACAACCTGGTCATGGGGCCGCCGCTGCTCGCGCCCGGCGCGTTCCTCTTGATCGGCGGATTCGGCCTGCTGGCCCCGTTCATGGGCCGCGAGCGCTAGTCGCCATGGCGCACGACTTCACGAAGGCCCACCACCTCCCGAAGCTCCGCGACGGAAAGGGCCACGCCGACCCGTACGAGCTGCCGCGCCAGCGCCGCGGCACGACTCCGCAGATGCACGGCCGCTACCCCGACTACGACGTGCTCGAGGAGGCGGGCGCCTGGGACGAGCCGACCCGCGCCGTCGTGCTCGCCCGGATCGACGACGTGCCCGAGCGCGAGTTCTTCACCGACGCCGAGGCGGCCACGCTGACCGCACTCTGCGACAACGTGCTCGCGCAGGACTCCGAGCCGCGCATCCCCGTCCTCGCGTTCGTCGACGCCAAGCACGCCGCCGGCAAGACGGAGGGCTACCGCTACGCGGGCATGCCGCCTGACAGCGAGACATGGCGGCTGGTCGCGCGCGGCCTCGACGAGGCCGCCGGGGGCGGCCCGGGGGTGTTCGCCGAGATCGACGCCGATGCCCGCGCGAAGATCGTGGACGCGTTCGCGTCCGGCGAGCTCGAGGGCGGCGCCTGGGCCGAGCTCGACGTCTCCCGCGCCTGGAGCGTCGTCACCCGAGATGCCCTGGCGGCGTTCTACGCGCACCCATGGGCCTGGAACGAGATCGGCTTCGGCGGCCCCGCCTACCCGCGCGGCTATGCCCGCCTGGGTGTCGGGGTGAGCGAGGCCTGGGAGGGTGAGGAGGCGATCCATCCCGACCCCGTGGAGGACGTCAAGCGGAAGGGGTACGAGTGACGGCGCACCTGCTCAAGGGCTCGATCCTGCCGCGGGACAACGACTCCGCCCGGCTGCTCCATCCCACCCGGCGCGACATCCCGGGCGTCGACCGCATGCGCCGCTTCCGCGCCGACGAGGAGGTCGACATGCTCATCGTCGGCTGCGGAGCCGGCGGCGGCGTCCTCGCCCAGCGCCTGGCCCGGGCGGGGTGGCGCGTGTGTGTGCTCGAGCGCGGGCCGTTCTGGGATCCGGAGCGCGACTGGGTGTCGGACGAGGCCGGCTCGGAGCACATCTACTGGAACGACGTGCGCATCATCGGCGGCACGGACCCGGTGCAGATGGGCAAGAACAACTCCGGGCACGGCGTCGGCGGCTCGATGGTGCACTACGCCGGGTACACGCCCCGGTTCCACCCCTCCGACTTCGAGACGTTCACGCGCGACGGCGTCGGCGCCGACTGGCCGATCGCCTACCGCGACCTGCGCGAGCACTACGAGCGGGTCGAGCGGGAGCTGCCGGTCGCCGGCCAGGACTGGCCGTGGGGCGATCCGCACAGCTATCCGCACTCGCCGCACCCGATCTGCGGGGCGGCCGAGCGGGCCTGGGAGGGGGCGATGCGGCACGGGATCGAGATGCGCGTCGGCCCGGTCGCGATCACAAACGGGGTCTTCGGCAACCGCCCGCACTGCATCTATCGCGGGTTCTGCCTGCAGGGCTGCAAGGTGAACGCGAAGGCAAGCCCGCTCGTGACGCATGTCCCCGACGCGCTCGCCCACGGCGTCGAGATCCGGGCCGACAGCATGGCCGTACGGATCGAGACCGACGGCTCCGGCAGGGCCACCGGCGTCACGTACATGCACGCGGGGCGCGAGTGCTTCCAGGCGGCCGCGGCGGTTGCGGTCTGCGGGTACTCGATCGAGTCGCCGCGGCTGCTCCTCCACTCGTCCGGCCCCGGCTCGCCGAACGGCCTCGGGAACGGCGAGGACCAGGTCGGCCGCTACCTGATGGTGCAGGGGGCGCCGCAGGTGGCGGGCCGCTTTCCCGAGCTCTTGCGCATGTACAAGGCCCCGCCGCCGGAGGTGTCGTCCGAGCAGTTCTACGAGACGGATGCGGACCGCGGGTTTGCCCGCGGCTTCTCGATCCAGACCATCAGCCCGCTGCCGATCGGCTGGGCGGAGCACGTCCTCGCCGACGGGCACCGCGGCCCGGCGCTGCGCGAGTACATGCGCGACTACAACCACTGGGCGGTGCTCGGTGCGCTCTCGGAGCTGCTGCCGCTGGCGGGCAACCGGGTCACGCTCGCGGACGAGACCGACGGGTTCGGGATGCCGCTCCCGCGGTTCGACTACACCCAGTGCGACAACGACCGTGAGAACATCGCCTTTGCCAAGCAGACGCTGCACGACATCTGGGAGTCCGCCGGCGCCCAGGACGTGCTCACGATCGACCGCTACGCGCACCTCGTCGGCGGCTGCCGGATGGGTACGGCCCCGGAGTCGAGCGTCGTCGATGCCGACCATCTCGTCTGGGGCACCGAGAACGTGTTCGTCGCGGACGGCAGCGTGATGCCGACTCAAGGGTCCGCCAACCCTGCCTTGACGATCATGGTGCTTGCCTCGCGGCTGGCCGAGCGGCTCGGCCGCAAGCAGGCGGGCGCGACTCGCGGAGCCGCCCTCGCCGGTCGCGCGGGAGGCTCGGCGCGATGAGCCGCGACGACTCAAGGGAGGTCGCCGAGCGCTACTTCGCGGCCTGGAAGGCGAACGACTGGGAGGCGCTGCGCGGCCTGCTCGCCGACGACGTGTCGTTCCGCGGGCCGCTGGCGAGCATCGACGGCGCAGACGAGTGCCTGGCCGGCCTGCAGGGGATGGCGAAGATCATGACCGACATCGTCGTCCACCGGCGCTGGGCCGACGGGGCCGATGCGATCACCTGGTTCGACCTGCACACCTCGCTCGCCCCGCCCGCCCCGACGGCGAACTGGAGCCACGTCGAGGACGGCCGGATCACCGCGATCCAGGTGACCTTCGACGCCCGGCCTCTGGCATCGCCCAGCCGGTGATACCGTTCGGTCCGGAAGTGGCGTCCGGACTCTAAACCCAGGGTGCGGCGGGGGAGACGGCCTCAAGCAACCACTGCCGAGGCGACACCTAGGGGGATGGGGTCCAGCAATGGACGTGCACGAGATTGACGGCTGGTCGAGCCGGATCGCGCTCGACCAGATCGGGCGCGACCTCTGGCTGGTCGTGGTCGGCGGCGAGCAGGACCTGGCGACGGTCGAAGGGCTGCGGGAGGAGATCGAGCGCGCCGAGATCGCCGGCGGGGACATCGTGGTCGACCTGTCCCAGGCGACCTTCATCGACTCCTCGGTCGCGGGACTCCTGGTCGAGCACGGCCTGCGGCCGGCGAGCGACGACGTCGCGATCGCGCTGGTGATCCCGGCCGCCGGGTTCCCGGCCAAGGTGCTCCGTCTGCTCGAGATCTACGACAGGCTGCCTGCGTTCGAATCTCGCGCAGACGCGCTCCGCGCGCTCGGGCGCTAGCGGGCCACAGCCGCGGGCGCGGCCCGCGCGGCGTCGAGCGCCGACTCGAGGTGCGCCGCCAGATCGGCGGCGTCGACGAAGACGGTGACGCATCCGGCGTCGCGCAACTCGGAGGCGCCGAAGCCGCCCGAGAGCACGCCGATCGCCGGGAACCCGGCCCGGCCTGCGGCGACCGCGTCCCAGGCCGTGTCGCCGATCACGACGAAGTCGGACACCTCGGGCAGCCGCTCGGCGGCCACCGCGATCAGGTCCGGGTGCGGCTTGGTGCGGTCGACATCGCCGCCCGTCGTCCACGCGTCGACGATCTGGCGTGCGTCGAGCAGGTCGAGGTAGCGCTCCGCCTCGCCCGGCTTCGCGCTCGACGCGAGCACGACGGGGCAGCCACGGCTGCGCAGGGCGGTGAGGAGCTCGCGGGCGCCGGGGAGCGGGCGCACCTCGTCGATCAACTCGGCGTAGCGCTGTGACTCGCTCTCGCGGATCGCATCGCCGAGCTGCTCCTCGACGTCGTCGCCGGCGACTGCGGCGACCAGCTGGTCGCCGCCCATGCCGTTGTGGCGGTGGATCCGCCAGAGCGGGACGTCGACCCCGTGGTCGGCGAACGCCCGGCCCCAGGCGACCGTGTGCTGGTAGTTCGTGTCGATCAGCGTTCCGTCGATGTCGACGATCGCGCCGAGGGCGACGCCCGCCTCCTCCTGGGTGGGCTGGGCGTCGAGCGGCTCGCCGGACGCGGGCGGCGGCTGCCGGGGAGGCGGCTGGGACGTCATGCGCCGAGGCCTGCCGCGCGCACCGTTCGCTCCCAGGCCCGGATCACGACCCGGGCCACCTCGCCGAGCTCGTCGCCGCGGCTGAGGAAGTCCGGCACGGTGAAGGCGACCTGGGCGTCGTCCGGCCCGGTCATCTCGACGGAGAGCGCGTCCCCGCCGGCGCCGTGGATCGAACGGTAGGCCCATCCGGGGGCGCCGGGCACCTCGACCCGGCCCTCGGCGTCGTACGGCGTGTCGTCTTGCACCTCGGGCTCCTACCCGGGCGGCGCGACGGGCGAAACCCGCGGATGGCGGCACGGCGTAAACGCGCCGCCAATCCGGCATGTTTGAGATGCCCGTGCCCGGGCACCGCGTGAGAGATGGCGCACGGCGAACGGCGGACGCGCGACGAGACGATCCTCGGCTTCTCGGGGCTCGTGCGGTCGATCGCGCGCCGCTATGCCGGCCGTGGCTTCCCGCTGGACGACCTCGTCCAGGTCGGGTACCTCGGGCTGATCCAGGCCGTCGACCGGTTCGACCCGAGCCGGGGCACATCGCTGCGCGCCTACGCGGCCCGCACGATCGACGGTGAGATCATGCACCTGTTCCGCGACCAGAAGTGGGCCGTCCGCATCCCCCGGGGGCTGCAGGAGGCGAGCACGCGGGTCGCGACGCTGCGCGCCGAGCTGATCCAGGAGCTGGGGCGCGAGCCGACGGTGGGGGAGATCGCCGATCCGGCCGGGCTGACCGTCGCCGAGGCAACCGAGGCGATCGATGTCCGGATGGCCTTCACCACCCGGACGATGCCCGGGGACGGGCATCCGTCAGACTCCGACCCGGAGGGTTGGCCGGACGAGGAGTTCGCGAGCGAGGAGCACGGATTCGCCACGGCGCTCGACCGCCAGTCGATCGCCGCGGCCATGGGCTCGCTACCTGTCCGGGAGCGGCGGATCCTCGCGCTGCGCGCCTACGGCGACCTCACCCAGTCGCAGATCGCCGACCGGGTCGGCCTGAGCCAGATGCACGTCTCGCGGCTGCTCACCCACGCCAAGGAGGTCGTCCGCGACGAGCTCGAGGCGATGGGCTTCGACTAGATGATTGAGTCCACGCCCCAGCCCGCCTGGACGTCAGGCTGTTGGCGGGGGTTCGGGTGCTGGTGGGGCTGCGCCTCGGCGTCTGCGTGATCGCAGACGCCTCGGACCGCGGTCAAGGGCATTCGCCCTTGACCGCTTGAACCGTCGCATCGCGCTTCGGGGTCTGCGTGATCGCAGACCCCTCAGACCGCAGTCAAGCGCCTACGCGCTTGACTGCTTCTCGGTCGCGCCCATACAGCCAGGTATGACCTCCCTTTAGTCCTTGCGCTGCTCGGTTCGCAGCCGCCAGGACTCACTGCGGCGTGGACTCAACCATCAAGGCGGCAGCCGTCGATCCGGCCAGCGCGGGGAGCACCGACCGCTCGTACATCTCCAGGAACCGGGCCTGTTCGACGCCCACCTGCTGCACGGTGACGCGGTCGTACCCGGCGTCGGCGTACTCCTTCAGGCGCTCGACGTGGGCGCCGGGATCCTGCTCGCACAGGATCGACCCGGCAACCATGTCCTCGGTCACGTTCTCCGTCGCCTGCTCGAAGTGGGCGGGCAGCGGCAGGATCTGGGCGAGCTCGCCGCCCAGGGCGCTGTTCGGCCATGTCCGCAGCGCGAGCCTGCGGGCAGCGCCCGCCGACTCGGCGACCGCGACGTCGAGCTTGCTGTAGCACGGGCCCGTGCCGCCGCCCGCGCGATAGCGCCCGACCGCCTCGGCGTCCGGCGCGGTGGTGAAGTAGCCGTCGCCGACCCGCGCGGCCAGGTCGATGGAGTGGTCGCCGAAGCCGGACACGACGATCGGAGGCGGCGCCTCCGGAAGCGTGAAGATCGCGGCCTGCTCGACGGTGTAGTGGCGCCCGAAATGCGACTGCGATCCGCCCTGCCAGAGCAGCCGGATCACCTCGATCGCCTCCTCGAGCATCTCCCGGCGTACGCCGCTCGACGGCCGCCGGGCGCCGAGGATGTGCTCGTTCAGCGCCTCGCCCGTGCCGACGCCGAGGAAGAAGCGGCCCGGCAGCATCACCGCGGCGGTGGCGGCCGCCTGGGCGATCACCGCCGGGTGGATGCGGACCGTCGGGCACGTGACCGCCGTCCCGACGTCGATTCGCTCGGTGACCGCGGCGATGCCGCCGATGACACCCCAGACGAACGGGCTCTGCCCCTGCCGGTGAGTCCACGGGTGGTAGTGATCGGAGACCGTGATGAAGGCGAAGCCGGCGTTCTCGGCGGCCCGCGCGGCCGCCAGCATCTGGCTCGGCGTGAGCTCCTCGCTCGAGAGGTGGTAACCGATCTGCATCACGGGCTCCTGCTCGTCACGACCGCCGCAGCGCGTCGATCAGCTGCCACTTGCCCATCTTCGAGCGCCCGGCGATTCCGCGCTGCTTCGCGACCTCGTAGAGCTGCTCGCGGGTGCGGTCCTCGTAGCCGTGTCCGGCCCGGCCGCCGCGGCTGCGGGCCTTCGCCGCCTGGCGGCCCATGTCGCGGCGCGTCTCGGGGGGCAGGTTTGCGATCGTCCGCTTGCTGCGCGCCGCCTGCTGGGCCTTGCCGACGTTCCGCTTCGCTGCCTGCACCTGCTTCTGCGTGGCCATCTCGACCCTCCCGTCTCGTTTGGACCGGCAGGTGCCCAGGAGCCCCGCGGGGGCAAACGTGCGTTTCGTCGTGGCCGCCGGCTGGGTAGTTCGCACCACGAAACATTCCGTACTCCTGGAGGGATTCCGAGTGGCCGCATTCTTCGTCACCGACGCGCGTCGCGAGGGCAAGCCGTTCCTGTTCGTGGTCGCGATCATCGCGGCGCGCGGCGGATTTCTCTTTGGCTACGACACGGGCGTCATCTCCGGGGCGCTCCTCTACATCTCGGGCGACCTGCACGCGTCGACGTTCGAGCAGGAGGCGATCGTCGGCGCGCTCCTGATCGGCGCGGCCGTCGGTGCGGTGATCGCCGGCTACCTGGCCGACGCCATCAGCCGGCGGTGGACGAAGGTGCTCTCGGGAACCGTCTACACGCTCGCGGCGCTGGGATGCGCGTTCTCGCAGAACCCCGACCAGCTGATCGCCGCGCGGTTCGCGCTCGGCCTCTCGGTGGGGACGGCGTCGTTCGTCTCTCCGATGTACCTCGCCGAGCTCTCGCCGAAGCGGATCCGCGGCGGGCTCGTGTCGTTCAACCAGCTCATGATCGTGACCGGCATCCTGGCGGCGTACATCGTGAACTTCGGGCTCAAGGGCATCGGCGCCGACAACTGGCGGTGGATGCTGGGGCTCGGGGCGGTGCCCGGGGTGATGCTGGCCGTCGGCATGACGTTCATGCCGTACAGCCCGCGCTGGCTCGTCGAACGGGGCCGCGAGGACGACGCCAGGAAGGTGCTTCGCCGCACCCACCAGGAGCAGGACGTCGACGACGAGGTGGAGTCGATCAAGAAGGTCGCCGCCGAGACCGGCAGCATCCGCGACCTGCTCGGCGGGTCGGTACGGCCGATGCTGATCGTCGGGCTCGGCCTGGCCATCTTCCAGCAGATCGTCGGGATCAACACGATCATCTACTACGCGCCGACCATCCTCTCGTTCACGGGGTCGAGCGCGTCGAGCGCGATCGGTCAGACGGTCGTGATCGGCGTCACCAACCTCGTGTTCACGGTGGTCGCGATCCTGCTGCTCGACCGTCTGGGCCGGCGCGCCTTCCTGATCACGGGCACGGCCGGGCTCACGATCGCCCTGGTCGTGCTGGGCGCCTTCTTCGCGTCGGGCACGTTGCAGGCGAACGCGTCGGGGCTCGCGCTGATCGCGCTCGTGGTCTACATCGCCAGCTTCGCGATGGGGCTCGGACCCGTGTTCTGGCTGATGATCTCGGAGATCTTCCCGCTCGAGATCCGCGGCTCCGCCATGGCGGTGTGCACGATCGCGAACTGGACGTTCAACTTCATCATCTCGTTCACGTTCCTGACGCTCACCTCGACCATCGGGAAGGCGGCGACGTTCTGGCTGTACGCGGTGATCGGCGTGATCGCGATCGTGTTCTTCTACCGCCGCGTTCCCGAGACGAGCGGGCGCAGCCTGGAGGACATCCAGCGCGACGTCACGGAATCGTCGGGCAGGAATCGGCGCAGCCACGGTCGGCTGCGGTCGGCGTGAGCACGCGCGACGGATCCATCTTCATGGAGTGCCGGTACGGCGTCTGGGTGCTGACGTTGCACGGCGAGCACGACGTCTCGACCGAGCCGAGCCTGGCGGAGGAGCTGGAGCGCGTCGCAGCAGCCGGCGGACCGGTGGTCGTCGATCTCAGCGACGCGCAGTTCATCGACAGCTCGATCCTGCGCGTCCTCGTCAGCGCAGCCGGACGGTCAGGCGACGAGGTTGCGATCGTAGCGCCCGCCGAGAGCGAGCCGCTCCGGCTCGTGCAGCTCACCGGCGCCGACGGCGTGCTTCGGATCTACGGGACGTGTGCGTCCGCCGTCGAGGCGATCGCGCCGCGGCCGGCTACTCAACGTTGAACGCCATCCGGACGATCAGGCCCGGGCTCGCGTCCTCGAGCGCGACGCTGTCCGACGCCTCGTAGAGGAGCAACATCCCGAGCTTCGGCACGACCCGGCCCACCGCGCCCCGGCCGGCGTCGCGGACGATGACCTCGAGCGTCCCCGGCCGCAGGTCGGTGGAGACGTGGAACGTGCCGCCCGACGCCGGGTAGGCATGCCGGATGACGTTGCTGCAGGCCTCCGTCACTGCGAGCCGGATGTCCCAGCGCTTCTCGCGCTCGGCCGACGTCTCGTCGAGCAGCCGGTCGAGCTGCCGGCGCACGAGCGGGAGCGCGCGCAGCTCGGAGGCGTACTCCCGGGTGATCTGCTGGTGCGTGCCTGCCGAAGACATCTCGGTTCATGTACCCAGATCGCCGTCGCCGCTCATGTCCTGCGGGTCGGCGAAGCACATCCGCACTTCCGTGCCGACGTCGCTCGAAGACTCGATCCGCAAATCGCTCGCAAGCGCCGCGGAGATGCCGAGGCCGACCGCCGTCTCGAGCTCGTCCCGGCGGACGAACCCGACCCCGTGGTCGCCGACGACGACGGTTACGCGCCCGTCCGGGCACACGCTCGCCTCGATCCTGATGACGCCGCGGCTGCCGTCCGGATACGCGTGTCGCACGACGTTCGCGCACACCTCGGTCGTCGCGAGCGTGATGCTGGCGATCCGATCCGGTGACAGCCCCGCCGGTCCCAGCAGGGCGTGCAGCGCCCGCCGCACGATCGCCACGTTGTCCGCCTCCGCCGTGAGCTTGAACTCGAACCCGCGCGCGACCGGAGACATCACCAGCGTGATGCCCGGCGAGCGGCTTGATGATGCGCGACCTCCGAAGCACACTGAGATCTCCGTGAGCGAGGGCAATGCCATCTGGGCCGAGTACGCCATTTTCGCGGCGACCGTGATGGCGATCGTCGTGATCCTCGCCCGGTGGGCCGACCGGCGATCCGAACGTCCAAGCCGCGCGGAGCTCATGCGGCAGAGCGCGAACCGCTTCAAGTGGTCCAGCAGGATCGAGGCGGGGTTCGTCGCCGGGATGCTCCTTTTCGGCCTCGCCTCGGGCTCGCCGACGGGGATCGTCGGCGGCATCGTCTTCCTGGTGGTCGCGGCCGTTGACCACTGGCACCGCATGCAGAACCCCTGGCGCTAGCGCGCGGGTTTTCCGAATCCGGCTCCGGGGAATCTGTACACCCATGGCGTCCAGCAGACAGCTCGAGGCCGCCAAGCTGAACGTGAGGGCGGCGCGTCGCGCAGGCCGCCGGCCGTCCCCGATCGCCATACCTCCCCAGGACTCGCGCCGCGGATCGAACCCGCGCGACCTGACTGAGGCGCGCCGCCCTCGCGCATAACCGCCCGCTAGCGTCCGGCGGGTTGTCCCGCCCGCCGTCCATCCCCACGGTCGCGCTCGCGGCGATCTTCGCCGTCGCGATGGCGGCGACGACCGTCTCGACGCCGATCTATCCGCTGTACATGTCGGCGTTCGGGCTCTCGTCGCTCCAGATCACCGTCGTCTTCGCCGCCTACGGCATCGGCGTCATGGGCGGCCTGTTCGTCACCGGACGGCTGTCCGACCACATCGGCCGCAAGCCGCCGCTGGCCGGCGCGCTCGTCGTCGCCATCGCCGCGATGACGTGCTTCATCGCCGCGCAGGGCCTCGGCCTGCTGCTGGTGGGGCGGTTCCTGATCGGGCTCACAGCCGGCGTCTATACGGGCACCGCGACCGCCTGGCTGGTCGACCTCGACACGAACCGCGATCGCGCGACCAAGGTCGCCGTGGCCGCCAACCTGGGCGGGCTCGCGCTCGGCCCGGCCTACGCGGGCGTCCTGGCCCAGTTCGCCCCCTCGCCCCTGCGGACGACCTACGTCGTCGAGCTCGTCCTGCTGGCCGTCGGCCTGATCGTCCACCTGCGCCTGCCCGAGACGGTGAAACGGCGCGCGGTCGACCTCGACTTCGCCGGGATCGTGCCGCCCGCGGAGGTGCGGGCCGTGTTCCTGCCGGCCGCCACGGCGGGCGTCGCCGCGTTCGGCGTCTCGGGCGTGTTCGGCTCGGTCGGCCCGGGGATGCTGCACGAGGTGCTCGGGATCACCGCGCCGACGGTGAGCGGCGCGCTGCTCGCAACGCTCTTCGTCATGTCGGTCGCGGGCCAGTTCATGACCCGCCGGCTCGCCCCCCAGGTCGCCCTGCCGGCGGGTTGCGTCGCCCTTGCGCTGGGCCTGGGGCTGCTCGTCGTCTCGCTCGTCGCCGAGACGGTGGTGGCCGTCTTCGCCGCCGCCGTCGTCGCGGGCATCGCCCAGGGGGTGATCGTGGGCGGCGGCCTCGGCCTGCTCACCGCGCGGGCGCCGGCCGACCGCCGCAGCCAGGTGGCCTCGACCTACTTCCTCGTCCTCTACATCGGCCTCGTGGTGCCGGTGATCGCGTTCGGCCTGGTGGAGAGCTCGATCGGGCTCGTCGACGCCGGATACGTGTTCTCGGCCGTGGTGGGCGTCGCGGCGGTCGGCTCGGGCGCGGCCGTCCGGCGCACGGCCGGCCGCGGTCTCGGCGAGGGAGTAGGCTCAACGGCGTGAGCGTGGAAGTGCGGCCGATCGACGTCGAGGCGGGCATGACCCTCGCGGAGGTGCCCACGCCGGCGCTGATCGTCGATCTCGACCGGATGGAGGCGAACATCGCCGCGTGGCAGGCGATGGCCGACCGGAGCGGCGTGGCCCTGCGACCGCACATAAAGACGCACAAGACGCCGGAGATCGCCGACCAGCAGCTGGCCGCCGGGGCCTGCGGCATCGCGTCGGCCAAGCCGACCGAGGCGGAGGTGTTCGCCGCCGCCGGGTGCGACGACATCGTGATCGCCTATCCGACCGTCGGCGAGGACAAGTGGGCCCGTCTGGCCCGGATCGCGGCCGGCACGCGTCTGACCGTGAACGTCGACAGCGAGCACCAGGCCCGCGGGCTGTCCGCGGCCGCCGTCGCCGCCGGGGTCGAGATGCGGGTGCAGATCGAGATCGACACGGGCCTTCACCGCGTCGGCCTCGACCCGGGCGACTACGCCGCGATCCGGACGTTCGCCCGGGCGATCGCCGCACTGCCGGCGATCGAGCTCGACGGCGTGACCACGCACCGGGGCAAGTTCGGGGAGCGGCTGGGGCGGATGACGAACGCCGAGGCCGGGCACGAGGAGGGGGCGATCCTGGTCGGGCTGGCCGAGCGCCTGCGCGGCGACGGCCACCCGGCGCCGAACGTGACCGCCGGCGGCAGCGTCACCGGGCCGGGCGTCGCCGAGGTCGACGGCGTCACCGAGGTGCGGGCCGGCACCTACGTCTTCTACGACGCGATGCAGGTCGCGGCCGGTTCGGCCCGGCCGGGCGACGTCGCGCTCACGATCCTGGCAACGGTGATCAGCACCCGCCGGGCCGGGTGGACGACGGTCGACGCCGGTTCGAAGACCTTCAGCGGCGACCGCGGCGTGGTGGACGGGGCGGCGGCGCCGCCCGGGATCTCCGAGTGCGTGGATCTCGACGCGACCGTGATGCGCGTGACCGAGGAGCACGGCATGGTGCAGCTCGGCGACGGCGCCTCGGTCGAGGTCGGGCAGAAGCTGCGGTTCATGCCCTACCACGTGTGCACGGCCGTCAACCTGGCCGATCGGCTGGTCGGCGTGCGGGCCGGGGTCGTCGAGACCGTTTGGCCGGTCCGGGCGCGCGGCACGACCCGCTAGCGGCGCTGCCCGAGGGTGCACGCGGGCGGCCCGTCGGTCTGCCCGTTCGCACATCGCGGGGGTGCGGTACGGTGTCGGTCGTGCACGCCATCGCGACCACGGGCGGACTGCACACCGTGCTCGGCGACCTCGACGCGGCGGTTCGCACGCTCTTCGAGCGCGAGCTCGGCAAGGGCCCGAGCATCTCCTTCGACGCGCCCACGGCGGCCTGGGCCGAGGCGCTGTCCGGGCCTGGGCTGAACCTGTACCTGTACGACGTCAAGGAGTCGCGCAGCGAGCGCCGGGTCGAGTGGGACCAGGCGCACGTGAACGGGCGCACGGTCGAGCGGCCGCCGCCGGTGCGGATCGACGTCTCCTACGTCATCACCGCCTGGGCCACGACGGCCGAGGAGGAGCATGGGCTGCTCTCCGCGGCGCTCGCCGTGGCCTACGCGCATCCCGCCCTGCCGGACGACGTGCGCACGGGCGCGCTGGCCGAGGACGAGGCCTACGACCACGAGCTCACCGTCCGCGTCGCCCAGCCGCCCGGCGAGGGCCACGGGCCCGCGTTCTGGTCGGCGCTCGGCGCCGGCCACAAGGCGTCGGTCGACTTCGCTGTCGGTGTCTGGTGCCGGCCCGGGCGGGCGCTCGAGCAGGCCCCGCTGGTGCGCACGCAGACCGTGCGCATGGGCGTCCGCGACCGCCCCGGCGCCGGCATCGAGGAGCTGCACCGCATCGCCGGGAGCGTGCGCACGAAGGCGGGCGAGCCCGCCGCCGGTGCCTGGGTCGTCCTGCCCGAGACCGGCGGCTTCGCCGTTGCCGACGCCGAGGGCCGCTTCAGCGTGGCGTCGGTGCGCGCCGGCAGCCACCGGCTCCAGGCCCGCGGCGCCGCCGGCGGCGAGGCGGAGGCTTCGGCCGACGTCCCCGGCGGGCCGGTCGAGCTCACGCTCGGGTAGGGGCCGAGCCGCGGGGTCAGACCCCGAACGTCGCGCGTTGCACTTCCGTTGCGATTCCGTTCGGGGTCTGACCCCGCTGTCGGGCTGCCCCGACGGGTAGCCGGACTGCCTCAAGCGCTGCCCGGGATCCCCTGGCCGCGGCCGGCGGGCGGCGGCACACTCCCGCCCCGTGGCCGACGCCCCGTCTCGCCCCCCGTGCGTCCTGCTCGCGAACCTCGAGCCGGTCGCCCTCGTCGGGATGACCGACGTCCTCACGGGCGGCGGGGTCGACGTGGTCGTCGCCAACGGCGCAGCGCCCGACATCGTCGACCGCGTGCGCCGGATCAAGCCGGACGTGCTGCTGCTGGACGGGAGCTCCCGCTTCGCGCTCCAGATCGGCCGCCAGGCCCGGGAGGCCGCGCCGGGCACCAAGGTGATCCTGTGGCCGCGCGACGAGGGGGAGATGGAGATCCTCGACGGGGAGGACGCCGAGCCGCGCCGCGTTGCCGTGTCCCCGTCACGTGCCCTGCTGAACGAGCTGCGTGTGAACGAAGGAAGGTGACAGATCGATGCCCAGCTACCTGACTCCCGGCGTCTACGTCGAGGAGGTCCCGTCCCAGTCCAAACCGATCGAGGGCGTGGGGACGTCGGTCGCGGCGTTCGTCGGCCTCGCTCCGGGCGGCCCCGTGAACCGGCCGATGCGGATCTCGAACTGGACGCAGTTCGCGAAGCTGTACGGCGACCCGAACGAGCCCGAGAACGGGCCGTTCATGCCGGGCGCCTACCTGGCCCACTCCGTCTACGGCTACTTCCAGAACGGCGGCGGCGTGTGCTGGATCGTGCGCGTCGGCGCCGGGGACGGCGACCAGAAGCCGCAGGCCGCGCTGCCCGCGGCGAGCGGTGACGGCGAGCTCTTCCGGGCGACCGCCAGGGAGGGCGTGGCCGATCAGGTCTCGATCGAGATCACGCCCGAGCCGATGAGCGGTGACGCCGAGGAGGGCAAGGCCGACCAGGCCACCTACCGCGTCGTGGTCACGGCCGGCCCCCATCGCGAGGAGTTCGACGGCCTGTCGCTGAAGAAGGGCCGCAACAACGTGGTCACCAAGGTGAACGCGGGCTCCGCGCTCGTCACGCTCGAGGACGTCGGCGGCGGTG